>ENA-ORMN01001331-ORMN01001331.1-human-gut-metagenome-genome-assembly--contig:-NODE-1331-length-24728-cov-6.957322_pt1 | contig 24728 bp, 31 predicted proteins | sample MGYA00242102_ERZ508993 | MGnify/ENA primary metagenome ERZ508993 (study PRJEB26280, sample SAMEA2338770) | human gut metagenome | biome: human gut; feature: human-associated habitat; material: faeces...
TTGGCAGCGTATCGTTTGCGTTTATATTCCCGCGCCTTCTCGGGATTGGCAGCGCACCACTTGCGGTTATATTCCCGCACCTTCTCGGGATTGGCAGCGTATCGTTTGCGTTTATATTCCCGCGCCTTCTCGGGATTGGCAGCGCGCCACTTGCGGTTCCTTTCCGCATTGCATTGTTTGCAAGTATGGCTATAACCTAATGCGCATGTCTTATCTTTTACAAACTCGCTCAACGGCTTTTCCTGCCCGCATTTGCGGCAGACGCGGGTAATGTCATCCATAATTTCTTACTTTTAGGGGTTATTCGTAGATAGGACGCCAGCCGACAATACTACTATGGCGGTAATACTATTGCGACGCAGGGAGGATTAGAACAGCCGCCCCTGAACATTATCATCCGGACGCCTCACAGCATCCGCCCACCGCTCGTGTACGAACATCTTTTCTACGCGTTTTATCGTTTTTGATGATGAATAGGTGCATGCTTTGTCAATACTCGCAAAGCATATAAAGTCGTCCGGCATGGAATATTCCGAAACGAACACCGGGAATTCCATGCTCCGCAGCCATCTATAAAATCGTTCATGGTCGAAATCGTCGATATACCCCGTCGTGTTAGCATACGGCGGGTCGCAGTATACCGTCGCGCCCGGCGGTATAGCAACATCGCTGTAATCCTTTCGGGACAGTTTCAGTCTTTCCAGACTTTGCAGACTTTCCAGTCTTTCCAGTCTTTGCAGTCTTTGCAGTCTTTGCAGACTTTCCAGACTTTGCAGACTTCCCAGACTTTGCAGACTTTGCAGTCTTTCCAGACTTTGCAGACTTTCGTTTAAGGACGCCCACGGAATAGTTAACGCCGGTAAAATTTCTTGCAACTTCTCGTATTGTTCAGAGGTTGGCAACATCCATTGAGATTCGCCAAAATAATGCCTACTCATATAATTCCCAAGGTGTCGGTCGACATCTTTTTGCGTAAGACCGGATAATTTCAGGGCGTTCTGTAAATATTTTCGCAAATACGCTGATTTAACCCGAAAAACATCTGTATGTATCGCCTTTGTATTCAATGTGCCGTCCGCATTGTATTGAGGTGCCACGTCGCACGCTGCGCACAACTTCAGCACCTTTTGCGTCAGCTCTCCTATTTCATCACGGACTTTTGCAAATTCCCGGACAAATCCTTTCCATGCCAACCGCGCGCTCGTGGGCGTTCCCGCGAAAAATACCGCGTGCAGGTGATTCTTGAACCGCTCAACCTCCGGATCATATAGATATGTCTGCATACCAGTCCCAAAGCTCCAGCAAAGACGCACGTAGGGGTCGTCATCTTTGAGACGGAAGAAATCCTCCCGACTGATCCATCGACATTCATTCCGGTATTTCCCATCGATGGCATCACGGAAGACTTGGGGATATTCCGTAATATCGTTTGCAATGAAACGTCCGAATTTACCAGACAATATGGCAGCGTGAGTTACCGCACATCCTCCGGCGAACAAATCCACGAACGTATGCGACGCGGGAAGATTCGAAATAACCCATTTCGCAATACTATTCTTAGAACCCTTATAAGGTAATCCGTAATTCATAACTAATCTAAATGCGTTGCCATCCTCCGCGCCCTCTCGGCATTTTTGAGGTAGCGCGCCTTGTATTTCTCATTGGCTTTCTCCGGAGGAACCAAGACTACCGTGTTTCTATCGAGCCGTAAGGGCACGAGACCCTTTTCTTTAAGCTCATTGATATAACTCTGCATATAATAGATGATTGTTTATTTCAAAAAATGCGGGGGACTTACGACGATCCCCCGCGGTGGCGACACGGCTTCCGCGCCGCCGGTTTGCGTTCTTTGCCCGTTTCGTGAGCTTAACCCGCCTCGGCCTTGCTACTTCTTTCACGCGGCCTCGGATTGTCGAGGGATATACCCTCTTTCGCTTCCGTTGATTGAATGACCCTTCGATCAAACTAACAACGTGGGGATCGCTCCCCTGTTGAGCTACCCGGAGTCGAACCGGAAGCGCCTCCTCCAAAGGGAGATGTGTTACCGTTACACCATAGCTCAAAATATCGCCCGCGGGCCTCACGGATGGCGGGCGACGTGCAATGATGGATAAAGAAAGGAGGCGTTAATACGCCTTATTCTTTGATGAAACGCCCGTCGGCGCCTCGCTTCCGGGTATATTTCATCAGATCGAGTTCGACGGCAATACGCAGGTTGCGTTCCTCGGCGCACTTTTTCAGAAGATTATTGCGATCTTTCTCGCCTTCAGCAAAGCTCCGACGGATGTCCGCATTTACTCGCTCAAGCCGTTCGATCTCCGCGCGGTATCTCTTTCGCGGAGTGAAGTCAATACCCAGAAATTTCCGGGGCTTGAATGTCTCGGTTTTCATATTTGTGCAATTTCAGGGTTAACGACCATATGATACTCTTTGTAGCGGACAACCCGCCCTCTGTCTGCGTCGTGGCTGTAACACCAATCGCCAACGATGATGTAGCCTTTGCGCCGGAGCCTCGTGACAATCTTCCGCAGCTCCGTCGTGCCAAATTTGCTCATCGCTTTCCACACGGTCAGCGTTCCTCCTCTGATGAAGTAGGCCAATATGCGAGCCTGTGGCTTTTTTAAATTCTCCATAGTCTTGAAATTTTAAGGTATTCGTGCCCTGACGCCATCGAAGACAAGGCTCGCCGAATAAATAGTGGTATACGCCAGCCGAAGCCGGTTATCTATTTGGTCGCCATCAGGGCATAAAAGCGGGATTGCGCAAATGACTACAAGCTTAAATCGCAAATGGACAGAAAGAACGTGTGCACAAAACCCGCATTGGAGCCCGGATAGGTACATTCAAACCACACCGGGCATAATATGCATTCAATTTATCCCGGTGGTCCTCGCCGCTCATATCATCGCAGCTTCGGGTCCTATGCCAGTCTTTCGCGCATTTCGGCTATTTGCTTACTCGCGGCCGCATCTTCTCAATGGCGGCACATAGTGCAGTACGTTGCAGGCGTCGGTCGGAATGGTGTGGCTCCGACTGCCGGATCGCTTTCTGCCTTGCAGCTGGGGTTATTGCCAGCGATCAAACCCCTAACCCTTGCGGGATGCTATCTTGGGAGTGCGGCAGGATTCGAACCTGCGTAGATGGTGCTTTACTTCACATCTCCTTCCGTTAGTTATGCGGAGGTATTGCCAACCTGCCACGCACTCCTTGTTACTATCCCTGCTTCTCGAATTTTATAGAATCATCCGCGAATACAACTCTATTGTCTTGGATATACCGTGCGATGCTTTTATCGTTTACTTGGCATTCGATAGCCGAAGTAGGGATAATCATCGTCGAGGTTCCCCAGCTCCGGGCGTTGATCGTCGAGGTTTCCCGGCTCTCGGCGTTGATCGTCGAGGTTTCCCGGCTCTCGGCGTTGATCGTCGAGGTTCCCCAGCTCTCGGCGTTGATCGTCGAGGTTTCCCGGCTCCGGGCGTTGATCGTCGAGGTTCCCCAGCTCTCGGCGTTGATCGTCGAGGTTCCCCAGCTCCGGGCGTTGAATTCGCCTTCCGTAGTCAACAGGCAACCAACCCCTTCTTTAATTTCAACAGAAGTGTTGATCCATATTTTATGTTCGGCGAACTGATCCCGGTATGCCAAAAGAACATCGGCAAAATCGTAGAATTGACAACACCATGAGAAATTATCTTTAACGACTGCCATAACCGCCTCGACACTTTCAGCCGCATAAAGACGCTTATATTCATATTGGCAGGCCAAATGTTTCTTTCCAAAAAACAGAAGGCTGTCTTTCACCTCTTCGTAATTCGTTTTCATATTGTTGTGTTGTTGGTTTAGTTCTCTATCAGCTCTTCCACCCGGAAGCCTCGGCTTCGGCGGGGATTGCGCAACCTGCGACATTCGAAATCCGTACTGAACACCTCCACCGAGAACAGGCACAGCAGAACCGCGGCCCCGACGCGTCGGGTCATCTCGGACACGTTGAGCGTGATGCCGAAATTCTGCGTGAAATACCAGGTAACCAATGCCTGCAAGGTCCGCTTCGTCCCTGTCTTGTCGTAGATGCTCTGGAGGTGGTTCGCTACGCATTGGTAGATCACGTTCATCCGTTCTGCGATCTCGCGGGCCGAATAGCCCAGCACGACGAGGTTCATCACCTCACGTTCGCGTTTGCTCAGTATGGCGTCAGTTTTCATAGTCTTAAGCCAGCCCCCATGGATCGGATACTCCCCATTTGGTAAATATCTGTTCGATCTTTTCCCGTTCTGTGGGCGTATGGTTCACATAGCCGTATTTGCGATTGTGGAACGCTTTGTCGCATAGGCCGCCTTCTTTCAATGCCTGGCTGATCTCATCCATAGCAATGCTGGCAAGGTCCCGGCCTTTTCTCCGGGCGCGGATGACGTTGTAACCCTTTACAAAGGCACAACGCTCGATGTCTTCTTGTGAATGATTCATTGTTATTATTGTTTTTTTGTATATTTTTACATTTTAATAATCGGCAGGTAACTATACCTTTGCCGTGTATCACAATGCGAATATGTACATATTATTTTAATTATGCAAATTTTATGCTCATATTTTTATAGGTTTTTTAATAGTCCCTTTGTATATGATTGATTTCAAACGTTTTCGAAAAGACAAAAGGTTAACACAGGCGGCACTCGCAAATATGTTGGGAATGGATCAAAGCCGCATTTCTCGAATGGAGAAGAACGGCGACGGATTTACGCCTGAGCATATGGACATATTATGCAGTCGATATGCCGACATTGACGATTACGTTATCGACGACTCCAACGTCGCCCCCGCTCCCACGGTTCCCGCATTGCTGGCTTTGGTTGCCTCCCAGCAGCGCACCATCGAGAACCTTTCCGAAACCATAAAAAACCTAACATCAAAGAACTAATCATGCAACCGTTAAGCCCGCGGGGCCAACTCGTTATCAGGTACGCCGATGCACTTATCAGGGACCGTAACGCCTACTTTGACGAGCTCGCCGTATGGAAATACCGCGTCCACTCCACTATGTTTGTTGCGTCGGCTACTATTCTGACTTTGGTTTGCTCATTAGGGCGGCCCATATCGGGCAATCCGGGTGGCATACATGCTTGCTATCCGGATTGCACATATTGGATAAGCATTGCGACAGTATTGCTGAACGGAATATGTCTGCTTGCTCTTTCGGCCGCTCTGTATCAAAATATTCGCGCCACAAGTCAGGTAATGCACAGAATCGAAGAACGATTTGATGACTTAAAAGAAACACTTTTGATTCCTGCCGACGACGCTTTGATCGTTGACGGCGAATGCAAAATAATTTCACGCGTCGAAATATCGAGGTTCTTTTCGGTTTGTGAGATGGTTGCATATATTTCGTTTATATTAATGGTTATAGGATTGGTATTCCGTTATTGCTTCGTCCAGCCATGAAAGGATGGTCAAGGCGCTTATTCTGTATCTTTCTAATCTCTTTTAATACAGTCAAACGTCTACGCCGTATGCGCAGCGCGTCGAGCCTGAGCCATATTGCCGCTACCAATAATACGACATTTAGCACTTGCAAAATCGTTAATACAGTAATGGTTGTATCCATTCAAAGAACGTTTGTAAACCCTATTGGCACACTATTTTGCCCTTTCGGATTTGGTTGTTTCAATGTTTTTTATATATCTTTACATTGTTTTGTGGAGTATAACTCTGTACCTTTGCGGTGTAGTTCAATTCCACAATGCAAATATAAACTTTGTTTAGTATATATCCAAACGAAAAGCAAACTATTTTTAGGTACATTTTATAAATGACTGATACTGAGAGAATAAAAAAAGCCATAAAATGGCTTATAGGTAGCGGCATTGCTAAAACTCAAGAAGGAATAGGTCTTCTAATGGGCTATTCCAATAAATCCGCATTCTCCCAAGTAGTCAACAACCCAGATAAAAGGCCGGAAGATTTTGTCGTGCGTTTATGCAACCTAAACAATGCACTAAACAAAAATTGGTTATTGACCGGCGAAGGGTCAATGCTCAAAAATACCGACCAACCTGTCAGTCAAGGAGGAGAAGACGCAACACTTTCGGAAGCTGACTTAAATAATTCAAACACTATGAAGAAGTATTTAGACCAAGTCCTTCGACAAAACGAGGAGCTAATTCGGCAAAATGGGGTACTACTTGATCTATTCCGAGAAGAGAGGGCTAAAAACAAGGGCGAAGTCGCCCTAAAAAAAGAGGGCTAAAGGTGTTCTAATTAGACTAATGCCTACCGGAGGAGAGCTGGAGCCGTACGCCAAAGCACACACATAATAGCACTAAACAAAAATGCCCCTCTCCGAGTATCCGGGGGGGGGCAAATTGTATAAACCAAAAATTAAACACCATGAAGAAACTTTTACTTACTATTTCTTTGGTTTTATTTGCGCCCCCTATTTGGGCGCAAGTCGATAAAGAGGCGGATCAAAAAAGATACGGGAAAGGGCAAATGCCGTTTAACGAAAAAGGCGAGGTCGTCTTTTCCAAAGTTGTTCACGAGGAAAGGCATGACAAGAAAGCTCTATATAATTCGGTAAAATTGTGCATAACGGATATATTTAATTCGGCAAAAGATGTCATCCAATTAGATGACCCTGAATCCGGGATTGTTATAGTAAAGGGGTTCGCCGAAGAACCATCAAGAGGATTGATGGGGACTGTACAGGATGCACAGGTATGGTTCTCCCTTAAAATTCAAACAAAAGACAATCGCTATAAAATTGATATATATCAAATAAAGGGACATTACCCCGGAGGTGTTGTAAATAATATATACACGAATCCAATGGATTGGCCAGCAGAACAACTGACTTATGAGACGTGTTTTAAACCCAATGGTAAAATGAAAACAGCAAGAGAGGGGTTTTATCGCCGAGCTATCATAGACTGCTGCAATCGCTTACTAATTCAGATTCAGAAAGATGTTCATAACAATTTAACCGCCAATTCTGCTAATGATACAGAAGATTGGTAACCCACCCTACCCACTCCCGCCCCGACTTCTGCCGGGGCGTTTTTTATTATTTTGTTCGCAATAAATTTGCATAATACGCAAAAGTGTATTATATTTGTATTACAGAAAAGAAACAAACGATATGAATGTCGAACTAACAGAAAAAGAGTGGGATTTGATCGAATCTATACGCAATTACCACAAAGCCTATCCCAACGGGAAAGAAGAACAAGAATGGTATATCGAGATGATCCTACAAGAATTATTGGAACGTGACTAACAACCAGCCCTCGGCCAATGGTCGAGGGCACAAAAAGACAAATATGGAAATCATTGTAAAACAAAATCGGGAGACAGTAAAACAGAAGATGTCTGACATCCTGCTGGACGTATCTTGGGCCAAAATATCGGAAAAGTACTTCGGGAAATCGCGGTCTTGGCTCTATCACAAAATGAATGGCATGAATAATGGGAAACCGGATGACTTCGACGAAGCGGAGAAAGAGGTATTGCGCAACGCCCTGCTCGACCTATCCCAAAGAATCAGCAGATGCGCAAATAATATTTGAAGACTTGCCGATCCCCTGGCCACGAGCTCGGGGATTTTTTATACATATTGAACAATAAACCGCTTTAAAGTTGTTTTTCTCCCCGAGAAAAACACGGACATTTTGAACAATCTATCCCATTAAAACCCGGGCTATTCGCATCGGGTTTACGGTGGGGATCAAGACTTCGCATCGGGTTTACGGTGGATGCATAGGCCTTCCTCCACGAACTGTGCGGCGGTCATCCGGCGGTATTTCAGAAACGCGCGCAACTCGTCTCGCAATTCCGGGGGGAGGCGCAAGCTTACAGTGACCGACGGCGCACTGCCTTTACATTTGCGCCCAGCGCCCGGGCGCGCACCGCCCCGTTTTGATGCATCCTTATTCATGTTGTGTGATTTTTTGAAGCAAGGCAACGGAATCGCGGGCCGACTGAATCGCGCTTGTAAATCGTTCCGTGGCCGCTTCACCGTTCATATCGACCATGCGTGACCGTTGCGACTTTGCCATCCGCAGGATGTCGTCAAGAGCGGCTATCTGATCGTCATACGGCTGACCGTCCCGTCGAACGGCTGATTCTTCGCCGTGTATGTAGGCTTTGAAAGCCTTCTTCATCAACGGCCGAAGTCTGTTGATATGCGCAACAGGCTCATGCAACATTCGCACGACCTCCAGCACGCACAATACATTTCCAATGATGGCAAAATAGTATCGGTTATCTATTTGCGATTCGGATAGACAGGCGATGCTCTGCTCGAACTCTGCACGGCGTGATTTGGGAAGTTTGTATACTCTGGCGATGAACCCGACCTCCCGATCGGTGCAGACGATGAAGTCGTCGGAAAAACGGGACGATTCCGAACGGCGACTTCTATCGATAATAAATGCGGGGTACTCTTTCATATTGAGCTATTTTGTAATTTCGCCACGAAGGCATTTGCCGCCTATGCAAACGACGGCGGATCCTTTACCGATGAACCGTTCGAGTTGCCGGCGCAGCTCATCGACATTAAGCGTCTTTTTCCCAATCTTAACCAGCCGGTCATCGGCCCTGTATGCATATACGCGCGACGAGAAGAAGATGTCCGTATTGATAAGCATATCACCTTTCGCGTTGGAGGCGTATTTACCGGCATCAGACAGTTTAATGGAGGAGATAGTTTCACCGGCTTCGGCTCGGTTCAGAAGCGAACGAATGGAAATAAATTGATTGTCGTCCATGTTTTCAAAATATTCGTTATTATGTGCCGTATTTTCAACAGCCTCTTCAGATTCGACCATAGCGATGAATTCAGCATCGGCTGTGTGCAGCTCATCGACTTTGTCCGTCGAAATCTTATTCGCCGCGAAAGCGATGCACCAACGCTGTTTTTCGGATAACGTGATAGCCTTGCCGACATTTATTGATTCGAGAACACGATTGCAGATGTCTACGACGAATCCTTCGCCATTCTTGGCGACGAGCTCGAGAACGATCATGGCTTCGTCCGAATATTCGAATTCGCCCATGCCGACGTAGTCGCCGTCTACCATGTTGAAGATGTTGATAGCCTTGCCCGATTCAATGGCTCCTTTGACGCGATCGTAAGAATTGATAAAGTTTTTCATAGTTGCCGCTTATGGCCCGTCGGCCTTGTTTAGTTGTTTTGGTATTGCAAATATAAGCATTTAATTTGAATATGCAAAACATTTTTTCAAAAAATCTGAAAATTTTTCGTCAAACTATTGCACAATGTGCCGAGGGTTCGCTCCTTTGCATCGTAAGGCTATGAAGATATAGCCCACAGACAAGACGAGCGGTAGCATCCGCGAATCTTAACGACGAAAGGACACGTTGTTGGTAGTAGGTTTCCTGGGAACGAGGGTCTGTGGCTATTCATCCGGCCGCAGACCCTTTTTCTATGGCAAAGAGAACGGAAGGACCCAATAAGACACTCGACAGCAAGCCCGCCCGCAAAGTGGGCCGCCCTCGTGCATATACCCCCGAAGCTCTTGAAGTCAAGTTCGAGGAGTATGCAAAATGGGTGAAAGCGAATCCACGATACAGCAACAGGGTATTGGCCGACGGCTCTGTTATTCCCGTACCTTACGAACGACCGCTGACACTATCTAGCTTTGCCGTATTTGCAGGAATTGTTCCGGAAACCTTTAGAAACTTTGAGGAACAAGAGGAATATTTTGGCGTGTGTGCGCGCGTGCGCGCGCGAATCGAATCCGATCAGTTGGAGGGGGCTATGTGTGAGCAGTACAACTCGACGATTGCGTCGCGTGTTCTGCATCTTGCCGACCGCCAGGACGTGACAACCAACGGCAAGGCGATAACGGCCGCAATACAGCCTATTTCCGTGGTCCTCGATCCAGAAGCCGCCAAGATCATCCAGTCCATCGGCAAAATGACAGTAAAGGAATGACGCCCGATCCCGTAACATACAGAGGCAAGACCTACAAAGTCAAAATGTACCTCTACCAGCTATACGACGGGAGCGGCGCCGTCGTCCGTATCTTCGACGAGGGAAGTTCCCGATCTGGAAAAACTTTCGACACGGCAGACTTTCTGTATGACATCTGCGCATCATCGTCCGTACCTCTTAAAATATACTGTTATCGGGCCACGCTTCAAGATTGCAAGGAAAAGACGCTGGACGACTTCCGCAAGAAGTTGCAATTACGCGGCGTATACGATCCCGATTGTATGCGTGGCGAAAACATTCTCCCCGAATATCGCATCAAGGATAGCGTGATTCGTTTCCGGGGTCTCGATAAAATGGATGTCAAAGAGGGCCACGACTGCGACATCGTATATTTCAACGAGATGCTCGACGGTGTAAGCCGTGCGCAATTCGACAATATCACCATGCGTTGCACGCGGATGGTCATTGGCGACTGGAACCCCAAATATACCGAGCATTGGGCGTTTCATTTGGAAGGCGCCCCGGATACTATTTTCACGCACACGACGTACAAGGATAATCCCTTCTGCCCGGCGGGTGTTCGCCGCACAATCGAAGGATACGAACCCACACCCGAGAATATCGCCGCCGGAACTGCCGACGAATGGCGCTGGAAAGTGTACGGCCTCGGAGTACGTGCCGCGCAGGAGGGGCTGATATTCCCCGACATCGACTGGATCGACGAATTCCCCGAAGACATCGAACGCGTTGTATTGGGCCTCGACTTCGGATTCACAGCAGACCCCACGGCCTGCGTACGTGTCGGATTCCGCGCCCCGAACCATCTTTATTTGCAGGAGCTGATATATCAGCCTATCGCCGACGCTTCGAAATTGTATGCAGCGCTTTCGCCGCACTTCACAAACGGAGTATCCCGATGCTATGCAGATAGCGCCGACAAATATGCCAAATCCCCCGAAAGCATGATAACCGCAATGCGCATTAAAGGGCTTACGGTCATCCCCGTGCGGAAATACCCGGGGTCTGTCATGGATGGCATCACGTCCATGAAAGGATGCAAGATACATTGCGTGCGTTCGCGCAACATGCAGATAGAAGCAAACTCGTACGTGTGGGAGACGGTGAACGGCATCGCCATAAACTACCCGCACGACGAATTCAACCATCTATGGGACGCTGCCAGATATGCCGTTCAGTCTGAATTCAAGAATCTTATTCAAATAGCTGCATAATGAATCTATTCGGCTACGAAATACGCAGGAAAAGCAATAATACAGCCTCAAATTTGCCGGCATCGACATTGAGCTACATCGGCGTACCTCCGGTATTTCAGGGATCAACTGAAACCGTGGGGACGATCGACACCAGGGGCAAAGCGGGACAAGCCAAAGCATACGCACTTTGCTCGCCGCTGATGTCTGTAATCTCGAAGAAATGCGCGGCAATTAAGAATCTACGTCTTGCAGCCACCACGGAAGATGGTGAAGACCTCGAACGACCGGACGCCGTGCGGACCATGTCGCATCCTAATGGCGTGCAGGGCATCGCGGACTTCGTGGCACACATCGAGGCCATGACGCAGATTTTCGGCAAAGCCTATATCGTACGCATGGAATCGGTGGGGCTTCCGGAAGCTTTCGAGCTGTTCGTTGTCCCCAATCTTTGCGTCACGGAAAATGCCGCAATATCTCCGGCGTTATCGTTCATGCCCGATGCGGATATCGTGGATTACACGGTGACCATTTGCGGGTCTTCGATGAAGATAGCCAAAGAAGATATGTTCATCGTTAGAGATGCCTCTTATGATCTCAATGCTTGCGGCGGCAACATCTCCCGAATGGTATCATTACAGAAGCCGGTGAATACTTTCGTAGCATCCTACGAAGCGGTGCATGAACTGATGATCAACCGCGGTATGCTGGCTATTATCTCGCTGACATCCGGAAGCGGCGATATTATTCGAGATGCTCGGCTGCCGGAAACAGAGTCGGAGAAGAATAACATACAACAGGCATTCAGAAAGTACGGCATCCGGGCCGATCAATTCAAATACGCGATCACGTCCATGAATGCTGCCGTAAGTCCGGTATCGTCAACGATTACCGATCTGGGACTGACAGACGTACAGAAAGCCTGCAAGAAGGAAATCGCGGACATCTACCAAGTGCCGAGCGTGCTGCTCGACGTAGAGGGTTCAACGTACGCCAACGCCAAAGAAGCGAAAACGATATTATATAACGACGCGATAATCCCCGAGGCAAATAATATATTCTCCGTGCTCAACAGGATATATGGCTTTGAGGATTTCAAGGTGATGCCCTACTACGATCATCTTGAACTCTTCCAAGAGTCTAAGCGCGAACAGGCGGCGGGCATGACCAATCTCGTAAATGCCTTGAATAACGCCGTGTCCGGAGGTCTGATGACTACGGAGCAGGCTAAAACAGAACTTTTGAAATATATCGTATAACATGAACTTATCTCAGCAAATAGAAGCGCGCCGGGCGGCAATGGGCAACACTTGCCGCAAAGAGTTCGCCGTGACAAAAGCGGACATTGCGAACGAGGACGAGCATATTATCCTCGTGAAGTTCGCCAATTTCGGCAACAAGGACAGCGCGGGCGATATTCTTATCAAAGGATGCTTCGCCAAGTCCATTAACGACAGGGGCCCGGGATCGGCCACAAACCGCAAAATCGCGTTCGTATGGCAACATGATTTCGCCGACCCTATCGGCCGGATACTGTCTATCGAAGAGCGTGAAGACGGTGCATATGCAGAAGTTAAGCTGAGCAACTTCGACGCGGTGCCGAATGCAAAGCGCGCGTGGTTCCAGCTCAAAGACGGCGATATTAATCAGTTCTCGTTCGGATTCAACTACGTATGGGACAAAATGGAATATGACGAAGCCCTCGACGCGTTCATCGTTAAGGAAGTCGTGTTGCATGAAATATCCGTCGTTACTGCCGGAGCCAACGAAGAAACGGCATTCGTCGGTGCTGTGAAGAGTTTACCGGACGCCATCAAGGTTATGAGCGATGCTCTCAATGCGGCGTCATTGGAGGAGAAAATGAAGATCAAAAAGCAAATCATCGAGACATTGAACGCAGCCGAGCCGGGGAAACCACTCACTGAAAATATGTTCGGGAAAATAGGTTCACATATCAATTAACCAAAAAAAACACAAAGAAGAATGGAGATTAAACCATTTGTGCTTCCCGCTGGCGTAGAGTTCAGCGAGGACGAGAAAAAGGGCCTGAACGCGCTCGGAGATTATATCAAAGGGCAGTTCGAGGAGATGGTGGCAGGCATCAAGTCACAGAACGAGATCGTCGAGGCTGTCAAGGAGGAGTTCGAGAAACTCGGGCTGTCGCCGGCGAAGATCGAAAAACTGGAGGGCGCGCTTAAAGCCCAAGGCGTCGAGATCGCCACGATGAAGAAAGGCGCTCCCAAGCAGGAGGGACACAAAACGCTGGTCGCCGCTATGGAAGAGGTGCTGAAATCGGAAGAGTTCGCCGCCGCATATAAGGATATGCGGAACGGACGAGGCAGAGTATCGACGGGTGAGTTCGCGCTCAAACTCGACACGTCGGCCGTGACGAACGGAGACCCCAACCGCACCGTGCTGACGACGAAGATTTACGCAGACGCCAGCCCCCGCAATGCGTTCGTGCAACTCTTCACGCGCATCAATGTGCCCGACGACAAGAACCGCATCATGTACAACGATGCTTCCTACACCGACGGCACCGGGTATGCAGAGGAGATGACAAAGCACACCAATACCGACACCGCCACGCTTACGGGCAAATACCGTGAGCTGGCAAAACTCGGTTCCGTGCTTCCTTTCTCGGCTGAGAGCGCCGAAGATTTCGGGTACTTCCTGGCATGGGCGCAGACGAAGGCCCAGCAGGGGATCGCAGCCAAACTCGATTCTCTGCTGTGGGACGGTGACGGCGTGGATGCCTCCAAGCCCAAACACATCTACGGACTGAAAGCATCCGGCGTTACGGCATTCAATGCAACGACGGCGGGTGTGGCAACCAGCGTGTCAGCACCGAACATCGCCGACCTGATCCTCGCCATGAAAACGCAGGCAAAGGTCGGGACCAACGATTCGATGGCTCCGAATTACGTGCTGATGAACTATGCCACCGAATTCAAGATGCGCACGCTGAAGAACACCCTCGGCGACTACATCACGGTGCTGCCCAATGGGGCCTTGTCGGTGCATGGCATGACGATTATCCCGACCCCGAAACTCTCGGCCTCGGAGCTCGTCGTGCTCGATTCCACGACGCTCCAGCTGCACGACAAGCGCAATATCACTATGGAGATCGAGCGCGTCCCGGAGACGGATTCGTATCGTCTGTGGCTGTGGTATCGCGGGCAAGCCCTCGTTACACGGCCGGATATGAAAGCGAATATCTATGTCGCCGACATCAACACCGCTCTGGCCGCCATCGAGGAAGCAACAGCAGGACCGACCGAGTAACCCATGAAAGCGAAAGATGAAGCAGCTATGACACGCGCCCCCGTTAGGCGCGGTCGTCGCGCCCTTAAAGCCAACGTCATGCGCGTCGAAGTCATTAGAGCGCATGATGGGATCAACAAGGGCGAAATACTCATCAAATCGCGGGCAACTGCGGAAATGATGATCGCCAAAGGGTTCTATAAAAAGGCCCTGGAGGAGTAACCGGATAGGGGCGGCAACACGCCGCCCCTATCTTCAAATAAAATACCATGATCTTAGACGAGCGATATTTCACCTATCCCGAGACATATATTGCGGGAATAGAGACCAAGAGCGACGGTAAACCCGCCGGACCTGCCCCCAAAATCATAAGCGACATCCAGGCATATATCGCCAAATACGAACCTCGGTTTCTGCGAATGCTTCTGGGGTCGGATGTCGCCGACAATATCGAGGATTACCCGGTCATTGTGGCGCTGCTGGCTCAACCGGACAAGGGGACATCCGTAATTGCCAAGTATATCTATTTCTACTACTCGCGCGACCATATGACATTCAACACCGTTGCCGGGGAAAAGTTGAAGAACACCGAAAGCAGTACCCGGACATCCCCGACGCATCGGCTCGTTCGCGTGTGGAACGATATGGTAGACGAATGCCGAGAGATCATCCGCATCGTTGACAATGTTAAGCTGTGCCCGGACTTTTACGCAGAGATATTCGAACCGATCAATACTTACAACCTATGAAGATAACCCCCAAAGATACGGTTAGTGATGTTGTGATGCGCAACCGTGCATTATTCAGCATGGGTACCGAACGTATCGTCAAAACCATCCAAGACCTACCAGAACCCGAGTTTGTGCCTATAAAACGCCGGATGTGGTTCGACAAACGTCTGCCCGTTCGGGACATCGCCGGGATCACGATGGGTGAACTAAACGCCATCGAAGCCCGTAAGCCGTCATACGAATATTTTTGCATCGTGCTCGGTGTGATGCTCGGGCTCGTGAAGTTCAACCGCATAGGCGTTGACGGTAATCCGGATTGGAACGCGGGGTTCAGCATAGACGAGGAGCAAATCGGACGCCTCCGGTTCATCCGTGCCCAGCGCTATTTCATTGCCATACAGAAAGGGTTGGAAGGTATCGGCAAATCGTGGGAAAAGCTGGAAATGCCCCTCACGGCCGCCGAGATGAAAGCGCGTGTCAAGCGACCCAATCGCGGTCTTGTTGCCGTCTGCCGCAAATACTGCCAGATAATGAACGGCGCCGTAGATATGAATAAAGCATGGAATACGCCGTGGGCGACAGTATACGAAGCATTCGAAGCCTGCAAGTGCGACAACATGGAACAGCGAGCCATCTATGAAGCGAACAAATCTAACGGGAGACGGAGACGATGAAAAAAAGCATCAACGAGATATTCAGAGAGTGCGCCGAGGCGGAGGGACTGTGCTCCTATATGTACGCCCGGATAGCCGAAGCAAACTACCTGATGGACGATGTCAAGCAATACCCCGTATTGCTCCGTCAGTTCAACGAGACGATTTCCGAAACACAGATGTCGGACATGCGACGCCGGACGACGACGCTCTATTTCTGCGACGCCCTCGGGAAAGCGGAGCCGGACACGGAGACCGAAGTGCAGCCAATCGTCGAAAAGATGGAAGAACGCGCCTTTGCATTTATCAACCGGATGCGGTCGATGGGTATCGAAGTAGAGCTTGTGGCCAACGCGACGCCTTTTTACGGCAAATTCGACGTATTGGTGGCCGGCGTAACCCTAAGCGCTACGATGACCTATAACATCTGCTGATATGCCCACCATCCGGCAAATAGAGGAGATATTCAGCCCCGAGCGGATCATCGCCATCTGTGAAGACGAGTTCGGTCCGCTGGCCGAGCAGATCGCCTTCAATATAATGACCAAGAGAACCAACAGCGGCGCCGATGTCAACGCCCTGAACGTTCCGGAGGAGACGACCGGCGCAACGGCTGAAAGCCTTAAAACCATCCATGAAGCTACAAATGGTGGACTTACGGTCTCATTTGTCGGGCGCAAAGGCATCAAGAATATCGACGAAGGAAGTTCCCCACAGGATGTGCAAGAGGAGTTCGGCAGCTTCGAGGCATTCCGGAACGCGATAGAGCGGTGGGCGCGGGTTAAAGAATCGAGATGGAACCTTGACCCAAGATCGATAAACGCATATGGCGTCGCTTCAAGCGTCTGGGATCACGGAAGCGTGCTTTATCAAGAGGGCGGAGGAACGGAGATAATGAAAGACTTACTGCCCGAAGTTGTCGATAGAATCAGCAAAAAAATAACAGAGGAACTCGATACATCCATTTATCAACTATTAGATGCGACGATAGAATTATGATATTGCACACAAATGACGTATTCAAGGTAACCCGCCCAGAGGATATCTTCGAGACCCGGGGCCGTTTTGCGTATTTTCGGGTTGAACTGCTCTCCCAAAAGGGGAATATAGACGTGTCCCTTAAATTGACAGGAAGGCCCGATTGGACATTCACTCGGTCTATCACCTTGACACGCAAAACTAACGACAAAGGTGTGGCGGTATTCCCTGTTGGGCGAATATGCGAAAGTCTGATTCAAGGAACCAAATCGAATTTAATCACCTATGCAATTACTGCCTCCGAATATAACCATGCTGGACCGGCTCTTTACGCAGTCCCCGGATTTGCAGACCGAGAGATTCTCCCCGGATGGGGAGATGGGGAAAATATTTCACAATTCTATCCCGCTGCCCCTTGCATTGTGGTCTATCCGAACGCAGGATTCGAGCAGTCGCTATTTTTCCCGAAACAAACGGGCGAGCTTTTCGTGCTTACGCCCTCCTCGACAACAACAGAGAAATACATCGGAAATTCGGCATTTTCTCCCATCATCCCGTTTGATCCGGCAAAAATCCCATCTGAAGACTTTGGCAAGCCGCTTGCTGTGGGAGCCACCCCGACAGACTATAATGCGGAGATACGAACTTACTACGATTATTGCACCAAGGGGATATTTTTGAAATGGACGGATGCTGCCGGTATCCCCTATTTATACCGATGGACGCAGGAATCTAAAACCGACGAAATGTCTGTGGAATATACTTATCATCAACTCGACGATACGCTGACACCTCGCGACGTGCAGAACAAGACGCTGGCCAAACGCTATACCTTGCATAGTCGCATTGTTGAAAGGGATGTTTTCAACTTGTGCCGCACGATCCTCGGATGTCAGGATTTGTTTATGTACGACCCGGATGCGGGCAATTGGGTGCGTTTCATGGTTGAAGATTCGGAATCCGAAGACACGGGCGCGCCGATGCAAGATTTGGTCGTTGAAATAGTAAGATACGAATATCTATGACAACCTACGAACTATACATCAACGATATTCTGTGCGACCTTTCGAGCGACGAGGTCGTAACCCTGCTTTATCAAAGTCCGATATTTTCGAGCCTCGACAGCATCCAGTCGAACCGTTCCTACAATATTGCGCTGCCGCCTACGCCTGCCAATATGCGGGCTATAGGTCAGGCAGCCCGCCCGGATGTGGATGTTGACGCTCCGTATGTACGACTTCCGGCGGCGTTGTATCAGGACGGGGTGCCGCTGTTCACGCAGGGGTTCGCCGTGGTAACGGATATTGCGGATACGATCAATGTAACGCTTACGTGGGGCAACGTGGATAACTTTCAGCCTCTGTTTGACGCGAACCTGCGGGATTTGGGGCCGCAACTGGAGGCGGCAGGGGAGAACATTGTCGCTTGGAATAAGAATACGGCGATCTTGGAAGGTAGCGCAACCGGTGAATACCCCGGCGTTGCTTTCTGGGGCGTGGATTTCGGGATGGGGATATCCGATCCTAAATACCTGCATCCCTCAGTACTGGTGTCGTCGATACTGTCTGCTATCGAGCGGCAGAATGGGGTTACCATCGACGGCAAGGAACGGTTGGCTTATAGTAAAAATCTTGGGCCTATTATTCCGCTCACTCGCAAAAAGGTAGGGCCCAAAGCAAATGGGTATTCCAATTATTGCGATATATCAATGTCGGCCAGCGATATATTGCCCAAAGAGCCGTGGGTAAATACTCGTGGGATATTCTCTACATCCGAGCCGAGAATAAAACTTAATGATTCAGGGACATCATATATTACACTATATCATCCTAATAGCCCGACGGGAGATTTTTTGCTCCCGCACAACGATGCGAACGATATTTCATCGTTGAAGATATCAATTTATTGTGATGGCGTATTTCTGGGAGAGGGCGAGAGTTATGAAAAAACCAAAACCCCGGATACGATGTGGATGTTCAAATTCCACAAAATATCGGTACAAACCGACACGCAAGGGGTTGTAACAGTAAAAATGAGCAAACCTATCTCCGGGTCGATGGTTCCGTTGCCTAATCCTATAATCTCAATTCACAATTCAGATTGGGATATATATTTCCCGGGATTCTTCCCTGTTGCGCCTAATCTTCCCGACATCTCCCAGGGCGATTTTATCCTCGCCCTGATGTCCATGAACGGCCTATTCGCCTATGCGGACAAGAATAGCCCGAACACGATCAAGCTGATAAGCATCGATGACATAATCGCCAATGTTCAGAAAAACGACATCATCGACTGGAGCGACCGGGTAATCCTGAATGACCTGCACCGAGTCGATATGCCAGACGCCTCGATGTTCACCATCGACGACCTCGCGCAAAGCAACATCCTCGACTACGACAACGACGACGATGTAAAGGCTGACACGCACGGCACCATCACGATCCGCAACGAAAACATCGAGAAAGAAACGGAGCTGGTGTCGCTGCCTTTCTCTGCATCTGAAAATGCAACGACGGACGGGGTAAATTGCGCCGTTGTGCCGATCTATGAGGATAACGGAAAAGGCGGCGCCAATTATTCGGAGTGCTCACCACGCATTCTATCGGGGCGTGGAGCGTTTATGTCGGGCATTGCCCGATGTATTGGCGTATTCGATCCGTGGATGAAGTTCGGCGGCGAGGAAGGTATCGTAAAGACCCGATATTCGTCCTATCAGAAAGTCGTTGACCGACTGCGAATCATCACCATTCGGGCAAAACTCACGGCTCTCGATCTCTACAACCTCGACTACACGAAGCCGGTGTATATAGCCCAATTCGGGCAGATATTCGCCATATATTCGGTAGAAACAGGCGAAAACGACATCTGCGACTGCCAACTGCTGAAACTGAAAGTGGACGGAGTGGTGGCAGCAACGTATTATCTGCGCTTGGACGGCAAGAATGAAGACAGCCAATGGGTTGCAGAAGCGGACGGCATTAACGGCACAGCGTATGCCATAACATCGAACGGAACGCCCTATATCGTCGATTACGATTCCCGCCTTTATGTCGATCTGTACGAGGAGGACGGCGATCTGCATCTGTCTATCTCCGCCCCCAAAAACGCCGGAACCGAGGAAATTAATTACAACCCTGTCATTCTGGGAATTCAGGAGAACGACGCCGTGCGCCGGCAGGTGGCAGTATCCCAGAAAGCAAAGTCGGCTTAATTTATTAACCATTTAACCCATATGAAGAAATATGGCACAAGACACTATCGACAAGATTATTAATATCCAGTTCAGATACTCGGATTTAATTAAAGGGTGGGAGGCCGCCTCGACAGCTATTGACACAGCAAAAGCCAAACTGCAAAAGTTCAAGGAAGCAGGAGATTCCGAGGGTGTTGCCAAGCAAGCGCAGATTATCAAAGCGTTGCGTACCGAGATGTCGGCCTATACCCGAGAGATTCAAGCCAATATCCGCGAAGAGGTTAAACTGAATGGCAGCGTCGAAAATTTACGAGCCGGTATTCAGAAATTAACAGCTCAATACAATAAATTGGGCCGAGAGGAACGGAACAATGCGAAAATCGGAGGAGAATTAAGCGCAAAAATCCGGGAGATGCAAACCGAATTAAATGAGGCTAACGCATCGTTGCTAAACTTTCGAGATAATGTCGGTAACTATGCGAGTGCGGCAAAAGGTTTTACTCCGCTTGCATTCCAAGTACAGCAACTCGCCCGGGAATTTCCGTCGCTCACGATATCCGCCCAGCAGTTTTTTCTGGCGATTTCCAATAACCTGCCGATGCTTGCCGATGAACTGACCCGGGCAAGGATGGCCAACAAAGCGTTGCGAGCCGAGGGGAAAGCGACTATTCCGGTGTTCCGGCAGGTTATTTCGTCCATCTTTTCCTGGCAGACGGCTTTGGTCGTGGGCATTACTCTGCTGACAGCCTACGGTAAAGAGATTGGAACGTGGGTAAAGGGATTGTTTACGGCCAAAGAAGCGGCGCTCTCTATGGCCGAGGCACAAGATAAGGTGAATGACGCTTTGAAGAAAGACGGGTACGGCATCGGTGAACAAATCGCCAAAGTGAAAGAATTGCAAATGCAATGGAGGGCTTTAGGGGACGATCTAAAGGTGCGAAAGCAGTTCATTGTCGATAATAAAGACGCATTCGACGATCTCGGGGTACAGGTAAACAATGTTAATGATGCAGAGAAATTACTTGTTGAACGTACCGATGATTTCATTCAATCTTTGCAATTGAGGGCGCAGGCTGCTGCGGCGCAGAAATTAGCATCTGAGCAATATGAAAAATACATAAAAGTTGTCGCAGAAACGGAGGATGATCTTGCCAAATCGGAACGATTAAGAGATTATTATATAAAACAAAAAGCAGAACGAGAAAAGATGTATGGCGGCCTAACGGCCGATATATATCAACGCCAGATACGAGCTTCGCAGGCAATGATAAACCAGCATCAAGCTGAAATAGATAAAATAAACGAACAGCGAAATGCGGCATTGGATACAGGCAGTATTTATACAAAATTGCAAGCGAAATATGAAAAACAGGCCCATGAAATCCTTGACGCCGCAGGCATTGAGGAGGCCGCCAATGATAAAGTAAATGAGAAAATAAAGAAAGGCATAACACTTGCGGAGCAGCGAGCCCGAGCAGTAAAAGCCGCGCGGGAATCCATCGTAAAAGACATTACAGCAATCGGTAATGCTCTGGATAAAGAGTTGGCCGATGCTTTCAAGGCTGGAGATAGTGATATTACTAAAGGCTTCAAATCGCAATTAGAAGAGCAGGCGCGAAAGTATCAAAATAGGCTTACTGAAGCCACATTATCGGGTGGAGGTTTAGGGGCTGCTAAAGAAGCTATTACAATAGCCAAAGAACAACTGGCGCAGTTGGACGATATAGCCAGCAATGAAGAGCTTATCAATCGGTTAGGCTGGGACGATGTGGAGTTGCAACGCCAACGGCTCGACCTCCGTATGCAGATAGCGAACGCCGAACAGAGCATCGCCCGGGAGCAGGACCGCACAGCGCAAGAGGCAGCACGGCAGACGGCGCAAACTCTCAGCAAATTATCAGGCATGACAGGGGCCTTTTCTGCAATGTTCGATGCACTGGGCGGAGAGGGCGAACGTTATGCGGAATTTGCGAAAACATTGGCCGTATTTCAGGTTGTTTTAGCGCAGGCCGAAGCCATAGCCAACGCCGTAGCCTCGTCAGCTAAAGCACCGTGGTTCATGATACCGATAACTATTGCGTCAAGTATCGCTACGGTAGTCGCAGCCATTGCGCAAGCTACACAAATAACAGATTCAGCAGAGACCCCGAAATACGCCTCCGGCGGCCTTGTCACAGGGCCGGGCTCCGGAACTTCGGACAGCATCCCCGCAATGTTATCCAACGGCGAAGCTGTGATGACCGCCCAGGCTGTCAACGACTGGGGCGCAATGCTCTCGGCCATGAACGTGGCAAGCGGCGGAAACGCCATCCAGGTATCGAATCTTCCCCAGCGCAACGACGGAATGAAGGGGATGGAGCGCATGATGGAACGGGCCCTGATGAATATGCCGGCGCCCATTGTTTCGGTGGTTGACATCAACAAGGGGCAGAAGCGGGTCAAGGTTCAGAACAGCCTCGGAAAATTAGGACGAAAAAAATACAAATAATCATTGCACAACGTGCCGAAGGTTTACACCTTTGTCACGAACGCTTATGAAGATATAAGCCGCGGAATCATGTACGAAATAACACCTACATATCACCACCCTGTAGTGGCCGAATCTGCCATAAGCGCGAGTGCTTTGTCTAACTTAACACATCAAACTAATGGCAGTACAGGCATGTACCACTACGCTCGGGCGAGACATTCTCAATGATTGCAACGAGCCCCACGCAAAAGGCGTGGAAAAGTTTTTCTATTTCATCTCCCGGGATGCTATCGACTGGGACAAATCCACGCGCGAAGGCTTCGTGGTTACCAACTTGGTGGCCCTGACCGGCAAGCGGGGTTACAAGGTCCGTAACCCATCGAATGAAACCCCGGCGATCACCATCACAGACCAAAACCCGAGCATCGACGCCGCATGGGACAAGGTTCTCCCCGTTACCCTTTTGGCTGACAGCCCGGAGAATGCCGCCGCAGTTCTCGGATTGAAGCAGGACAAATATGTCTGCATCTACGAGAACATGGAGAAAGGCGACGCGGGCAAACAGGCGTTCGGCGTCATCGGCTGGGAGCAGGGCGCGACTGGTGTAGATCTGAATATGGACAAGAGCGGAGATGTCGGCGGATGGACCGGCAATATCACCGAAACCGGGGCCCCTACTCCTAATCTGTTCTTCTACAAGACGGACTACGCAACGACGAAGGCGGCGCTCGAATCGCTGTGTTCGGCAGCGGCCTAATCATGCAGACGCAGGAATGGTATAGAGAGAGGGTTTCGGCCCCCTCTCTATCCGATGCCGACAAGGCTGTTATCAGAGCGGATTGGGAAGATATCACGGGCAAGGATTTCACCGCATCATTCAACGCCCGGTGCCCGAACTGTCATCACGATGCGGCAATACTAATTTTACGGACTATGGATAAGCAGGAAAACGGCGGATACATTCTTAAGAGGGGTGTCGCTTTCAGATATAAAGGCAAAGTATATACCGCCGACAATATCACAGCTCCGGCCGCTGAATGGTATATCTCGCAAGACCTGAAGCACCGAGACGATTTCGAAGTCCTTGCAAAGGATTACGACGAGTACGAGATAGTATCTTTCAATCGCAAAGAGGAATAATATGGCTGACGACAATATTCGCCACGTCAATTATGCCAGTGATTTCCGAGTGGTGTTTTCATTTCCAGACGGCAAACTCCCGGATTATCCTTGGCACATCGAGCTAAAGACACCGGACACCCCGGCGTATAATACTTATGTGGCCTCGTTTGACGGGTCAGTTTACAGGCGGTGCGTGCCGCTTGAAGATAATTCCATTCTGGTGCTTGTGGATAGGCACCATCTTGCGCCCGGCATCCTGTGCTACCAGATGAAGCGAGATGTCCCTGACAGTCTATTCCCCGACGGTGAAATGAATATCACAACGCCGGGATGCACCAGCATTGAGTTGTGGAGTGGAACATCGGAAGAACTGCCCATTGAGCAGATCAATACGATCATTGCCACACTCAAAGGCGAGCCAGGAGACGCCGGACAAATAGAAAACATAACCGCTTCAGTTAATAATACAACCGGCGCACCAAACGTAGAAGTTCAACTTGGAGGCACCCCCGAAAAACGAACTATAGCTCTTAAATTTTCGGGGATCAAGGGCGAAACTCCCAAAATATCGGCCGACGAGGAAGGCAATATCTATTCTGACGGAGAGCTTGTGACCGCTGTCGTGGCGGAGGTCGTCGTTAAAGCCGACACTTCAGCCGCCAACGCCGACCTCCAGGCCGCGCGTGCGAAATCTCTGGCCGACCACCCTCCGAAGATCGTAACGGTCGACGATACGAATTACTGGGCCTTCTGGGATGAAGCGACCAAAGACTATATCACCTCGTCCGTCCGCTCGGATGGCGGTCCGATCTTCGCCACGTTCGACATTGATCCGGCGACAATGCTCCTGGGCGTGAATTACCAGCCAGGCTACGGCCGCGGTTCCGAGTTCGAACTTCAGGATGGGCATTTGTATTACGAAATTAACGACTGAAAGATATGGCAAAGACAAATTTAGGGAAAGTGGGCCTTACGCCCAAAAAGGCGTATTCGGCGAGCATTACATACGAGCGCCTTGACTTCGTTACAGCGGGCGATTCGTCCTATGTTTCACTCCAAGATAACAACCTCGGACACCCGGTGACGGATGGGGCTTGGTGGCAGGTTTTGGCCTCCGGGGCCGCTTCGACGGAAGCCGCAACCGCCGCCCTCGCCGCTGC
>ENA-ORMN01001332-ORMN01001332.1-human-gut-metagenome-genome-assembly--contig:-NODE-1332-length-24699-cov-4.934264_pt1 | contig 24699 bp, 26 predicted proteins | sample MGYA00242102_ERZ508993 | MGnify/ENA primary metagenome ERZ508993 (study PRJEB26280, sample SAMEA2338770) | human gut metagenome | biome: human gut; feature: human-associated habitat; material: faeces...
AGTTGAATGTGGAGTTGTCGCTGAATCCCCCGGACAGTCTTTCTTCTCTCTGCCACAAGGTCATGGACTTTCAGCCGAAATATGTGACCGAGGATTTCTATTTTCCTCTGACGGTCTCGGTCTATGAATACAACGAATATTAAAACGCCTCCACTAATCCGTTTGTGCGTCCAAGGGCAACTTCACGGCAATCGTCGTCCCCTTTTCCGAGCTTTCCTCAACACGAACCTCGCCGCCGTGCAGTGTGACGATTTCCCACACCAGCGATAGTCCCAATCCCACGCCGCCGTTTTCCCGGCTTCTGGATTTGTCTACACGAAAGAAAGGCTGAAAAATGCTTTCTCTGTATTGCTCGGGCACCCCGCAGCCGGTATCAGAAACTCGTATAATAAGCCGTTTTTCTTCTTCTGTTACAGTAATGCGCACTATCCCGTCCGGACGGTTGTATCGTATGGCGTTTTCGGTAAGATTAAAGAGCAGACGATAGATCAGCGTGTCACTGCCGGTCATAGTACCATCGCCTGTACTTTCAAGGATTATTCCGTTCTTCTCTGCGAGCGGTGCAAGGTCGGCAAAAATCTCCTCAATCATCGGGGCAATCTCTATGTGGTCGTTACACGGTACCGTCCTAAGCTCGCTCATCTCAAGCAAAGTTTTTGTCATCTGCGCCATCCGCTCGGTCTGCTCACGTAGCAGACGAAGAAAGCCCGCCGTTTCCGGCAACACCTTGGGATGCTCGGTGGAAAACAGCTCAAGCTGTGCCTGCATCAGAGCAAGCGGCGTGCGCAATTCGTGCGCGGCGTTTCCGGTGAACTGCCGTTGTGCGGCAAAGCCCTCGTCAAGACGGTCAAGCATCTGATTGAAGGACTTGCTGAACTGCCGGAACTCCGGGAGGATATCTTCAGCCATCTTCATGTTCGACAGATTGTTCGGCTGAACCTTTTCCACCTGAAAAGTAAAAGCGCGCAGGGGATTCAGTGTGCGCCCGCTTAAAAAGTATGCAAGCACACCGCCAAGCAATGTTACCACTGCCGTGATACACCAGTTGGTAGCGATAAAGGATTCCTGCGCTCCATGAATGATGATAGTCAGCTCTTGGTCAAGCTTTTCGCGCTCGGGGTCGAAAAAATCCGGCTCTCCCTGGTCCATATCTCCGTAGTTTGTAATATGAGAACTTATGGAATCCATATAGTGCCTACCGGAATAGCTGAGAAGGAGATTCATTGCGACACAGGTCATGCAGATTAGAAATGCGGTCATCAGGGTGATTCGCCATTGCAAGGACAGCTTTTTCATGATTTTCCTTCCTCCATGACGTATCCTTCTCCTATGCGATTCCGTATTGGGTCATAGCCGAGAGCGGTACGCAGTTTTTTTCGCAGTGCGGAAATATGTACACGGATCGAATTACTGAAATTATCCACGCTGTTATCCCACACATGGTCGATAAGCTCCTCCTGACTGACCGGTCGTCCCTGGTTTAGCAGCAGATATTCAAGTATCCCGATTTCTTTTCGGGTGAGGGTCAACGCTTGTTCGTCCGCCGTGGCGGTACGGGCTTTGGTGTCAAAAGCGACCCTTCCACAGGTTAGAATTACATCACTTTGCGTAAATTTTCGACGGGTCAGGCTGCGTATCCTCGCTTCGAGTTCATCCAGATGAAAGGGTTTGGAAAGATAATCATTGGCTCCTGAGTCCAGCCCCTCCACTTTGTCCGCAACCTCACTGCGTGCCGAAAGTATCAGCACCTTGGTGTCTCTGTCGGTCTGACGGAGCGTCCGAAGTACAGTCATACCGTCAGCTCCTGGAAGATTCAGATCCAAAAGCACAAGATCATATCGCTCCACGCAGAGCAGTTCGATTGCGTTGTTCCCGTCATAGCAAAAATCCACACTATATGCAAGGCGACGCAGACTACGGACAATTGTCTCGCAAAGGGAACGTTCATCTTCGATTACTAAAATATGCATCAAAACCTCCTTGTACTGAGTGTTCTTTTTGCTCTATTATACCACAAAAATATAAGATTTTTGTTAAATTTTCATTCTTAACAGAGATTTTATGCCCGCTGTGCTAAAATAGAGAAGAAGAAAGGGGGGAATCGAATTGGTTCGATCGAAAAAAACCATACTTCAGGTCTTCTTGCTTATCTGCGGGGTGGCAATGCTGTGCTATGGTGCTTTGCGCGGCGAAGCGGACACCGTGTTGAGCAAGGCAATACGATTGTGTTTGGAGTGTGTTGGAATTGGATAAGAAAAAAGTAGAAAAAAGAAAAAGAGAAAAGAAGAAAAAGTCGGGCATATCGCAAAGCATCTCGCGTTTTCGCGGTTGGATCCAGGCGGGAGCAACGTTGCTTACCAACATTCACCTGCCGAATTTTCTGAAGGGAGGAATTTATCAAGGGAAGGGTAAGGCGGTTTGTGTGCCGGGTCTGAACTGCTATTCCTGTCCTGCTGCGTCGGGTGCCTGTCCCATTGGCTCTTTTCAGGCGGTAGTAGGCTCATCGAAATTCCGGTTTTCCTATTATATCACAGGATTTCTTATCCTGCTCGGCGTACTTCTGGGACGCTTTATCTGTGGGTTTTTGTGTCCGTTCGGATGGTTTCAGGAACTGCTACATAAGATTCCGACCAAAAAATTATCTACAAAGAAGCTGAAGCCGCTGACCTATATAAAATATGTGGTTTTGCTTGTTATGGTGGTTCTTCTGCCGGTGCTTGTCACAAACGATGTCGGCATGGGCGATCCGTTTTTCTGCAAGTACCTCTGTCCGCAGGGGGTGCTTGAGGGAGCAATACCGCTTGCTACCGTCAATTCCGGAATACGAGCGGCACTCGGAGTACTCTTTTCATGGAAGCTCGGTATTCTGATTGCGGTAGTCGTGCTGAGCGCGCTGTTTTACCGTCCTTTCTGCAAGTGGCTGTGCCCGCTCGGTGCATTCTATGCACTGCTCAACAAGGTATCGCTTTTTGGAATGAAGGTAGATAAACACAAATGCGTTTCCTGCGGGAAATGCGCAAAGGCCTGCAAGATGGATGTAGATGTGACAAAATCTCCAGATCACGCAGAATGCATCCGTTGCGGTATGTGCATCCGTGCCTGTCCCACAAATGCCGTCAGCTTCCGTTACGGTTTCGGCAAGGGAAAGGAATGCGGGTGTCACGCCGTGAAACCGGAAGACAATAAACAACTAAAACAAGAAGAAATTTCAGAAAAAGAAAAGGAGTAAGATTAATGAAAACAACAAAAATTTTAGCCGTGATGACACTCATACTGCTGGTATTCAGCCTTGTTGCATGCGGCACAACCGGGGGCGGAAATAAAAACAACGGAAACAGGAAAAGCGAAATCGCCGCGCTGATAGCAACGGAGCCGAAATCTATGGATGAAGCAACAAAACTGCATCAGCAACTGATGGCACAGGAGACGGCAATTCTGTCCGAGAACAGTGCTCTTTGGGAAAAGGTGTTTATGTCGGCAAACAAGGGTTCGACCATGATTGAGGACGGCAGCAACTACGGCGACTTCCTGCTCAAGACGATCGAAGGAGCAAAGGATCAGTTCAAGGCAAACGAACTCAAATTGCTTCGCGAAGGAGCCGAACAGATTCGCGAGATAGAGGGTAAGCTCACGATACTTGAGCAGAAGTATCCCGGATGCGGGAAAAAGCCATCCGATGGCGATATGAGCGTTCCTGCCGAAACCGGTAAACCGACAGGTAAAGACGATCTGATGAAATTCCCCGCATTTGAGGGTAAGGATCTTGACGGAAATGAAGTTAAGAGTAGCACTCTGTTTGCAGAAAACACCGTTACCGTAGTAAACTTCTGGTTTACCACCTGTAGCCCCTGCGTTGGTGAGCTTGCAGACCTGGAAGCGCTGAACAAGGAGCTTGCCGAAAAGGGCGGCGCGGTAGTCGGCATCAATTCCTTTACGCTGGACGGCGACAAAACGGCAATATCCGATGCAAAGGATATTCTGGCAAAAAAAGGTGTGACCTATAAAAATGTCTGGTTTGATTCCAAGAGTGAGGCAGGAACGTTTACATCGGGACTGTATACATTCCCCACAACCTATGTTGTCGATAAGAACGGCAATATTGTAGGTGAGCCGATCGTTGGCGCCATAACCGGCAAAAAGCAGGCAGAAACGCTTCGGAAGCTTATCGATCAGGCGATTGCAAATAGTAAGGGATAATCGTGTTTGTTCCTGACAGCGTTTCCTGGAAGCGGAAAACAGCATAAGCAAGAAACGAAAAATGATTTCAAAAGAGTGTGTGCTATATCTCACATGATACGGTACATACGAAGTTTGAATTTTATTATTTTGTGTTCTCCGAAGAGTTCAGCTACTTTACGATGAAAGTATTTTGAGTGACATTTACTACTAATGTGCTTTTGCAACATTGGCATTTGATGATACCTGAACAACGTCCGGGTATATCTCTTTTTTCGCTCTTTCACCTGTATTTATCCAGAACAGCTATATATTCGGATTTTTTCAGAAGCTCGGCTCGCCTGCTATCGGTAGCGCCCGTGCGGCAGGCAATGGTATATCGGAGAATATTCTGCCGCGCCCCTTCGGAATAGCTATCAAAAGCCCTGTTCAAAGGCGCATTTTTGCCCCTTGCCTCCTCCAACAGCTTTTTTGCGTAAAGTTCTCTGTCCATAACGGCGATGATCTGCTCGTCGGTTCCGCCGCGGTAGTAAAGATCGTTCTCTATTCTTCCGAGAAAAGATTCCGCAAGCATCAGTAAGAACGCTTCTTTGGTTTCTCTGTAAGCGTTCAGCATCAGGTTGCCATACAGAATGGCGCGGTCCACTTTCTCCGACATCGACAGCGCGGGATCGAAGAACACGGTTCGTCCAAGTTTGTCTGCCGCAAAATCACCAAGCTCATACATGTTTTTCCGCACGTGAAAATAGTATTCGTCCGTGTCCTTTGCGAACAACTGCTCGGTTTTCTGCCCGCTTGTGGTATACCAATCCGCGAACTTTGTCTGATATATCCGGAGTGCTTCGTCCGTCTTTCCCTCCGCGTGAAGAATTTTGGCGCGCATGTTCCATGCGCCCAGCCGCAACGCGTCTTCGGTGCAACCGCCCAGAATCTTTTCGCAGATTGAAAGAAATTCCTCCTTGTGTTCTATCAGAACCGTCGGGTTGTTGTCTGCCATATCACCTCCGATATTCCACATATAGTAATGCATGATCCGATAGTCGTTCGGATAATCATGATATGCCTTTACGATAATTTCACGTCCTTTGCTATCTTTCCAATGCTTTCTGTAAAGGGCGATTGTTTCATCAATATCAGAACATTTTATATTTGCGCCGATAGTCATTTCCATAACTGTACCTCCGCTAAAACCAAAATAGTAAGCCGACGTCTGCTTCCAATGCTATTATAGCATAAAATAGTTTTTTGAAAAGGCATTGTTGGGATATATGGGATTAACCGCAGGTTAAAAAAATATACTGCGAGAATAATTGCAGTCATAGATAAAGTCGGAGCCGGCTGTGTAGCGAACCTAAAAATGGCAGGTATTCGGTAATGCCTTCCGGATTTGAAAGCGATATCTTTTTTAGCGGCGCGATACAAAAACCTTCCCGGACGAGGTTCGGGAAGGTTTTTACTTTTTCACTATTCACTATTCACTCTTCACTCTTCACTAAACCGGTCCGGGAAGGTTTTGGGAAGTGATAAGTAATAGTGAATAGTGAAGAAGTAAAATAGTTACGGCATGGAAGTTCTGCTTCTATGCCATTCTTTTCGGACGCACGACACCTATTATCCCCAAAAACAACTTCATATAAAAAGCAAACCCTTTATCCCCATTCAAGGTCAGATCGCACGATCTGAGCTTTTTCTATATTTTATTTACGCCTGCCCGAAAGAAAAATATTTATTTCTATCTATTGAAAATCCATGTTCTCTGTGATATAATGAAAGCCACCTAACAACGGACAACATCCGCAATAGCGGTACTTCAGTTTTCGGAGGGTATCCATGGCAGATCAATCTTCCAGGGTCAGGAGAGCGCACGGCGAAATTCAGATAACGCAGGGTTCTCTGTGGAAAAATATGTTCTTTTTCAGCATTCCGCTTATGCTGTCTCAGCTTTTGCAGGTACTTTTCAATATGGCGGACGTGGCTGTCGTCGGCAAATTCTCCAGTGCGGAGGCATTGGGAGCGGTGGGATCGACCACGATCCTCGTGTCCCTGTTCACCGGCTTTCTGATCGGAATGGGAAGCGCCGTCAACGTCCGGGTCGCACAGCATCTCGGCGCCCGTGACAAGGTTCGCACGTCCGCTTCCATCCGCACCTCGTTTGTGATCTGCCTTGCGACGGGTTGCATCATCTCGGTGCTCTGTCTCCTGTCCGCACGTTTCATGCTGGAACTGCTCGGCACCAAGGACGATCTTATAGAGGGAGCCGTGCTCTATTTCCGGATCTATGCGCTGGGTATGCCGGCGCTCGGAATTTTCAACTTCGGTAACGGCGTGCTCAGCGCAAACGGCGACACGAAACGCCCGCTTGCGTACCTTATGATTGCCGGAATTCTGAACGTACTTTTCAATCTGTTTTTCGTTATCGTCTGCGGCATGGCGGAGGACGGTGTTGCGCTTGCCAGCATCATCACGCAGTATGTGTCCGCCGTGCTCATTCTGCTCCACATGGGACGGCAGAAGGACGACTGCGCTTTCCGCCTCCGGGATCTGAAAAACGGGCTGGACGGGTCGGAAGGAAAACGGATTCTCGGGCTTGGGATCCCGGCAGGACTTCAGAACGCCATTTTTGCCGTTGCCAATCTCTTTATACAGGGCGCTGTCAACTCCTTTGATTCCGTTATGGTCGAGGGAAATTCCGCCGCAGCCAATGCCGACGCTATCATCTACAACGTCATGGCGGCGTTTTATACCGCCTGCTCAACCTTCATGGGGCAGAATATGGGAGCCGGCAAGCGGGACCGTGTGCTGAAAAGCTACTTTATCGGCATTACATATTCCTTTGTGGCGGGGGCGGTGCTCGGCGGGGCTTTGTTCCTGTTCGGAAGAGAGTTTTTGTCCCTGTTTGCCAACGACGAAGCGGTGATTGAAGCCGGACTTCAACGCACCCGGATCATGTGTTTCTCCTATGCCGTCAGCGCCTTCATGGACTGCACCATTGCAGCCTGCCGTGGTATCGGAAAGAGCCTTGCCCCCACTGTCATTGTGATTATGGGTTCCTGCGTATTCCGTGTGGCGTGGATCTATACCGTATTCGCCTGTTTCCGCACCATTCCGTCTTTGTATCTGCTGTACATTTTTTCGTGGACGATTACGGCAATTGCGGAAATCATATGCTTCACGATCTATTATAAAAAACTGAAAATGAAACAGGACATATCCGTGTGTCCGTCATAGGCAGAACCGGGCGGAAAGATCTTAGAGAGGTTTTCTCTCCTCCTCTGTCTTGCCACAACACCACTCTTTACAAATCAAAAAGGAGTAAAAAATGGGACTTTTCAGTATGATAAAAGACGGTTTCCGTTTTCAAAAAGAATTAAGAAAAAGCATAAAGGAAGCCCGGGAAGCCCAAAAGCGTTACCCCGGAATGACCACCGAAGAATTGTCAGCGCTTTCTGACGACGAACTTTTTGAGGCGGCAACGGTGAGAACCGAAAACAAGGTGGGAAGTTTTGAGGAATGGGAAGACGGCGTCAACGCATTGAATCCCTCCCAGAAGATCTTTTATTCGGTCAGCTGGCTTGAAACGGAGGTCAATAACGGCGGGCTTTGTCAGTTTTTCGTGAATTCAAGCCGTATGGTTGCGCCTTTGGTCAGCGAGTATATGGGTATAATCGGCGCCGCCGATCATAAAAAGCTTTTTGACGATTTTATATCCGGAAACAACATTGATCTGAACGATCTTTCTTACTTTGACATGGAGGACGTGGAAGAATTTGAAGAACAGAATCAAAGATATCCTTTTGCTGAATATGATAACGCATTTTATAACATGGAACCGCTTGAAACCTTTTTGAAAGCATTTATTTGAAAGCATTTATAAGAGAAAACATAAAGGATTTTTAATAAGCGCCTGTTTCGTTATGCGTGATGTAACAAACCCGGATTGCGAGGGCAAACGCCATGAAAATATATGAAGTTCGTGAAAAAGGCTCTTCCCTGCTCTGCGCCCGCTACGGAAAGGAAGAACGAAAAATGAAATTTGCATTTCTCATCATGGGCGATTTTCACGCCGGAACCGACCACGCCGAAATCCGCAACGGAGATGCGCAGATCATCGGCGTTGCAGATCTGAAAGAGGCGATCGGGGTTGCACGCCGTCTGCAAGAGGAAGGGATTGACTGCATCGAGCTTTGCGGTGCATTCGGTGAAGCCGGCGCAAGAGCGATCATCCGGGCAACCGGCAACAGGATTCCCATCGGGTATATCACCCACCTGCCGGAGCAGGACGACGTATATCGTGCCGCTTTTTCAAAATAACGGATTTTCTTTCGCAGGGCTTAAGTGACGGCAGAACGGACCGACCGCAAAGATATTGCGGTCGGTTCGTTTTTTATTTGCATACCCCAAAAATCCGGTTCCCGCAAAAGCGTTTTTCAAGCAAACTCATAATTTTTCCGGAAAGTGATTTTTCCTGTTGCTTTTTTCCGGATCTTATGTTATACTAATAATGAACGAACGGTCGGTTATCATAAGAGAGATTCCTATGATAACGATACGGATGAATCGGAGGGAATAAAATGAAAAAGCTTACAACACGTATCCTGCTTGTTCTGTGTATGGCGCTGTGCCTTACACCGATAACGGCGTTTGCCACAGACGCAACCGTCACAGACGTTGCAACGGCGCAGGAATTGACCAACGCTCTGGCAAACAGCAGTGAAGAAATCATCCGGCTGACGGCAGATATTGACATCGGCGGCACTCTTTCCATAAGTCGGACCGTCACGCTGGACCTCAACGGCAAAGTACTGAAAATGACCGGCAACGGCAGTGTGATCACCGTCGGGGCTGGCGGCAATCTGACACTGACCGACAGTACCCCCGGCGCCGAACATAAGTTCACACCGGATGCCACCGGTCTGTGGGTACTGGATGAAACAAACGGCACCGAAACGCTTTCCGGCGGCGTCATCACCAGTGAAAACGAATACATCTCTGCCGGCGGCGGGGTGCGCATTGCGGCAGGCGGCAGTTTCACCATGCAGGGCGGCAATATCGCCGGCTGTACGGCACGTGAGGGCGGCGGCGTATATGTGGCGAACCAGGACAGCAGCGCTTCACGCCCCGGTACCTTTACCATGTCCGGCGGCACGATCGCCGGCTGTACGGCAAGCACCACAAGCACGGCAAGCGACGATACCCGTGGCGGCGGCATCTGCAATTTCGGCAATGTCATTCTGTCCGGCACGGCGGTTATCCGGAACTGCAAGGCGATAAACCGTGGACGCGCTTATAATGGCGGCGGCATTTACAGCGTCCGGAACCTTACCATCGAAGGCAATGCAACGATCAGAGACTGTACGGGTGGAACCCATAGCGACGCCATGTACATCAACGCCGACGTCACAGGCAAAGTCAATATTCACGGCGGTACGTTTTCCGGCACAGTAAGTCTCAGTTGTTCCAATGGACAAAGCAATTTTACCGGTGCTGTGTTCACCGACACCGTTTATAATTACGGCGTCATTTCTGACGGTACCTTCAATAGCACGGTATACAATTACAGCACCATCAAAGGCGGCACGTTTTTCGGAACGGTCGAGGGCAGCGGAACCATCGACGACAGTTCAAAGGTTACCGTGACCTTTGACAGTTGCGGCGGAAATACCGTACCGGAGCAGAAAATCCTCAAAGGGCAGAAAGCAACCCCTCCCACAGCTGCCAAAAACGGCTACAACCTCGGCGGCTGGTACAACGGTGAGGTGGCATATGACTTTACCACAGGTATCACCGAAGACCTGACGCTGACGGCAAAATGGACCGAAAAAAGCAATTTCACCATTCGCTTTGATACGACCGGCAATACGTCAGTCACCGTCGCCGGCACGCAGATCCCTGACAAGACCGGCGTGAAGTGGACGGATAAGGTGCTGGACGGCATAACCGCCCCGCAGGGAATCGGCGTCATATTCAGAGGCTGGAAATGCGGCGACGTCATGATTACGCCGAACACGACGTACAATAATCTTGTGCAGGATGACAGCGTGACGGAGATCACTCTCACCGCTGTATGGGAGATCTCCGGAGTAGCCGGTGACAAGGGAGATTCCGGCATCACACCGACCCTCCGGATCGACGATAACGGTTACTGGTGCGTCTCCTACGATAGCGGTACCACCTGGACGTCTCTCGGCGTGAAAGCGACCGGCGAAAAGGGTGATTCCGGAGCCAAAGGGGAGCAAGGCGATATCGGAGCCAAAGGCGACGCCGGCGCCAACGGTTCTGACGCTGTCACGAAATCCGCAACCCCCGCAATTGTCGTGATCGGCATTGTGGCAGGGATTTCCCTGGCAGGCAACATCGCCATTGTTGTGTATTATTTCCTGCTGAAAAAGAAAAAAGGTCTTATCTGATAGAAGATCGGGCTTCCGCTGAACCTTGAGAGGCGGCAGGCAACAGGGGGTGTTAAAAAACTCAAAATGAGTTTTTTAACACCCCCGACGACATTGGTCTCGGCGGCTAAACGCCGCCGTTTTGCCACTAAAAAGTCAAAAAGACAAGTCATAGGCGGCAAAAACGACCAAGATCGCACCAAAAATGCCGGCTTCCCGACCGGCATTTTTGAGGGGCTGTTAAAAACATCGAGTTTTTCAACAGCCCCGTTTTGATTTACAGGAAGTGAAAGAGCTTCTTTTTTGTTTTTACACGGTCGGGGCGGAGTAGCTTACGTTGATCTCGCTCCACTGCACCCACACCGACGCCCGGGCGCCGCCGTTTGAAATAAAGGAATGAACCTCGCACAAAGACCAGAGCTTGGTGGTCGGGTCCTGCTGGCGGATCTTCATGCTGTGTTCCTCCTGGGACTGGCTGTACATGATACTGTCAAGCACCAGACTTTTCGACACGGTGGTATTGTCATTGTTCTGCACCTCTATACTTCCGCCGCCGTAGATCGACGTCCTGCGTATATCGGTGAGGATCGGCACGGTTTCATCCTTGGGCGCAATGCTGACCCGGACGGCAGTCGAGGAGGTGTTCTGATAGGTCAGCACCAGCTTATCCAGCGGAACGGCAAGAACGCTGTTTGTGGCGGAAATATCCGCATGATATTCCTGGAGCGGCGGGATCAGATTGGGCGTCAACACCTCCTGGGCGGTGGTTTTGAAACGGAGCTTATACTGGAGCGGCGTGTTCTCCACAACCGCGATCTCCGGCGTTTCCCCCGGTTCTCCCTGCTCGCCCTTTTCGCCTGTTTCTCCTTTCTCTCCCTGCTCGCCTCGCTCGCCCTGTGGTCCCGTGGCACCGGTATCACCCTTTTCGCCTTTCTCGCCTTGGGGTCCCTCGGGTCCCATCGGACCGACCGGTCCCTGAACCATAATGTAGGTACCGCAACCGGACTGACAGCCGCCGTTTTTATCTGTATAATTATTTGCACGATAGCAACTCATTCTCTTATCTCCTTTCCGAGTTCTTCTTTCCATTATATGTCGCATATGTCGGAACGGCTCGAAAGCTTCCGGGAAAAGGAGTATGTCGCCCATACGAAAACGGCTGTTTTATTCCGAAAGGGATAAAACAGCCGTTGCGGTCATCTGATCTTCAGTTTTTCTTTTTCAGGGACAGCTTCAGCACGAAACGGTCCAGCAGATACAGCACTGACGGCAAACGACGGTTATCATGACCACCGAACATATCGTACCGATGCCGATGAGAAGTCCCACCGTGGAAATGGAGTTCTGGCTCGAGATGAAGTGGATCACAAAGCCGCATACCGTAAGGATCAGTCCCGAGGTAAACACCGTCGGCATTGCCGCACCGACCGAAAGCGCAAGCGACTTTTTCTTATCGTAGGCGCTCCGGTAAGCGACGTAATTGCTCGACATCAGGATTCCGTAGTCGATCGTCGCTCCCATCAGGATGCAGGTGGAAACGATGTAACTCATAAAGAACATTCCGTCGCCCAGAAGCTAGGTGCTCATGGCGATAAAGATAGCGCCCTGGATCACGGCAACCAGAATAACGGGAAGCGAAAGCGACCGGAAGATCAGCATCACGATGACGAATATGGAGATCAGCGTAAACACCGTGATAAACAGATTGTCATGGTCAAAGGACTTTTCCAGATCGTAGGTTGATACGATCTCTCCGGCAATATACGCTTCCTCGCCGAAAACCTCCTTGACCTCGTCCGAAAGATACTTTACAAACCCGCTCGTCTCCTCGCTCTCGTTCGGAAGATCGACCGAAAGAAGCATCCGGGAATAGTTCTCGCCGGAAAACAGGGTTTTCGCCCTTGCCACGTCCTCCTCGGCATCCGCCACCTTATCCCGCTTTTCCTGCGTCATTTTCTGCCGGAGCAACGAATTGGTTTCCATGTTGCCGCTTACAAAGTCCAGAAGGTCACACGCCATGACCGGCTGTGCAAGCCCTTTTTCCTTCGCAATGGCGTATTTGATATAAACGCCGGACACCTTATCCTTTTCCAGTGCGGATGCCGTAATATCGCTCCGGATCCCGCGCTGAAGCTTGGTAAGCTTTTCATAAGCGCTCTCATAGGTAAGCGTTTCCGTATCGGCGACATATGCCGAAACGGTCAGCATATCCGCAAGCCGGTTGCGGTTTTCCACAGTAAGCCGGACGTGGATCACGGCGTTGTTCTCATCCATCACAGTTGCAAACTCCGCAAACTCTCTGCCGTTGATCCTCCCTGCCGGCATTGCGCCGGTCTGATAGAAATACAGAATATAGATCTGCTGAACCGCTTCTGCCGTTACGGCAATCTGCGGTGTCTGCCCCGAAAGAGCGGTGGCAATGCCGGAAAGCGCCGGCAAAAAGCGATCGTAGCCGTATGCCGCATGAATATTTGCATAAAGCACCGTATAACCGTTTATGGTCGCAACGGCGGTTGCGTCAGTGATCTGCTCGCTCTGCACCATGAATTCAAGCAGCGGCAGAAGCGGGATCTTTTCCGCCGGCGTCTGACCGGTGGTCCTGAAATATCCGGCATAGATCCCCTCCGCCTCGGTTTCGGAAAGCGTCACACCAAAATTTTGAGCAAAGAACGCCCGGAAAGCGTCCTTGGTCATCTGCATTTCCATCTGACCGTTGAACTGTGCGATTCCCGCCGACAGGTTCTTCAGTTGCGCCACCGTTTCCTCATCGAACATCGCCGAAACGTCCGGATTTTCGGAGGCGGCGATCATAAAGTCCAGCATATTCCGGAAGTCCACGTCACTTTTGACAACCCCGTCGTAGAAATACAGTCCGTACAGTTGTCTGACGGCAAACAGCTCCAGGTCGGTTCCCTCCATCACGCCGGTGGTCAGTCTGGTATGCAGCTCCTCCGCCGTGAGATCCTCCTCCAGAACGTCGGAGATCAGCTTCAGCGTCCGGATCGTCTTTACCGTGTCGTCGTCCACAAACTCCTTTACGTCCTCGTCGGTATCGACCAGCTCATCGGCAAAGGCGATAAAATCCGCAAAGGTCATCTGAACGTCCGACGGCGAGCGGTAAAGGCTATACATGGTAAAGAGCATTTCCGCATCCTTTTCGGACAGGTCAAGCTTCTGCGCCGCTTTCTGCACGTCATACACGTTCCTCACCGTGTTGATGTACGCCGTATAGTCGCTCAGAACGGCTTTTCCGTCCTGTGTCCGGTAAGCGGCAAGCGCATCCGCAAGCTTCTGCTCGTTTGCAAAGTCGTTATCCCCGTTCCGGTATATCACGACCACCGAGTTGTTGTTGCCGAATGCGTCCGAGATCGCCTCGTTTCCCGCTTTGGTATCGGAGAAGATAAAGCGGTTGTTGCCCTGCCATACGCCGCACACAAGAATCAGCGCAAGCGCCACCGGCACGATTGCCTTTCCCGCCTTGAAAGCGACCGTGCAGAAGGCTTTTCCCCTCGGCACAAAGGCTTTCTTTTTTGCTCTTTTCATCGGCTTGTCGAGCAGGAGCACCAGCGCCGGCAGGAGCGTGAGAGACGTGATTGCCGAGATCACGATTCCTTTCATCAGCACGATTCCGATATCAAATCCGATCCGGAAGGACATGAACAGCAGAGCCAGCAGTCCGACAATGGTGGTAAGAGCACTGGCGGAAACCGGCTTTACCACCGAATAGATTGCCGCTTTCATCGCCGCCGTATTGTCGGGCAGATTTTCCTTTTCCCTGTGGTAGGCATGGAGCAATACGATGCTGTAATCAATCGAGAGCGCCAACTGCAGAATGGCGGAAATCGAATTGGTGATATACGAGCTCTCGCCGAAGAAAAAGTTTGTGCCACGGTTGATCAGAACCGCCACGCCGGATGCGGCAAGCAGAACCAGCGGCTCCAGCCACGATTCGGAGGTAATCAGAAGAATCGCCACGACAAGGCAGAGGGATATGGCAAGAATGTAGCCCATCTCACTTGTGATCGAGTCCTGAAGCGACTGCTTCTCGATCGTCGTGCCGCCGTATTCCACCTCGTAGGAGGACAGCAAATCCCGGACATCCCCCACCACCGCTTTTGCGTTTTCGGAATAATCGTCGCCGTCGATCAATACGACGAACAGCGCATTGCCGTCCTTGTAATAATTTTGGTCATACTTGTCAAAGCTGACGTTCAGGACGTCCGGAATGTCCTCCAGCTCACCGCAGATTTCGTCGGCGGTGTCGGCGGACACGTCCTTTACCATGACCTGGAGGCTTCCGGTCATGCCGAATTCGTCCTCGATCAGGTCAAGCGCAATCTTTGTCTGCGTGTCTTTTCCGAGATAGTCGGCAAGATTGTAGTTGATCGCTACCTTGCCCATGAAAACGGCAGACAGCACCGCCGCCAGGGCAAACAGCGCAATAACCGCCGCAATCCTGCCCCTCCCCATTGTTTTTTTCTTTTTGGTTATATGAGTTTCTCCTTACTGGTATAAGATTTTGCACACGGGTTGCAATTCTTTGCGTTTTATAGTATAATAGATAGCGGAGAAAATGAAAAGAACGATTTTCCGCCGCAAGTAAAAAATTGAACGATTTTTATAAAAACGTAAGGAAATAATAAAAAATGAAACCATACAGAAACGCCGAACGCACCAAAAAGTGGATCCGCCGTGCCTTTACCGAGCTGATGGCAGAGAAAAAGGATATTGAAAAAATATCGGTCACCGAACTTGCCGAACGTGCCGATATTTCCAAAACCACTTTTTATTATCACTATGAAGACATTTACGCCGTAGCGGAGGAATTTGAAAACGAGCTGATCGACGCCCTCTCCGCCGCCCTGAAAGAGATCGGCAAGAGCGCCGCCGCTCAGCCGCTGAACATAGAGGAATACACCCACGGCATCTTTTCTTTTCTCAAAGCCAACGAGGAGAGCTACCGCATGGTCATGGGCGCTTCCTCTCCCCGGCTGTTCGTGGACAAACTGAAAAAGATCATCGTCCGGAAAACCGAGGAAAGCGCCGCCTTTCTCCCGTTCAGCAATAACCCCGAAGAACGGCAGGTACAAATCTACTTTCTTTCCAGTGCCTGCGTGGACGTGGTAGTGGAATATTTCCGGGGCGGCTTTTCGGCGTCCTTTGAAACGGTCACCGACGTCATCCTGGAAGCTATCAACAAGCTGAAAGGATAATGACGGCTTGCCGTTTTATATCCACCATTCGGGCGTCAGCTCGCCAAGCGTCATCACTCTGCCGCTTTCATAGTCCATCATGATCTCAACGTCCCGGTAACCTTCCGGCATCAGCTGTACCATCAGCTCCCGGCAGGCGCCGCAGGGGGCGCCGCATTTTCCGTCCGGCATGACTGCCAGCACCTTGGTCAGCCGGTTTTCCCCGTTCGTCAGCATCTGAAAAATTGCGTTCCGCTCGGCGCAGATGCCCAGCGTGGAGCAGGTGTCCACGCACACGCCGGTATAAATTTTTCCGCTCCCGGACAAAATCGCCGCCGCAACGCCGCCTGCCTCAACGTAGTCCGACACCTGCCGGTCGTTCTGTACGGCTTTTGCCGCCTTATAAAGTTCTTTCCAAACCGGTTCCATTTTTTATCTCCTTTTATCCCTTATTCCGCCAGTTGCTTCAGCGTGTCCCCCGTGACCCGGTACACCGTCCAGTCGCTCATCGGCTCGGCGCCAAGCGACCGGTAAAAATCAATGCTCGGCTGGTTCCAGTCCAGACACCACCACTCCAGCCGACCGCATCCACGCTCCACCGCAATGGCGGCAAGCTTTTTCAGGATTGCCTTTCCGTAGCCCTTTCCACGGTACTCCGGCTTGACGTACAGATCCTCCAGATATAGCCCCGCACGACCGAGGAAGGTTGAAAAGTTATGGAAGAACAGCGCAAAGCCGACCTCCCGACCGTCCGCAAGGACAAAAATGACCTCTGCCTTTTGCCGGTCAAAGATCCACTCCTCCAGCGTTTTTTCGTCCGCCACCACCTGGTCGGACATTTTTTCATATTCCGCCAGACCCCGGATAAACTCCAGAATCAGCGCCGTATCCTCCCGTTTTGCATACCGGAATTCCGGTCTCTTTTTGTTTTCCATTTTTTATTTCCTCCGTTTTCCGCTCTTTTCCCCATTATACCACATTTCCATACACTTTTCAAGCCGGCAGGCGCCCTCCCCTCTTGAAAATCCTGTCGTTTTGTGCTATACTGTTACCAAGCAATCAACCGATAGGACTGAAAAAATATGCCACATATCAAACATTCCAAACAGGATATCACCGATCAGCTGGACCGGGGCAAAATTCTCCCCCTGGTCTTCCGGCTCACGGTTCCCGCCGTGATCGCCCAACTGATTACCTTTCTGTACAACATCGTGGACAGAATGTACGTTGCCAAGATCGAAGGCTCCGGCATGGATGCTCTGGCAGCGCTCGGAATCGTTCTGCCCATTACGCTGATCATCCAGGCGTTTGCCAATCTGATCGGGCTTGGCGGTTCTCCCCGGGCGGGGATCCGGCTCGGCGAGGACAACCGAGCGGAGGCAAACCGGATCTTCAACACTTCTTTTCTGCTGCTCTTTCTTCTCGGCGCCCTGATCGGAGCGGTCACCTTTTTCCTTGCAGAGCCGATCGTGCTTCTTTTCGGCTGTCCGCCGAGCGCCGTGGAGTTTGCGGCGTCTTACCTGAAAATCTATTCCTGCGGCACGGTATTCGTCATGCTTGCGCAGGGTCTGAACCCCTTTATCCTCACGCAAGGCTACTCCTTTATTGCCATGAGTTCGGTCCTCGTCGGCGCCGTTGCCAATATTGCGCTGGACCCGCTCTTTATTTTCACCTTTGGCATGGGGGTCAAAGGCTCCAGCCTGGCAACCATTCTCTCCCAGTTCATCTCCTGTGTCTGCATCGTCTGTTTTTTCTTCTCCCGAAAGAGCCTGTTCCGCTTCCGGATCAGAGAAATGCGCTTTTCCTTTGCCAGACTGGCGGACATCCTGTCGCTCGGCTTTACCCCTTTCGTCATGACGCTGACCGAATGTGCCATTCAGGTCGTTTTCAACATCAATCTCAACCGTGCAACCGGCGGCGACAAGGACTACACTGCCGCCCTGACGGTCATGCTCAGCGCCCTGCAACTGATCTCCCTGCCGCTCAACGGGCTGGGAAACGGAATGCAACCGTTCGTCAGCTACAATTACGGCAAAGGAAACGCCGATCGGCTGAAAAAAGGCATCCGGTACGTCACGATAATCGCCTTTATCTTCTGTATTTCTATCTGGTCGGTCTCGCTTGCGGTACCGGAGTTGTACGCCCGGCTGTTCTCCGCCAGTGACACGGTGACCGGAATCGTAAAGCGCTACTGCCCCCTGTTTCTGATGGGTTCCATTATGTTTTTCGTGCAGATGACCCTGCAAAATATCAACGTCGCTCTCGGGCAGGCACGCTCCGCCCTGCTTCTGGCGGTCACCCGGAAGGTCATCATCCTGATCCCGCTCTGCTTTGTACTGACGCATTTTCTGGGCTTCAAGGGCGTGTATCTGTCGGAGGGGATCGCCGACCTTGTGGCGGGAATCATCACCGCCGTGGTGATCTTTTCCAGCTTTCCGAAGATCTTTCGCCGGCGGGAAGCGGAAGTAAAAGGCAAAAACACCGGCGGAACCTGAAGCAAAATTTTACCCGCCGTCAAAACTTCATAATACTAAAACCGAGGGAACTTCCACACGGAAGCTCCCTCGGTTTTTACGATAGTCAGGCGTTGTTCTCCAGCTCCATGCTTACCGTAAATTCTCCCTCCCGGGCGGCGAGGATTGAAATTCCGTCCCCCTCGATCCTGCCGACCGGAACGAGCGAATCGGAATACCCCGCACTGTCACGGTAGAACGCCGCCAGATTTCCCCACGGGGTGTAGATCGTCAGATCCCCGACCGCCGGATCGCAACCCGAAGCGTCCGAAACGTCCAGCTTCGGCGACGGATAAGCGATCTTCTCCGAGCCGTTGTAATCCGAAAACGTCAGCGTGATCGGCGCCTGCTTCAACCTGCTTACCAGGTCCCGGCTTGCAGAATTATCGACAAGCGTCAGCATGACCGTCTGCTCCTCAAGCTTCATCTTCACCCGGACGCCCGCAACGCTTTCACTGCCCCGGACATCCGAAGCGGCGGAAAGCTCCAGTCCCCGGATCCATTCCTTTACCCGCTCTCTGGCAGAGTCCCCTGCGGAAAATCCGGAAATGCACAGCCCCTCCGGCACGGTTGCGCCCGTAATCTTCCGGAATTCTTCTTCCTCGTTCAGACTGCTTCCGCCGCTGGTGGCAAACGGGACAAGCGTCTTGCCGGAAAAGTCGTGCGCCTCCAGAAAGCTGTAAATAATCATCGGTGCGTCGTACCACCAGATCGGATAGCCGATAAAGACCACGTCGTATGCGGCAAACTCCTCCTCCGTCAGGTCATTTGCCAGCGCCGGGCGTGCCCCGGCTTTCTTTTCCTCCTGCGCCTTTGCCGTCACCTCGTTGTACACCGTGGAATACGGCGTTTCGGGCAGGATGCGGAACAGTTCTCCGCCGGTCTCGTCCGCTATGTATTCCGCCATCGTCTGCGTGTTGTGGGAGGCAGACCACGAAAAATAAGCGACAAGCACCCGGCTCTCGCCGGCAAGCGGCGGGTTGGTCTCGGTATTTTCCTCGCCCTTTCCGGTCGCCTGAGTGCCCTTGGCGCAGGAGCCGAGAAACAGCAGTGCGCCGCACAAAAGTATGGAAAGTAAAATTTTAACTCTTTTCATCTTGTTTTCTCCTTTTTGTCAGCTTTGCACCGTAGTGCGTCAAGAAAATGCACAGCCCCATCAGGGCAAGATAATCCAGATAAAACAGCGCAACCGATTCGTTGGGATCCAGAAAGACGAACTCGCTTTGCAGAAAAAGATAGCGCAGATAATTCCGGCGGATCAATGCGAAAACGCCGTAGCCGGCAACTGCCGCCCCCAGCAGAAAGGACAGAATTTTTCTCACCCTTGAGGGCTTGCAGTGCAACGCCTTTTTCAGTATCGTCAGGATCATGCCCCAGTGAAGCCCGAGGTGGGCGCTCATCAGCAGAAAGCCCCAGTATGCGCCGAGCAGATGCAACCGCCGGGCAAACAGCACCCCGCCGCCGTCGGCAGAAAGGCAAATACGTGGCGGGAAAGAGCGATCCCGCTGTACATCTGCGCAAGCATGGCAAGCAGAACCAGAACGTCCAGACAAAGCGTCAGAATTCTTGTTGCCGTATACCGCCCGGCAAAGAGATTTTTGTACCAGCGCCGGTTCAGGACGTGATGTACGATAAAGAGGACGAACATTGCCGCTCCCACCCATTCGTGCGCAACCTCGCCGAAAAACGGGTATCCCATCAGGAAAAGAAGCGCAAGCGTCATCAGCAGATCGACCGCCAGCCTGACCTTTCCCCTCGCCGTCATGTCTCTCCCGCCTTTTTCACGCAGGCAAGCGCATTCAGACTGCGGGGATAGCCGATATACGGCAGGCAGTTGAGAACCACACGGGTCAGAAATTCCGCATCGTTTCCGATCGCCATATTTCCCTTTGCGTGCGCCGTCAGCTGCGGCTCACAGCCGCCCTGCGCCGCAAGAAAGCAAAAGGTAATCAGCTCCCGCTCGGGAAGCGACAGCCCCCGGCGGGTGTAGTAGTCCCCGAAGCAGTTTTCCGCCAGCCAGCGGTTGACGGTTCCCGTCTGCCATGCCTGCCGTATCCGCTCGCCGAAGATCTCCGCCTGCGCCTGTACTCCCTGCTCCAGCCGGTTCTCCTGCGTCACGGTCGCCTGCCCCGCCAGCGGGAGCGATACCCCGCCGGCGGTCAGAACCTCGTTGGTCACTCTGAGGAACGGCAGAACCCGTCCGTACCCCAGATAATCGGTTGCCTGATATATGACTTCCTTTACGGCAACCGGAGAAAGCCCTCTCTCCAGCGCCTCCGGAAGCAGTTCCCGGTACGCTTCCGTCCCTCCGCATCCCATCAGCGCCGCCAGAACGGCAAGGTAATGCAATCTTGCGGGGAGGCGGACCTCGTCACCGTTTACCGCCTCGTCCCGCATGAAACGCTCCAGGATCTCCGCATATTCAGGGTCGGTTTTCCGGATGTCCATACGCCCCTCACTTTTCCGCCAGCAAAGCGCCGACTATCTTGTGCGGAACGTACGGCTCCTCCAGGAAAGCGATATCCTCCGCCGTCAGGTGTACGTCAAACGCTCCCGCCGCATCGTCAAGATACCGCACCTTGGTCGCTCCGACAATGGGGGAAGTCACACCTTTGGCAAACTGCCAAGCAAGAGCGATCTGCGTCATGGTCTTTCCGTATTTCTGCGCAAGCTCCTCCACCCGCAGAACGATCTTCCGGTCCTCCGCTTCGGTGGTGTCGTATTTTTTTGCCGCCGTGCGGTCGGTCTGACTGCGCAGGGTGTCGGTATGCCATTCGGTACGGCAGAGTCTGCCCGCCGCAAGCGGACTGTACGGCGTGCGTGCCACGTTCATCTGCTCGCAGATCGGAATCAGCTCCCGCTCGTCCTCCCGGTACAGCAGGTTGTAGTGATCCTGCATGGAGACGAACGGCGTCCAGCCGTTGTCCCGTGCGCAGAGCTGCATATTGTAAAACTGATAGCCGTACATCGCCGAAGCGCCGAGCGCCCGCACCTTCCCTGCTTTCACCAGCGAGTGGAGCGCCTCCATAGTCTCCTCAATCGGCGTGGAATAGTCGTAGCGGTGGATGATGTACAGATCCAGATAGTCGGTTCCCAGTCGTTGCAACGTGCCGTCGATCTCCCGCTCAATCGCCGCCCGGGAAAGATGTCCCTCGTTGAAATAGACCTTGGACGCCAGAACCACCTTGTCCCTTGCAACATTTTTCCGGATCGCCCTCCCGAGATACTCCTCGCTGGTTCCGTGGGAGTAGGTGTTTGCCGTATCAAAGAAATTGATGCCCAGCTCCAGGGCGTGGTGGACCATTTCCTCGGTCTTTTCCGGGTCAAGCGTCCATTCATGAAAGTCCGCCGAGGGCTTGCCAAAGCTCATACACCCCACACAGAGTCTGGATACCTCAATTCCGCTGTTTCCGAGTTTTGCATATTCCATTTTTAAAATCCTCCTTACCAGTTTTTCTTTTCCTGTCTGCTGTCGTGATTTTTCCGGCGCTCGGTGACCATGCTCACAAACCACTCGACCATTGCCGGGTCCTCGTGAGAAAAGAAAGCGCTCTGCGCCGTGTCCAGTGCGGATACAGCCGCCATATCCTCATCCGACAGCGAAAAATCAAATACGTTGAAGTTTTCCTGCATCCGCTCGATATGCGTGGACTTCGGGATCACGACGGTTCCCTGTTGCAGATGCCAGCGCAGAATGACCTGCGCTACCGTCCTGCCGTATTTTGCGCCGATCTTTGCCAGCACGGGATTTTCAAACATTCCGCATCTGCCCTCGCCGAAAGGCGCCCACGCCTCGACCTGCACGCCGTACTTCTCCATCCACTTCCGTGCCTCATTCTGCTGATGCAGAGGGTGCAGTTCCACCTGGTTGACCATCGGGCAGATGCGGGCAAAGGAGCAGAGATCCACCAGTCGGTCGGGATAGAAATTGGACACGCCGATAGAGCGGATTTTGCCCTCATCGTAAAGCTCCTCCAGCGCCCGCCATGCGCCGTAGTAGTCGGAAAACGGCTGATGCAACAGGCAGAGATCCAGATAATCGGTGCGCAGTTTTCTCATGGATTCCAGTACCGAAGCCTTTGCCGCCTCGTAGCCGTAATTGTCGATCCAGACCTTGGTCGTCAGAAAAATGTCTTTTCTGTCCACGCCGGATTTTTCAATCGCCGCTCCGACCTGCTCCTCGTTGAAATACGCCTGCGCCGTGTCGATCGACCGGTATCCCACCGCCAGCGCATCGCTCACACAGCGCTCACATTCCTCCTGCGTGACCTGATAAACGCCGTAACCCAGCTGAGGCATCTTCACGCCGTTGCTCAAGATTTTGTACTCCATTTCTCCTTCTCCTTTTCTTATTTCAGTTTTTCATATTCTTCATCGCTTACCGGCTCGCACCATTCGTTCCGGGCATCCACGCCCGGCACCTCCACGGCAATGTGGCTAAACCAGCTGTCCGCCTTGGCTCCGTGCCAGTGCTTTACCTCCGGCGGAATGGTTATAACCGTCCCCGGGGTCAGGCTTACCGGCTCCTTTCCCTCCTCGCAGTACCAGCCCTCGCCCGCCGTACAGATCAGAATCTGACCGCCACCCTTGGCGGCATGATGAATGTGCCAGTTGTTCCGGCACCCCGGCGCAAAGGTAACGTTGGCAAGGAACACCGTCTTTGCCGGGTCGGTAAGCGGGTTGAGAAAGGACGCCCCCGAAAAATATTTCGCATACGCCATGTTCTCCGCTCCCCGTCCGAAAAGGTTTTCGCCGTCAAATTTTTTCTCATCCGCAATTTTCATTTTTCTTTCTCCCGAAAAGCTTTTACTGTTTGTATCCACGCTCCGATCCGGTCCTCCGGATCTCACTTTCTTTTCAGTTTTCCTCACTCACCCATTTTTCAATCGTCTTCTCCGCCTCCGCTATGCGGCTCCCGTGCACGGCAAGTCCCGGCTTTACGGTCGCACCGGGGCAAAGTCTGCGGATATCGGCAAGGCTGCTGCCAAGCCCGCTCCCCTCATGCGTACAGAACGGACGGATAATCTTTCCGGCAAAACCGTAGGTTTCCAGAAAAGTAAATACCGCCATCGGCATGGTCCCCCAGTAATTCGGATAGCCAAGATAAATCACGTCGTAGCGCTCCGGGTCTGCAAGCGTGCTTGTGATCGCCGGGCGGGCGTTGCTCCTCTGGTCAGTGCATGCCTGCTCGATGCAGTCATTATACCCCGTTGCATACGGTTTTATCTGCTCGATTTTGAAAAGTTCTCCACCCGTCAGGGCGGCGATCTTCTCTGCTACGACCTCGGTATTTCCTTTTTTCAGCATTTTCAGCTGTCCGCTGACGTAATTTTCTCCCGTTCTGGAATAATAAGCAATCAATATTTTCGGCATTTCTGCGTCCTCCTTTGCTTTTCTGCCCTTATTTTACCACAAAATTTCTTGACACGGAATCTCCGATATGTTATAATAGTATCAATCAAAAGTTTATACTGCGGAGATCTGCCATGTATAACTATCTTCTGGACACCCTGATTGCCGTTGTGAAATCCGGCAGCTTTACCAAGGCTTCCGAAAAGCTGTATCTTTCCCCCACCGCCGTGATGAAGCAGATCAACACGCTGGAAAAGCAACTGGATCTGAAGCTGCTTCGCCGCACGCCGAACGGGGTGGAGCTTACCCCCGCCGGGAAAGTGGTCTACCGTGACGCAAAGTTTATGGTGGACTATGCAAAAAAGACGATTGCAGAAGCCAGAGCGGCGGAAAGCCGGTACGACACGACCTTTTGCGTGGGGACATCCCTGCTCAATCCTGCCAAGCCGTTTATGGATATCTGGTACCGGGTCAACCAGAAGTTCCCCGATTACAAGCTTCATCTGGTTCCTTTTGAGGACGACCACAACGGAATTTTATCCGAAATCGGACAGCTCGGTGAAAAATTTGATTTTCTGATCGGTGTTTGCGATTCCCGCACCTGGCTTTCGATGTGCAATTTTCTGCCGCTGGGCAGGTACCGGAAAATGATTGCCGTATCCCGGGAACACCGCCTTGCCGGGAAAAAGAAAATCAGCCTCTCTGACCTTTACGGCGAGATGCTGATGATGGTGAAGCGGGGAGATTCCGGCGTCAATGACTTCCTCCGGAACGACCTGGAGAGAAACCACCCGCAGATCCATATCGAGGATACGGCGCAGTTCTACGACCTTTCGGTTTTCAATCGCTGTGCGGAAACGGGAAACGCCCTCCTTACCATCGAATGTTGGCAGGAGGTCCACCCCGGTCTTGTCACTATCCCCGTGGACTGGGAGTACAGCATCCCCTACGGTTTACTCTACGCCAAAGACGCCCCGGACGACGTCCTGCGCTTCACCAAAGAAGTAGAAAAGATAATTTAGTAGCGGGGGAAACTTTTCTGGAGAAAAGTTTTCCCCGGACCCCTTTCAAAAGACTTTT
>ENA-ORMN01001347-ORMN01001347.1-human-gut-metagenome-genome-assembly--contig:-NODE-1347-length-24533-cov-15.527780_pt1 | contig 24533 bp, 20 predicted proteins | sample MGYA00242102_ERZ508993 | MGnify/ENA primary metagenome ERZ508993 (study PRJEB26280, sample SAMEA2338770) | human gut metagenome | biome: human gut; feature: human-associated habitat; material: faeces...
TGGGTATCAAGCGGGAGTCTTCGGGCGAGATTTGCGTGGAAACTCGCTCGCGTGGAATCAAGCGGGAGGCTTCGGATGAGAATAGCGTGGAAAATCGCTTTGTGGTATCAAGCGGGAGACTTCGGATGAGAATAGCGTGGAAAGTCGCTTTGTGGGTATCAAGCAGGAGTCTTCAGACGGGAATTGCGTGGAAAGTCGCTCGCGTGGTATCAAGCGGGAGTCTTCGGGCTAGAATAGCGTGGAAAGTCGCTTTGTGGGTATCAAGCGGGAGTCTTCGGGCGAGATTTGCGTGGAAACTCGCTCGCGTGGTATCATGCGTGACCCTGCGGGCGTGATTCGGCCAAGAAGTCGCTCGTGGGGCTTGGATTAAATTTAGGAAGGAATGATGGTGGAATTTAGAACGTGATGTTGGATGGAATCGGAGACGTGATGGAAGTTGGAATTGGGAACGTAATGGAGGAAAAGGTTAAGGACGTAGTAGAAGGTGAGGATAGGGATGCGGTTGAGGAAAGGATGGATGGTGAAGATGGATGGAGAAGATGGATGGAGAAGATGGATGGAGGAAAGGGATGGAGGAAGAAGAGGAATGGATTGAGGTAGGAGAGGTGTCTTATTCAACGGGTTGATAATAAGTAAGTTGGGTAGTAGTGGTGCTGCCGCTTAGGATTCGGATCAGGTCGCGGAGGATTAGGTCGGGGCGGACCACGCCGCTTTCCCAGAAGTCGTTGCCGCCTTTGGCGTTTTGGCGGGAATTGTCGTTCCAGACCACTTGGGGCGAGGCTTGACCATCTGTATGGGAGGATTCATCTCCGGACGCGGATCCTCCCACGGACGCGGAATCTCCTGCGGAGACAAATCCATACACTGAATCGGAACTACCTGCGGAATCGGAACCACTTGCGGAGCCGAAACCATTCGCGGCGGCGTTTTTCTGAATATTCATTAGAAAGTCACCGAAGAGGGGGTTGACGGACAGGAGTTGGTCTAGTGTGCGGCACCATCCGACGTTCAGCCAAAGGGAGGCTTCCTTGGATAATGAATATGCCCGCTCGACGGAGATTTGTCCGGAGATGGAAGTGCCTGGCTCTGAGCCGAGAATCTCTCCACCGGCGTCTCGCACCAGGTGAGATAGGTAATTCTCCTGGCCGGGAATGTACCACTGATCCTTGTAGGGGATGTTGACCAGAATCTTTCTCGCACATATTCTTTGCTCGGCATCAGCGCTTTGTGGACCCTCGCCCGGAACGGTCATCAGGGCTCTGACGGAGTCCCTCAGGGCTTGGTAACTCTTCGAGACCACGGCCAGAACCGAGTCCGCCGCGGACATGTTTCCTGTCAGCGCTCCGAAAAGGCGGACATAGGAGGCGCGGGCGAGGGGGTGGCTTTCCAGATGCTCGTTGACGGTGAAAGATCTGATTCCCAGGGATTCCAGCTTGGTGAGGAACTGTGATTTGACGGGTGACACTGAATATGTAAGGACTAGTTCCGGCTTCAGGGCCATGATCTTCTCATAGTCGGGGCTTGCGTCGTAGCCGATGTCAAGGATTCTGCCCTCGCCGATTCTTGCCCTCACGGTGGAGTCGTAGACATATTCAGCGCCCGAGACTCCGACAATGGCGTCTTCGCCTCCGATGGCGCGGAGGAAGCCGATGTGCGAGGTGCTCATCACGATCAGTCTGCTCAGCGGGCGGCTGATGATCAGCGTGTCGCGGGAACCGTCAAAAGGGGAGAGTGAGATCAGTGAATATCCTCCCTCCGGTAGCGGCCGAACTGCCAGAAACAGCGGCTCGCACTCGTCAGCAGCCGTTGCCACGGCGCTTTTCCTCGCACATCCGCAGATGCTGACGAGAAGGATCGTGGCCGACAGAATATATTCATAAGTCTTCATCGCTCGCAAATATAATTGTTTTTTGCTATCTTCGAAGATTAATTGTCCGGGAATAGGCAGAAACTGCCTTGCGCCGCGTTCCCGGAATCATTCCCCGCCTTTTGTTATGGCGGATAAGAGAAGATGGCAAGGCTTGTGATTGAGGGAAAATATTCATTTATTATGGGAAAATATAATTTTGATGAACTGACCCACAGGCGCGGAACCAACTGCGTGAAGTGGGATGCCGAGAGTCCGGTCGGGCCGATTGATGAGGATGTCATCCCTATGTGGGTGGCAGACATGGACTTCAAGGTTGCGCCGGAGATTGTGGAGGCGCTTAGGAACAGGGTCGATCAGGGGATTTTCGGCTACACGCATGTGCCGGATTCCTACTATGAGGCTGCCATCGACTGGTGGGAGCGTCGCAGGGGCTGGCACACGGAGAAGGAATGGTACAGCTACATCCCTGGCGTGGTACCTGCCATGTCTGTGGTGGTCAAGGCCTTGACGCAGTACGAGATCGTTGGAGGCGAGGTTGTCGAGAAGCCTGATCATGGCCGCGGGCCCCACGGCGAACTGCCGAAGATGATCATCCAGAGTCCCGCCTACAACTGTTTCTTCTCCACTGCGAAGAACACTCTCTGCGAACTGTCCATCAATAAGCTCATCTACGACACCGAAGGTGATCAGGCCACCTGGTACATTGATTTCGAGGATCTTGAGAGGCGCGCCGCCGACCCTATGGCCAAGGTGCTGCTCTTCTGCAACCCTCACAATCCGTGCGGCCGCGTCTGGCCGAGGGAGGATCTGGAGCGGGTGGCCGACATCTGCCGCCGCAACGGCGTGATCGTCATCAGCGACGAGATTCATTGCGAGCTGGAAATGCCTGGCTATCATTTCACTCCGATGGCATCGCTCTCGCAGGCATCGCAGGACAACACCGTCACGATGAACTCGCCGAGCAAGTCTTTCAACATCGCCGGCCTCGGAATCTCCAACATCATCACCAACAACCCTGACTGGAAGAAACTAATCGACCGGGTCATCAACATCAACGAACTCTGTGATGTCAATCCTTTCGGCGTTCTCGCCCTTCAGGCGGCCTACAACGCGGGCGAGCCGTGGCTCAAGGAGCTGAATGAATATGTCTACGCGAATTATCGCGCGATGGTCTCGTTCTTCGAGGAGCGTCTGCCGGAGTTCCCGGTCACCAAGCTTGAAGGCACCTATCTGGCCTGGGTGGATGTAAGGGCTTTGAATATGTGCGCCAACGACATCGAGAACAGTCTGTTGCAGACCGAGAAGGTCTGGATCAACTCCGGCGTGATGTACGGTCGCGACGGCTTCATGCGAATAAATCTGGCCTGCCCGCGTGCCCGTCTCCAGCAAGGCCTTGACCGCATCGCAACCGGCTTTCACCGCCTGATGAAATAAATGGTCGCTGAGCTTGTCGAAGCGATAAATATCAATTTGCCGGCGAAAAATAACCGCTGAAATCAGCCACCGAAAAAAGGCAAAAGTCAAATTTTGCACGTTATCAAAATTTGACTTTTGATTTTTCGGCGGCTTGCGTGTTTATGTTAGTTTATGCATAATTATATAATATTGCTATGCGATGACATACTTTATTTTGCTTTGTATTGCTTTATTTAGCCATCCAGGTTCAGTGAAGTGCCATCACGAACCTTAGCCACCCGCGGCTATAAGCGGGAGGGACCCAGCCGTAGGCCGGGAGGGACGGAGCGCGAAGCGCGGAGGGTTTGTGGTGACACTTCACTGAACCCTGTTCATCACGAAATGTCGTTTAGAATATTATCTGAAAATCAAGGACTTTGTCTTGACCGAAAGTGCCGGTGATGTTGGTGATGGCATTGTTGCGGGTCGTGAGCGGGGTCCGGGCGGACAACTCTACGGCGATGAGGTCGCCGGTGCGGATGTAGAGTAGCTTTGTGGCTTCCACGAGAGCGTCCTCGATCATATTCAAGGATGGGCGGTCGAAAGTGAAAAGCTCAACTTCATTTCTGAATAGGCTGAATCGGCCATCTTCTTCCAGCCTTTGCGGCTGGAACATCGGCGTGGGCAGAAAGGATGTGTGATCCAGACAGATGGCCTGGGCGTAACCTTCAGGGGTGCCGTCAAGCATATTTTCCGGGTAGAGGTGGACTCCGAAACCAACTGAGTCGTAGTATCTTGACGCGAATTTCCTGCCGACGCTCCGACCCGGCTTCAGGATGCGGGCGAAAAGTACCGGCGAATATGTCAGCTCGTCCACGAACTCAGGAGGGTAGAAATCCTCATTGTCCTTCTCCCATGTCGTGTCCGGCCGCACGACGATCCTGCCGGTTGATGTCTTTACGATTATATTCATGAATCAATCTTGCGCGCTTGGTTGTCGGCGAGAAGGGGCGGGTCATTGTCGGTGCTTGCGACAAGCGCCTGGACACCCTAGAAAAGCCTGCCGCCTCCGAATTTGTCCTTAAGGCCGGCGATTGCGCTGTCAAACGCCTCACCCTCAAGAGGTTTGCTCATCTCGGCTTCACGAGCCTTGGCCGCCTCTCTCTTCTCCTTTTCGAACCGCTCCTTCAGGCGGGCGAACTGCCGTTTCGTGTCCATCGTGAACTCTCCGTTGTCGATCCAGGCGAAGTAGGCCGGCTCGGTCTCGTACACCTCCCTGGCCGTCCTGCCCTTGTGCTTCCCGAAACTGATCGTAGGCTCGTCGTTCTTGCCGAGGACCAGCCTTCCCGCGTAGTCCACGGTGCGGGGCCTTCCGGCCACTCCCGAGAGGAATTCCACATCGTTCTTCAGCGTCACATCATGGTACTTCGTCGGCGACTGGTACATGTCCAGCTGGCCTTTCAGCACCTCGTAGGTCGCCATCGTGTCAGCCTCCGCAGAGTGTGCGTTCTCGAAGTCCTCGCCGCCGCAGTAGAACCGGTAGGCTGCCTTGAGGTTGCGTGGCTCCATGTAGTGGTAGATTGTCTGCACGTCGATCATCTGCTTGGAGTGAAGGTCGATGTCCGTCGCCTCCAGTGTAGCCTGGGCCTTCGCCTTGTTCTCCGGAGTGTTCTTCGGATCCTCGATCCTGCGTTTGCAGTACGCCCTCACCCTCTCGATCTCCTCGGCCAGCATCGGCAGGTCGAACTTCGTGGAGTTGTAGCCGGCCAGGTCGCTGTCCTTCAGCCATTCCACAACCTCGGAAGCGATCTCGATGAACTTCTTCTCACCGGCCACATCCTCGTCCTTGATGCCGTTCACCTGGCTGGCGCCCGGATCGATGGGGTGCTGCCTGCGGAGGGTGTAGTCCCACGGGCACACACGCCACGTCTTGACCTCGTGGTGGTGGTCAGGGAACACCTTGACGAAGCTGAGTTCCACGATGCAGTCATTCACGATGCTTAGCCCCGTGCTCTCGATGTCGAAGAAAAGCAGAGGCCTCTCAAGAGAAAGTTCCATAGCCTGTCAATTACGTGGATTAGACCATGATAGGCATCAGGATTCCGCAGATCTTGCCGCTTTCCTCCTCGTCCTCGGAAGGAATGATGAGGGCGGCCCTGCGCGCGTCGGCGAACTTCATCACCACAGTCTCGCAGCTCATGTTCGCGAGGATCTCGGTGAGGAATGTGGACTTGAACCCGATGGAAAGCTCGTCACCGTTGTAGTCGCAGCTGATCTTCTCGTAGGCGGCGATGGCGAAACCGAGATCCTGCGCCGTGATCTCCATCTGTCCCGGCTTGAGGTCGAGCTTGATGTGGTTAGAGGCCTTGTTGGCGCAGACGGCCACACGCCTTACTGTGTTCAGGAACAGGGCTCTGTCGATCTTCAGCACGCTGGAGTTGTTCTGAGGGATCACGTCACGGTACTTAGGGTACTTGCCCACGATCAGCCTGCACACCATAGTGGTCCTGCCGAATGTGAACAGCACCGTGCTGGAGTCGAATGCGATCTCAACAGTCCCGTCATCCTTGCCGAGAATGGATTTCAGCACGGCTGCCGGCTTCTTGTGAAGGATGAAGGAACACTTCTCAGGAGTCTTGACCTCCTTCGCGGTGTAGCAGATCAGCTTGTGCGAGTCAGAGGCCACCAGGGTGGTGGACTCGGGGCCGAAGTCAAAGAATATACCGTTCATCGCAGGCCTGATCTCATCGTCTGCCGTGGCGTAGATCGTGCTGTTGATGCCTTCTATGAGGCTCTCGGCCGGGAACTCGATCTTCTCGGCGTCGTCGCCCGTCCCCTTGATCTCAGGGTAGTCCTCGGCAGGGAAGAAAGGAAGCACGGAGTTACCGCTCGTCCACTTGCACTCGATGGAGCTGTCGCTGGCTGTGCTGATGGCGACCGGCTGGTCAGGGAGTTCCTTGAGCAGATCGATCATGTGCCTTGCGGGAACGGCGATCTTGCCTTCCTCCTGTGTTGTATCGACTTCAATCTCTGTTCTGAGCGTGAGTTCCGAGTCCGATGCGGTCACCTCAAGGATGTTGCCTTTGAGGTCAAAGAGGAAATTTTCCAGAATCGGCAGCGCGGACTTGGCGGGGATTGCCTTGGAGATGTCCATCAATCCTTTCAGCAGCTCAGTGCTTGATACGTTGAATTTCATATTCGTAGAGTTTTTAAATTCTTTGTTGTGGCGGACTCCGTAAGGGAGGCCTCTGTAAAAGGCAAATATACGAATATTCCCTTAATATTCCTTAATATTATGGCATCATATTTGATTTTTTGCCTTGGGTTCCGGAAACGCCGTTCCGGAAGTCCTGAAAAAGGTGGCAGGCCACCTTTAACGGGGTTAAAGGCAAGGGGTTGGATCCTTGCGGCGGTATTTGACAATAATAAGTTTTAATAATATGTCTGAAATGAAAAAAGGTTTAATTACAGTGGTGCTGTCAGTGTTGTTCAGCGTGCTGGCGGCTTACGGTGTCGTTAAGGCGGCCACCGTGGATGAGGGAGACAAAGTGGCAAGGACAGAGAACGGGACGGTCACAAGGACTGTCAATCTGGCACAGTCGGACTATCCTGACCTGACCTATGCGGCGGAGGCCGCCGTGGACGCTGTCGTCTATGTAGAGGTGACCGTGACGCAGAAGTATCAGATGGCCGATCCGTTCTTCCGCTTCTTCTTCGGGGACGGCGAGCCTCAGACAAGGGAGCAGCAGGGAAGCGGCTCTGGTGTGATCATCCGTCCGGACGGCTACATCGTGACCAACAACCACGTTGTCGCGAACGCCACCAAGGTGCAGGTGACACTGAACAACAACAAGACCTACGAAGCGAAGGTGATCGGTACAGACCCGGCCACCGATGTCGCATTGATAAAGATTGACGCCCAGGGACTTCCGACCCTTCCGTTCGGTGATTCCGACCAGCTGAGGCTCGGAGAGTGGGTGCTGGCCGTGGGCAGTCCTCTGGGCTACCAGCTCAGATCTACCATCACCGCCGGCATCGTCAGTGCCAAGGGACGCTCCATGGCGCATGATCCGAGGGAGAACAACAACGGCATCCAGATCGAGTCCTTCATCCAGACCGACGCGGCTGTGAATCCGGGCAACTCCGGTGGCGCCCTTGTCAACAAGACAGGCGAGCTGGTCGGCATCAACACCGCGATCGTCTCACAGACAGGAGCTTATTCGGGCTATTCCTTCGCGGTTCCGGTGAACATCGTGAAGAAGATCGTCGATGACCTTATTGATTTCGGCTCCGTCAAGAGGGCTGTCCTCGGAATAGCGATGTCGGATCTCAACGAGGGTCTCGCCAAGGTGCTGAAATACGACTCTGTTGACGATATGTTGAAAAAAATGAAACTTTCTTCTCCGGAAGGCGTATATATCAGAGAGGTTGCGAAAGGCAGCTCCGCCCACAAGGCCGGCCTTAAGGAAGGTGATGTGATCATCGCCATCGACGGGAAGCCAGTCAGGAACGGTTCCGCCGTGCAGGTGAAGGTCAATTCCTTCCATCCTGGCGACAAGGCCAAGGTGACGGTTGTCCGTGACGGGAATGAGAAGGATTTCGAAGTCACGCTGATGGGCAGCAGCACCGAGAACGGTACCGAGGTCGGAGACGGCGAGATCGCGTTCTACGGAACGACCCTTAAGGAGGCTTCCAAGGAGGCTCTTGAGAGGTTCGGCCTGAAGAAAGGTGTTGAGGTGACTTCCGTGGGGACCGGCAAGATGCTTGAGGCCGGCGCTTCCGAGGGAATGATCATCACCTATGTCAACGATCAGCCTGTAGGCACACCTCAGGATGTTTTGAACATCGCCAAATCCGCCAAGAGGGCGGTCTACGTCGAGGGCGTGACAGCCAACGGTAGAAAGGCCTTCTTCGGATTCAGCAAGGAATAGAAAGCTGAGATTCTGATTTTCCCTGGCGGAAAGGAATCGCAGCCTTCCGTCAGGGAATATTGTGTATTACAAGTAGATATGAGGCAATTAAAGATTACGAAGTCAATCACCAACCGCGAGAGCGCCTCGCTGGACAAGTACCTTCAGGAGATAGGCCGCGAGGAGTTGGTGTCACCGGAGGAGGAGGTCGAGCTTTCCCAAAGGATCCGCAAGGGCGACCAGAAAGCTCTTGAAAAGCTCACGAGAGCCAATCTCAGATTCGTTGTTTCTGTAGCGAAACAGTACCAGAACCAAGGTCTTAGCCTTCCGGATTTGATCAATGAGGGCAATCTCGGCCTGATCAAGGCTGCCGAGAAGTTCGACGAGACCAGAGGTTTCAAGTTCATTTCATACGCCGTGTGGTGGATCCGCCAGTCAATCCTTCAGGCTCTTGCCGAGCAGTCCAGGATTGTCAGGCTTCCGCTCAACCAGGTCGGTTCCCTGAACAAGATCAACAAGGCTCTTTCACAGTTCGAGCAAAAGAACGAGAGAAGCCCTTCCAATGAGGAACTCTCCGAAATGATAGACATCCCGCAGGACAAGATCTCCGACACCCTCAGGGTGTCCGGAAGACACGTGTCCGTGGACGCTCCATTCGTCGAGGGTGAGGACAACAGCCTTCTGGATGTGATTCCTAACGATGACTCGCCGATGGCCGACAGAGGCCTTGTGAACGAGTCCCTCAGCACGGAGATCGAGAGGTCACTCCAGATCCTGACGACCCGTGAGCGCGAGATCATCAAGTCGTTCTTCGGCATCGGCTGCCAGGAGATGACCCTTGAGGAGATCGGCGAGAGGCTTGACCTCACAAGGGAGAGAGTCCGCCAGATCAAGGAAAAGGCGATCCGCAAGCTCAAGAAACCATCCGCAAGCAAACTTCTTAAAACCTATCTCGGCTAATGACCCCGGAACTTTTTATCGCCTCGAAGGCTTCAGAAGCCATCAAGGCACTCTATAACGCCGACATCGAACCGTCGGCGCTTCAGGTCTCCGTGACCAGAAAGGAATTCACGGGAGACTTCACACTCGTCGTCTTCCCGCTGCTGCGCCTGTCGCACTCCACCCCGGAGAACACGGGCAACGCCATCGGAGAATGGCTGAAGGCGAACGTGCCGGAAATCTCTGAATATAACTGCGTCAAAGGTTTCCTCAACCTGTTGTTCTCCAACCTGTTCTGGAACGAGCTCTTCGGAGAGATCGTGGCCGACAAGGACTTCGGTGACCTGCCGAAGACCGGAAAGAACATCATGGTCGAGTTCTCGTCGCCGAACACCAACAAGCCTCTTCACCTGGGACACATCAGGAACAACCTTCTGGGTGACTCGGTGTCAAGGCTTCTGAAGGCCAGCGGCAACAACGTGATCAAGACTACTCTTGTCAACGACAGGGGAGTGCACATCTGCAAGTCCATGCTCGCATGGCTGAAGGTCGGCAACGGAGCGACTCCGGAGTCCACGGGGATCAAAGGCGACCATCTTGTCGGGGACATGTATGTGGCTTTCAACAACATCTACAAGAAAGAGGTCGATGATCTGGTGGCTGGAGGAATGGACGAGGAGACCGCCAAGAAGGAGGCTCCTTGCCTTAGGGAGGCCCACGAAATGCTCCAGAAATGGGAGGCCGGCGACAAGGAGGTCCGCGATCTGTGGGCCAGGATGAACGGCTGGGTGCTCAAGGGCTTCGACGAGTCCTACAAGGCTCTCGGAATCACATTCGACAAGGTTTACTACGAGTCCCAGACCTACCTTCTCGGCAAAGAGTTGGTACAGAAGGGTCTGAATATGGGAGTGTTCGTCAAGGATCCGGACGGTTCCGTGTGGTGCGACCTCACGGCCGACGGACTTGACAGGAAACTGCTCATCCGTTCTGACGGAACGTCGGTTTACATCACCCAGGATCTGGGAACGGCCGAAAGGCGTTTCGCTGAATATCACCTTGACTCTCACGTCTATGTGGTCGGCAACGAGCAGAACTACCACTTCCAGGTGTTGAAACTGATCCTCAAGAAGTTGGGATTCGAATGGTCCGACAACATATTCCATCTTTCCTACGGAATGGTCGAGCTGCCTGAGGGCAAGATGAAATCCCGTGAGGGAACCGTTGTGGATGCAGATGACCTCATCCAGAAGATGTACGAGGAGGCGAGAGCCACTTCCGACGAGTCCGGCAAGCTGGCCGACATGAGCGAGGAGGACAAGGCAAAGCTCTATCACATGATAGGTCTCGGCGCCCTTAAGTACTTCATCATCAAAGTCGATCCGAAGAAAACGATGCTCTTCAACCCGAAGGAGTCCATCGACTTCAACGGCAACACCGGCCCGTTCATCCAATATACCCACGCGCGAATCCGCTCCATCTTGCGCAAGGCCGCGGAGAAGGGCATTGAATATGCCGCCTCTCCTCTGCCGAAGGTCGAGCTCAGCGCCAAGGAGATCAGACTCATCAAGCTTCTGAACACCTTCCCGGCGAGAGTCGCCGAAGGCGCGCAGGCATATTCACCGGCCGTCATCGCCAACTATGCCTACGACATCGCCAAGGAGTTCAACCAGTACTACCACGACACGCCGATCCTCAAGGAGGAGAACGAGGATGTGCTCAAGATGCGTCTGGTGCTGATTGACACGCTTTCCGCTGTCCTTCGCAAGGCAATGGGCATCCTCGGAATCGAGCTGCCGGAGAGAATGTAGGTTTTTTCTGATGTCCGAGACGGATTATATGTTCCCGACCTCCAAAAAGGAGGTTGAAGCCTTAGGGTGGGACTACATCGACATCATCCTGTTCACGGGTGACGCCTTTGTGGACCACCCTTCTTTCGGCACGGCCTGCATCGCCCGCTGGCTCCAGCATTTCGGCTACAGGGTGGCCGTCGTGCCGCAGCCCAACTGGAGGGATGACCTCAGGGATTTCAAGAAGCTGGGCGCTCCGAGGCTTTATTTCGGAGTGAACGCCGGGGCGATGGATTCGATGGTGAACCACTACACCGCCGGCAAGCGTCTCCGCCACGATGACGCCTACACGCCGGAAGGCAAGGCCGGACAGAGGCCGGATTATGCGGTCAGTGTCTATACGAACATATTAAAAAAACTCTATCCCGATGTTCCGGTCATCATCGGGGGAGTCGAGGCTTCGCTCCGTCGGCTTACCCATTATGACTATTGGAAAGATGAACTTGTTCCGTCCATATTGCAGTGGTGCAAGGCTGACTACCTTTGCTACGGGATGGGGGAGAAGCCGATGTTGGAACTGACGAGAGCCATTGAGGCGCAGAGGAATATTCACGAAATCCATAGGATCCCGCAGATCGCTTTCCTTATGAGCGGAAAGTGGAAGGTCAAGGAGCCGTTGGTGCTTCATTCGTTCGAGGAGTGCAAGAAGGATAAGAAGGCGTTCGCCGAGAACTTTCATCTGATTGAGACTCACGCCAATATGATGCATCCGGCGACAATCGTCGAGCCTGTCGGAAACGGCTACGTGCAGATCAATCCGCCATATTCACCGTCCACTACCGAGGAGATGGATTCGTTCTGGGATCTGCCTTTCACCAAGTTGCCGCATCCGCGCTACAAGGGGAAGAGGATCCCGGCCTATGACATGATCAAGGATTCCATCATCACTCACCGAGGGTGCTTCGGAGGATGTAATTTCTGCACCATCGCCGCGCATCAGGGTAAGTTCATCCAGTCCCGTTCGCAGGAGTCCATAGTCGCTGAGGTTAAGAAATTGGCCAAGATGCCAGGCTTTGCGGGGAATATCTCCGATCTCGGGGCCCCTACGGCCAATATGTATATGATGCGTGGCAAGAACCCGGACCTTTGCGACAAATGCCGCAGGAAATCCTGTCTGTTTCCGGCTCCGTGTCCGAATATGAACCGCTCTCACAAACAGGTGCTTGAGTTGTACCGGAAGGTCGATGCCGTGCCGGGAATACGCCATTCCTACATTGGCAGCGGGATCCGTTACGATTTGTTCCTCGACGAGAAGGGTTTTGTGGACGAGACATCCAAGCCTTATCTGAAGACTTTGATTCTTGACCACACATCCGGGCGTATGAAAGTCGCTCCGGAACACACGGAGGACAAGGTTCTTCAGTACATCGCCAAGCCTTCGTTCAAACTGTTCGAGAGACTCCGCTATGAGTTTGACAAGATCTGCGCGCAGAATGGCCGCCGCACCGGCATCGTTCCGTACTTCATCTCCTCCCATCCGGGCTGCACGATGAAGGACATGGAGAATCTGTCGAGGAATCCCGCCCTGAAGGGAATATACATGGATCAGGTGCAGGATTTCACCCCTACTCCGATGACCACATCTTCTGTCATGTACTACACCGGAATCGATCCCCGAAACATGAGACCGGTGTTCGTAGAGCGCGATCCGGAGAAGAAGAAGAGGCAGAAATCGTTTTTTTTCAGAAAATAGTAGCGTGTTTGCTTCTCAATTCGGAAAAATGTCTTAATATTGCACCCGAAAACGAGGGACTTTTGAAAAGATCCTTTTCCGTCACCTTGCAATGGCCTGAAATTCCCGAATTTCATATTCCGGAACGATGTGCCGCGGTTGTGTTAAGAATATAGTTTTATTTGGTTTTATAAATGAGTATGGCACCAGATCAGAAGAAAAGACACGTGGTAAGCTACGAGAATATGTCCGAGGCGCTTGCCGCTGCGTTCAATGAGAAATATCCAAGGGGGTTCAGTGACTATCTTCCTGACCTTGTGAAGTACCCGAAGCCTGACGGTACCACGTTCTATGCCGTGACCGTCGAGACTGATGACTCCATCAATCTCGTGAAGATCAAGGTGAAGACCGATGACGCTGAGGCTCTTGAGAGGTGGCTTGAGGGCGAGGAGGATGCCGAGAACGAGGATGTTGCCGGATCTTCCGCCGACGCCCCCGCCGACAGCACCCTTCCTGACGACAACATCTCCCAGTACGGAGGCGACGATGATTCCGCCGAGTAGTTTGGCGGACGGTGTTCCAGATAGTATAATGGCTTGACATCCTTTAGGTGTCAGGCCATTTCATTTGTATTGTCATTATCATTTTAGTTTTCACCCAGTCTTATGTCCGGTTCCGTTTTGCCCCGCATGTCTGCTCCTTCCCACCATCGGTCGTCTTCCCGCTATCCGTCTGCTTTCCGTTTTTCGTCACCTTCCCGCTATCGGTCGTCTTCCCGCTATCCATCACCTTCCTGTTTTTCGTCACCTTCCCGCTATCGGTCGTCTTCCCGCTATCCGTCAGCTTCCTGTTTTTCGTCACCTTCCCGTTATCGGTCATCTTCCTGCTTTGGTACAGGAGAAGCCTCTTTTATGTACCAATCGCCTATGATTGCCATGTTGGTACATAAAAAGGCCTTTTGCGGCACCAGACTGATCAAGACCGTGGCCGTTTACATGCTCCTTCTCCTTATCGCGCTCGGGTGCTCCTCGACGAACGCTCCGGATTTGAAGGATGGGGATCTGCTCTTTGTCGTGAATGGGAATGGCAACAACATCACCGATGTGACCGTGGGTGTGGACGGACTTGGAATAGACCACGTCGCTGTCTATGCGGAAGGGAACGTAATCGAGGCGATCCCAGAATCCGGGGTTGTGGAAAGTCCGTTGGACAGTTTTCTGGTCAGGCTGTCAGAGAATGAGACTGTGCTTGTGGGAAGAGTCGAAGGATTGGATGTCAGGGCGAGCGTGGACAATGCCAGAAGGCTCCTTGGACTTCCCTACGATGACATATTCATGCCTGGTGACAGCGCCGTATATTGCTCGGAGCTTGTGCAGATGTCGTTTGTTTTCAGCGGGCAGCGGGAAAGGGGTGCCGCTGACGGCACTGATGGCACTGATGGCACTGACGGTACAGACTGCACTGACGGAGAGGATTCCGCCGCGGAGGCGGTCTTCGCCACGATTCCGATGTCGTTCCACGACAGTACCGGCAGGGTGACAGAGTTCTGGACAAAGTTCTATGCCGCGAGAGGGCTGACCGTCCCCGAAGGGGAGCCTGGCACCAATCCCGGCCAGCTCTCGCGTGATCCAAATGTCAGGATCCTCGGCCGTTTGGCTGACTGACAATTGCCCGGTCGAAGGGGTTTGCAGAAGCGCCTGAGTCCGTAGCTTGTGTCAGCGGCTTAGGTCGAAGGGGCTGTCGGAGCGTCTGAGTCTGTCGCGCGCGTCAGCGGCTTAGGTCGAAGGGTTTTTCGAAGAGCCGAGGCGGTGAGCTACAGCAACTTGGCGAGGCTGTCATAGTACTGCTTGCTGACCGGAATATGTCCGACTCCCTCACGGGTGAACTCCGTGTAGATCACGCCCTCCCTGTCCCTGCTCAAAACCTTGATGTGCCTCGGATTCACGTAGTAGGATCTGTGGCAGCGCACGAACCCATGCCGCTGAGCGTCACCCTCAAGACTCTTCATCGAATTCCTCAGCTGGTACGCCTTGACCCTGTCGTTCTCGATGTAGTGGATCTTGATGTAGTTCGCGTCCGCGCTGACGTAAAGCACTGCCGACGGATCAATCGTCAGTTTCAGCCGCTTGTGCTCGTCGTAGAACTTTATCAGCGACTCCTCCGGCTTCTGTCCCGCCTCGGCCAGATCTGCGTTCTTGTTGGAGACGATCCTTAGCAGGATGCACAGCAGGTAAGGGTAGATCAGCGTCAGGCTGACAGTCTTGAAGCAGTAGGGAAGAGCCGTGAAGTAAGGCATCCCGCCGCTCTTACGGTAGAAAAGTGACGTGTAGAGCGCGAAGAAGAACGATGTCACCAACGTCTCTCCAAGGCACCACACCGCATAGTGCCACCATTTGAAAGGAATATACTTGTAGAGGAATGAGAAAACCAGCCGTGTCAGCGCCAGCGTCCCTACCATGATGCAGGTGAGCATCAGAAGGTGGAATGTCCACGACTTTCCGCCAACATTGTAGATCGCCGACATCGAGAACGGGTTGTAGACGAAACAGAACACGAAGTAGAACAGCGGCATCAGCACCGCGTACTTCACTTGGCTGCCATAGCCCTTGGAGACTCTTAAAGGTGTGTTCATAGCTATGATTCTAGTCACCGGTCTCCGGAATCTGTCCCATAATCTGTTGGGACGAAAATCGCGGAACCTTAAATTCGTCCCTAAAATACAGCAATTTTTCCGCCAAAACAAGCTTTTGTTACATTTTTGGCACCAGTGACCACACTTCTTTCGTCACAGACGGCAAATGAGCTATTTTTGTGTCAGCTTTAGCAGGCGTTTGAAAAATACCAGGTTGTTTTTACGTTCACTTAATGATTTGGAACTATGAGACAGGTAGTAAACACTTTTGAATATTCAGTAGCCCCTGAGCACATCGACTTCCAGGGCCACGCCACCGTGCCGTCAATCTGCGGCAGCATCATCAACGCCATCGGTCAGAACATCCGCAAGGAAGGTTGCGGCATTGACGTGATGAGGGATGCGGGCCGCTCCTGGGTTCTTCTCCGTTCCGCGTTCGAGATTGACGAGCGCCCTATGCTTTATGACAATTACAATGTAAAGGTCTGGCCGGTCAAGGGCAGCGGCCTTACCTACAACAGGTGTGTCCGGATCACCGACTCCGAGGGCGAGGAGATTGGCCGAGGAACGACCGAGTGGTGCGTGATCGACATCGCTACCAGAAGACCGGTCTTTCCGGAACTCGGTTTGACCGACGTTGACCTCCCGGCTCCGTGCAAGAGTCCCAGACGGATCATTGACTTCCTGCCGGATTTCATCAGACACAAGGAGATCGGCTACAGCGAGTGCGACTTCAATGGCCATATGAACAACACGCACTACATCGAGATGTTCTACAACCTATTGCCGGACAGCGTTTTGTCGAGCGGCATATTCACGAGGATCGACATCAATTTCCGTCGAGAGGTCCACCGTGGCGACGATGTCTCCTTCGGCATCCGCAAGGCCAGCGACGGCGAGTACCTCTTCATGGCAAAAACGGGAGACGCGACCCTCTGCCACGCCTCCCTGCAAGCTGTCTGAGAACCACCCTTGGTTGTCCTTTGGTTGATCCCTTGGTTGATCCCTTGGTTGATCCCTGTTGGTTGGCCGCCCCTTTTAGTTGACCCTCTTAAGCGAGGCCGACCTGCCGAGTGACTTGATGTTCACGCCAAGGTCTTTCGGGGCCTTGTAGTTGATTGATGAGGCTCCGGAGGCATCCTCGATCGTGATCGAACGCTCAACGTTCACGTTGCAGATGCTCGCCCCGGAAGTCTCCAGTACGGCATTCTGGGCATTGAAGTTCAGCGCGTTGACCTTGCACGCCCCGGAAGCGTCCACCTCAAACCAGCCGGCTCTTCCCGTGAGCGTCACGTCGCAGGCTCCGGAAGCGTCCACGCCGACCTTTCCGAACTCGCCGTTGACCTTGGTCTTCGTGGCCCCGCTGGCATCGATCTCAAGCTTGTCGGCATTGATCTCGAACCGCCCGTTGGACGCTCCGGCGAGATCCAGATCCGCTTCCCTGAAGTTGCCCGAAATCGAGCATGAGCAACCTCCGCTGATCTCAGCCTCCAGCTCTTCCGCATTGACTTTCAGCGAACTGATGCTGCTCGCCCCGCTCATCTCCAGCGAGAAGTCCCTGTGGCCGAGTTCGAATGTGTCCTCGCACGAAAGGCTTGTCGCCCCGGACATCTCCAACTTGCGTAGCTCCGGCATGGTGACCTCAGCCGTGCAGGTCCAGTCGCCAAGTTTCCTCTGAATCCTTGACGGAATGTTCTTGCTCCAACCGATTCTCAGGACACCCTCGCTGACATGGACATCAAGATACTCGGCAAGTTCCTCCGGCAGCGTCACCTTGACCTTGTAGAAGTCGGACTTGGCAAGCTTTACCTTCACGATCCCGCTCACATCCAGTCCGGTGAAGTCCCGGCAGTTGAACTTGCAGTCAACGTAGTCCGTCTTGGCCGAAGCCTCGGTTGTGCGGGCCGGCGACTCTGAAACGGGCTGTGCGGCAATCGCGGCAACCCCGGAAACCAACAGGAGCGCGGCGGCTCCAATAATCATAAACTTTTTCATAACTCTTTGATTTTATTAATTTTATCCAATCCTCTAAGAAGTTCTCCATAATATTCCTTCATGATGGCCGCCTTGGCAGCGTCGTCAAGCTCGTCCGGCAGCTGGTCAATCATTGCGACCTTCTCGCCGGCAATACTCCCGACCGTAGTCTCCCACCTCCCGTCCAGATCCCTGGAGAGTATCTCTTCGTAAAGAGCGGTAACTTTCTCTGAATATGTCAGATACACCTGCACGGGATCATCGGCCACGCCGGCGAACCAGTCAACCTCCCTTTCCGGACGGTTGATGAATATGACAGCGGCGACGGCGGCTGCGGCAGCAGTGGTGAGGACACTGAATATTCCCATCCGGGTCTTCCGCCTTTTACGCTCTTCCCGCCCGGAGGATTCCGCCCCGGAAAGCAAGGCGTCCAGCTTGGCCTCGAACCGCCCCTCGTGTCCTTCCGGAAGTTCCGCGGTGCCAAACGCCGAGGCGTTTCTTTTAATATATTCATTAATGTCCGTCATTGTCTTACCCTCCTTAATTTTTCAACCAATTTAGCCTTCCCTCTTGAAAACTGCGTCCGTAGCGTCCCTTCGCGTTCTCCCGTCAGCCCGGAAATCTCCTCATAGTCAAGCCCTTCCACAAGAACCAGATTGAGAATCAGTCGGTAGGACTCCGGCAGGGAGTCGATTGCCCCGCGCACCTCCTCCAAGCTGACTTCCGGCACTTCGGCGGACTCGCCGTCGTCATATTCACAGACCTCGCCCGCATATTCATCAAGAAATAGCTTCTCGCGCCTTTTCTTTCTGACCGCGTCGATTGACATCCTGATGCAGGTTCTGCCGAGCCACGCCTCCACCTTCGCCGGCTCTTTGGGAACGACATCCGACGAGATGAACCGGAGGATAGTGTCCTGCATGATCTCCTCGGCCTCCCCGCTGTCGCGGACAATCCTAAGGCTGATGTTGTACAGCCGTTTTGCGTGCGCCTTGTAGAACTGTATGGACTCTTCTCTAGTCATCTTTCTCTTGCTTTCTCTTGTAATCTTTCTCTTGTCTTCTTTTTCTTGTCGTTCCACAATATAAACGAATATTTCCGTTGATTGTTACAGGAAACTCATAATATTTTGAAAAAGTTGAAGTGCCCCTGCCGAAGCGCCCCTGCCGAAGCCCCCTGTTGATGTACCCCTGCCGATGTACCCCTGCCGATGTGCCCCTGCCGATGTGCGCCCCTGCCGAAGCATCCCTGTTGAAGCATCCCTGCCGAGGCCCCCTGTTGATGTACCCCTGCTGTAGCACCCTGCTGAAGCGCCCCTGTTGAAGCTACCCTGCCGAAGTCCCTATGCTGAAACGACATGATAAGACAAAAAAGCCCGGTGTCTCTCGACCGCGGGCTTCCACACATTTCATTTGGCTTAAAAGATTCTTGTTTGTGACGATAATCACTATCCACCCGCAAAGTTACCGTCCCGCCCCACTCCGCACAATACCTACTTCTTGCGAATTGTAATGCCCCCATAGCGAATCATAGGTATAAATCGTAGGTGTCATCCCGCCGCCCGGCCCGCCATCAGTCTATTTTCCACTAATCTCTTTTCCAGTCACCAAGGCGTGACTCCCGGAGCGAGAATCAAAGGAAAACTTGCCCGCCGAGTCTCAAACGAACCTCTACGGGCGACTTTTAGCCCGAATCTCGCCCTCAGTGTCCACGCATGAGTTACGTGTAAACTCCAATGGCAAATTGTTTTTTAGGAATGATCGGAGGAGATGACCGAAAACAATAGCACACGCTTCGCCGCCCAGCCCGCCATCAGTCTATTTTCCACTAATCTCTTTTCCAGTCACCAAGGCGTGACTCCCGGAGCGAGAATCAAAGGAAAACTTGCCCGCCGAGTCTCAAACGAACCTCTACGGGCGACTTTTAGCCCGAATCCCGCCATCAAGGTCTCAAACGCTAGTCTGCGGGCGACTTTCAGGCCGAATCTCGCCCTCAGTGTTCACGCATGACTTACGTGTAGACTCCAATGGCAAATTGTTTTTTAGGAATGATCGGAAGGGATGACCGAAAACAGAATAGCACACGCTTCGCCGCCCAGCCCCTTCCCACGCTGTTATCTGCTGCAATTCTGTTTATGGACAGAGGCTGAAAACTAGCCCTGGCAGTGCCGCAGGATGGATTGCAGGATGGATTGCAGGATGGATTGCAGGATGGTTCGGAGGAAATGGCCGTAAACAGAATTGCAATGAACACGCCGCCCGGAGCATCCCTGTGTGGGTCTCGGCTGCAATTCTGTCTTGTGGCGTAGACAAGGACACAGTGCAGGATGTACCGGATTCTGTTTTTATGGCATAAGCTGGGAAACGGTGCGGGAAGAACGGCGGGAAAGAACGGAGCGGGAAGTACAGAGCGGGAGGTGCGGTGCGGGAAGAACTGGATGTACCAAAGAATGGCTGCGGGAATCAAGATAATTTTCGTACATTTGTCCTCAAAATTTTTTTTGGACATGAACTTTAGCGGAATAATCGTCGGGGCGGCCACTTTCCTTATTATCGGGGTGTGCCATCCTATAGTGATCAAGATGGAATATTATTGGGGCAAGGGGAGCTGGTGGCTGTTTTTGCTCGCGGGGCTGGCCTTTGTCGCCGCATCCATATTCGTGGATAACGATGTCGTCGCAACTATCCTCGGTGCCGCCGCATTTTCATGCTTCTGGGGCATCAAGGAGATGTTCGAGCAGGAGCGGCGTGTCCTGAAAGGGTGGTTCCCGGAGAATCCCGCCCGCCATGACTACTACGAAACCATCCGTAAGGCTGGCCGTGGCGGTTCGACTGGCTCGCCAACCGCTCCAGCCGGTCGCTCCGCTCCAGCCGGTCGCCAAGCCCGCAGAAGCAACTTAAACCCGCCGAAGTAGCTTAAACCCGCTGAGGCAACCGAATCCTGCTGAGGCAACTTAAGCCCGCCGAAGTAGCTTAAGCCCGCCGAAGCAGCTTAAGCCCGCCGAAGCAGCTAAGCCTGCTGGGGCAACTTGTAAATAAATATAGTTATCCAACATCATGAATATCAAACTTCTGTCAACATTGGCGATTGCCGCCGGCCTGTCGGGAATGACGGGAGCGTCGGCCCAGAAAAAAGCTATGGACCACGATGTCTACGACTCATGGCAGAGCGTGTCCGACATCCTCAAAAGCGATGACGGTCACGTCCTGGTGTGGAATGTGAATCCGCAGGAAGGAGACGGCACTCTCTATGTCAGGAATATGACACCTCAACGGAAGGGCAGGCCTTCCTGCCGGGAGATCAGCATTCCGCGCGGCTCGCAGGCATCCCTCGACCCTAAGGGTAAGTGGCTCTATCTTAGGATAAAGCCGCAGTTCGCCAAGACCAGGCAGGAAAAGATCGCCAAGAAGAAGTCCGAGAATATGACTAAGGACACCCTCGCCGTGGTGGATCTCACGACCATGACGGTCAGGAAATACGGGCGCGTGGACTCCTACGCCACCGGCTCGCTCGCCAAGCCTTACGTCGCCTATAAATCTACCTGGAAGCATTATAAGGACTCTTCCGACAAGAAAGGTACCGACAAGTCGGGACTCATCATCCTGAATCCGGCCACTGACAGGAAGGACACACTTCGTCACATCGACTCCTATTCCTTCAACCAGGACGGAACGATCCTCGTGATGACCTCGAAGAAGGACAAGAAGGATTCCCTGTCGGCCACCGCCGTGATGATCGCCCGCGCCCCGGCGCAGATCGACACCATCGCATGTGGCGCCGAATCCTACAGCCGCCTGACATTCAGCGACGCCGAGGATCAGCTGGTTTTCCTCGGTTCCACCGACACCAGCAAGAACCGCAACAAGTGCCAGGCACTGTACATTACCGGTATCCAGGCACTTAAGACGGGAAAGACGGTTAGGCAGGCTCGGACTCACCAGCCGCTTGCGGAGGCCGCGGCGGACAGCGCGACAGTCGTCAGCAAGGATGGCAGGTGGGCATATTCAACGAAAGTGATCATCCCTCAAGGGACTCGGGTCGAGGGCACTCCGGGCTGGACGCTCAACGAGAACACCGAGCTGCAGTTCACCCCTGACGGCAAGCGCCTTTTCCTCGGGATAGGCGCCATCCGCCCTCCGAAGGACACATCGATCGTGGATTTCGAGACCGCCCGGCTGGACATCTGGAACTGGGATGCCGTCTATACCCCTCCGCAGCAGAGGCTGAACGTCAACAAGACACTCAAGAAGACATATTCAGCCACCATCGACCTCGCCGTTCCGGGAACGATCCTGCCGCTGGCCACCTCCAGGTTCGCAAGCGTCCGCCTCCTCGGCGGCGGCCTTTCCGAATGGGTGCTTCTCGGCGATAACGCCAAGTACGCCCGCACATCGGTCTGGGACTACAACAACCGCCGCGACATCTCTCTGGTCAACGTCAGGGACGGCTCGCGTAAGGTTGTGGCTGAAGGACTTGATGCCGGACGCTTCGATGTGTCCCCGAGCGGAAGGTACCTTGTCTGGTTCGACAACGACGAGATGAACTGGTTCACCTACAACACCCAGACCGGTGAGAAGGTCAACCTTACCGCCCAGACCGGAGTTCCGTTCTACGATGAGGAGGACGATCATCCGACCGCCGCGCCGGCGCACGAGTCCGCCCCGAGATGGCTTGAGGACGAGTCCGCTGTCTTCATCATCGACCGCTACGACATCTGGAAGTTCTCCCCGGACGGCGAGTCTGCCGTCAACCTGACCGGGGGAGTGGGCCGCCGGACGCACAACCGCTTCAAGATCGTGGACCTGAAGCCGGACACCAGGAAGCCTAACGAGCGTCGCTGCGGCGTTATCAGACCGCTTGACCCGAAGCAGACCGTCTACCTGAGCGTCTTCAATGAGGAAAGCCAGGAGAACGGCTTCGGACGCGTCAACCTCGCAAGACCTTCAAAGACTCTTGAATATTTCACCGACACCGTCACCTACAAGTACGTGGCGGGAGCCGCCGGCACGGACAGGATCTTCTACCAGAAAGGCAACTTCCGCGAGTGCTACGACCTCTACCTCACGGACAACTTCTTCAAGACCTCCACGAAGGTCTCCGCCATCAATCCTCAGATGGCCGGCTACCGCTGGGGAAGCGCGGAAATCTTCCGCTGGAAGGCCTACGACGGCACACCGCTCAAGGGCCTTGTCTTCGTTCCTGACGGAGTGAAGGAAGGCGAGAAGCTTCCGGTGATGATCTACTTCTACGAGAAGAACGCCAACAACCTCTACACGTTCTGGTCGCCGGCCCCGTCCCGGTCGATCGTGAACATCCCTTTCTATACCTCCAGGGGCTACATCGTCTTCGTCCCGGACATCGTCTACAAGGTGGGCCACCCGGGCGAGAGCGCCTACAACTGCATCTGCGCCGGCGCCGAGGCTCTTTGCGAGGCCTACCCGTCCGCCGACAGAAGCAGGATGGCGATCCAGGGCCAGAGCTGGGGCGGCTACCAGACCGCTTGGCTCATAACACGTACGAATATGTTCGCCGCGGCCGGTTCCGGAGCGCCTGTGGGTAACATGACCTCTGCCTACGGCGGCATCCGCTGGGGTTCGGGCATCACACGCGCAGGTCAGTACGAGCACGGCCAGAGCCGGATCGGAAAGAGCATGTGGGAGCCGGGCGCCCTGGAACTCTACATCGAGAACTCTCCGGTCTTCCACGTGGACAAGGTGCAGACCCCGGTGCTGATCATGCACAACGACGCTGACGGCGCCGTTCCGTGGTACCAGGGCATCGAGTTCTTCTCGGATCTGCGGAGGCTTGACAAGCCGGCGTGGCTCCTCCAGTACAACAAGGAGGCTCACAACCTCGTCGAAAGGCGCAACTGCAAGGATCTCTCCGTGAGGCTGCAGCAGTTCTTCGACCACTACCTCAAGGGAGCCCCGATGCCGGTCTGGATGAAGACCGGTGTCCCGTACGAGTCCAAGGGCGAGCACAGCGGCTTCGAGAATGCTGAATAAATGACAGGAATCATGACAAAACTAGCGATATTCGATCTGGACGGCACCCTTTTGGACACCGTCAAAGATTTAGGCAACGCCACCAACCACGCCCTGACCGAGTGCGGCTTTCCGACCCATCCCATCGAGGCCTACTACCAGATGGTAGGCCGCGGCATCTACAACCTCTTCCGCGCCGCCGTCCCCGCCGGACAGTCCACGGAAGAAGTTGTCCAAAGGATGGCCTCCATATTCATTCCTTACTACGATGCCCACAAATGCGACTTCACAAGACCGTATGACGGCATTCCCGGAATGCTGAAGACCATCACCGCCGCGGGGGTGCGCCTCGCCGTGGCCTCGAACAAGTACCAGGACGGCGCGGAAAAGCTGGTCCACCACTTTTTCGGTGAATATGACTTCGTGAGGATCCTGGGCCAGCGCGATGGCCAGCCCATAAAGCCCGATCCGGCCATAGTGGATCAGGTCCTCGCCGAGGTTCCGTCCGTCACCAAGTCCGAGACCGTCTATGTGGGCGACTCCAATGTGGACATGCAGACCGGCCTGAACGCCGGGGTCAGGACTGTGGGTGTGAGCTGGGGTTTCAGAACCCGAGAGGAACTCGCAGCCTACTCTCCTTCCGCCATAGTCGACACCCCGGAGGAACTCTCCCGTGTGATCCTCGGAGCCTGACTGGTTCATTTTGGGCCATTTACACCGGTGAAATTGGACAGCATTTGATCGGATATATTAATAATTCATTGATTATCAATCTATTAAGTGATAATGGGGGGGGGTAGAGGCATCGCCTGCGAGGGAATAGAATACTTATAATACTTATTCTGTATGTTGTTTTTTATTCGGGGAAGTGTTATATTATGACCTTCATAAGCAGGTTACGAATGACACTCTTGGATTGGAGTTCTTCGAGATCAGGTATGAAGATGCTGACAACCGTAGGGCTTACCCTTGCACATGATGTCAAGGGGACACTTTTTGTGCTATTCGTAACGTGTTTCATTCCTATTTTGAGGATTATTTAGTTCTGTCGCTTTGGTCTCTTTGGATGAATTCTGTCTCAACACCGGCTTATGGCCTGAATGGTACGCGATCCGCGTCTTCTACAATCGCGTCGGGCCTCTGAAAGAGACATTGGACAACGCCGCTATCCGCTATTTCTACCCGATGCATCTGGTTGAGAAGTGTTCGGATGGTGGCATTATCTATGTCCAGGAGCCGCTGATCAAGGCACTGGTCTTGGCTCATGTGCAAAACCCTGTGTTTGAGAAGTTGAAAAAACTATCGTACCT
>ENA-ORMN01001389-ORMN01001389.1-human-gut-metagenome-genome-assembly--contig:-NODE-1389-length-23966-cov-4.578018_pt1 | contig 23966 bp, 20 predicted proteins | sample MGYA00242102_ERZ508993 | MGnify/ENA primary metagenome ERZ508993 (study PRJEB26280, sample SAMEA2338770) | human gut metagenome | biome: human gut; feature: human-associated habitat; material: faeces...
TTCCCCGTCCACCCATTTTGGTCATGAGAAATAGCGCCGGGACATATATTGTTCTGAAGATTTGTTTTGCGGAAAGGAGATATCAAATGAAAAGGAAAAATCACGGAGCCGGCGGAAAAAGGCGAGGAGGGGGCGGACGTGTCCTTGCGTTTCTGCTTTCCGTCTGGCTTTTGCTCCAGTCGGCGATCATTGTGGCGTATGCCGCTCCGGAGGGGAGCGACGGCACGCCGGAACTGAAGCTGAACTGTAAATCGGCGGTTCTGATGGAGGCGTCCTCCGGCAAGGTGCTTTATGCCGAAAATCAGGACGAGGCGTTTCCGCCGGCATCGGTCACCAAGATCATGACGTTGCTTCTTGTCATGGAAGCGCTTGACAGTGGAAAGATCAAGTTCACCGACACGGTTACTGCCAGCGCACACGCCTGCTCGATGGGCGGCTCTCAGATCTACCTGAAAGAGGGCGAGCAGATGTCGGTGGAGGATATGATCAAAAGCGTGGTGATCGCCTCCGCCAACGACGCTGCCGTAGCGCTTGCGGAACACGTTGCGGGAACCGAAGAAGCCTTTGTCGCCCGGATGAACGAGCGGGCAAAAGAGCTTGAAATGACCACGGCTCACTTTGAAAACACCAACGGTCTGGACGACACGGCGCAGAACCACGTGCTTTCGGCGATGGATATTGCAAAAATGTCAAGGGAGCTGATCCGGCACGAAAAAATTCTGGAGTACAGCTCTATCTGGATGGATACCGTGCGGGACGGCGCTTTCGGGTTGACCAACACCAATCGGCTGATCCGCTTTTATAAAGGGGCGACCGGTCTGAAGACCGGCTCCACGGCAAAAGCGGGCTTCTGCATCAGCGCCACCGCCAAGCGGGAGGGAATGCACCTGATCTGCGTGATTATGGGCGCCGAAAGCCGGGACATCCGGAATGCGGCGGCAACCTCGCTTCTGGACTGGGGCTTTGCCAATTTTGCGCTCTATACCCACAAGCCGGAGGAGCTGACGCCTCTGAAAGTGCTTGGTGGCGTGTCCTCGCTGTGCCACGTGGCGTATCCGGAATTTTCCACGGTCGTGCGGAAATCCGACGTGGGCAAAGTGGAATACGTGACCGACCTGCCGCAGGACATCCCGGCGCCGGTAAAGTGCGGGGACGCAGTGGGAAAGATCACCTACCGCCTGAACGGCGAGACCATCGGCGAGTCGGAGATCTGCGCCACCGAGGGGGTGGAAAAGATAAGCTTCTGGGGCTTGCTTGCCCGTATCCTTGCCAAAATGTCACTGTTCTGAAAACCATTTAAAAAAGTTATAGAAAAAGTCACAAATTGTTTTTAAAATTCTTTGAAAGATATTATATAATATAGTCCTGAATATTTTTAATATATGTTTTGGGGGTTGGAATTGGAAATGACAGTAAAATTAAATGACGCTTACATCAAACCGTTTGTCAGCAAAGAAGAGCTGGATGCGGTCAATGCCGAGGTAGTCCGTGCACAGGAGAGCCTGCTTGCACACAACGGCGCCGGCAATGATTTTCTGGGGTGGATCACACTTCCGGACGATTACAATAAAGAGGAGTTTGCCCGGATCCAGAAAGCCGCCGCAAAGATCAAGAATCAGTGCGACGTGTTTATCGTGATCGGAATCGGCGGTTCCTACCTCGGTTCAAGAGCCGTGGTGGAATTTCTGAAGTCTCCGATGTACAACAGTCTGAAAAAGGACACACCCGATATCTATTTCTCGGGCTGCAACATCAGTGCACAGTCGCTCAACGAACTGCTGGCGATCTGCGAGGGCAAGGACGTCTGCATCAACGTGATTTCCAAGTCCGGAACCACGACCGAGCCTGCGGTGGCGTTCCGCATTTTCCGTGCGCTTCTGGAAAAGAAGTACGGAAAAGAGGGAGCACGGGAGAGAATCTACGTGACCACCGACAAGGCAAAGGGAACGCTGAAGAAGTTTTCGACCGAAGCTGGTTACGAGACCTTTGTGGTGCCGGATGACGTGGGCGGACGCTTCTCGGTTCTGAGCGCCGTGGGTCTGCTTCCCATCGCCGTTTCCGGTGTGGATATCGAAGCGCTGATGAAGGGTGCGTCGGATGCGGCAAAGCGCTACACCTCCGATAAAAATCCCGAGACCAACGACTGTCTGCGGTACGCCGCTCTCCGGAACGTGATGTACCGTCAGGGCAAGGCGACCGAAATTCTGGTCAACTACGAGCCGTATGCCGCCATGTTCAACGAGTGGTGGAAACAGCTTTACGGCGAGAGCGAGGGCAAGGACGGAAAGGGTCTGTTCCCGGCGTCGGTGATCTTTTCCACCGATCTGCATTCGCTCGGACAGTTCATTCAGGACGGAAGCCGGAGCGTGTTTGAAACCATCGTGTCGGTGAAGGACGCCGACAGCAAACTTGCCGTGCCGTATGACGAGGCAAACGTGGACGGTCTGAACTTCCTTGCCGGCGTGGACCTGAACGAGGTCAACAAGATGGCGATGAAGGGAACCATTCTCGCTCACGTGGACGGCGGTGCGCCGAACATCCTGGTCGAGCTTGCCGACAAGAGCGCTTATTCTCTCGGCTACCTGATCTACTTCTTTGAGTTTGCCTGCGGCGTTTCGGGCTATGTGCTGGGAGTCAATCCGTTCAACCAGCCCGGCGTGGAAGCCTATAAAAAGAATATGTTCGCCCTGCTCGGAAAGCCCGGATATGAGGCGGAAAAGCAGAAACTGGAAGCAAGATTAAAATAATTTATCTTTTTTTCGGTTTTCTACTTGAAAAATATACCTTTATGCGTTATAATATAAATGAGCAGTAAGCTCAATAAAATTATCGGAGGTCCGGAATGTTAAAATTGATTATCGGTGTGAAGGGTACCGGAAAAACCAAAGCGCTTATTCACTTGGTCAATACGGCAATCGACAGTTCTCACGGCGATGTGGTGTGCATCGAAAAAGGAGTAAAGCTCCGCTACGATGTCAAATATCAGGCAAGGCTTATTGATACGGAAGAGTATTTTGTAAACGACGCTCAGTCGCTGTACGGCTTTGTGGCGGGTATTCTGGCAAGCAACCACGACGTGACCGATCTGTTCATTGACTCTGCCCTGAAGATCTGCAACAACGACTCTGCCGCTTTTGACAAATTTGTGGAAGAGATCAATGCCCTCGCATTGAAGCTGAACGTCAACATTGTGATGACGTCTTCCATTCCCACCGAAAGTGCATCCGATACGGTAAGAAAATATATTATTTAACGTAGGCAGACCTTGTCTGGTGTATCCCTACGCAAGCTCATGGGGGCTGGTGCATCATGCAACAGCCCCTCTCTGTATATGAGGTATATATGACGTTAATTATTGCCGAAAAGCCGAGCCTTGGACGGAACATTGCCGCCGGGATCGGAAATTTTCAGCGCCGTGACGGATATCTGGAGGGCGAGAATTGCCTGATCACCTGGGCTTTCGGACACCTGTTTTCGCTTGCGGACATTGAGAGCTACCGTCCGCTTCCGGCAGGGGAGACGGGTTGGAGCATGAAAAATCTTCCTTGCTTTCCCGAGCAGTTCACCTATGAGCTTCGACGGGGTGCGGACAAACAGGTGGACCGGGGCGTTCTCAAGCAGTATCAACTGATAGAAGCGCTCTGCAACCGGGAGGACGTGGACCGTATCGTGAATGCGGGAGACGCCGACCGGGAGGGGGAGATCATCGTCCGAAACTGCATCGCCAAGGCTCTTCGTACCCCGAAGCCGGTGAAACGGCTGTGGCTCCCCGACCAGACCCCGCAGACCGTGGCGGCGGCATACGCCGACATGAAAGACGACGGGGATTACGACAACCTTGCCGGGGAGGGCTACGCCAGAACCTATATCGACTGGCTTTACGGGGTGAACCTGACCCGGTACGCCACCCTCCGCACCGGGTCGCTTCTTCGTGTGGGACGGGTGATCGTTCCGATCGTGCAGGCGATTTACGACCGGGATATGGCGATCCGGAACTTTGTGCCCGAGCGCTACTATACCATTGCCAGCAAGGAAAAGACGAACGGCGAGGTGGTGGAGCTTGTCAGCAAGCAGAAGTTTGCCGGCAACCAGCTTTCCCGTGCGCAGGACGCCTGCCGGCGCTACAATGCGGAGCAGGCGGTGGTGAGCGCCGTGAAACGGAAAAAGGACACCCTGTCGCCCGGCAAGCTGTATTCGCTTTCCAAGCTTCAGAACGTGCTGGGAAAGAAGTATAAAATGTCAATGGCGGAGAGCCTGGAGATCGTGCAGAAGCTGTACGAGGAGGGCTACCTGACCTATCCCAGAACCAACTCCGAATATCTGGCGGTGGCGGAAAAGGACAAGATCCGCAAGATCCTGGAAAACTGTCAGAAGCTCGGTTATCCCGTGGCGTTCAAGGACAAAAAGACAATTTTCGACGACGCCAAGATCGAGTCGCACTCGGCGATCACACCCACCTATAAAATTCCCGACCGCAATCGGCTGGGAGAAAAGGAGATGCAGGTGTATTCCACCGTGTTCCGCCGATTTGTGGCGGTGTTCTGTTCGGAGGACGCCGTGGTGGAGCGTGTGGAGATCACGGTAAGCGTGGGGGCGCTTGAGGACTTTGTGCTGAAAGGGCTGACTATCCGGGAAAAGGGCTGGACCAAGTACGACGACTGCACCCAGAAAGACAAGCTTTTACCAGATCTGAAAAAGGGAGATCCTGTGAATACCGACTTTGCCCCGATGGAAAAGGAGACCACACCGCCAAAGCACTATACCATCGAAACGCTGAACAACTACCTGAAAAATCCTTTCCGGGAGGAAAAGGCGTCGATCGAGGACACGGTAGGGGCGGACGACGCCGAGGAATACCGGGCGATGCTGGAGGGCGTGGAACTTGGCACCGAAGCGACCCGGACGGGAATCATCGACAACGCTCGGAAGAGCGAATATATTCAGCTGAAAAAGGACGTTTACACCATTCTGCCGGGCGGCGAATATCTGATCGAATCGCTGGCGCACCTGGAGATCCGCATGGACAAATTCAAGACCTCGGAAATGGGCCGGGCGCTCAAGCGTGTTTACCATGGCGAAATGCCGATAGAAGGCTGTGTAGCAATGGCAACCGAGGAGATCGCACGGTACTTTGCGCCCGGCGAGCCGGTTCCGGTCGAGGAGGACCGGGACACCGGATTTTTCGGCGACGTGGTGGGGAAATGCCCGCTCTGCGGCGCCGACGTCAAACGGGGAAAATTCAGCTACGGCTGTTCCGGCTTCCGGGAGGGCTGTAAATTCCGCATCAACGCCTATATCTGCGGCAGGGCGATTTCGGTTTCAAACGCAAAGCTTTTGCTGGAGACCGGGCGTTCTTCCAAAATCAGGGGCTTTGTTTCCAAAAAGGGCAAGACGTTTGACGCCGTTCTGAAGCTGGACGGCGACAGATGCGTGTTTGACTTTGATTCTCCGCCCATAAAAACTTTTGTACAGGCAGAAAATAATAATAACGGGGGCGCCGTGGCGTCACCCGGGGAGGTTTTATGAAAAAATCGGTTCGTCTTGCGATTTCGGCGGCTGTTGCCCTGACGGTGGCAGTGCTGGTCTTCTACGTGACATTGCCGGCAATCAACGTTCAGAACACGGGATTCTGGATGTTCTTCGCCTTTATTGCGGCGGTATTCGGCGGCGTTTACGCCCTGTGCGGTGTGCGCTCCGGTGTTTACCGGATGGTAAAGGGAGGAAAAAAGGGCAGTCAGAAAATCACCTTTGAAAAGGGCGTCAGCACCGGCAAAATCATTGTGGCGGTGGTGGCTGTGCCGCTCGCCGTTCTGCTGATCGGCACGCTTGCGTCCTCCACCTTCTTCAATGCGTCCCGCTATTCTCAGATCATTGAGGTCAAGGAAGCGGTGTTTGAGGAGGATATGCCGGAGACCGACCTTGTGTCGAATATTGCGCTGATGGATTCCGCATCCGCAAACATCATCGGCAACCGTACCCTCGGTGCACTCTCCGAGGTGGTGTCGCAGTATCAGATCAACGGCACCTACTTCCAGATCAACTACCGGCGGACGCCGAAAAAGGTCTCCACGCTGGAATACGAGGACTTTTTCAAGTGGGCGAACAACCGGGAAAAGGGAATCCCCGGCTACGTTATGGTGGACCCGGTCAACAGCTCGGCAGAATATATCGAATTTGAGACCCCGATCAGGTACACCGAAAGCTCCTATTTCAGCGAGGATCTTCAGCGTACCCTGCGCTTTTCCTACCCCACGAAGATCTTCGGCTCCTGCTCCTTTGAGATAGACGAGGAGGGCAAGCCCTACTATATCGTTTCGTGCATGAAGCCCCGGGTGGGACTTTTCGGAGCGATGGACGTCAATGAGGTCATCATCTTCAATCCCTGCGACGGCTCCTCCTCGCTCTATGCGCTGGCGGACGTTCCGTCATGGGTGGACAACGTCTTTACGGGCGATCTGGCTTCCGAAAAATTCGACTGGTACGGCACCCTGAAAAACGGTTTCTGGAACAGCGTGATCGGAAACAAGGACTGCAAGGTGACCACCGACGATTTCGGCTATATCATCATTGAGGACGACGTGTGGTTCTTCACCGGCGTTACCTCGGTGAGCAACGACGAGTCCAATATCGGCTTTATCATCAGCAATGCCCGCACCGGAGAATACAAATTCTATCCGGTCATCGGCGCCGAGGAATATTCGGCAATGAAAGCGGCGGAGGGCGAAGTGCAGGAAAAGGGCTACGTCGCATCCTTCCCGTCGCTGATCAATGTATCCGGCAACGCCACCTATATCATGGTGCTGAAGGACAGCGGCGGACTGGTCAAGCTTTATGCGCTGGTCAACGTGGAAAATTACAGCATCGTGGCGACCGGCAGTACGCAGACCGAAGCCAAGGAGGCATATCTTAAGTTGTTGCAGCAGGAAGGAATCCTGAAGCCGGAGGATACGCCGGAGCCGCCTGCGCCCGACAATCTGCTCTCGGCGGAGATCACCGTCAGCAACATCCGGCTGGTCACCGTGTCCGGCGAATCCTGGGTCTACCTGACGGCTGAGGACGGCACGCTTTACAAGCGTTCGGTAGCGGCAGACGAGTCGGTGCTTCTGATCGGCGTCGGAGATAAGATCACGGTAAAATATACCGCAACCGACGTGGAAAAGATCTGCTCGGTCGTTTCGTGGGAAAGAACGTGAGGAAATAACGATGGATCAAAAAGAAATTCTGTCCCACGTGGACCATACGAAACTTTCTCAGACCGCCACATGGGAGGAGATCCGGGGGCTGTGCGATGACGCTCTGCGTTACGGCACGGCATCGGTCTGCATTCCGCCGACCTTTGTGCGGCAGTGTGCGGAATACCTGGCGGGCAGACTTCCGGTCTGCACGGTCATCGGCTTTCCGAACGGCTACAACACCTCCGCCGTCAAACGCATGGAAGCGGCGGAGGCGCTGGCGGACGGTGCAGACGAACTGGACGTGGTAATCTGCCTTGGCGACGTGAAAGAGGGAAGATACGACCGGATTTTGCGGGAGCTGCGGGATCTGAAACAGATTTGCGGCGACCGGATTCTCAAGGTGATTATAGAGACCTGCCTTCTGACAAAAGAAGAAAAGATCCGGATGTGCCGGATCGTAACCGAATCGGGAGCCGATTTCATCAAGACCTCCACCGGCTTTTCCACGGGCGGCGCTACCTTTGAGGATATCGCCCTGTTCCGTGAAAACGTGGGGGAGGGCGTGCGCATCAAGGCGGCTGGCGGAATCCGGAGCTTTGAGGACGCAGAGCGCTTTCTGGCGCTTGGCGCAGACCGTCTCGGCACCAGCCGGCTTGTGAAGCTGATGAAGCACTGATCAGTCTGCGTCCGGGCTTTGAATCATTCTGAAAAAAAGCTGACAGGCAAAGACGAACAGCGACAGCGACCGGGTATATCGCAGGAGCAGATAGACCGAAAAGACCCAGAGGGAGAAAATGCAGACCGCCGAAGTAAAGGACAGGATGCGGTCTGCCGCCCTTGGGGAAAAGAGCAGGGAGAGAAGCGAGTGGAGGATTCTTCCGCCGTCGAAATCCCGGATCGGAAGCAGGTTGACCCCGCCGAGGATCAGGCAGGACAGGATGAATTCCCGGTAAAGGGCGTTCCCCGGCAGACTGCCTGACAAAAGGTAGGGAAGCGCCAGCGCAAAGTTTACGGCGGGACCTGCGGCGCTGATGAGAGTTTCCTGCCGGTAGGTGGGAAGCGACTGCTCGGATATCAGAAAGCCCGCACCGAAAAGCCCGAGCCGAAGCTCCCGGAAACGGATGCGGCAGAGCGCCCCGGCGAGCAGGTGTCCCGCCTCGTGAACGGCGGCGGCGCAAAGCGTGGCAACTGCCTGCCACGAACGGTCAAACCATACGGTCAACAGCAAAAGAATGGCGAAAAAGCCGATTTTGATCTTCATAATACGCTCCGACAGGATCCGGAATACAGAGGGGCAGAGGATCGTTTATTTGAAATATATGACGGATTGGCTTTGAATATGGCAATCCGGAGGGAGGATACAATGAAAAAGCAATGGGCGGTCAACAGCGTGGTTTATTTTGCATCGTTTGTGGCGGCGTGTCTGCTGAATCTTCTGATCAGCTGGCTTTTGGTAAAAATCGTGATTCTGCTTGTGGCACCGGGATTTTTTGCCCTTGCCGTGGTGCGGGTGGTGTCGGGCGTGCTCAGCTCGGCAGTCGTGATCGGCGCCATGAGCTATTACGACGCATACCGGAAGGTCGCTTTTCCGGTCGGCTTTTTCTGTGCCGCTTTTGCCTCGGCGTCGGTTCTGCATTTTCTGTGGGCGACCCTGTTCCGCTATTATCCCTTTGCCGCCGGCGGCGTGCGTTACCTTGCCGGGATCCTGGCGCAGGGAAGCGGTTTTACCTCTTTTTCCGGGGTTGACGATATCCGGCTTGTCTTTTATATGCTTGCTTTCTGGCTGGAAAAGCTTCCGGTCCTTGCCGTGGGGATTGTTTGCGGATTCCTCGGACGCCGCAAACGCCTGACAAACCGCCGGAGCATCGAGGGCTATCCTACCGACGGGAAATAAAGGCGGGATTCCGGACGGGAAAAAATTTGCAAAAAAGCGGAACAAAATCGAAAAAAGCTCTTGACAAATCCAAAAAAAAGTGTATAATATATATGTTGCCGTCAGCGGTAACATTTGCGAGAGTGGCGGAACTGGCAGACGCGCACGTTTGAGGGGCGTGTGGTTCACACCGTACGGGTTCAAGTCCCGTTTCTCGCACCAGACCCACCGTAATTCTGATGGATTACGGTGGGTTTTCTGTATTATTTTTCTCAATGGGAATTCAAGTATCTGGAGTAAAAACAATGATAGATAAAATGCTGATCCGTGGCGCTAAAGTCCACAATCTGAAAAATATCGACGTCGATATTCCGCTTGGGAAAATCGTGGGAATCGCAGGCGTGTCCGGCTCCGGAAAATCCTCGCTTGCGCTCGGCGTACTGTATGCGGAAGGCTCACGCCGCTATCTGGAGGCGCTCTCCACCTACACCCGTCGGAGAATGACGCAGGCTTCCAGGGCTTCGGTGGATGAGGTTCTGTACGTTCCTGCCGCTCTTGCGCTTCACCAGCGCCCGGGCGTTCCGGGGATACGAAGCACCTTCGGTACGGGAACCGAACTGCTGAACAGCCTGCGGCTGATGTATTCCAGACTTGCCAATCACCGCTGTCCGAACGGGCATTATTTGCCGCCGTCCCTGGCGGTCGCCGCAGGAAAAGAGCTTGTCTGTCCCGAGTGCGGCGCCCGTTTTTACGCCCCGTCCGCCGAGGAACTGGCGTTTAACTCGCAGGGAGCCTGCCAGAAATGCGGCGGCACCGGTACCGTCCGCACGGTTGATCTGAATTCGCTTGTCCCCGACGATTCGCTTACCATTGACGGCGGAGCGGTCGCCCCGTGGAACAGTCTGATGTGGTCTCTGATGACCGACGTCTGCCGTGCGATGGGGGTGCGCACCGACGTGCCGTTCCGTGACCTGACCGACCGGGAAAAAGAGATCGTCTATCACGGTCCCGCCGAGAAAAAGCATATCCTATACAAAGCGAAAAACTCCAATCAGGCAGGCGAACTTGATTTTACGTATTACAATGCCGTTTATACCGTGGAAAACGCCCTGGCAAAGGTTAAGGACGAGAGCGGCATGAAGCGTGTGGAGAAATTTCTGAAAGAAGAAATCTGCCCGGATTGTCACGGTACACGCCTTTCTGCCGTCGCCCGTGCGCCGAAACTGCGGGGAATCTCTCTGGACGAAGCTTGCGCTATGACGCTTGCCGGGCTTGTGAAATGGGTGCAGGGCGTTCCCGGCAGTCTGCCGGAGGAAATGCGCCCGATGGCGGCAAGCATCTGCGAAGCTTTTGAAAGCACGGCGAAGCGGCTGACAGACCTGGGGCTTGGCTATCTGACGCTTGACCGTTCGGCATCCACGCTTTCCACCGGCGAGCGTCAGCGGATGCAGCTTGCCCGTGCGGTGCGCAACCGCACGACCGGCGTTCTCTATGTGCTGGACGAGCCGTCTATCGGCTTGCACCCCTCCAACATCGTGGGGCTTACCGGCGTTATGCACGACCTTGTCGCCGACGGCAATTCCGTAATTCTGGTCGATCACGATACACAGATTCTGAAGGAAGCCGATTGGATCATCGAAATGGGGCCTGAAGCGGGAGCCGGCGGCGGTCACGTTATCGCTGAGGGAACCGTGCCCGCAATAGAGGAAAATTCCGCTTCACAGATCGGAAGATTCCTGTCCGGCAAAGCCGACACGCTGATACGCCGGCGTGCCGCACGTGATAAAGTCTTTGAGAACGGTGCCATCCACCTTTCCACCTCGCAGATCCATACCGTCAGACCGCTTGACACGGATATCCCCAAGGGGCGGCTGACCGTCGTTACCGGAGTTTCGGGCTCGGGAAAAACGACCATGGTGCTGGAAAGCCTTGTGCCCGCATTGGAAGCGGCTATCGCAGGAACGGCGCTCCCCGCCCATATCCGTGAAATCCGGGCTGACGGAATCGCTCACGTCAAGCTGATTGATGCGACGCCTGTCGGAATTAACGTCCGCTCTACGGTAGCCACTTATGCAGGGATTCACGACGAACTTCGCAAGATTTACGCAAAATTGCCCGGCGCAAAAAGCAAAGGCTATAAGGCAAGCGACTTTTCTTATAATACAGGCTCTCTGCGTTGTCCCGGCTGTGACGGTACGGGCGTCGTCAGCCTTGACGTACAGTTTTTGCCGGACGTGGACATTCCGTGCCCCGACTGCCGTGGCTCACGATACGCAAGCGAAGCGTATGACGTAAAGCTGACGGATAAAACCGGAAAATCTGTCTCACTGCCCGAGCTTATGGATATGGACGTAAATGCGGCAATCGGCTTCTGCTCCGATATGAAAGCGGTTTGCCAGAGGCTGAACGTTCTGAAACAACTCGGACTCGGCTATCTCACGCTCGGCGAGGAAACACCGGGACTTTCGGGCGGAGAGGCGCAACGGCTCAAATTGGCAAGCGAAATCGGCAGAACGCAGACAGATTCGGTTTTCGTATTCGACGAGCCGTCCATCGGTCTGCACCCGCTCGACGTGCAGGTGTTGCTCGGCGTGTTTCAGACGCTTCTGACGAGCGGCGCAACGGTCGTCGTGATCGAACACGATCTCGACGTGATCCGCAATGCCGACTATGTGATCGACATGGGTCCGGGCGGCGGAGACGCAGGCGGGCGGATCGTGGCAAGCGGAACGCCGGAAGAAATCCGGGAAAATCCGCACAGCATCACGGGCAGATACGTGTAAATTCCAATTGCGTTTTTGCGTATTCTGTCAGCAGATGCAGACCCGGAAAATCATACCCGACAAAAACCGGCAAGCCTTCATGGCTTGCCGGTTTTTGGTTATATCCTGTTTGTTTTCCCGACACAAATGTAAAAAAATGCGCCGGGCGGCAGAACATAACAGCAGAATAATACAATAAAAAGCAAATGGCGCTATTGACTTTTCACTGGTGAATTTGCTAAAATATAAATAAAGTCAGGAGAGCAAAATGTTCAAAAATATTGCTTTTCACAAAAAAGCTACCGGGACGTTCGGGGATAGCGACCGTGAAAAAGCAGAAACAGATAATACCGCTCCTTACTGACTGTTCCGGAACTCTCTGGGGGAAACCCCGGCAAAGTGGAAAAACACGAGATTGAAGTTCCGGATGCTCTGAAAGCCGCTTTCCAGCGCAACCTCGGACATGGGCTTCCGGGTTTCCCGGAGCAGCTCCTTGGCGTATTCAAACCGGTATTGGTTGAGCAGGGTCTTGAAATTGGTCTGGGTGTATTCGTTGAAGCACTTGGAAATGTACGGGTAGCTGTACCCAAGCTCCCCGGCGATCGACCGCAGGGAAATGTCCTCGCTGAAATGCCGGGAAATATATTCAAAGATTTTCGTGACCGTGTTTTTGGTCTCCGACCTGTCGGTTGCCGAAAACTCGGCTTGCCGGAGAAGGTCCGAACAGACGCCGTAAAGACAGGATTTTATAGTCAGCGTTTCGATTGTGTTCGGCTTTCCCGAAAATTCCGGAAAGTCGATGATCATGCAGTTCCGGAAATAACGGGTGACCTCGTCGGTGCAGGTGAATTTCTGCGTTTTTGTCGTCAGCCGGTTGGTGGCGTTGAAAAAGCAGTGCACCAGATCCTCCGAAAAGACCACCACGTAGACGTTTCCGGCAGGCGGGACCTCAAAACTGTGGATCTGAAACGGAAAGATCATGACAAACTCTCCGGCATATACCCAAACCTCGGTGCCGTCAATCACGCACCGCAACGAGCCTCGCTCCACAAACAGCAACTCATAGCTTTTATGGATGTGCGCAAAGTGGCTCATTCCGGAGAACTGGCGGGTGTTGAACACCGTGTTGCCGAGCGAGTTTTGCAGTTGATGAAATTTTTCCATGCAGTCTTTCCTGCCTTTCATACATTAAATTCTTGCTGATATTATATAACAATTAACTTGTATTGTCAAGATTGCAATGTTAAAATATAGACAGAGAGGACGACGGATAAGGGAAAGACGTGCTTTTTGTTCTTCCTGTGTTTAAGTTATATAGAGGAATCATCCATAAAAAGGTAGTTGTTATTATAAAAAATATGAATTCGGACAAATGCGGAAAGCTGTGCAAACGCATTTGAAACAAAAGAAAGGCGGTGAACGCAGACCGGAGAGAAGATAATCTTGCCGGAAACGGCGAAAAGAAGCCAAAACAAACCAAAAAAACAAAAGGAGAGATACTATGAAAACAACGAAAAGAATTCTGCTTGTTTTGCTTGCTGTGACTTTGTTTTCTTCTTCCTTGCTTGTCGGATGCAAGAAGAAAGGGGAGGAAAACGAAACCACTGCAGATTCTGTCTCAACGACCGGCGGAGATTCCTATGAAACCGATAAATGGGGACAGCGGGTCTATCATGACGTTGTGCCGGATGAGCTGGACTACGGCGGAAAGGAAGTCAACATTCTGATCCGGGAGCTGAGTCCCGGCGACCCCAGACATTACGAGTGGACCACCACTACGACGAAGGATGACCAGCTACAGGCGGAGGTTTATTACCGGAACCTCGAGATCGAAGAGGAGCTGGGCGTGAAACTGAACTTCATCACAAAAACGGATGACGGCACCTCTGCCGCAACGATGAACGGGTACATCACCAATTCCTTTGCCGCAGGCGGCGAGGGCGTGGACATCATTTCCCGCTATCACTACTACGGCACCAGCATGGCGATCATGGAGTGCTACAAGAACCTGATGCATGAGGATCTGAAATATCTGCATCTTGACCGTCCGTACTGGAACCAGAACTTCATCAACTACGCAAAGTCGCAGGACCGCCTGTTCGTGGTGCTTGGCGATATGAACATCACGGCGTACATGACGACCTTCAGTATGTACTTCAACAAGCAACTGCTCTCCAACATCTGCAAGGTCAGCGACGAGGATATGTACAAGATCGTACTTGACGGCGAGTGGACCATTGAAAAGCTGACGACGATGTGCAAGGACACTGCACAGCTTGACGGTGTGGACGGCGACTCCGAGGGAGATATCTACGGCTTCACCTCGCACTATCAGGTGCACGCATACGACGGCTACGTTGCCGCATTTGATATCGACCTGGTCAAAACGACTGCAGATGGCAAGCATACTCTTATGGACAGCACCACGCAGAGAAAGCTTGGCAATGCGGCGGATAAACTGGTCAGCTTCTACCGTTCCAGCGACGTGTTCCTGGTAGGAAAGGATTCGACCAGCTACACCCAGCCTGTCGAGTATTTCAAGAACGGACGTTCCATTTTCTGCACGGCGGCTATCGGCGACAGCCAGCATCTGACGAACATGGGCGATAACGCCTACGGTCTGCTGCCTCTGCCCAAATATGATACCGATCAGGAAAACTACTACGCAGGCGTGCAGGATTCCCACAACACGGTTGCCGTGATGTACGGTAACAAGGACTACGAAATGATCAGCGCCGTGCTGGAGCTGTTTGCCGCAAAGAGCTACGCATCGGTGCGCCCGACCCTGTTTGAAAAGGTCATCAAAGGAAAACAGCTTCAGGATTCCAAGTCTGTGGAAGTGTTCAACCTGATTCTCGCTTCCACGAGATGGGATTTCTCGGACATCTATCCTACCGCCGTGCAGAACGTGCGCAACTCTATCTGGAGAGACGCTCTGAGAGACGCCGTTTATAACAGCGGCGACGGAGCCGGTTCGGTTACCACGGCGATCGCACAGAACCGGGATGCCATCAACCTGGCGCTTTCCGAGCTTGACGACTGGCTGTATACCCACTATTGATAAACCCGGAGGAAACCGGAATTTACCCCCGCCGGCGAGGTCGGCAAATGATTCTGAGCGCCTTTGAAAAAATATAAAACAAATTTCAACAAGGAGAATGCTTATGAAAAAGTTTTTATCCGTATTTCTGGTCCTGGCAATGTTTGCCGCAATGATTCCGATCGTTTCGGTAACGGTTGCCGCAGAGGACACGACCCCGACGGACACGTGGACGTCAAATTCTTCCTATTATGACCTGTCGTGGTGCAAAACGCTGGATGCGGCGGATTCCAACAAGACGGTCACGGTAGACGGCAAGCATTATTACGTCAAGGGAGACTGGACGAATCAGACCTATCACTTTACCACTGCCGCCCAGTTTGCGGGACTTGCGTATCTTTCCAATGCTACCTCGGGCGATTTGTTCAAGGGTGATACCTTCTATATTGATGCGGATATCGACCTTGGCGCTCATCTGTGGGAGCCGATCAGCAAGACCAGCAAATTCCGTGGCAGTCTTATCGGAAACGTAGACGGAGGTTCAGCAACTATTTCCAACATGATTATCTCTGTAACATCGGGACGTGTTGGATTGGTAGGAAGATTTGGCGGTGGCTGGATCAAAAATCTTGACCTTGTAGGCGCAAAGATTACTGCCACAGAATATACGGTCGGTAGCTTTGTGGGCTATCAGGATGGTAATGTTGGTTCCGGTCAACCCCAAAACCAGGGCGGATATCAGAACCTCACCTCTGACGCACAGATTGTTGTTACTTCTGGAAGAAGTGACCGCTTTGATGATATCGGCGGTATCGTGGGACTTATCAATAACTCCAACGCTAACAATCCCGGTACAATTTTTAATAACTGTGTATTTACTGGCACCATTTCGGCGCCCTACGGTGACAACGTGGGCGGTATTCTCGGTCTGAGCCAACATTCGGGCTACGGTGTGAAAATTTCCGACTGCGTGGTAATTTCCGAAAAAATCGAATGGGGCAAGAACAACTTTTACATCACCAATAACAAAGAGGACTGGAACATAGGTCTTGGCGGCATTGCCGGCAACCTGTATTCCAACGATGCAAACGATGTTACGGCATATACAGTGAAAAACTGCTATGTTGCCGCTAATCTTATTACTCTGGACAGCGCAGTTCCGGAAAGACCTACAAAAAATGTCGGTGGTATTGTCGGTGCAAGTTGTTCGCAGAGCAAGACCTTTGAAAACTGCCAGTTTGACGGACTGGTTGTCGGTACGGCGGAAGGCATCGGCGGTATCCTCGGGCGGTACCTTTCGCCTGCCACCATTAAGAATTCGGTCGTTTCCGGTCTGGCAATCCGCAAGGAGGGCACTCTGTCTACCTTTATAGGCGGTAATAAAAACGATAACCTTTCTCTCACCAATTGCTATGGTTCTGTCAAAATGCTGAATGGCGGTAGCGGCACAGCGGTCGAGCAGATCACCGCAACCACCGATTTCTCGGCTCTGCTTGCTCTTACCGACGACGAGGGCAACAACGTATGGACCAAAGAGGACGGGGATCTTTATCCCGTGCTCGCCATTGCCAAGCCGTATCTTGCCAATACCGATCTGTCGGTTGCCAAGAGCGGTATGGACTTCAGCTTCTGCAACTTCGGCAACAGCATGAAGATCTGCTCGGAAGATCAGCTCAAGGCGTTTGACGCCCTGCGCACCCAGACCACGTTTGCGGGCAAATTCGACGGCAAAGTAAGATTTGCTCCGTCGCTTGCCGCCGCTGACCTCAGCGCTTATTCTGACGGCGTGAAAACGCTTGTAAAGGATGCTCTCGACGTGGCGGAAACGACCGACACCGCAGAGAGCGTGCTCAACACGAGCAAGAGCTTTTGCCAGGTTGCCGTGCAGGCAAACGCTTCCGGAAACTATGACGTAAGATTTGCTCTGCTGATCAAAGGCACCGATTACAGCGGCGTTACCATGGAACTTGGCGCCGAGCGCACCGAGGGCGGTGAACTGAAATTCGGCGGATTCCAGAAGAGCGAAACGATTACCAAGTGCTACGAGGGCGTGCTGGAAGTCACCGACAGCGGCAACGTCACGCACCTGGCAAGCGAGGCTGTGGGCGAGGGTTGGTACTACGTGGTCTTTGTGGCGACCAACGTCGATTTGTCCTACGACACCACCTTTACCCTCCGTGCAACGGCAATCGCCGCTGACGGAACCGTAATCAACAGCGTTCCCGTAGTTTTTACGGTCAATGCCATTAACTGACGAAGGGGGATCAGAATATGAAAAAATATACACATCCCGAAATCGCTTTTGCGGGGCTTCGGACAGAGGACGTTATCACCATGTCAACCGGCACACTGTTTGACGGCAGCGACGTAGACGGCGCTATGGACATGGGAAGCTATGACTTTAGCTGATTACTTCTGACAGGGGGGATCATATCGGTTTTGGCAATATGAATTTTGCTTTCTGATATGATCCCCGTTTTTACAAAACAGCAAATTTCAAAGAACGGAAAGGAATGACCATGAAAAAAATCGGTTCTGTTTTACTTATTCTTGCGATGATCGTTTCCGTGATCCCGTTTGCCACCGTCGGCGTTGTTGCGCAGGACACGCCCCCGACCGACACGTGGACGTCAAACGCTTCCTATTACGACCTGTCGTGGTGCAAGACGCTGGATGCGGCGGATTCCAACAAGACGGTCACGGTAGACGGAAAACATTATTACGTCAAGGGAGACTGGACGAATCAGACCTATCACTTTACCACTGCCGCACAGCTTGCGGGACTTGCGTATCTTTCCAATGCTACCTCGGGCGATCTGTTTAAAGGCGATACCTTCTATATTGATGCGGATATCGACCTTGGCGCTCACCTTTGGGTACCGATCAGCAAGACCAGCAAATTCCGTGGTAGTCTTATCGGAAACGTAGACGGTGGTTCGGCGACCATTTCCAATATGATTATCGACACCTCCAACGAGACCTCAAACGTTTCGACGGGACTTGTCGGACAGTTTGGCGGCGGCTGGATCAAGAATCTTGATCTGGTGGGAGCAAAAATTACCGCTAAAAAATTCACTGTGGGTAGCTTTGTGGGTTGGCAGAACGGAAATGTAGGCTCTGGTTTGCCAAATGCACAGGGCGGATATCAGAATCTCGCCTCGGATGCGCAGATTGTTGTTACATCAGGTAATGGCGACCGCTTCGACGATATCGGCGGCATCGTGGGGCTTATCAACAACTCCAATGCGAACAATCCCGGTACAATTTTCAACAACTGCGTATTTACCGGCACCATTTCGGCGCCCTACGGCGATGATGTAGGCGGTATTCTCGGTTTGAGCCAACATTCGGGCTACGGTGTGAAAATTTCCGACTGCGTGGTGATTTCTGAAAAGATCGAATGGGGCAAGAACAACTTTTACATCACAAAAAATTCTGAGGACTGGAACGTAGGTCTTGGCGGCATTGCCGGCAACCTGTATTCCAACGATGCAAACGACGTTACGGCGTACACGGTGAAAAACTGCTACGTTGCCGCTAACCTCGTCAATCTGGACAGCGAGGTTTCGGGCAGACCCGCCAAAAACGTGGGCGGTATTGTCGGCGCAAGCTGTTCGCAGAACAAGACCTTTGAAAACTGCCAGTTTGACGGACTGGTTATCGGTGCGGCGGACGGCATCGGCGGTATTCTCGGGCGGTACCTTTCGCCTGCTACCATTAAGAATTCGGTCGTTTCCGGCTTGGCAATCCGCAAGGAGGGCACTCTGTCTGCCTTTGTCGGCGGCGGCAAGAACGACGGACTTTCCGTCACCGATTGCTACAGCTCGGCTAAGATGCTGGACGGCGCCGGTGGTACGGCAATCACGCAGATTGCCGCAGACACCGACCTTTCGGCACTGCTTGCTCTCAAGGACACCGACGGCAAGAACGTATGGACCCGTGAGGACGGGAAACTGTATCCCGTTCTGGCGATTGCCAAAACGCATCTCGGGGAAACGGCGCTTTCGGTTGCCGGTAGCGGAGCCGACCTCGGATTTTACGATTTCGGCGATACCATGACGGTATCGACCAAGGTGCAACTGGACGGCGCCGCCGCAATCTTCCGGGCGCTTCCGAAAGAGAACGGCGAAAAGCTTGCCGACAGGCTTTCCATTACGCTCACCATAGATCGGGAACTGCTGAACGGATATGAGCCGGAGGTACAGCGCCTGATCCTGCTGGCTTCCGGAGTGGATCTGGACGCCGACGACAGCAGAATCTGCGTGGAGTTTTCCCAGATCGCCGTAGAAAAGAACATCAACAAGGAAAAGCCGCAGTTTGACGGCACCTACAACGTCCGGATCGTGGCGAAGATGACCGACACCGGCTTCAAGGGTGTGCAGTTCGACTATGTCGTAACGCAGGACGGCGTGAAGAAGATCGAATTTGAAAGTGCCGTAATCAAGACCTGCTACCGTTCGCTGATCGAGGTCGTGGACGGTCAGGAGCGTGTGATCGAGGCGGAGGACGGATATTTCGTCGTGTTCGTTATTTCCAACGTCCGCTTTGACGGAGTGGGTACGACCCGGCTTTCGATCCGTGCCAAGGGCGTGACCGACAATCCGGACGGGGTAGTAAAGAGCAGTCTGACGACGATCACGCTCACACCGCCGGCAAATTGAAATGAATGGAGCGGAGGATTCGGATATGAAAAAAATAATCGTGGCAACAGCGCTGATCCTTTGCCTGATCCTGGCAATGGCGGCGTGTAAGAAAGACGAAACCAACGGCGACACCCCGACGGAGACGACCGTGACGACCGAGGCGCCCGATACCGGCACCGAGCCGGGCGGGAAAAAGCCTGAAGAAACGACGGCAGGCGACGAAAAGACCAAGGAAACGCTTGCGGGCGGCATGGAGATTGCCGACAAGGACGAGGCGAAATACGGTCAGGCACAGTATCCTGACGGAAAATAAGACTTTCCCCGGCGCCGCTTGCCGGCGCCGGGGCAGAAAAGATTGCGAAAAAATGAAGATCATCAAAAACCAGATTCACATCGGGGTAGAGACCCCGTTCACCATTCTGCACGCAAGCGATACGCATCTCTGGCGTGCGGACGAGCGTGACGGTGAGAAAAAAATGAAGCACGCAAAGGGCAGGGGAGTCCTTTTTCCCCAGGCGGACGAAAACTATGAATTCATCATACGCCGTGCAAACGAGCTTGGGTGCATGGTTGCCTACACGGGCGACCTGATCGACTTTGTGTCGCAGGCAAACTACGATGCGGCAAGGGATTTCTGCCGCCGGACGGACTGCTTTATGACGGCGGGAAATCACGAATTCTGTCAGTTCGTGGGCGACGGAGCGGAGGAAAATGCCGCTTACCGGAATTTAAGCCTTGCGGACGTTCAGGCGTGCTTTGACAACGACATCCGCTTTTCCTGCCGGGAGGTCGGCGGCGTAAATTTCGTGTCGCTGGACAATTCCTATTACCGCATCGCCCCGGAGCACCTGGAGGCGCTCCGGGGCGTTGTGGCGCAGGGCAAGCCGGTGATCCTGCTGATGCACACACCGCTTTACACCGACGCCCACTATCAGTGGATGGGGGCAAACGGCGGCATTGCGTATATGATGGCGGCGCCCGACCGGCTGGTGGAGACCTATCCGCCCGACCGTTACCGCCAGCAGATTGCGGACGAGGTGACCAAGGAGGCGTATGCGTATATCCGGAGCCAGCCCACGATCAAAGCTCTGCTGACCGGGCATATGCACCACGACTACGAGGAAATGTTCACGGAGAACACCGTACAGCTGACAGTCGGCTGTAACACGCTCCGGAAAATTACCGTTTTCTGAAATACCAAGGAGGTCAATTTATGAGAAAATCAGCTTTTTCCAGCATCGAGATGGGAGTGCCGACCGAAACCGAAACCCAAAAGTCCAACACGCTTGCAGATACAGCGGACAGACAAGAGATCATTGATTCCTACAAGTTCAAGAACCCGTGGAAAACGGGTATCACGGTGGAAGCCGCAGACGGAAAGACGATCAAACTGCGGGAGGTCACCATCGACATCGGCGGCAACGGAACCCCGATCGAGATCTTCCAGATTTCCGACGTTCACTTCAATTCCTACTATGACGACGAGGACGACACCGTCAAGCGGTCGTTCAAGGAATGGGGCGGCATTAAGGCGAACAACCAGGACACCATTGACGCTTTCAAGCGGTGCGTAAACTATGCTGCCAACTCCGATTGCATCATGGTGACCGGCGACATCATGAACTTCTATTCCCGTGCCAACATGGACACTATGGAAAAGTACGTTTTCAATGCCAAGCTGAATATCAACGCAAATCTGAGAGCCAAGATTATTGCACTGAGCGGAAACCACGATGCCACTTTCCCGGGAGCGTGGAGCAATCAGACCAAGTTTGAAAGCAACCGCAAGAACATTGAGAATCTGTACAGCAAGTACGGTCAGAATCTGGATTACTACTCGGAAGTAATCGACAACCGGGTCATGGTCGTCCAGATAGACAATGCCAGCCGGTACGACGTAAGCCCGGACCGCTTTACCGCAAGCCAGGTTGCGGCGCTGAAAAATGACATTGCGACGGCAAAGAGCAACGGTTACGTTATGTTGTTGTTCTGCCACGTGCCGCTTCCTACGTACAATTCCTCGGACGGCTATTACACTCTCTATGACAAGGATGCTTATGCGTCCGGCACCACCTCAAAGGAGATGTACGACCTGATTACCAACAATGCCGACGTTATCAAGGGCTACTTTGCGGGCCACAATCATGCCGACGCTTACAGCGAAATCGTTGCCAAGACCAGCGAGGGAAAGCCTGCGTTCATTCCGCAGTACGTGCTGACCGCTTTTGTAAACGGAGACGGGGACATGACCCGTATCATTCTGAAATAATCGGCGTATGGAGCTATCGTTTGAGACAATAAAGTTAATAACGGTCGGAGCCGTTGACATGGAGGAAACGGGGGAGGGTATCGCTTTCCGGAAGTTTACGCCCTCCCAGCTCCGGAAATGGAGGACGCTTGACGGCGTCCTCTATGGACGTGCGCTGGCAACGACCGGGATCCGGCTTGACTTTCACACCGATTCGGAGTTCATGGAGCTTGCGTGTGCCGGCGGCGGAAAGTTTGAGATCTGGGTGGACGGTTTGCTCCGGTACGCCTTTGACGCCGACGAAACGCCGGTTTTCCGGGCGCCGCTGTCTCTGCCTTTTACCGGGCGGGAGCGTGACTGCCGGGTTACGGTGTACTTTCCTGCCCACGACCATGCGGGGATGCTGAAACGGCTTTCGCTTGACGACGGGGCATACGTCAGGGCGCACCGTTTTGACCGGAAGATCCTGTTTATGGGAGATTCCATTACGCAGGGTTGGGCGGCGGAGCACGATTCGCTGTCGTATGCCAACCGGGTGTCCCGGGCTTTCAATGCGGAAAGCGTGGTGCAGGGCGTCGGGGGATCGTGCTTCTGCCCGGAGATCCCGGAGCCGCTTTCCTTTGACCCCGATTGGGTCATCGTTGCCTACGGGACCAACGATTTTACCGCCTGCACCGACGTCGGAAAATTCCGGGAGACGCTGGATGCCTATCTGTCGGGGCTGAAAGCGCTTTACCCGCAGAAAGCAATATTCGTGATCTCTCCCATATGGAGGGAAAAGATCGGTAGCAAATGCGGTTTGGACTTTGCCGGCTGGCGGCAACTGATTGCCGACACGGCAGAGCGGTACGGCTTTGTTCCGGTGGACGGCGCACGTCTGGTGCCGCCGGTGCGGGATTTTTATCACGACAGTCTGCACCCGAACGACAGCGGATTTGCGTTTTACGCCGAAAATCTGACAGAATTCCTGAAAAAGTACGAGAAAATACCGGAGAGGTGAGAAAATGAAAGTTTCAGAAAGTGCCCGGAAGTGGCTTGACGAATGTGTAAAAGGAAAAAGCGAGCGTGACGTCGCTTTGCTCAGAACGGCGGTGGACGTGCTTTACGAAAACACGCTTCAGGGAGAGGATATGCCGTGGGGCAACAGTCCTGCCACCTCCCCCTGGTCGGGCGCAACGGCGGGGCTGTGGAACTGGGATTCGGTTTTCCACGCCATGACCGAGGCGAGATTTGATATTCCGCTGGCAAAAAGCTGTATCGACTCGTTTGTGAAATTCCAGTGCGAGGACGGAATGTTGCCTGACTGCATCCACGTGGACGGGCGGGTGTTGACCCATTCCTCCAAGCCGCCGGTATTTCCGTGGGGCGTGCTGAAGGTCTATGAAGCGGACGGAGACGAGGAATTTCTGAAGCGCAATTACGGCGCTCTGGTGAAAAACGAGGCTTTCTGGCGCCAAAAGCGCTACGACGGCAAACTGTTTTTCTACTCTGCAAGCTACGACGTGGAAAAGGACAACTGTCTGTACGCCCGGTGGGAGTCCGGCTGGGACGATTCGCCGAGATGGGACAATCCGCCGATTCTTGATCTGTGGCCGGTTGATCTCAATTGCTTTATGGTGCTGTTTTATCGCTCGATGAAAGAGATCGCACGGATTCTGGGTGAGCCGCATGAAGAATGGGCAGAGCGGGAGGCGGACATTTCCCGCAAGGTGGAGGAGCTTTTGTTTGACGAGGCGCAGAATACTTACGTGGATCGCAACCGCCTGACGGGAGAATTCAGCCGTGTGTTGTCGCCGGCGGGCTTTATGCCGCTGTTTGTCGGAATCGCTTCTGCGGAGCACGCACGGGCAATGGAGGCGCAGGCAAGCGACCCGAAGAAATTCTTCCCCGGAATGCCGACGGTGGCATACGACGATCCGGCGTTCTCCACCCAGTACTGGAGAGGTCAGACGTGGCTCAACGTTGCGTTTTTTGCCGTCAAGGGGCTGTGGGACTACGGCTACCGTGAGACGGCGGGGCAGATCCGTGAATTTTTGCTGGATATGGTGTATGACAACCTGTCCCGTGGAATCTGTGAAAATTACGATACGGTGAAACGTGTCGGCAAATTTACGGCACGCTTTTCGTGGAGTGCGGCGTTTGTCATTGAATTCGTCCTGGAGATGCGGGAGTGAAGTGAAACGGGGGAAACTTTTCTTCAGAAAAGTTTCCCCCGGACCCCCTTC
>ENA-ORMN01001407-ORMN01001407.1-human-gut-metagenome-genome-assembly--contig:-NODE-1407-length-23753-cov-3.052030_pt1 | contig 23753 bp, 22 predicted proteins | sample MGYA00242102_ERZ508993 | MGnify/ENA primary metagenome ERZ508993 (study PRJEB26280, sample SAMEA2338770) | human gut metagenome | biome: human gut; feature: human-associated habitat; material: faeces...
GATCAGGCAGGGATTGTTCTTCTGGCGGCGGTTGAGAATCTGGATGACCCGCTCAATCTCCTTCTCTCTGCCGACAATGCGGTCGATTTTGCCCTCGCGCGCCTTTTCGGTCAGGTTCTCACAGTGTGCGCTGAGGAATTTATATTTTTTCTTTTCCTTTTCTTTCTGGCGCTTTGCACGGGAAAACGGCCGATGGCTCTCCTCCTGCATCTGGTCGATGGCTCCGTCCTCATACGGCTCCATCGCATCCGACTGCTCGTCCTCGTCCCCAAGCTCGTCCTCGTCCATCTCCTCGTCGTCCGGGCCCATTGTCCCCGGCATATTGAACATCTGCATGAACGGCATCGACTGTGCGCCGCCCATATCAAAGCTGTCCCCGAAGGAGTCCAGCAGTCCCGACACCTGGTCGTCCATCGCATCCAGCTGTTCGTCGGTAATGCCCATCTTGTCCAGCAGGTCGGTGACCGCCTTGATGTTCAGCTCCTTGGCGCACTTGAGGCACAGCCCCTCGTTGACCGGTTTGTCCCCATCCATTCGGGTAAGAAAGACAACCGCTAATCTTTTCTTACATCTTGAACACATCATATTTGGATTCATCTATAAAAAAACATCCTTTCTTCGTGATTGCAGGGTGGTTGATTGTTAAAGGATACGGGAGCAGCTCTCCCGTATCCTTTCATTATAGCCGCTCAATATGAACAATTCATGAAGCCCTCTTATCTTTTTACGACACAAACAGACTCAGCGGGTCAAAGGTGTAGAATTTGCTGAGCACAAGGGTGTCCAAAATGATGCCCTGATTGCAGTATTTCATGCCGCCCAGCAGGTAGAACAACAGCTTGAGCCCGATGCAGACCAGATACAGGTTGAGCGAGCCCTGCAAGAGACCCAGCAAGCCGCCCAGAAAGCGGTCGATGGGCGCCAGAATCGGCGAGCGGAACATGAAGTGGATGGCGCCGGTGAGCACCCGCACCAGCCCGCCGAACACGGCAAAGAGCAGCAGGAACAACAGCGCCGAGACAAAGCCCTGCACCGCCGGCCCGATGACCGACTGTTCGAGGGCAGCTCCCACCCCCGACACGCTGTTGGCAAGCGCCCGCGAGATGGCATCGAGGTCGATGCCCATGCTCAGGATATTGGCGGACAGGTGCGGCAGCTGTTCCAGTCCGGCTTCGAGCTGGGAGATAATCTCTGCGGCCTGTCCTCCTTGTAGACTGCGGTTGAGAAATGCGGTAACCTCGGCCTTTAAAAAGCTGTTGTAGATGAGCTGTGCGCCACTGCGGGACAGATAGGTTGCGCCGAACAGTGCGGCAAGCTGGCCGACCATGCGAAAGATGCCTGTGGCAAAGCCGCGTCTGGCGCTGAAAGCAACGGCCTGCAACAGAATCAGCACCGCCGCCAGGTCATAGGCAAGCACAATCAATCGCTCCATAACATCATCATCCTCTCCTGTTGATGCCGTCGGCTACTTCGCCGGACGGCGGGTTGAAAAGAGCGGCCCATCCTTGGGCTTTTCGGAGGTGTCGGACTTGGTGGTGTCGGACGGCTCCTCCGGCTCGGTGGTTTCTGATTTGGTTGGTTCGTCCTCCTTCGACTGGGTGGAGGCAGCCGGTCGGCGGCCGGTATGCTCCTCCTGCGGCTCATCGCTCTTCTGCTCGGTGAAGGACGGCTGGACATCCTCGTTCTGGATTGGCACCTGTGCCGGGCCTTCGTTGACCACTCCGTCGGGATTTTCCCGGTCATAGTCGTCGTGGATTCCCTCCGAAGGGGTCTCCTCGGTCGGGGTCTGCTCCGGTGCTTCAGGCTCCTCAATCTCGATGAAGCCCTCCTCATAGGTGGTCTGCGGCTTGGACTCGCCCACCGTCAGCTCTTCACCGCTCTCCTGCTCCATGTTGTTGAGGAGATTTTGCAGCAGGTCCAGCTCCTCTTGGGTCGGTGCGCCGTCCTCCTTGTCGGGCAGCTCCTGCGGCTTGCCCGCACCAAACAGCGAGAACTTGGACGGGGGCTGCAAGCCCAGCCGTGTGATTTCGGTGGTGGACATGGCATAGACCGAGTTGCCCATCGGCTGAATGTCGTAGTAGGCACTTCCCTCCTCGCTGGTCAGCAGCGAGCAGTCGTAGGCGCTGTATTCCTCGAAGGAGGAGGCCCCCAGCACCAGAATGGTGTGCTCATACGCCTTGACCCGTTGCAGGCTGTCGGTCAGGGTGGTCTGTCCATTGAGGGTGAAAAAGTCCGCCGCTACCGAAGCCAAGGTATATTTGCGGTCCTGCTCATAGTTGCCGAACACCAGCGCCACGCCGTTTTCGTACATCGAGAAGGCGGCAAGCTGCTGTCCCTTGTAATCGAACTGGCCGATGACCCTGCCCTCAGTGTTCAGCAGGAAGGCACAGCGGTCGGTGACACAGCGCACATTGGCTCCGTCGAACTCCAGCGCATAAATCATCTGGTTGACCAGCTCATAGCGGCTTTGCTCCTTGCCGTTTTTCAGGACGGTCAGCGCGCTCTTGAGCTGGCCCTCCTCCACATAGGACGAGCCGATGGCGACCGACGAGCCGTTTGCCGAGATGGCAAGGGCGGTCACGACATTTTCGCTCTTCCAGGTGTACAGCTCGCGTTGCTTGGCATCCAGCACCATCACCTGTGTCTGGGCGGTCTCGGTCTGGGTGGCAATGGTGATACACCCGTTCTGGGAGATGTCTCCGGCACGGATGGCATTTTCGGTCTTGCCGCTGTAGAACAGGTTGTTGCGGCTGTATGCGGCATAGGTCTTGGAGCCGCGGTCATAGTTGAGCATCATCGTGTCGTTGGAGACAATCTTCGGGTTGCCCATTCGGTGCTGAACCCGATAGACCTCACTGCCGCTGGTGTTATAAAAGTAGAGATTGGTTTCGTTGAGCACCACCAGACTGCCGCCGTTCTGGTACATTCCCCGCACCTTGCCGCCCGGCGCATCGATGGGGTAGCCCGGCCCGCCCTTGATCATATCCAGCACCGAGGAAAATCCGGCAAAGCTGGGGGTGTTGACAACATAAGAAACCAGATAGGTTCCTATCAGGATGGCGGCAATCAGCGCAAGGAGCTTGATGGTGCGTTTGCGCATCTGCCTGCGTTTGAGGGTTTTAAAATCGGTCACCTTGCCCATGATTCTGTCGTTGCCTCCTCCTGTGCGTCCTGCACCTCGCTGTCATAAAAGACCTTGTCCAGATATAAGCCCCATGCCGGAGCGGTCGCTCCTGCCGCCGAGCGGTCCTTGCCCGCCAGAATCCGCGGGATGGCATCCTGCTCCATCGAGCCGGCGGCAATCTCCAGCACGGTGCCGACCATGATGCGAACCATGTTGTACAAAAAGCCGTCGCCCTCCACAAAGAAGGTGACCTGCTCGCCCTGACGGGTCATGCCGCAAGCGGTGATGGTGCGGACATGGTCCTCCACCGAGGAATTGGCGGCGCAGAAAGCGGAAAAATCGTGGGTTCCCAGAAAGTCCTGACACACGCGGTTGCACAGCGCTTCGTCCAGCGGGTAGCGGTACTCGTAGACCCGCTTCCAGTTGAAGGGGTCCTTGACCGGGCTGTTGTGAATTTGATAGACATACCGCTTGCCCCGACAGGAATAGCGCGCGTGGAAATCCAGCGGAACCTCCCGACAGGCAGTCACGGCAATATCATACGGCAGCTTGACATTGAGCGCACGCACCAGACTTTCGCAGGGGATGCGGCTCTGGGTGTGAAAGCTCACACAGAACTCGTTGGCATGAACGCCGCTGTCGGTTCGGGAGCAGCCCTTGATGTCGTCGCGGACTCCCAGCACCGCCTGCATGGCATCCTGAAGGGTCTGGGCGACGGTGACGGCATTTTTCTGCACCTGAAAGCCGTGGTAGTTGGTTCCCTGATAGCGGATGGTAAGAAGAAGATTTCTTGACTGTGACATACTGCCTCCTTGGTCTCCGGGACATCCAGGCAGCGTATCCTTCTCCCTGAGCCGGGTCTGTGGTGTTTGATTGCGTCCCTTTATTATAGCAGACTTCGGGGTTTCTGTCATTATGGCTTCTGAGAATAAAACGAAAATTTATTCGCAGCACCCTTCAACCTCTGCTTTTCTTGCGAAAATTCGACCAATTTCTGTCCGTTCCACAAAAACGAAACGCTCCCCAAAACCGATGCAGGCCTTGGGGAGCGGACAACACTATATCATTTTGGGGAAGATGCAGTTGATGGCAATCACTGCACCCAGACACAGCAGCATGAATGCCAGCGCAACGAAGTCGCGACTGCTGTATTCCAGCTGCTTGAGGCGGGTTCGTCCCACACTGCCGCGGTAGCAGCGGCACTCCATCGCAAGAGCAAGCTCGTCGGCGCGGCGGAATGCCGAAACAAACAGCGGAATCAAAATCGGAATCAGGGCTTTGGCACGCTGAACCAGTCCGCCGCTTTCCAAATCGGCTCCGCGGGCCTTCTGTGCGTTCATGATTTTATCCGTCTCCTCAATCAGGGTCGGGATGAAGCGCAGTGCAATGGTCATCATCATGGCAATCTCATGCACCGGCACATGGAAGCGCTTGAGCGGGCCCATCAGCACCTCGATGGCATCGGTCAGCTCGATTGGCGAGGTGGTGTAGGTCAGCAGGGAGGTTCCGGCAATCAGGCACATGATGCGAACTGCCATCATGATTGCCATGGCGATACCCTCCCGATAGATGTGGATGAAGCCCCACGAAACCAGCGGCTCGGTCGGGCCTGCAAAGAAGAACAGGTTCAAAATCGCCGTGAACAGGATAATCGGCACCACCGGCTTGAGGCTCTTGAGCACCATCTTGCCGGAGATGCGGGAAATCACATACATCATCACCGCCAGCACAACGCCCAGCACCAGACCCAGCGGTCGGGATGCCACAAAGAGGATGATGATATACAGCACCGAGGAGATAATCTTCATGCGGGGGTCCATCTTATGGATGAAGGAATTTCCGGGGAAATATTGTCCGAGGGTGATGTCTTTAAGCATTCTGTTTACCCCCCTTCTCCTGCTGCTCGAACAGGTCGAGCACCTGCTGTTTGGCTGCCTGGATGGTGTAGGTGTGCGGGTCAACCGGATAGCCCATCTCTGCCAAGCGCGTAAAGACGCGGGTGACCTGCGGAACGGCAAGTCCCATCTGTTCGATTTCCTGCGCGTGTGCAAAGACCGCTTCGGTGTCGTCGTACAAAAAGACCTTGGACTGATTCATGACTAGCACCTTGCGGGCAAACTTTGCCACATCCTCCATGCTGTGCGAAACGATGAGGACGGTGTTTTTCTGGTCCTGCTGATACTCCTGAATCTGGCCGAGGATGCGGTCACGACCCTTCGGGTCCAAGCCTGCGGTCGGCTCGTCAAGAATCAGCACCTTGGGCTGCATTGCCAGAATGCCGGCAATCGCCACGCGGCGCTTCTGACCGCCGGACAGCTCGAAGGGAGATTTGTGCATCATCTCCTCGGTGACATTGACAAAGGAAGCTGCCTGACGCACCCGCCGGTCAACCTCCTCCTCGCTGAGTCCCATGTTTTTGGGGCCGAAGGAGATGTCCTTGTAGACGGTTTCCTCAAAAAGCTGATATTCCGGGTACTGGAACACCAGTCCCACCTTAAAGCGGATGTCCCGCAGACGGGTTGTGTCCGCCCACATATCCTCTCCGTCGATATAGATTTTGCCGGAGGTGGGCTTGAGCAGACCGTTGAAATGCTGGATGAGGGTGGATTTTCCGGAGCCGGTGTGACCGATGACGCCGACCATCTCACCCTCTTCAATCGAGAGGTTGACATCCTGAATCGCCATTTTGACGAACGGGGTCCCCTCGGAATATGTGTGTGTCAAATGCTCTGTCTTGATGACTGCCATCTTTTTTCTTCATTCCTTTCATCGTGCGGCATGAGTACAGTTGCCGAACCCTTGGCGGATACTGTCTCGCACGATTGCTGTCCTCTCTGGGTTTTCGGGGATAGGTTACTGCTCCTGCTGCTCCTGCTTTTCCGGCGGAGTCGGGCGGATGCCCTTGCGGCGGAACAGGGTGGTGATTGCCTTGACGCACTCGTCCTCGGTGAGCACATCCTTGGGCAGGTTGTAGCCTTCCTTTAAAAATTCAAAAATCAGCTCGGAGGTCTGCGGCACATCCAGCCCGACCTTTTTGAGCTCACGGACATGGGAAAAGACCTTTTTCGGGGTGTCGTCCAAAATCACCTTGCCCGAATCCATGACGATGATGCGGTCGCACTGGGCAGCCTCATCCATATAATGGGTAATCAGCACGACGGTGATGCCGTACTCGCGGTTGAGCTTGTGGATGGTCTCCATGACCTCGCGGCGGCCGCGCGGGTCGAGCATGGCGGTCGGCTCGTCGAGCACGATGCACTTCGGGCGCATGGCGATGATGCCTGCGATTGCCACACGTTGCTTCTGGCCGCCGGACAGGCGGTGCGGTGCGTGCTTTTTATACTCATAGATGCCCACATCCATCAGCGCGCGGTCTACCCTCTGGCGCATTTCGCGCGGCGGGACCCCGATGTTTTCCAGCCCGAAGGCAACATCCTCCTCGACCACCGTTGCTACGATCTGGTTGTCCGGGTTCTGGAATACCATTCCGACCTCCTGACGGATATCGTACAGCCGTTCCTCGTCGGCAGTATCCATCCCGTCCACATAGACCTTGCCTCCCGAAGGCAGCAGAATGGCGTTGAGATGCTTGGCAAAGGTGCTTTTGCCAGAGCCGTTATGTCCAAGCACAGCGGTCAGCTCTCCCTGGCGGATGGTCACATTCAGGTCCTCAAAGACGTTGATTGCCTCGTGGCCCTCCTCCACATGATAGCTGAAACTGATCCCCTCTGCTTTGATAAAGTCGTCCATCAGCGTTGTTACCACCTTTTTCTGGATTTGGAGATGCAAACCCCGTCGGACAGGGTCTCGCTCTCCATCGTATGCGCCTGACGCGCACAGCCCGAAGCCCAGCCTTGCTAAAACGCTGAGATTACGGGCGCAGGTTTTGTTGAAATCTTCCACTAGTATAATCAATTTTGGCTGGAAAGAAAAGAGGAAAACACAAAATTTGTTGGTGTTCACAATTTTTTTCCAATCCAAGCCGGAAGCCGCACTGCCAAAGTGACAAAGAAAGACCGCCGCACCGTTCGTGGGCGCGGTGGTCTTGAGGGTTTTCGTTGGTTTTTTTACTTTTCCCAGATTGCCGTACTGCCGCAAGGCAGAACAAAGCCGCTCTGGGTGACTGGCAAACCGATTTCGGACGAGGAGACCTTGCCCGGGTGCTGCTTGCCGACGGTGACGCCGAGGATGTACTCCATGACCGACGGGGACAGCCCGGTGGTGTAGGAATTGAGCAGGAAGAACAGCGGGTCATCCGAAAGCACCTGAGCGCACAGCTCGACCAAATCATAGATGGAGTCCTCCAGCTTCCAGACCTCGCCGCCGGGGCCTCTGCCGTAGGATGGCGGGTCCATGACAATGCCGTCGTAGCGGTTGCCGCGGCGAATCTCACGCTCGACAAACTTTTTGCAGTCGTCCACAATCCAGCGGATGGGTTTCTCCTGCAAGCCGGACAGCTCGGCATTCTCCCTAGCCCATGCCACCATGCCCTTGCTGGCATCGACATGGCAGACCTTTGCGCCCGCCTGTGCGCAGGCAAGCGTTGCGCCGCCGGTGTAGGCGAACAGGTTGAGGACGCTGACCTCGCGGCCTGCGCTGCGAATCTTGTCTGCCATAAAGTCCCAGTTGACCGCCTGCTCCGGAAAAAGTCCGGTGTGCTTAAAGCCGGTCGGGCTGATTTTAAAGCGCAGGTCTTTGTAGGAAATCGTCCACTGCTCCCGCGGCATATTGCGGATTTCCCATTTGCCTCCGCCGCTTGCCGAGCGCAGATACCGCGCGTTGGTGCGGCGCCAGACCTCACCCTTCGGGGTGTTCCAGATAACCTGTGGGTCGGGTCGGGTCAGAATGATGTCTCCCCAGCGCTCCAGCTTTTCCCCGCCGGAGGTGTCAATTACCTCAAATTGTTTCCAGTCCTTTGCAGTCCTCATTATAGCCTAACCTTTCTATAATTGTCTGTTCCATTTCCTCTGCGATGCAGGCAATCTGTTCCTTCTGCGGCCCCTCCACCATAATGCGGATGACCGGCTCGGTGCCGGAAGGACGCACCAGAATCCTGCCGTTGCCGTTCATGCTGTCCTCCAGCTCCTTCTGGCGCGCCAGCACACCGGCATCCATCTTGACCGCCTTCTTCATTTCCTTGTCCGCGCGGACGTTGCGGATGACCTGCGGATAGACCTGCATGAGCGAAGCCAGCTCCGAGAGCTTTTTGCCGCTCTGCTTGAGCGCCCAAAGCAGCTGAATCGCTGTCAGCTGTCCGTCACCGGTGGTCATAAACTCGCGGAAGATGATGTGTCCGGACTGCTCGCCGCCGATAACGTGTCCATGCTCGAGCATATTCTGAAGCACATAGCGGTCGCCGACACCGGTTTTTTCCACCCGGATGCCCGCCTGCTCGGCAAACTTGAAGAAGCCCATATTGCTCATAATCGTGACCACGGCGGTGTTGTTGGTCAGTCTGTCCTCCTGCTTCATCCGGTCGGCGAAGATTGCAATCAGCTTATCTCCGTCCACCAGCTCGCCGTTTTCGTCCACAGCCAGGCACCGGTCGGCATCGCCGTCGAAGGCAACGCCCAAGTCAAAGCCGTTCTCACGAACATAGCGTCCCAGCACCTCGATGTGGGTCGAACCGCAGTTGTCGTTGATGTTGACCCCGTTCGGCTGGTCATTGAGGATGGTCACCTGTGCGCCCAGCCGCTCAAAGATTTTGGCTGCGGTGGCGCTGGCACTGCCGTTGGCGCAATCTATCGCCGTTTTCAACCCGCAGAGCGGCCCCGGCACGCTCGAAACCAGATGCTCGATGTAGCCCTCAACCAGACCCTCTCCGCTGCGGATGGTACCCAGCTCGTCGTTCCATTTTAAGTCATAGGGCAGGACATGGTCGAGCACAATCTCCTCGATTTCAATCTCCTCCTCGTCGGTGAGCTTGAAGCCCTCGGAGCCAAAAATCTTGATGCCGTTGAACTCATAGGGATTGTGGGAAGCCGAAAGCATGATGGCGGCATCTGCGTCGGAATTGGCAACCAGATAGGCCACAGCCGGGGTCGGCACCGTACCCAGCGTCACGACATCTGCGCCCACCGAGCACAGCCCGGCTGCAATCGCGCTCTCGAGCATATCGTGCGAGATGCGGGTATCATGTCCGACCAGAAACAGCGGGCGCTTGACCTTGTTGTCCCGTGCCACGACCATCGCTGCCGCTCTGCCGATGTCCATCGCCAGCGTACAGCTAATTTCGGTGTTGGCAACGCCGCGCGCGCCGTCGGTTCCAAAAATTCTTCCCATAAAATGTTCAGCTCCTTACTCATGAATCTTGGTTTGGGCGGCAAAACCCAAAACCGCCCTTTTTTTATGAAATCAACTGCCGCACCGCAACACAGATGGGGTCTCCCTTTGACGCGGCAGGGGTTTGCTTACAGTGCAAGCTGGTCAAAGCGCAGCTGTAGCTGGTCGTCCCCGTTCGGACAGGCAAGCCCCAGATGCTCATACGCCAGCGGCGTGACACAGCGTCCACGCGGTGTGCGAACCAAAAAGCCAATCTGCATCAGGTACGGCTCGCACTGCTCCTCGATGGTGACCGTCTCCTCGCCCACCGCCGCGGCAAGGGTTTCCACCCCGACCGGGCCGCCGCCGTAGTTGCGGATGATGGTCTTGAGGATGCGGATGTCGTTGGAATCCAAGCCCAGCTTATCGATTTCCATCTTATCCAGAGAGGCGTCCGCAATCTCGCGGGTCACCCTGCCGTCTCCCAGCACCAGCGCATAGTCGCGCACCCGCTTGAGCAGACGGTTGGCAATACGGGGTGTGCCTCGGCTGCGTCGTGCCAGCTCCAGCGCACCCTCCTCCTCGCACTCGACCTCCAGAATCCGCGCACTTCTCGTGATAATCTGGCACAGCTCCTCCGGGCGGTACAGCTCCAGACGCAGCAGCATCCCGAAGCGGTCACGCAGCGGAGAGGTCATCTGGCCGGCGCGGGTGGTGGCGCCAATCAGGGTAAACTTGGGCAGGTCGATGCGGATTGACCGAGCCGACGGGCCTTTGCCGATGATGATATCCAGCGCATAGTCCTCCATCGCCGGGTAGAGAATCTCCTCCACGGCACGGGACAGGCGGTGAATCTCGTCGATAAAGAGAATATCGCCCTCGCTCAGATTGGTGAGCAGCGCCGCCAAATCGCCGGGCTTTTCGATGGCAGGGCCGGAGGTCACACGAAGGTTGACGCCCATCTCGTTTGCGACGATGCCTGCCAAGGTCGTTTTTCCCAGTCCCGGAGGGCCGTAGAGCAGCACATGGTCCAGCGCCTCCCCGCGCATCTTTGCCGACTGCATAAAGATGGACAGATTTTCCTTGGCCTTTTCCTGACCGATGTACTCGCTCAGGCATTTCGGGCGCAGCGAGGTTTCCACATCGCCGTCCTCCCCCGAGGCGTACTCGGGTGCGATGATGCGGTTTTCAAAATCCATTTCGTTTTCCAGCATTTGTTTTCCTCCTCTGCCCCGCTAGCGGGAACCTGCCAGCTTTTTGAGCCCCAGCTTGACCAGCTCCTGGACGCTTGTTTCCGGCGGCTGTCCTGCCACCGCACGGGCGGCATCGCTCTGGCTGTAGCCCAGCACCACCAGCGCGGAAACTGCCTCGGCAACGTTGCCGGTGCCTTCGCTGAGCTGACTGCCGACCTGACTGATCTGCTGCATCTGCTCGCTGAGCTCCTCGGTTTTGACCTTGTCCCGAAGCTCGAGCAGGATGCGCTCCGCCAGCTTTTTGCCCACCCCGGCGGCACGGGTCAGGCTCTTGACATCCTGCGACACCAGTGCCAGCATCAGCTGATCGGGCTTGAGCTCGGACAGGATTGCCAGCGCAACCTTCGGCCCGACACCGCTGACCGAGGTTAGCTGACCGAAGCAGTTTTTCTCGGCGGAGGTGGCAAAGCCGAACAAATCAACCGCACCCTCCCGGACATTCATCCAGGTGTACAGCATCGCCTCCGCTCCCACCTGCGGCAGAGCGTTCAAGGTGGTGCGGGTGACGCTGCACCGATACCCCACCCCGGCACACTCGATAACGGCGGCGCTTTCCTCGACATGGATGAGCTTTCCTCTGAGACTATAAATCATGGACTGTCCTCCTCAGCTGCTGTTGAAACCGTTGGTTCTGGCTTAGTCCGCTGCCCGCACAGTGGGCATGGCAGACCGCCAGCGCCAGCGCATCGGCGGTGTCGTCGGGCTTTGGCACTGCCGGCAGATGCAGCAGGATGCGGGTCATCTCCATCACCTGCTTTTTCTCCGCCTTGCCGTAGCCGACCACCGACTGCTTGACCTGCATGGGGGTGTACTCGTACACCTGCATCCCCGACTGTGCCGCCGCCAGCAGGATGGTTCCTCTGGCCTGCGCCACATCGATGCCGGTCGTTTTATTGTTGGTGAAAAACAGTTTTTCAATCGACAGAACATCCGGGTGATAGCGCCCGATGACCGTGTTCATGTCCTCATAAATCATCTGGAGGCGCTGCGGAAAATCCATCCCCGCCGGCGTGGTGATGGCGCCGTAGCCCCGAATGATGAAGCGGCTGTTCCGATACTCCAAAACGCCCCAGCCCACGATTGCGTAGCCGGGGTCAATCCCTAGGATAATCACAGCGTTCCTCCCTTGGCAGAGCTTTTGCTCTGTCTGTTTTCATACCCTGATATTATATCACACTTTTTGCGTCATCACAATACAGCCGAGAAATCCTTGCCCGACCTATTTTTGTCCGCCGCACAAAAACAACCTCCCTCCGTCCCTGCGACGAAAGGAGGCTGGTCGTTCCTGATCAGTTCGCTACTTTCCACATAAAATCATATGGCTGATTCGGCTGGATGCTTTTGATGATACCTTCGATGGCATCATCCACCGTTGTGTAAATCTTGCGCTGCTGTTTCCCCGCGGTAATTATGCTCAGCGTGCCGAAATCCTCAGGCCGCCTGATTCCGAGGAACAGCTCCTCGCCCGTTTCCTCCGATTTGATTTGGCCGATGAGACGATAATCGCTGGTCTTGTCCGGTCTTTTCTGCGAAAATTCGAGGGTGAACAGCTCCACATTTTCGCTTTTCAGCGGCAGCAGGAAGGTGACATTCCTTCCCTTCCGCTCGGCCTGCGTGTTGCCGACCCAGCTTTCCGGCAGCTGGATGGTGTAAGATTCCGTTTCGAAGGTTGTATCCCGAATCGGAATTCTCCACAGAAGCCCCTCCAGATACTCATAAACCGTTCCGTAATGCTTGGGATACTTGTTGGAGCCACTGGCATAAAAGGAGCTGCCGTCGGTCAGGGTGCAGGAAAAGACGAAGCTGCTGCCGTCGTAGACGCCGTTCGGATTTGTCCCGACAAAGCCGCCCCAATCCCGAACCTGATAGTCCCCAAGAACGGCTTCGATTTCTTCCAGCGTCTCCCGGTCAAATTCCTTCTGGTGGGAAATCTCCTGCTCCTGACTCATCATATCTTCGTAGCCCAGCGCAATCACAACCCCCTCGTCCGTTCGGTCGAGGGTCAGGATTTTTTTGATGCTGCTCGAATCGCTTCTCTCGAATCGCATCGTTTGGAATTTGAGCGAATGTTTCGACTCGTGGGGGTGTTTGGACTCGAGCGAATGTTCGGACTCGAAGGACACCGCCGCCATGCCAATCAGGATGCCTCCCACGACCGCCGCAATTACCCCGATGACAACCGCAATCACCGCTACCACTATCACAATCGTCCGCTTCTTCATCGACAGCACCTCCGTCCGATATGGTTACTTTTTTCTTTATTTTACCATACTACTCGGTCTGCGTCAATGAATTGCGGCTGTCCGCAGGGAACTCTGTTACCACAGAGCGGCTACAAAAACATCGAAATCAGCACGGTGATGATGCCTGCAACCCCGATGGCGATGCCGCTCATCGCACCCTGCACCTCGCCCAGCTCCAACGCTTTGGTGGTTCCCAGCGCGTGACTACAGGTGCCGATGGCAACCCCTGCCTCGACCGGGTCTTTGACCCGAAACAGCCGGATGAGCAGCGGAGCCAGCACAGCGCCCATGATGCCGGTGACGATGACCGCCGCAACGGTGATGGGGACGATGCCGCCGAGCTTGCCGGAAATCTCCATCGCAATCGGGGTGGTGACGCTTTTCGGGATGAGGGAGGCGGTCAGCTGCTCGTCCAGCCCGAACAGCTTGCACAGCCCGATGACGCTCAGCACCGAGGTCACCGAGCCTGCCAGAGTGCCGGCAAGGATGGGCAGGAGGTTTTTCTTGAGGGTTTCCAGCTGGCTGTAGACCGAGATTGCCAGCGCCGCCGTTGCCGGAGCCAAGAACATCGAGATGATACTGCCGCCCTTCTGGAAGCTCTCGAGCGGAATCGAGCCGAGCTTCAGCACCGCGATGCACAGCACGATGGCAATCAGCAGTGGATTCATAAACGGAGAGCGGGTCTTGCGGTTGACCCACAGCCCGATTTCAAACGAGAAGATGCACAGCACAATGCCGAACATCGGAGAAGCAAACAATTCCTGCATCCTTAGCGGCCTCCTTTTTTCAGACGATTCTGCCAACTGCTGACCAGACGGATGGTTGCGGCGGACACCGCAAAGGTCAGCACGGTGGTAATCAGACAGCGGCAGCACCTTGCCCCGCACCGCATCCGCCTGTTCGATGAGCCCCACCCCCGAGGGGATGAAAAAGAACGCCATATTCCGCAGCAGGAAATCGCCCTTTTCGTGGATATGCTCCACCTTGAGCGCACCGCTCAGCAGCAGCAAAAACAACAAAATCATACTAATGACGCTTGCCGGAAATGCGAACGGCAGGACGCGGGAAATCCCCTCGCCCACCAGACAGATTCCGAACACGATTCCAATTTGTACCAGCAGCTTTACCTTCATCAATCAATTCCTCCTCATACCTTGTTTCTCCCCCCAAATTTTGTCAAAAGGAAGGCGGCGGAAGTCCCGTCACAGGACTTCCGCCGCCGGGGGATTGGTTCCCTATGGCGGTTTGGGTCAGCGCTGCGCTATGCCACCTGCTCGGCAGCAGCCTTTGCGGTTTCGCTGTCCTCCGATTTTTTCTGTTCCTCCGGCTGTTCCGGTGTCTCCTCGGTCGGCTTGGTCTGCTCGGTTGGAGCGGTCGGTTCCACGGTCTGCGGAGTCTCGGTCTGCGGTGCAGCCGGAGTGGACTGCGCTCCATTTTCCGAAATCTGCGGCAAGCCCGGAACAGCGCCGTCCGGCGGGTCTTTGATTGCGGTGAGGTGGTACTCGCCGTCCTCCCGCTCCAGCACATAAATCATATACTTGCTGGGAACCGGCACGCTCTTTTCCTTCTTCACCTGCTGAATCCACTGGTTGTCCGGCGCGATGTAGCCCACGGTCAGCTCGAAGAGATTGCCCGTGCGGTTGATTTCCTCCACCTGTGGGGTATACAGGATGGTGGCATCCACCGGGACATAGTAGGTCTTGGTGTCCGCATTGTAGGAGTAGATGGACAGATAGTCCTCAAACGACTGGTGAATCAGCGTGACCTCGTCTCCGAACAGCTTCGCACACGCAACATCGACGTCGCTCTGCGGCACCGAAATCATGCTGCCGTCGCCGATTGCGTACCTCTCGTTGTTTTCGAGGATGGCCGCCCAGATGGAGGAGCGCAGCAGTGCAAGGTCGCCCATCTCGTTGGGGTCCTCGAACGGAACCGGGTCAAACATCAGCACCGGCAGGATAAAGTTTCCAAATTCGGTTTTCTTCTTGGAGTTGTCAATCAGGTTTTCGGTGGTCTGCACTCCCAGAGTCACGACGGTAATCAATCCGATGAGTGCCAGCAGGATGAACAGTCCGCCCAGCGGCACTGCTGCCGAATGTTTTCGGCGGCGCTTGTCCGACTTTTTGCGTTTTGCAGTCTGCGGTGCGTTCTCCTGCTTTGGCTTCGGCTCAGGCTTTGCCTGCGGCTTCTCGGCCTTTGGCTCGGGCTTCGGCTCAGTAACCTGTTCAGGCTTTGGCTCAGTCGGAGCTGCCTTCCCAGGCTGTTCTACCTTCTGCCAGCCCTGCTGTTGGTTTCGGTTGGGTTTTTTCCTTGACATTCTTCAGCCCCATTTCATTCGCTGTCTGCCGGCTGTTGCTGTGGCAGCAGCTCGATTTTCACTTTGGTAATCCTCTGGTCATCCATTTCGGTGACGGTCACCCGCATCCGGTCCTCATAGACCAGCTGCTCGCCCACCGTCGGGATGTGCTCGAGCTGCTCGAGAATCCATCCGCTGACCGTATTATAGTCGCTTTCAAAGGAGCGGTTGTCCTCGTCCAGCTCATCCATCAGGTCATAGATATTGTAGTCGCCGCTGACCTCATAGGTATGGTCGTCCTTCTTGACCAGCTCTTCCTCAAAATCATCGTATTCGTCCCAGATTTCGCCGACCAGCTCCTCCACGACATCCTCGATGGTAACCAGTCCCATCGTGCCTCCGTAGTCGTCGGTGACGATTGCCAGCGGCATCTTTTCTTTTCTCAGCTTTTCCAGCAGGCCGGACAGGTTCATCGTCTTGTGGACGAACAGGCACTGGGACAGCAGCGAGTGGATGTCGTGTTCGCTGTTGCTGATTTCATCCTCCAGAATATCCCGCACATGAACCAGACCGATGATGTTGTCGATGGAGCCTTCATAAACCGGGATTCGGGAAACCTTGCTGGTTTTGGCAAGCTCCAGAATCTCCTCCCAGCTGTCCTCGACATCCAGCGTGACCATATCCACACGGGGGGTGACGATTTCCTGTACCTCGATTTCGTCAAACTCCAGCGCAGACTGGACAAGGTCGCTCTCGTTTTCCTCGAGCACGCCCTCCTCCTCGATGGATTCGACGATATATTTGAGCTCCTCCTCGGTGACCGAAGGCTTGTCATCCTCTCCGCCAGTCAGACGGGACATCAATCCGGACAGGGCACTGAGTGCTGCCGAGAGGGGCTTAAAGACGGTCATCAGGAAGCTGATCGGGCCGCTGACAACCATCGCCAGCGAATCCGCATTGTTTTTGGCATAGTTTTTGGGCAGAACCTCACCGAAGATCAATACAACAATCGTCATGACGACCGTGGAAACTGCCGCGCCCTTGTCCGCGCCGAGCAGGACGGTGAAGATGACGGTGGCAAGCGAAGCCGAGGCGATATTGACAATGTTGTTGCCGATGAGGACGGTGGAAATCATCCGCTCATAATTTTCCGCAACACGCAAAGTCCGCGCCGCCTTTTTGTCGCCGTTTTCCTCCAGACTCTTCAGGCGAATCTTGTTCACACTGGTCAGGGCAGTTTCGGAGCCCGAGAAAAAGGCCGAAAGCGCCACCAAAACGATTAAAAAAATGTAAGATAACCCGCTGCTACTGTCCAACATTCATCAGCTCTACTTTCTTAAAAGATATTTTTCTGGCGGAGTTGGGTTTTCTCTCCTCCCAGTCTGTTTTTTATTTTATCAGAAATCCCTCCGATTCTCAAGTTTTTCTGCGATTATTTACAGCTATTTCATACCCGTAGGCTTCCGTCCGGTCGTTTCGGCTGGCTGTGGCGGCGTTTTGCTCGGTTTTTCTTCCGGTTTCGGGGGCGCTCTGCGGGTCAATTTTCGTCACTTGTGACATTTTGCAGAAAATTTTCTGTAAGGGATTGACTATGGTGTAAGACCATACTTTATAATGCCTTCTTGCAAGACCGCAAAAAATAGAGGCGGTCACACCGAGGAAGGAAAGGAGCAATCTTTGCATGATGAAACAGGATGGAATGAAACAGGAGATCAGCCGAAAATTTTACCGCTATGTACTGCCGTCGATGGTGTCGATGCTGCTCAGCGGCTTTTACGCGATGGTGGACGGCGTCTTTGTGGGCAACGCGGTGGGCAGTGCGGCGCTGGCTGCCATCAATCTGGTCTACCCGATTCATGCCTGCTTGAATGCGACCGCCTTCGGATTGGGCGTGGGCGGCGCGGTGCTGATGAGCAAGCATCTGGGCTGTGATGAGCAGTACGAGGCACAGCGCGCGATGGGAACCACCCTGTCGGTGCTGGCGCTGGCAGGACTGGCGCTGATGGGGCTGTTCTGGCTGAGCAAGGATTTGCTCATCGGATTGCTGGGCGCCACCGGAGAGATTGCCCGTTATGCCGACGACTACATCTCGGTCATCATCCTGTGCGGCATCTTCCCGGTGCTGGGCAACGGCATCACCCCGCTGATTCGCAATCAGGGCCGCACCATTCAGGCAACCCTGTTCATGAGCTCGGGGCTGGTCACCAACATCGTGCTGGACTATCTGCTGGTCTATCGGCTGTCGATGGGACTGCGCGGCGCAGCGATTGCCACCGTGATTGCACAGGCGGTGGTTGCCCTCCTTACCCTGTTCTATCTGTTTGTCAATAACCGCTCCGTCTTTACCTTGGAAGGGCTGCGGATTTCCGGGGACAGCCTCAAGCGCATCGTCCGCATCGCCGTTTCGCCGTTCGGCCAGACCCTCATCCCTTCGGTCATCATCGTCCTGACCAACTGGCAGTGCATCCGCTACGGAGGGAACGACGCTCTGGCGGTGTTCTCCCTGCTGTCCTATGTGCTGGCATCGGTCCAGCTGCTGTTGCAGGGCGTGGGCGACGGCATCCAGCCACTGTTGAGCTTTTCCTACGGCGCAGGCCAGCGGGAGGAAATCCGCTTCCTGTTCCGCAAGGGCATCCTAAGCTCCATCCTCATCTCGACTCTGACCGCAATCGGCGTCTCGATTCTGCGGGCTCCCATCGTGGGACTGTTCGGCCTGAGCGGCGAGGTTGCACAGCAGGCACAGCCGGCGCTGGTCATCACGGCACTTTCCTTCTTAATGGTCGGCCTGACCCGCTGCATCAGTGCCTACTTCTACGCGGTGGAGCAGACCGCTGTCTCCTCCCTGCTGGTCTACATCGAGCCTTGTCTACTGTATCCGTTGGCTCTGTGGCTGCTGCCGCTGATGTTTGGACTCAGCGGTGTGTGGGCGGCATACCCGATCGCACAGCTTGCGCTTGCCGTTCTGTGCGTTGCACTCTACCTGCGCATCGAGCGCCGCTCTGCCGTCTGCTCCTGCCCCGTCGAGGACACTCCAAGCTGCTAATTCCCAAAAAGCGCACACAAAAAACCGGACAGAAATGTCCGGTTTTTTCTATCTTCTGTTCTATTTTGGGGGAAGCTACATATTGGGTTTGCGTCTGATGCCGCGCGACTTATACGGAACAACCCGTCCTGCAACGGTTTGTTTGATTGCCCAGACATCGTTCTTCACTTCGTTGAGAATCTCGTTCATCTGCTCCAGCTGTACCACACGACGGTGCAGGTCATTGTGACCTTCCAGCAACAGATTGATTTTTCTGTCGATTTCATTCTCAACAATCAGCTGGGTCTTGGTGGCAAGCGCCTTGACCGATTGCAGCTCCGATTCAACCTTGTCCAATCTGCTGTAGATTGGAGCAACGGCATCTTGAATCTGGGTGTGCATTTCCTCCATCATCTGGCGGTTGTTCTCGGACATCTGGCGATTCATTTCCGCCATCATCTGGCGGTTGTTTTCCGCCATCTGGCGATTCATTTCCTCCATCATCTGGCGGTTGTTCTCAGCCATCTGCCGGTTCATTTCCTCCGTCATCTGGCGGTTGTTCTCGGACAGCATCTGGCGCATCGCCTGCAACAGCTCCATGTTTTCCATCCTCGTAGCCTCCTTTCCTCTGTTTTCTAATTCCATTATAGCACAGACACGGTCGCGATTCAATGAGGGAAGGCAAGCCGCACTGCTGATTTTAAGGCAAACATCCCCCTCTGCCCGAGCGGACAGAGAGGGATGCGTTTTTGCATTTTGATTCAGCAAAGGGTCAAGGACGGAGCAGCAGCTCCAACAGGCCGGAATAGAGCGCGGCTGGGTCGTCTTCAATCGTCTGGCGGACGCGTAGGCACTCCTCCTCGGTCGGCAGGAACACCTTCATCTCCAACAAATCCGAGCCGATGTCCCGCAGAACCAGCTCCAGAATGTATCCGTCCGAAACGGGGTGATAGTTGATTTCCACCCGGTCCATGCAGCGGTGAATTTGGGTGAGCTTGCGCGCCTCCTCCAGCGTCTTTTCCCGCACAGAAAGCGGCAGTGTCTTTTCAAAGGTGCGGGCTGTGACCCTGCCCACCTCGGTGATGGACAGCACCTCCCGTCCGTCCTCGGTCTGCTGGCGGCGCAGATGGCTGGTGCGCTCAAGGTCACTGACCGATTCGGCAAATTCAAAGTAGTTGACCAGCCCCGTATTCTGGAAGATTTCGTTGAGCTCGTCGAAGGTCATCTCCTGCTCGATGCTGTTGAGCAGAAAGCAGATGAGAATCTTGACCTCAAAGTCGTTGGTCAGTCCGCCGGGACGCACCCCTCCCACGAAAGCGTTAAAGGACATCCTTTCCACCCCCTTTGCACGATGCCGGTCGATGCGGACCGCAGTCCTCCGACATCTTTTCTCTTATTTTACAACATTTCCCCCGATTTTAAAAGAGGCGAAGTCAGGTTTTTCGGCAAAATCCATCGATTTTCTCTCTGATTTAGCGCAGGAGGGCAAAAATCGGACTAAATTTTCTCCAATTCCCGCAGAATCGACTGCATCTTTCTGGGCGAAACATAGCCTCCGGCATGGTCGAGGATGTCTTGGAGCGGGATGGCATTGGCGACCGGAAGCATCGGGTGGCGCATGACCATCGGCAGCTCCTTTTGCAGCATCGCCCGAGCGCGCGGATTTTGCAGCACTTCACCGACGGTAATCTGGTAGTTTTTCAGATTCATAACAGCAGCTCCTTTCCAAAAATCCATACGGGATTCCCTCTATTCTATGCCGGTTTGCAAAAGCTGTGACGGGCTTTTCGGGCAAAAGCCATACGAACGGGCGATAAATCCGCAGGGAATTGAAAACAGGGCATTGAGTTTCCGACAAAAGAATGCTATAATTTTAGCGTATCATACGTTTTTTACCCAAGCGGTATCGATAGACAGGAGGACGAATCATCATGGAACAAGAGAAAAAACCGTTTTATATCACAACGCCGATCTATTATCCATCGGATAAGCTGCACATCGGCCACACCTACTGCACCGTTGCCACCGACACGATGGCGCGCTACAAGCGGCTTCAGGGCTACGATGTCATGTTCCTGACCGGCACCGACGAGCACGGCCAGAAAATCGAGGACAAGGCCAAGGAGGCAGGCGTTACCCCAAAACAGTTTGTGGACAACATCGTAGAGGGCGAGCACGGTGTACTCGACCTGTGGAAGCTGATGAACATTTCCAACGACCGCTTCATCCGCACCACCGACGATTATCACGAACATTCCGTCCAGAAAATCTTTAAGAAGCTCTATGAGCAGGGCGACATTTATAAAGGAAAATATGTCGGCAAATACTGCAAGCCGTGCGAATCCTTCTGGACCGAGACCCAGCTGGTGGACGGCAAATGCCCGGACTGCGGACGACCGGTTGTGGACGCTGAGGAGGAGGCTTACTTCTTCCGCCTTTCCAAGTATGCGGACCGGATTCAGGACCTGCTGGAAAACACCGATTTCCTTCAGCCGCGCAGCCGTGTCAACGAGATGATCAACAACTTCATCAAGCCCGGTCTGGAGGACCTGTGCGTTTCCCGTACCTCCTTCAGCTGGGGTGTGCCGGTTGACTTTGACCCGAAGCATGTGGTCTATGTTTGGATTGATGCGCTTTCCAACTACATCAACGCACTCGGCTATGAGAACGACCGCTACCACGATTTCGACAAATACTGGCCGGCAGATGTTCACTTTGTCGGCAAGGAGATTGTCCGCTTCCACTCCATCATCTGGCCTGCCATCCTGATGGCGCTGGATTTGCCGCTGCCAAAGCACGTTTACGGTCACGGCTGGCTGCTGCTGGACGGCGGCAAGATGAGCAAATCCAAGGGCAACGTGGTAGACCCGTATCTGCTGGCAGAGCGCTACGGCGTGGATGCCCTGCGCTACTTCCTGCTGCGGGAGTTCCCGTTCGGCTCGGACGGCAACTTCTCCAACGAGGCGCTCATCAGCCGCATCAACATCGACCTGGCAAACGACCTGGGCAACCTGCTGTCCCGCTCGGTTTCGATGGTGGAGAAATACTTCGGCGGTACTCTGCCGCAGGAGCGTGAAGCAGACGAAATCGACAACGAGCTGGTGGAGATGATCTCCTCCCTGCGCGGCAAATACGACGAGCAGATGGAAAAATTCGCCTTCCAGAACGGACTGGCAGAGGTATTCAAGCTCATCTCCCGCACCAACAAATATATCGACGAGACCGCTCCGTGGGCGCTGGGCAAGGACGAAACCAAAAAAGCAAGACTGGCAACCGTCCTGTACAACCTCTTGGAGGCTCTGCGTGTCTCCGCTGCCCTGCTCTCTCCATTCATGCCGGACAGCTGCCAGAAGATTGCCGAGCAGATTGGCGCTTCTGCCGAGGATGTTTCCTATGAAAACGCGGCAAAATACGGCGTCCTGCCACAGAATGTGACCGTTCACAAGGGTGCGACCCTCTTCCCAAGAATCGATATGCAGAAGGAGCTGGAGGAGCTTGCCGCCCAGCAGGCAGCCGCTCACCCACAGCTGCCAAAATATGAGGGCGTTGCCGAGCTGATTGACATCGAGCATTTCGGCAAGGTGGATCTGCGCGTTGCTCAGATTAAAGAATGTGAGCCAATCAAGCGTGCGAAGAAGCTGCTCAAGCTCCAGCTGGATGACGGCTTTGAGGGCGGCAGACAGGTCGTTTCCGGCATCGCTCCATGGTACAAGCCGGAGGATTTGATTGGCAAAAAGGTGGTTGTCGTGGCAAACCTCAAGCCAGCCAAGCTGTGCGGCGAGGAATCCTGCGGCATGATTCTGGCGGCAGACGTGGATGAAAAGACGGTACGGGTTCTGTTCGTCGACGACAGCATGCCAAACGGCGCAAAACTTCGCTAAATTTAAAATCGCGCAAGGGGTTTCCCTTGCGCGATTGTTCTAAAAAGATTTTTCCTATTGGAAAAAGGAGATGGAAGGATGGACTTTCAATTTGTTAGGATGACCCAGTCGGATGCAGAGCAGATTGCCCTTTGGCACTATGACGGGGAATTTTCCTTTTATGACATGGAAAACGACCCGGAGGACCTTCAGGAGCTTCTTTCCCCCGGTGAACGAGCAGACAGCTATTGGAGCGCCTATTCGGATGGCGCACTGACCGGCTTTGTCTGCATCCAGTCCACTGGTTCCACAGCCGAAATCGGGCTGGGGCTGCGTCCTGACCTGACCGGGAAGGGGCTTGGCTCCTCCTTTTTGCAGGCAATCCAGCAGTTTGCACAACGCCTCTTCCCTGCTGTATCCGTACTTTCTCTGGCAGTTGCCGCCTTTAATCTCCGGGCGCAAACGGTGTATGAGCGCGCCGGATTTCTGGTATGTGGTCAGGAAACCGTAAAGACGAACGGCGGACAATACCCTTTTGTTCGGATGAAAAAGCAACTCCAACATTCTTTCTAACTTTCTAATTCGGAGGTCCCTTTATGCAAAATATTTTTGACTCTCACGCACACTATGATGACCCGCGCTTTGATGAGGGCCGCGAGGTGCTGCTCGGCTCGATGGCAGAGCACGGGGTGCGCGTCATCATGAATGTCGGCAACACCACCCACGCCAACCTTGCCGGCATCGAGCTTGCCAAGCGCTATCCCTTTGTCTACTGCTCCATTGGAATCCACCCCGACCAGGCGGCGGAAATCGCTGCCCAAAATTCCAGGGAGTATCTGGAGGTCATCGCCCAGCAACTCTCCTATGAAAAGGCGATGGCTCTGGGGGAAATCGGGCTGGACTACTACTATGACGACGCTTCGCCGCGCGAGATTCAGCGGAAAATCTTTGAGGAGCAGCTTGCCCTTGCCAAGGATTTGGATGTGCCGGTCATCATCCACGACCGGGACGCCCATCAGGACACGCTGGAACTGCTTCAAAAATACCGTCCAAAGGGTATCATGCACTGCTTTTCCGGCTCGGCAGAGTTCGCAAAGGAGATTCTGCGCTTGGGAATGTACATCGGCTTCACCGGAGTGATTACCTTTAAGAACGCTCGCCGTGCGGTGGAGGCTGCCGCCGAGGTGCCGCTGGACCGTCTGCTGATCGAAACCGACTGCCCATACATGGCGCCCGAGCCGTTCCGAGGCAAACGCTGTGATTCGACCATGCTCGTCCGGATGGCGGAAAAGCTCGGTCAAATCAAGGGCATCGACCCGCAGGAGATTGCCGACCGCACCTGCGAAAATGCCTGCGCGGTCTACGGGATTTCCCATCTGGAATAGGTTGTGCCGCAAGCTGATGCAAATATCTTGACAGCAGTAAAACACGGTACTATAATAAGGATACTAAGATTTCAAAAACAGAAAGGACGTGCTTCCCATGCGCAGCACCATCACCCGTTTGATGACATTTCTTTCCGCTCTGGCGGCTTCCTTCTTCGCTCTGACCCCGGTAGCCTATGCGGCAGTGAATCCGAACACCGGTGACAACAACAAGGTCGGCTTAGTAATCGGTCTGCTGATTGCTTCGGTCGTAGTCATTGTTCTGCTGCTGATTCTTTCCGCTGCAAGCAAAAAGAAAAAGAGACGCTA
>ENA-ORMN01001410-ORMN01001410.1-human-gut-metagenome-genome-assembly--contig:-NODE-1410-length-23725-cov-11.831390_pt1 | contig 23725 bp, 25 predicted proteins | sample MGYA00242102_ERZ508993 | MGnify/ENA primary metagenome ERZ508993 (study PRJEB26280, sample SAMEA2338770) | human gut metagenome | biome: human gut; feature: human-associated habitat; material: faeces...
TGACCTCCGGGGCAAGGCTCTCAATCGTGCCGCCCAGATTGCAAAGGCGGTGGGTGCGCTTGGTGCGTTCGCCTTTCTCCAGATACTTCTTTCTGTTCTCCAGACGCTCCAGCTTGTGCTGTTCCTGTGCAAGCTGCGTCTCGGCTCGTTCCTTTTCGGCTCGGAGCTGTTCAAGGGTTTTCGGTTTTGTCATTGGGATTGACCTCCTTTTTTGATTTTTGGGATAAAAAAGACCGCTGACTTTGTGCGCACACGGCGCAGGTCAACGGTCTGATTTTCGGTATTCGGTTGTTATACTATGTGACTTTCAATGAAAGCACGCATTAGGCGAATCGACTCATGCAGTTCTTCTTCTGTATAGTGGGGGTTGCGCTTGTTCTCCGGATGATGTATTTGATGCCGAATAATCTCACTTAAGATTTTCTGCTCCTGACGTTCTGCACCATTAGGAAGAAGCCGGATGTACGGCAACACCGGTTTTCCCGCCCTATACTCATTTAACCACTCTTGCTCTTCAATAAATCCGTACAGCTCATTATGATATTCTTCAGTTATCTCAGAAAAAGCAAGATAATTAACTTCGTTGAGAGATGGGTACGGCAACTGTCCGGGATCGATAGTCTGAACTTTTTCAATGCCGTCTTCATTGGAAATCAGCCTCAGATTTTCAAAATCGAGTTCCTTAACGATACTCGCACTATGGGTGGTAATAATGATCTGAGTATTCTCCGACTCCGAGAGCGTCAAGAAGGCGTGAATGAGCTTTCTTTGATTTTCAGTATGCTGAGAAGTTTCTGGTTCTTCAATCGCGTATACAATGCTGGGAGCGTTACGTTCTTGTAAGCGCCGTTCCGCTTCTGCTCTGAAAAAATTCAATAAAACTAATCTCTTAACTCCACTGCCGCGCTTATTTATAGGAATATAATTATCTCCTGTAATAGAAACTCCCTTGAACACATCTGTCCATTTGAGATTTGTAGACGACGGTATAACCGGGTTCAAGCTGTTTGCGACATCTGGACTCATTTCCCGCAACTTCTCAAGGGTTCGAGAAGAAACCTCTTTGAGTTTTCGTTCAACTTCATCTGCTACCGAGCGCAATGTAGCTGCTAAAGATTCATCAGCAAGGATTTCTTTCACTGCCTCTTTTAAGGGGTCTTGCACTTCGCTGTCTCCATCAGTATTCTTTCGATCGGCTTGAAATAGAGTATACAATGGCAAATATTTTTGGAGCTTATCCCAAATGGTTTTTGCATCACTTTTCGTAACATCAATGTCGATTGTTTCAAGCTGTAAATCGTCTGAATAGCGTTTCCAAATAGCCTTTCTCATTACAGCATTTCTCGTCTGGTCTTCGCACGCAATCGACTGTGAACTAAGAATTTTTCGTAGATCACTGTCTTTTTTTAGAAGCAGATCAGAGCAGTTGGGGTTCGTTGGATGGTATGCACGAATAAAAACTTTTGCGCTCCCAGCATTGGGGTATTTTTTTACAATCTCAAGCTGGCGAGATTCATTAAGCAGATACTCGCTTTCAAGCGTCGTTTCATTCGTTGCATCAATCACTACTGTATCTGGTAGGTTCTCAAAACAAACAGCAATGGAAATCTCATTGTTCCCGCATGAAGCCTCAATCTTATTGATGTCATCTTTATCGAGCTTAATGCAACCTCTTCCATCATTGAAGAAAATATCAAGAGCTTCTAAAATGCTTGATTTTCCAACGTCGTTTTTTCCGACAAATGCCGTGAGATTCTCAAACTCTATTGTTACTGCATTTGAATAACGTCGGAAGTTTCGCAGTGTTAAAGATTTTATTTGCATACTTCTTCTCTCCTACATTTTTTCAAACTTGCTGGCGGCGAACGGTTTTCAAACCGTTTGCGGACGGCAAGTACACAAGGGATAGACGCACAAGCGTCGCAAGGGAGTGTAGCTCCCTTGACGGAACGAAGTGACGAAACATTCTCGGTCGGACAGTTTTTCTCTGCCGATCGGGAATAAAGCTCCGCAGGACGCACGATACTCCCGACAGGAGAGTATAGAAGTGCGCCCTTTAGTTCCTAAAGGGTTTTTCGCTTATTTCGTAAAACCAGCATACGTTGAGAATCCAAGCATATAAATTGCCATCGCAATCGCCAAGTCTCTGTTCGCAAGGTTGTTTTCATTTGCAATCGTAATCAGTTCTTCCATGACAGTATCATGTGGGACAAGCTCATTGCCGCCTGCTTCGACAACGCTCTGAATTACTTCTGGCAAGGTCATGCACATTTGATAAAAAGCATCCTCTTGTCCGGTTACGAGAGCGTAAAACTGGTCAAGGCTCACTCTGCGGATAAGCCGATGTCCCATTCTCTGACCGTCAACAGAGGTTTCCCATTTAATGTTCTGGGACTTCTTTGCAATAGCTTCAACAAGGAAACAAGCGCAGTCATCGTCTTTAAGAAGCTGATTCTGCATCTTGATGAAAGTTTTGCCAGACGCAGACGAGTTCATGGTGTTATGCTTGTTCTTCATTTCTACATAGACAGTATGAACGACAGAACCATCCGGCAATGCAATTCCGTCGGGATTTGTGTAAATCACATCCCAGCCACCTTCTTCACCGTTCGGCGGCACATGGCAATTTGGTACATACTGAAAAATTCGCTGATGAAAATAGCCGATGTCATTGTTGTTAGATTTGTCGCGCTGGCGAAAAATCTCGTTACTGATGGTTTCTTCCCACGTTGCCCGATACACAGTCTTGTCAAAGATGAGTTTGACCGGGTCAACGATGTTCCGATTAAACCGCCTGAGGTCAAATGATTCCAACTTGTCACCATACTTTTGAATAGTTGCCCGAACGTGTTCAGTGAACTCCTGCTCGGAGATAAATGACAGATTCCAACTCATGTGTTTTCTAAAGCCTCCTTGATTTTTGATGCAATTTCATAAGCAAGGTTAACGGGAACAGCATTTCCCACTTGCTTGTATTGTGAGCCTACACTCCCGCAAAAGCTCCAGTCATCAGGAAAACTTTGACACCTGGCATTTTCTCTGATAGTGAATGGGCGGGATTCGATAGGATGGCAACGATCTGTTTGCTTCTGGCTCGGAGAAGTTAGAACAGTCAATGACGGCTCATCAAGGCTCATCCTTCTCAAAATTCCGGTACGACCACCCCCCATATTCCAGCAACTCTTCATGTATTCCTTTGCAACATCTTCTGGAATGTCGCGCCAATAACCTCCTGGAGGAACAAGATCATAAATTTTTTGCTTGTATTCAGAATAGGGTGTTCCATCGCTTTTAGGACAATCGAGCAAAATGTCTCGTAAGACTGGTTTGTAATCGTGCGGCGTGGGAAAGTCAAAATGAATCTCGTTGAGAAGATCATTCCTTATTCCGATAGTGATAAGGCGCTCTCTTTTCTGTGCAACGCCGTAGTCCCAAGCGTTCAGCACCTTCTTTTGAATAGTATACCCTGCCTGTTCAAATATGGTGGTAATAGTTTTATACGTTCGCCCTCTGTCATGCGTGAGAAGACCTCGAACATTCTCAAACAAAAACATCTTCGGTTGGAGCTTTTCCAAGAAAGTTGCGTAGTGGTAAAACAGCGTCCCTCGCGCATCTTCCAACCCCAATTTTTTCCCTGCGTAGGAAAAGGCCTGACAAGGCGCACCACCAGAAAGCAAGTCGAGTTCACCCTTTTTCAGAGAAAAGTAATTCTCCAAGTCGAGGCAAGAAATGTTCGCTATATCGTCCTCAATTACACGCCATTGCGGTCTGTTTTTTCTGAGCGTGTCGCAAGCATCCTTATCGAACTCAAGGCAAGCTAAAGTGTTAAAACCTGCTTTTTCAATGCCGAGCGCCAGCCCACCAGCACCGGCAAACAATTCAATCGTTGAAAACATTTTCATTACTCCGTTCTCTTGTTTCTTTTCTTGAAAAGCACATCACATCAGAAATGTTACACTCTAACCCGTCACAGATTTTTTCAATGCTCTCCATAGACACATACTCATCCTTGCCTAATTTAGCAAGTGTGGTGCTGCTGATTCCTGCTATCGTTTTCAGGTCAACTCGTTTGAGCTTTTTGTCGATTAACAGCTTCCACAGGTTTGAATAGCTTACAGACATAGCCCACCTCCAAGAACATTACATTAAATATTATAGCAGGAAGCTGTGAACAAATCAAGCGTTTTCGGATTTTTGGTCCATCAACATGGACCTGATGTTATCTTGAATAAACCACATTTCGTTATGGGGCTATATGGTAAGCGGCTTGTGAAGTCACAAGCCGCTTACACTAAAACTCTTGGATTGAAACTGTTTTTTCCGCTGCTCCGTCAATGATTTCTATTCGTGCGTAGAGGTCTGAATCATCATCTCTGAAAAGAAGTAAATGGGAAGTCGCGTCCTCAAAAGTGTGATAGAAAAATTCCTCAACGGGCTTGTCGTCCTTGCGGATAAACCGCACGATATATCCATTATCCATGCTGTACCCCCTCAATCATAAATCAGCTCAAACTTCACGATTTCCTCCGCCTGCGCCTTGCAGGAGTTCATTAAACCCACCCATTTCATAGGGTCTTGGGCTTTGAGTGCTTCTGTTGCGCCCGCGCTTTTGGCAAGCTGCGGAATAATGAGGTCAAGGCGGCTTCTGGCGGCTTGCTCAATTTCCGCACAATGCTCATAGAGCTGTTCGCTGGCGATAAGTGCGGCGTAGAGATCGGGACGATAGCCCTCAAGGTAGGCTTTGCGCAGATGCCCGTAATGCCCGATATGGGGTCGCTTCTTTTCGGGGCTGCGGCTGTTGTCGATGATTCTTCTCATACGGTCTGTACTCCTTTCTTCGGCTCTCGCGCAGGGAGATTGCAAACGGGAACGAACACGCCCTTTGCAATATCCTCCGCACGAATGGCGGCTTTCTTTGCATCGACGTCGGCTTTACGCTTGTCCTTGATTTTGTTCTCGTAGGCTTGATGTTTTCCGCTGGCTTTGCGCTTCAAGTAGTTCTGATGCAGTCTGTCCTTGCGTTCCTCTTTTTTGCGGCGTTCCTCCAATTCCTCCGGGGTCAGCTCCGCTTCTCCGAACGCCGGAGGGACGAACCGCCCGACAAAGTTGAAGTAAATCTCCACTTCCTGCGTAGTTTCCCGGCTCCCCTTGCGGTCACGCTCATGGACAAGGATTTTCTCGATAAACTCGTTGAGCATGGCAATGGTCAGGTTGTCAAAGCTCTCGTACTTGTCAATCAGAGAAATGAAGCGGTCTGCATCCTTTTCGTGCTTCTCATAGCCATTAACTGCCTTTTCCAGCATAGAGATTTCAGCGGTAAGCTCGGACTGTTCCTTTTCGTATTGAGCGTCCAGAGTGGCGTATCTGCTGTCGGACAGCTTTCCTAAAATGTTGTCCTCATAGATTTTGCAGAGCAGGACTTCCAGCTCGGATACTCTCTGCCTTGCGGCGGCAAGCCGTGTCCGCTGCTTTTTGACCTCCGCCGTTTGCTGACTGGACTGAGCTTCCTGCACCACTCGGACAAACTCGGTGTGGTCGAGCTTTGCATACTCGGCAATGGCTTTGAGCATATCGGAGACAAGGGACAGTACCACATCTTCATTGATACGGTGCTGTGTCTTGCAGAGCGTACCGCACGGAATCTTCGTGTAGCGGGAACAGGTATATTGAGAAATGCGCTTGCCGTTGTTGGTGCGATGGACATACATCTTGCCGCCGCAGTCCGCGCAGTACATCAAGCCCGTAAGGGGAGCGACTTCGCCCCAGCCGTCAGGGTAGCGGCGGACGTTTCCCCGGATTTTCTGCACAAGGTCAAAGGTCTGTTGGTCGATGATAGCTTCGTGAGTGTCCTCAAAAATCGTCCATTCGTCCTCCGGGACATAGTGGCTTTTCTTGTCCTTGAAGTGCTTGCGGGTTTTGAAATTGACAGTGTGACCAAGATACTCACGCTTCTTGAGAATTTCAACCACGGAGGATGAGCCCCAGCCGTACACATCCTTGAAGGTCTTGTTCTTGTTCACGCCCTCGTTGTGCTGTGCAAGGTAGGCGGATGGAATAAGGATTCTGTCCTCGGACAGCTTCTTGGCGATCTGATACGGCCCATAACCGTCAATCGTCATGGCAAAGATGCGCTTGACAATCTCGGCGGCTTCGGGGTCAACAATCCACTTGTCCCTTGTTTCGTTCCAGAGATAGCCGTAAATGACCGTGCCTGTGACGTGCTTGCCGGACTTGCCCTTAGCCTGAAATACGGATTTGATTTTGCGGCTTGTGTCACGAAGATAGTATTCGTTCATGATGTTGCGGAAGGGAGTGAAGTCGTCCTCTCCACGGAAGCTGTCAACTCCGTCGTTTACGGCAATCAGGCGAACGCCCTTCTGCCGCAGCAGTTCCATGACCTGTCCGACTTTGAGGTAATCCCTGCCGACCCTGCTCATGTCCTTTACATAGATGCAGTCCACGTTCCCGGCTTCAACTTCCCGCATCAACGCCAGAAATCCCGGACGGTCGAAACAAAGTCCGCTAATGCCGTCGTCCGTAAAATGGACGATGTTTGTAAAGCCCTGCCGTGCTGCGAAGTCCTCCAGCAGAGCCTTTTGATTGGATATGGAGTTGCTCTCGCGCTGCTGGTCATCGTCCTTGCCGAAATCGTCGCGGCTCAATCGCTCATAAAGAGCTGTGATTTTCTCGTTTCTTCTCATAGCTTGCGCTCCTTTCGTGAGTGTTGAGGTTATATGTTTTAAGAGACTTCTCAATCGACTGATAAAGAAGTCTCTTAGAGCATACAACACCCGCCGCTAATTTGTATTTTTTATATTGCCGCACGGCGAAGTGATTCGGCTCCCGGCTTGCCAGCTCCTTAAAGGCCAGATCCACGTTGTTCTCAAAGGTCTCATCGTCCTCGCGCACCTCCATGGCGTTGATGAACTCGATGAGCGTGGCGAAGTTCTGTTCCTCCTCCGGGGCTTCGTAGTGGATATAGCCGATGAGCGCAGTGTAGAGCAGCGTCTCGGCCTTCTGCCAGAAGTCGTCCCCGGATTTCCCGTCCCCCTTGGTGTTGGCGATGAGGGTCGTGACCAGCTTCAAAATATCCTTCTCACTGTGGATATACGCAAAGGGGTTGTAGTGGTGGGACTTCTTGAAGTTGATGGAATTGAATATCTTCACCTTATAGCCATTACGGAGCATGAGCTTTCCGCACTCCACGGCGATGCTGCCTTTCGGAACAGTTTTGTCAAGATAGAAAACAGAAGTATTACTGATAATTTTCACTTTAGAAATTGGCGGCTTTCACATCGTCACGCATCAGCCGTTTCACCTTGTCCTCCAATGTGTCCTTGCTCTCCTTGCTGAAATGAACGCAGACAACATAGGTGGTGCCGCCTATCCTCATGTTGAACGTTCCTGCCGGAATTTCTTTGTGCTCCTTTGCTGTGTTTGGCGTTTCTTTCATTCAATACCTCCCAAATTAGGTTCTGAAAATCAAGAGGTCATTTTGACCACTTGATTTTGTGTGTATGGCAACTGCTGCACGGCGTGACCAACAGCTCATTTTACGGAATTTGCCCTGCAAAGTGGGGTGGTTCGTTTTGAACCACCCTACATCAAGTGACAAAAGTTGTCATTTGATTCCGCCTGTGCTGCGGTTAAAATCAGTGGTTCGTTTTGACCCACTGATTTCCGGCGTTGCCCTGTGTGCGCAAAAAGCCGGACAGGGTGTGTGTCGGCAACGAAGTCCGGCAACGGGCTTCAAAAAACCTGCAACATCGTCCTGTCCTGCTCTTATACTATTTTTATTCTTTTCTTTGATTTCTCTGTTGCTTTCGTTGTCAGAGAAGAAAAAAGCCTTATAGAGAAAGGGTTTTCAAGGGGTTAGCCCGGCAACGGGGTCGGCAACGGGACAGCAACCGGGTCGGCAACACGGTCTGCCTTTCAGAACGGAAGCTCCATCTGGCGGGTTTCTTCCTCGGTCAGCTCACGAAAACCGCCCGGCAAAATTGAGCCTGTTGCCGCTTGCTCGTTGCCGGAAGCGGCTCGTTCCCAGCCACGCTGTCTGCCGTACCTGGCAAAGATGCGGGGATTGGAAAACGCCGTCCAGCCCTCTATGCTGTTGTTCATTATCTCGTTGATTTCCCGGATTTCCCATTGCTTCGGCTCGTCAAAGGAATGATTCAGAGCTTCCGCATAGATCAGCTTGGAGCAAACCTGTGTGCCGCTGTAATTGTCAAGGAAGGATTGTATCAGCCCCGCCTTGGTGTCCTCCGGCATGAACTGCTTTTGCAGCACCTTCAGCTCCTTGTTCATTTCCTTGGATAAGGTCAGCCTTACAGGGAAGTTGTGATAGAAGAACATGGCTTCTGCCCACATCAGGTCGATATACGCCCTCGATGCGGCTTCATCTTCCAGAATGTGAACCTTGGCGTTCTCTGCGTGTACCATGATGGGCAGGAACCTTCGGTTGCCGCTCCGGTCAAGGGGCAGGAAGTCCAGAGTATTGGAGCTGCCGCCGAACACGCATTGTCGCAGTCGGTCTGCCGGATGGGTTTCATACGGCACCTTATAGGTTTCCTTTGCCCTGCTGATAAAGGACTTAATATCCTCAATGCTCTTGGCGTTGGCGGTGGCGATCATCTCGGACATTTCGATAATCCAATGCCCCTGCATCTTGCGGTAAACATTGTCATCGTCAATCCGTTTCAGGTCATCGGAGAACCATTCGTCCCTGACCGCCAGCAGCCGAAAGAAGGTGGACTTGCCCGCACCCTGACCGCCCACCAGACAGAGCATCACCTCAAACTTGCAGCCCGGCTTGAACACTCTGCGAATTGCTCCCATCATGAACAGGCGCAGACATTCATAGGTGTACTCGCTGTCCTCTGCGCCGAGATAGCGGGTGAGGGCATAGCGGATGCGCTCTGTGCCGTCCCATTTCAGGCTGTTCAGGTAATCACGGATGGGGTGGTACTTGTTGCAGTCCGCGACAATGGAAATGGCTTTTTCAATCTTCTTTTCGCTGGTCAGTCCGTACTTGTCCTCCAGATAGAGCATGAGGTAATTGAAGTCCGTGTCGTTCAGGGTCGCTGTGGGCTTCTCCCACCAGAGGGGCTTTACAATATCAATGCGCTCCGTCAGAATGTTGTAGCGGATAGCACCTTGCAGATAGGGGTCGTTCTGAAACACGGTCAGGCAGTTCCGTATGCTGTTTCGGATAGCTCCGTTATCGGTCAAGTCCAGACTTCCCCTGACTTCTTCCACGGTCATGCCCGGCTGTGTGTTCTGCAAATCGCTGTTCAAGATTTATCACCTCTTTTCTTTGCTCGGCAACCAGAGCCTTCTTTTCATCGGCTGTGCCGTACAGAAGAACATCCAGCAGATATTCGATGTGGCTTTCTCGTTGCAGGGCTTCCACGAACAGCGGATGCCATTCGTCCTCCGGCTGCTGCGGTGCGTACTGCCGTTTCCATGTTCTCAGGTGATGGAAATAGTCGGACAGCACCTTGTAGCACCTGTTTTCTTCCTGCCGGTATCTCTGTTCCGGGGTAGGCGCTCTTATCTTGGGTCTGACATCAGTTCCTCCAAAAATATTTTTATCTTTTTTGTGAATTTCCCGTCTAATAGATTGACTATGCAATGCGAAATGCGTATAATATAAGTGCAGCAGCAAGGAAAGGAGTTGACATTCATGGCTACCACGACTAATTTCAGTGTCCGTATGGACAGCGACATTAAGAAACAGTGCGAAGCAATGTATGGTGAATTAGGTATCAACCTTACCACCGCTATCAATGTGTTTCTTCGCCAGTCGCTCCGTGTCGGCGGTTTTCCTTTTGATGTTCGCATGGAACAGCCGAACAAGGAGACTATGGCGGCAATGCTGGAAGCAGAACGCATTGCCCGTGATCCGTCTGCAAAACGCTACTCCGATGTAGAAGAAGCGCTGAGAGCGTTAAAAGAATGAGCAAGCATTTAGACATCGTTTGGACAAACCGGTTCAAGAAGGATTACGAGCTGGCAATGAAACGTCACTTGGACATTGAGCTTCTTGACAACATCATTCGCAAACTGGCAAGCGGTGAACAGCTTCCGGAGAAAAATAAAGACCACGCTTTAACCGGAAACTGGGTCGGGCATCGTGAGTGCCACATTCAGCCGGATTGGTTACTGGTCTATCGGATTGAGAATGATTTACTGGTGCTGACATTATCCCGAACAGGAACGCACCGCGATTTATTTGGAAAGTAAGAAAATGCACTCGGTACAAACGCCGAGTGCATTTTTCTTTCCGCAGAAACGAAAAAGCACCCGCTATCTTCAAAGTCGAAAACGGCAAGTGCCTTACAGCTCCATATTCTGTTTTTTCTGTTGCGGGGTTTTCTGCTCCTGCTGATTGCTGCTCTGCTCTTGCAGAAACTTCATCTTCTCCGTGACGGAGTGCTTCGGTTCGGGCTTCTTCTCGACCTCGGACTGCTCCGGTGTGAGGACTTTGCTGACCCAATAGCGAATATCCTTCATCGGCTGCAATTCCTCCTTGGCGGCGGCAAGCTGTCCGGCAAGCTCTGCGTAGGTCGCTTGCAGCTTGCTGTATTCGGCTTGCAGGGAATCCAGATTGACATTCAAATCCACGCCCTGCTTTTTGAGATAGCGGAATGCTTTGTTGAAGCTGTCCAGCTCGTCCTTGTGGCTTTCTGCAAACGCTGCCTGTCGTGCTTTCCAACCGATTTTTAGATACTTGTCATGAACCGCTTTGTGGGTCTGGCAGTCCGCTACGGCGTTCTGTATGCCGGTAATGACCTTCATGCGGGCAGATGCTTTCTTCATGGCGGCGTTGATGCTTTTGGACTTCTCGCTCATTCCTTGCAGGGCTGCATCCAAATCTTCCAGCGTGAAAAGCTCATGCTCTTTCAGATAGATGATGGCTTTGGAGACTGCCTTCAAATCATCGGTCGTGCCTTTCTGCTGCCCGTATCTTGACCAGTCGCTGCGTTCTGCCTTTCGCAAGTTCAGATAGTCACGAAGCAGAATGACCAGATCGGGCGAGGTGCTTTTTGCTCGTGCTTCCGTTTCTGCAAAGGCTTCCTTGGTGGCTTCCATAATCTCCGCAATCCAGTTTCGCAGATTTCTGATGGTGCTGCGTATGGCATTCATCATACGGTTGGCGGCTTTAATATCTCGGTTGAGATTGCCGATGTTGGTTTCAATGCCCTTGTGTTCCAGCGCAGAAACGGCGGCTCCCATGTGGACGGTGGGAAGAACATCAAGCCCCTGCCGCTCATAGGAGCGCATATCCACTCGTTCAGGGCTTCCGGCAAGTTCCAGATACTTATTTTGAACAAGCTCCCAGCCGTGTCTCCATTCCTCGGCGTGGTACTGCTCGTTCCAGTCAACGGTGTCCTCCTTATGGCTTTTCCATCTGCCGGAGGGCAGCTTGATGCGCTCGCCGTTCTCATCAAGGTCATAAACCTTGCGGCTCTTGGGCAGCCACTTTCCGTTTTCGTCAATGGCTCTCATGGTCAGCATGATATGGCAATGAGGATTGTGTCCGGGAGGATCTGGGTCATGGATTGCAAAGTCACAGCACATTCCCTTGGACACGAAATGCTCCCGGCAGTATTCCTGCATCATCTGCGGATACATTTCGGTCGGGACTTCTCTCGGCAGGGCAAGAATGAATCGTCTGGCAAGCTGCGAGTTCCATTGCTTTTCTACTTCCTCAACGGCGTTCCAGAGCGTTGCCCGGTCAGCGTATTCCGGTGGGGCTTTTGCCGGAAACATGATTTCCGTGTAAAGGACTTCCGGCTGTTTTCTTCGATGGTCTTTGGATTTCGGGTCATACTCGGAGAACAGTTTTTCTCCGGCTTGGTAGGCAGCTCCGGCAACGGCAGAGCTGCCCTTGCTCCGCTGGACGATGCGGATTTCCAAATGTGGTACTGCCATCTTTGATTGAACCTCCTTTTGATGGTACAAAAAAAGACCGATACTTTTCAGTACGGTCGGGCGGGGGATATTCACTTGTTGTCGGGGAATGATTGCTTGCAATCGCTCCTCGGCGGCAATGTCCACAGCAGATGCACAGCATCTGCATAGGGTAGCTGGCAAAGCCAGCGCAGGGGAAGTGCAGCTTCCTCTGGATGAATGGAGCAAGGGACTTTTGCGGAAATCATCAAGCTCCCTGCAAGGGGCTTTCGGCAGAACGCAATCACCATCTTTAGGTGGTGTATAATTGCGCCCTTGTCTCCGTCAAGGGTTTTCGCCCTCGTCCGCTTCCTGCGTTTCTCTCCGGCGCTCAATCAGCAGATTCAGCTTCTTTTGAACCGCTTCATTTCGCTGTTCAGCAGCTTTTCCCTGTGCTTGGCTGCGGTCAGCTTATTCTCCGCAAAATACTGTCTGCGTTTCAGTTTTCAAGTTTCTCGCTCATGAGCAAAGCTACCTTCAGATAACGGAAAAAAAGCGACCAACTTTTACAGTTGGCCGGCTTTAACTTAGCCACTATCAGATTAGCTGTTCAGAATTTCTTGCTTCTTTTTTTCAAATTCATCTTGTGTTAGAACGCCCGCATCCAGCAAACTCTTGATTTGTTGCAATAATTCCATCTGTTCCTTAACAGTCAATTTGGATGAACCTGTGCTTTGGGTGGCTGTTTCCGCTGCTCTACCTCTCTGAGCGTCGATTTTCGCTTTCTGCTGTGCAACTCTATCTTGAATCATTGCATTTTTCTGACGTTGGATTTCTTGCTTTATCTGCTTTGCTTCTAGCTCCTCAAGTTCTTTCTTTTCGGCATATGTCATCTTTGGCTTCAAACCAACTTCTTCTCTGAATTCGTTGCCAATCTCGGTAAATTCATCCTGAATATCTCTAACGCCGATGTCATCCAAAAATTCATCCATCATCCCAGAAAAAATCCCTTTCTTCTGCTTGCCAGTAGCCTTGGTTGCAACTTTTGTAATACCTTTGGCACTAAAATCTCCTGATTTGAGCAAACTCTTTGCCGCAGCTCCTGCAATTCCCAGCCCCGAACCAACAGCAGCCGGAGATTCTTCTTGCGCTTTTGCTCTAAGCTCCAGAATACGATCAGCGTCTTTTGTTTCTGTTATTATACTTTGGTAATAAGTGAAATCAAAGTATTCGGCATCAGGCCCCATTTGGTCGTTGATTGCCATAACCAAAACTTTTAATTCGTTTTCATCGCCTGACTGCAAAGCGAAAACTTCCACTTTACCACCTATGTATAGCTCCAACTGTTTTTCACCATTGGAAGCCTCACCCTGAATGGCTTGATTGATAGCGGAGTAATCGAATCTTTCAATTCCCTTGAAAATGTTCAACACACCGTATTTCTCTAAAATCACACTTTGATTTGTAATTGTTAGGGTGTGTGTATATGCTCCCCAAAATCCGTGCCGAACACAGGATACCTTATAGACTGTTCTTTCTCCGGGATTTAATGTGTATTTTTGCTTCGCCATAAATAACCTCCATTGTTCTCTTTCCTGTTTTGTAATCGAACGTGGCTTGTTCACACAAGTCATTATAGTTTTTGCGAATTTTAATCATTCAGGGTAATTCTGTTTCTCTTCCTCTGCTTTAAGTTCCGCAATTCCCAGCCCGAAGTATTTCTCAAAGAACACTTTCAACTTCTCAATGATGCCTTGCTTCTTTTTGGCTCTGCTGCCACCGCCGAAGCGTGATACAGGGGGCATGAGCTTATCAATCTCTGTTCCTGTAGTTTTCAATGCCCCATCACGAAACGCATTGGCAACAAACTTTCGGGTTTCTTCCGGCTTCAGCTTTTCACTCGTGATGATTTCGGTCAAGTCTGTTTCCTCCTGCTCCAGAACAAATCTGCGCCAATCGTCAGTAACCTGCGTATCAACATTGACCTGACTGATGAATGCTTCGATGAGCTCTTTCTTGCTGCGAAGCTGCATACTTGCATCTACCGCCTTGCGGATGGAGGTAAGGATTTCTTTGTCCTTGCAGTTGCCGTCATGGTATTTTTCGACCAGCATAAGTATGTAGTCGATGTTGATTTCCACCTGTTTGATAAGCTCGATTTCAAATTCGATATCGTCCGTAATATCTTCCTTTTCTGCATCGCCCTTTTTGCGGTACTTGTCGTAGAGGTCAAGATAGATGCTCTGATAATTCTGCAAATCCCTTGCGGCAATACTGTCCATTTCCTCAAACTGGTCAAAGGATGAGAGAATATTTCTCATGCTGAGGATAGTGCCGAACAATCTGATAAAATCTTTCTCTGCCTGGTCTCCGATAATTTGAGTGTCGAGAGGATATTCAGCTTCCAGTTTTTCAAGCAAATCTACATAGCCGGGATGATACTTGCCGTCATTATCTTCATAGCCGTTCCAGTAATCATTGAAGCTCTTGAGCAGAACAATGCCGCTTGCATTCTTATCTCCAAAGAGAGCGATTGCATCATCCGTAGCCTTCTGCAAATCACGGAAGCAGACAATGTTGCCGTAGGTCTTGACGGAGTTCAGAATACGGTTGGTTCTGGAATAGGCTTGTATCAGTCCGTGCATTTTCAAATTTTTGTCCACCCACAAGGTGTTGAGCGTTGTAGCATCGAAGCCTGTGAGGAACATATTCACAACAATCAGAAGATCCACTTCACGGTTCTTCACTCGCATAGACAAATCCTTGTAGTAGTTCTGGAACTTATCGGAGGACGTGTCGAAGTTGGTGTTGAACGCTGCATTGTAGTCGAAAATTGCGCTTTCAAGAAAATCGCGGGAGGTCTTATCAAGCGCATCGGTGTCGAAGCCTTCCTCTTGCAGAATATCTTCCGGGTCGTCCTCGTTTGCGGCGTAGCTGAAAATCGTGGCGACCGTAAACTGGCGGTGATTCTCGGCAAGCTGCTTCTTGAACTCCGTATAATACTTCATCGCCATGGGGATGGAGCTGACAGCAAAGATGGCGTTGAAGCCTGCCATGCGCTTGTCCTTCAGGAAGTAGAAACTGTTGCGTTTGGTTTTCTGGTCAAAATGCTCCAGCGTGTATTTGACAATCTCCCGAATACGCTCCGGCGCACCCATCGCCCGTTCAATGTCGATTGCTGAAACATTCTTGTCCTTGATGTTTTCTTTTTCCTTGACCGTATTCACATAGTCGATACGGAACGGAAGCACATTGCCGTCATTGATGGCGTCCACGATGGTGTAGGTGTGGAGCTGATCGCCAAAGGTCTGCGGCGTGGTCAGCAGCTCCATGTGCTTGCCTTTTCCTGCATTGGCGGCGAAAATCGGTGTGCCGGTAAAGCCAAACAGATGATAATTCTTGAACGCCTTAACAATCTTGGCGTGCATATCTCCGAATTGGCTGCGGTGGCACTCATCAAAGATGATAACGCAATGCTTGCCGAACACTTCGTGTCCCTTGTTTTTCGAGATAAAGATGTCCAGCTTCTGAATGGTCGTGATGATGATTCTATATGGATGATAGCCGCCTTTTTCATCTCTGTCCTCAAGCTGCCGCTGCAATATCCTTGTGGAAGCGTTGCTGTTGGCAGAGCCTTTTTCAAAGCGGTCATATTCTTTCATGGTCTGATAGTCCAGGTCTTTTCTATCGACCACGAACAGAACCTTGTCCACATAGGGAAGTGCGGATGCAAGCTGTGCGGTCTTGAAAGAAGTCAGCGTTTTTCCGCTTCCTGTGGTATGCCAAATATAGCCGCCTGCGTCAATCGTTCCGGTCTTTTTGTAGTTGGTGGAGATTTCGATGCGATTTAAGATGCGTTCTGTCGCCGCAATCTGATAGGGACGCATAACCATCAGAATTTCTTCGGTTGTGAAAACACAATACTTCGTCAACACATTCAGAATGGTGTGCTTGGCGAGGAATGTTTTGGTAAAGTCAATCAAGTCTGCGATAACCTTGTTGTTGCCGTCTGCCCAGAAGGAAGTAAACTCAAAGCTGTTGCTGGTTTTCTTCGATTTCTGCTTTGCAGATTCACCCATCTCTTTGATATGGCTGTTTCGGGTGGTGTTGGAGTAATACTTGGTATGGGTTCCGTTGGAGATAATGAAAATCTGCACATACTCATACAAGCCGCTTGCCGCCCAGAAGCTGTCTCTCTGGTAGCGCTTGATCTGGTTAAAGGCTTCACGGATTGCAACGCCACGGCGTTTCAGCTCCACATGGACAAGGGGCAGACCGTTGACCAAAATGGTCACATCGTAGCGTGTGTCATGGTTGCCCTCGTTTTCCTCGTACTGATTGATGACCTGCAAGCGGTTGCTGTGAACGTTCTTTTTGTCTATGAGCTGAATGTTCTTGGAAGTTCCGTCATCCCTGCGGAGTACCTTTACATGGTCGGTCTGAATGGTGCGGCTCTTTTCAACAATGCCATCGTTAGCATTGGCAAGGATCTCCGTGAAGAAGCGTTTCCACTCGCTGTCAGTAAAGGTATAGTTATTGAGCACTTCTAACTGCCGCCGCAGGTTGGTAATCAAGCCGCTTTCATCGTGAACAGAAAGATACTCATATCCCTGTTCACAGAGCAGGCGGATAAACTCCTTTTCCAGTGCTGCTTCGCTCTGGAAGCTGTCAGACCGTGCGCTCTCCGGCGTATATTCCGCAACCACGGTGCTCTCGTTGCTGGCTGCTATAATGTTATAGGACATAAATCAATTTGCAATTAGCAATTTGCAATTAGCAATTGCTGACAGCGTTCTCCCTTCTGAATTTATTGTTTTTGGGTTTTGGTGATGGATGCGAGAATCTTGATGATTTCTTTGCAATCCGAGTAAATGCTGTCAAACGCATATTTCTCCATGTATCCGCTCTCGTGAAGCAACTCGAGCCAGTACTCTGTTTCGTTAGCCTCTTTATAGGCGATATACATTTTTGCATAAAAATCCGCCTTGCTTTGTGCATTAGCGGCTTCTTTTGCATTTGCGCCTATACTCGTACCGCTGCGCAGAACTTGCTTTGAAAGAACATATTCTTTCTTTGTTTCACAAAGAAATTGATAAAGCTTGATGATTCGCAAAGCAAAAGCCTTGCTTTTATCTAAAATAATGTTCTCCCTCATTGCTCATTCCTCATTGCTGATTGCTCATTTCGTGAAAAGCTAACAGCTTTTCACGGTAGTATTCGTATTGCTTTGTTCGTGCTTCAATCTCGGCAGGCAAGCCGGAAGTCAGGTCGTTGCAAAGAGCATCAAAGCGGTCAAGTATGGAAACAATGCGTTCCTGTTCGCTCACAGCGGGGATAGGCACACACAGTTGTTTCAGTGCGCCCATATCTACGCTGTTAAAATTACCTTGAAACAGGTGTCCTTTGCACCGTTCATCCACCTTGTAGAAGTAGTAATTCATGAAACGCATATTGATAATATCGGCAAAAGCGGCTTTTGGCGTAAAGAAGGAGAACCTCTGATTGCCAAGGCACTCAACCGTAATCAAGGCGTGTTCACCAATGGTTGCGGAAGTGGAAAGCGCAATCGAATTTGCCGGAATTTTCTTTCCGCCCTTTACAGCAGCTTCGGTGACTTTTTGTAATGCACTTGAAAGCACATGACCATTCATGCGGATATCCTCCATGCGAAACCAATCTACCGTTCCGTCTGTCCAATATTCTGGATTAGCCTTTGATGGCGTATAGCCGTTCCGAATATCAAAAATATTTTCAAGCGGCAGAGAAATATACCCAAAAACATATTGACACAGACGGATCAGTGTGTTATAATTGTCTGTCTGTCTGTCTGTCTGTCTGTCTGTCTGTCTGTCAAGATTATCTTGCCGGTTGCCGCATAAGTCAAGAGGGCATCACGATAGAACTCATATTGCTTCTTGCGGGCTTCAATCTCCGCAGGCAGACCGATTTTAAGGTCAGAACAGATGGCATCGAAGTTGTCCAGAACATTGACAATGCGTTTCTGGACATCAAGTGACGGAATTGCCACTTGGAACTTATTGAGCATTGGTCTGCGGATTGACGGCACTGACCCTTGATACATTTGCTGACCGATATATTTCGGGAAAGTGGCAACAAAGTAGTGGCACAAATATTTTCCCAAAAGCCCGTCTGTTGCAGGATGGATTCTGTAGGCTCTTTGATGGAGTGCATATTTCCCGTTGATATAATGGAATACCTTTCCAACGCCTACGCCGTCTCCTGCGGTGATAATTGCTTCTTCATCATACTCGTATTCATCTTTAGCAAGTGGCTGCTGAGAACCAACAAAAAATGGATAACAGCCGCCCTCAACCGCATCATCAGTGTTGCTCGACCCAGTTGAAATGTCTGCAATCTCCGCAAGTGTCCTCCACACAACATCACTTGTCGCCCCCCCTCGGGCATCGCCGAAGGTCAGCAGCTTATCCCGATAAAACTCATACTGTTTCTTTCTCGCTGTAAGCTCCGCTGTAAGCTCCGCTGTAAGCTCCGTGAAATTGTCCAGAATACGGACAATTTCACTCTGCACAGGCAGAGGTGGAACGGGGATCAAAAAATCCTCTGTTACTTTTAAAGAAATCTGCGGTAGCGAACCCATTCCTGATGCAGCTTCTCTGAATTTCTCCATATTGTTTTTCAACACATAGTAGAGATATTTAACTGCTGTTTTATTTTCGTGCGTATATGCCCACATTTCATTTTTGAATGTGAAAGGTTTTTCATAATATACAGCATCAATTACTCCACGGGATTGAACCAATACCGCCGGAACTCTCGTTATATTTGCTTTCGGAATATCTTCCTCGTAAGCATCAATGACCGTCTTACCACCGGCAAAAATTCGCACATCGCCATCGGCTCTCTCAATTTCTTTCATCTTAGCCGCTGTGATTGGCGTTCCTTTAAGTCTTTGGTAAACTTCTTTGATTGGCTTAAATTCAACTCCGTCTGGGCAAAGCTCCTGTATTAGCTCTTCAAGTTTGGTCATCAAGCAATCCCTCCTTCTTCATAACCTCAACGATTCTTTTCTCATCTTTTTTATTTTTTGGTACATATGGTATGTCACAAACATCTAACAGCCCGAGTTCTCGCATACGCATAATTTCTTTTAGAACATCAAAATTTATCGACACCCAAATATCTGTTCCATAAAGAACGTTAATTCTAATGACTCCATCCTGTAAATGTTGCATAGTTTCTTCCATACACAAACCAGTTTGGAGAATAGTCGCATATTCTTTTGGGTCAATTTTCTTAATGTCTTCCGTATCGTAAAAAATCTTGTATTCTTTTGTCGGTACATTGGAGGGAATAGCTCTATTCCTTCCCGGATGTTTAATATTTAAGACTTTCTCTTCAATGTCTTTCGTTATGCCGTTTGCAATTCTAAACAGTTTGCTATCAAAAGCCACAAAGTCTAAACTCAATCCTTGGGGAAGAAATTCTGAGCACAACTTTTGCACAGTACGAATTTGTTCAATCATTTCGTCTGCAATTTCTTGGAGTGATGCGTATTCTTTAGCCGTATAATTATCGTCTTTGTGTGCAAAGTTCTTATCACGCTCATAGTAAATAGCAGAAATAATGGGGTTAGAACAAATAGTCTTTTTCTTCCCTGGAAAGCATTTGTCCATTACCACACAGATGCTAACATAAAACTTTTGCTTCGCATCATTGACTTCCTGTCGGATATCAATGTTGGACACTTTACTGCCATTCTCTACAAGGAAAAGAACCGTATCAACAGATTTTTTGCCGTCTATTAAGTATCGTGCCAGTTCCCACTTGTTCATTTTTGCCCCTCGATTTCCGCAATAATCTTTGCGATTTCATCTCTCAATTTCTGCTCCCGTGCGAAAAACAGCCTTGTCGTTTCTGCCTTGGCATCGTAGTCAATACTGGTGGCATAGATGTCGGTGATCTTCTGGTAAAACCGCCGTTCCGAAAGGCGAATCTCACGGATGCGTTCCAGCTGCTCCTCAAAATAATCCTTTGTCAGAATGGTGCCGCCGTTTTTCAGACGGTCATCATCCATAACCCAGCCTTGAATGGTGTAATCTTTTACAATCTGGTTGGCCCATTTTCTAAACTGCACCGCTCGCTCGTTATTCACCTTGAAGCCAACCGAAATGATCATTTGCAGATTATAATGGTTTACTTCACGGGCAACCTCACGGGAACCTTCCGTTTGAACTATCCGATATTTTCGGATAGTTGACGATTGTTCCAATTCTGAATCGGAATATATTTTTTTAATATGGTCATTGATGGTTCGTACATCCACATCATACAAAGTAGCCATCATCTTTTGCGTCAGCCAGATATTTTCGTCCTCGTAACGCATCTCTATGCTTTTTTCGTCTGCACCTGTGGAGGCAACAAATGTCAGATATTCCGCAGCGGAGGAACGAACGATGCTGATTTCACGCTTATCCTTCTTCATCATCCCACCTCAATTTCCGCAATAATCTTTGCGATTTCATCACGGAGCACCTGCTCACGGGCAACGATTTGCTCGATCTCGGCGTTGAGCTTTACAATGTCGATTTTCTCTCTGGTGTCCTCGGCTTCCACATAGGTGGAAACAGAGAGATTATAATCATTGTCCGCAATTTCCTCATAGCTTTCAAGATGAGAGAAGTGGGCTTCCTCGGCACGCTTGGCAAAGGTCTCAACAATTCTTTCGATGTTCGCCTGTGTCAGCTTGTTGTTGTTCGTAACCTTGATGCACTCGCCGGAAGCGTCGATAAACAGGGTTTTGTTGTCGGCTTTGCCTTTTTTCAGCACCATAATGCAGGTCGCAATGGAAGTTCCAAAGAACAGATTGCTCGGCAGCTGGATAATACAATCAATAAAGTTGTTGTCGATCAGATACTTTCTGATTTTCTGTTCTGCGCCGCCACGGTACATAATGCCGGGGAAGCAGACGATCGCCGCTGTGCCGCCTGTTGCCAGCCACGCAAGGGAGTGCATAATAAAAGCAAGGTCAGCTTTAGACTTCGGTGCGAGAACACCAGCCGGAGAAAAACGAGGATCGTTAATCAGCAAAGGGTTATCATCGCCAGCCCATTTGATGGAATAAGGGGGATTGGATACAATCAACTCAAACGGTTCATCGTCCCAATGCTGCGGTGCGGTCAGCGTGTCCTCACAGGCAATGTCAAACTTATCAAAACCAATATCATGCAGGAACATATTGATACGGCAAAGGTTATAAGTAGTGATGTTGATTTCCTGTCCGAAGAAGCCGTTGCGGACGGCATCTCTGCCCAAAACCTTTTCGGCTTTCAGAAGCAGGGAGCCAGAGCCGCAGGCAGGGTCATAGACTTTATTGATTTCAGTCTTGCCCACCGTGCCAAGTCGGGTCAGCAGTTCGGAAACATCCGCAGGGGTAAAGAACTCGCCGCCGGATTTTCCTGCCCCGGATGCGTACATGGTCATCAGATACTCATAGGCATCGCCAAAGGCATCAATATCGTGATCCTTTACATCGCCGAGGTTCATGTTGGCTACGCCGTGCAGGAGTTTTGCAAGGCGTTCGTTTCTCTTTGCAACGGTAGAGCCGAGTTTGTTGCTGTTCACGTCAAAATCATCGAACAGCCCGGCGAAGCTGCTTTCGGAGGAAGAACCCTTTGCGGATGCTTCGATATGGTTAAACACACGCTCCAAGGTTTCATTCAGATTTTCGTCGTTGTCGGCTCTGAGATTGACATTGCAAAACAGCTCGGACGGAAGAATAAAGAAGCCCTTTTCTTCTACCAAGCCGTCACGAGCTTCCTCAGCTTCGGCATCCGGCATTTTTGCATAGTCAAAAGCGTTGTTTCCGGCTTCCTGTTCACCGGAATTGACATAGCTTGTCAGGTTTTCAGAAATGTATCGATAAAACATCGTGCCAAGAACATAGTTCTTAAAATCCCAGCCGTCAACGGCACCACGAAGTTCATCAGCGATTGCCCATATCGCACGGTGCAGCTCGTCACGCTCCTGCTCTTTCTTTGTATCAATCATTGTTTCCGTTCTCCTTTTCGTTCGGTATAAATTCCAGAATATCGTCAACGCCGCAATCGAGGGCAAAACATAGCTTTTCAATGCTCTCCAATGAAACATATTGGTCTCTTCTAAGTCGGGTTAAAATGTTGGCACTAAAGCCTGCCTGTTCTGTCAATTCAGCCGTTGCAATACCACGGTCGATTAACAGATGAAATAGTTTTTTATACGTAACAGCCATAGTACCCTCCCGATTTAAGAATATCCTTGTCTATTATATCACGATAATGTGAATTTTTCAAGCAGTCGGGATGAAATGTCGTGATTTAATCGTTTTGAAGCCGCAGAACCTTAAAAATGAGAAAATCGGTAGAAATACTCCTTGCTACGCAATAGCGGTCAAAACATCGAGTACAGACCCGACGTTTTGACCGCATATCGCCCCTAAACGCTACATTATTTTGTTCGGCTCTGGAACCCGGTTTGCTTGGCGGTCTCGCTTGCTTTCTGTCTGCGCTCCTCACTCATGGGCGGTTGCAAACGGATGGACAGCCGGGACTTGTCCAGCACATAGGAAACGCCGCCCTGTTCATAGGCCTTTTCCTGTCGGCAAAGGGCGGGGTACTTCTTGGCGAACATTGCCAGCCGCTTTTTCAGTCCGGCATTAAATGTGTAGATGCTTGCCGTGTCCTCGCACTCGTTGAATAAGATGATAGTTTCCTTTTCATACTTCGTCAGCTTCGCCATAATCGTCCTCCATATCGTAGCTGCTGATTTCCGCCAGACGCAAAGTCAGTTCCGCTTCATAGTAGCCGTCCATTTCCATGCGGAGCGTGGGGTAGAAGCGGCGATACCAGTCGTGCGCTTTCTCAGTACTCAGCTTGATTGCAAGGTTGTTGAACAACTCTCCAGCAACAGGGTCGGGCGTGATAGCTGCCAACAGTTGCATACGTTCAACCGTTGCCCTGTGGTTGTGGCAGCCAAAGATGTAAAGGACTTTCTTCTCGTTGATGTTCAGCTTCATAGTGCGTTCCTCCTGTTTTTTGATAAATGAAAAGCGGCAGGGGTTTCACAAGGAAATACCTGTCGCTTTTGCTTCGGTATGAAATTAGCAGGTCTGGGCTTGGAAAATCAGCAATAAATCAAATCATGCTTGATGATTTCCTCGGCTCGGCTGCGGATGGAGTTCATGGCCTGCACCCATAGCATCTGGTCGGAGGCTTTCAGGGCTTCGTCCACGCCCTCGGCTTCTGCCATCTGCTCAATGATAAGACTGCATCTTTCCGTTGCCTGCTCGTTCAGATCGGCAAGGTAGGTGTGCAGCTTGCAGGAGAGAACGAGTTCGCTGTAAAAACCGGGACGGTACATCCGCAGGTAGGCTTGATGCAGCCTGCCCCAATGCCTAACAGGACGTTTTTCCTCCGGCAGCTTCCAGTCCGGCACATAGTAATCGCCTACGAGAATGTAGTCGATGCCGTTTTCGTGGATTCTTGGCTTCAATTCTTTCATGCTGGTACTTCCTCCTGTCTTGCTTTCTTTTTGTGGTACTCATCTCTGCGCTTGGCAAGGGTGGCTTCATATCGCCGGATGGCTTCGGGGTCTCCGGCTTCCGCATCGGCTTTCATTTTCTGATAGCATCTGACGGTAGCTTCACTCTGATATTTCCGCTTCTCAGCCAGTTTCCTTGCGGCTTCTCCATCGGTCTTGGCAAGCTCCACAAGGGCTTCGTGTTCGGCCTTGCGCCTGGCAGTCCTTGTGCGGACATACTCCGCTTTCCGTTCTGCCATCATAGCGGCATATTCGGGGTCAGCCGCCATTCTCGCTT
>ENA-ORMN01001411-ORMN01001411.1-human-gut-metagenome-genome-assembly--contig:-NODE-1411-length-23719-cov-12.589207_pt1 | contig 23719 bp, 21 predicted proteins | sample MGYA00242102_ERZ508993 | MGnify/ENA primary metagenome ERZ508993 (study PRJEB26280, sample SAMEA2338770) | human gut metagenome | biome: human gut; feature: human-associated habitat; material: faeces...
TAATGCCCCGCAGCAGCCCCAGCAGCCCGCGCTTGACAAGGGGATCGCTGTGCGAGCAGGGAATGGTCTGCAATATGCCGCACAGAAAGCCGATCACGCAGCCAACCAGCGTAGCAATTACAGCCAGCAGCAGGGTGCTGCCGACGCCGTTTAGATAGGAGGAGCCGTACTTGCCCCACAGCAAGGCGATATCGTCAAACAGGGCCGCAAATCTGTTCATAATGCGCTTCGTTCCTTTCAGATGGACGGGCGGCGCAAAGGCGCGCCGCCCGCATGCTTATGCTTACTCGATGGGCTGAATGGCCGTGGCCTGCGCCATGATGGCGTTGAAGTCCTCCGCCGTCATGGTAGACAGCACGCTGTCCAGGGCTTCCTTCAGCACGGTGTTGCCCTTGCGGACGGAGATGCCGATGTTGACGTTTTCGGCGCGTTCAGCCTCGGAGGCGAACTGGAAGTCGCCGTCGGTGCCGGAGAAGTTGAGGATGACGAGGTTCTCGTCCTGCGCGGCGGCGCCAATGGCGGTGGGCATGTCGGTGCAGATGAAGTCGACGGAGCCGGTCTGCAGCTGCATGATCATGGCCGGTGCGGTCTCAGCGGGGGCAAGGAGGTCGGCGTTTTCGATCTGCGGCAGGCAGGAGTCATACCAGATGGTGCCGGACTGCGCGGTGCACTTGCCGCCGGCCAGGTCGGCGATGGAGGTAGCGCCAGCGTAGGGGCTGTCCTTGGTGGTGACGCAGACGATGGTGGCATAGTAGTACGGGCCAGCCATGTCAACTTCCTGCATGCGGTCGGCGGTCATGGACTGACCGGCGATGTTGGCGTCCATCGTGCCGGACTGGACAGCCGGGCAGAGGGAATCCCACGCGGAGGAGACGATCTCAAGCTCCCAGCCGTTGGCCTCGCAGATCTTCTTGGCAATCATCACATCGTAGCCGTTGGCGTAAGCGCCGGGAACGTTGGAAATGGGCACCGCGCCGTTGGAATCGTCCATCTGGGTCCAGTTGTAGGGCGCGTAGGCGCACTCCATGGCGACGGTCAGCACGCCGTCCGAAAGGCTGTCCTCAGTCTTCTTGCCGCAAGCTGCCATGGACAAACAAAGTACCAATACAAGTGCCAAACTCAGAAATCTGCGCATTTTTCTTTCCTCCGAAAAACTTAAAATTTTTAAATTAAACGGCGGCAGGAGCATCACTCCGACCGCCGCAATAAACATAAATAAAAACGTTCTTGGCTTTTTGAATGATAGCACTCCACAGATGTAGCTGTGACAGTCAGCGGGATATTATCCCGCTGCCCAGGTACGCAGAGCCCGCATAGCCCTTCGTCCTTCGGCAGCCTTCCCTTTAGCCCCCCGTCAACGCCCTGCGTGGCTGTTGAGGGTTAATATTGTCGGCTGCGCCTCTATCCAGTCGCTGTTTAATTTTGTTGTATTATATACTGCGCGTTATTCCTTGTCAACAGTATAAATTTTATTTATTTTTTATCATTACTGCCTGCCGGGCATTTATGAGTTCCAGACCACCTTGCCATAAATGCTGACGGTTTACTCCGGCTTCGGCGTCATTCCACTATATACCTTAACTGCCAACAGTACGCACAGCGCCGTAAATACCAGCACATAGCCCTCTACGGCGATAATGCTCTTTATGATGCCTGTTTGATAGGCTATAGCCCCAAGGTCGAGAAGCGCGTGCAGCCCTATGGCAAGAGGATAATACCAGCCCCTGCCCTTCTGCTTTACCGCGGCGAACACCAGCACCGACATTGAAATATGGAAGGCTATCGCCATGATGCGCTCAATACCGCTCACGAGGTACATAAACGGATTCGTCCCGGTAAACGCGGTCATCAGCACGGAGGCCATATCCTCGCCGATGCCGAGAACGGTAAGACCCGCCATGCCGCCCGAAAGGTTGATTATCGCAGAGATTGCAATGTAGCTTATCATGGTAAGGCCGGATACCATCACCGCTTCCACGCCGCCATGTCCTATACCGTACATAACGCTCTCACATCTGTCGTCCTTCTTCTTAAAGAGCAGCTTAAAGGCACATAACCGTCCCGTCTCCTCACACACACCCGCCGCCAGAGCGCCGTACAGCCCATACGCCCACAGGTTGGACTGCATGAAGGCGGCGCAGGAGCCGCTGCCGTACAGCACGAGCCTGTGGCATATGTTTTCCAATATTATGGCAAACACCACAAACGCAGCTGCGCCGATGAACAGCGATGAAGCCTTCGCGCCGGTGCGCTTATGCCATATTATGCCCAGCGCTATAGGCAGGCCTATGCTCACAATGGCTGATATAGCCATAAAAACGATCGAGAGGGTTGGTACCATGATTTCACCGCCTTATATTTTAGAAGTTTACCTAAGTATATTATATGCCAAACATTATTTGCCGTCAAAAGGTAGTTAAACGATTTTCTAAATTATTCTTCGTTGCGTCTCAGCATCGCGGCGCCTATTATGCCCGCGTCGTTGCCCATCACGGCCGGAACTACGCTGCCGTGGTTTTCAAAGAAGCTCTTCGCGTGTACGTTTTTTCTGAGAGGTTCAAAGAGAAATTCCCCTGCGGCGGAAACCCCGCCGCCTATTGCCACCCGCTCACAGTCCAGCAGGTTTATCATTGAAGCCACCGCAGAGCCCAGGTGATCCACATAATTATGGAACACCTCCAAAGCGGCACTGTCCCCCTCCCTGGCGCAGTCGATAGCGATCTTGGCGTCCATGCTTTCAGACCTGCCCATCGTGCGCTCAAAGAGCAGGCTGTCGGGGTGCTTTTCCATGGCCCTTATGGCATCGCGTATTATTGCGGTGGCGGAGCAGTATGCCTCTATACAGCCCTTATTTCCGCAGGTACACTGTTCTCCGCCGCTTACCAGCAGCGCATGGCCCAGCTCACAGCCGTTGCCAAGGCCGCCGTGAAACATCCTGCCGCCCAGTATAAGGCCGCCACCCACTCCAGTACCCAGAGTAAACAGCACGGCGGTCCGGCAGCCCACGAAGGCTCCCTTGTGAAGCTCCGCAAGCGCCGCACCGTCAGCGTCGTTCGCGAGGAATACCGGGATATCGCCGAAATGCTTCTGTATCCTGGCCTTCAATGGCTCGTTGTGAAAATTCAGGTTATATGCGTTTATGACGACGCTGCCCGCAGGATCTATGCTGCCAGGAACAACTACGCCCACGCTATCCAGATCATATAACCCGGCGCCCTGCCTTTTGAGCATTGAAAGCGTACCTTCGTGTATTATCTCTGCCGTGCGCTCCCCGCCGCCCTTTATTTCAAAGGGCATGCTTTCCCGCTGCACTACCTCTAGCGCCTCGTCCACAAGTCCCATGGCGATGTTTGTGCCGCCTATATCCACGCCCACCTGATACATATATTTCTCCTTCCAAAGCTATTTCAGTTTCAGTTCAAATTCTCGCTCAGAGTCAAAGCCCATATGCTTCAGTCTGAAATTGCGCACGGCTACCTCTACCAGCACCGCAACGTTACGTCCCGGGCTTATGGGCAGCGGCGTAAGCGGAACCGGCAGACCAAGTATATCCATTGCGTCGACAGCCTTTTCTTCCGTATCCAGATACTCTTCAAGCTTCTTCAGATCTATGACTAAATTTATATCCTTCTCCGGCAGTATGGCGCTCATGCCGTAAAGATAGCGCACGTCTATTATGCCAATGCCACGGACATCCATTATGTGCTTTGTGGCGTTGGGAGCGCGGCCCACCAGCCGCTCTTCAAGGCGGGATACCTCCACTACATCGTCCGCTACCAGCCTGTGCCCGCTCTGTATCAGGTCCAGCGCTGTCTCGCTCTTGCCCAGGCCGCTTTCACCCCTTATCAGAACACCGGTTCCGTATATATCCATGAGTTCTCCATGGAGCAGTATGCGCCGTGCCAGCTTTTTCTGTATGAAGCTGGATATCTCGTGGCCCACCCTGTCGGTGGTACGGTTTGTAATGAATACCGGCACGCCGTAGTGCCTCGCCTTTTCAAGCAGTATCTCCGGGGGCTTGTTGCCGCGGGCGCAAACTATGCATGGAACATGAAGCCCCATGAACCGCTCCATTCTGTCCGCAAGCTGTTGGGGCGTCAGGCTGTAAAGATAGTACATCTCCGCGTTGCCTATGAGCTGCACCCGCTTTGGAGAAAATTTTTCATAAAAGCCCGTAAACTGCAAGCCGGGCCGGCTTATCTCTGGAGTCTGGAAGCTTATGCTCCCGCTGCCCGGCTCAAGGGCAGTTATCTCAAGCTCGCCGCATATTTCCCTTACGCTTACCTCTACCGCCATACTGTCCTCCGTAAAGCTATACCTTGCCGTTTATTATGCATTCGATGAGCCGTGCCACCCCGAAGTCCGCGCACGAGGGTATCACAAGATCCGCAGCTTTCTTTACCTCCGGCTTCCCGTTATCCACTGCGCAGCCGAGGCCCGCCCAGCGTATCATCTCCAGATCGAGCGAATTATCGCCCACCGCCACGGTGTCCTTTTGGGCTATGCCAAGGTATCCCGCCACCCATTCAAGGCCGGCGCCCTTGTGGGCGGCAGGGTTGTTGAACTCTATAAAGCCCTTGCTGGAACCGGATACCTTTAGCTTTCCCGCGTATTTTTTCTGAAACTCCGGTATAAGCCTCTGCGCCTTCTCGTCGGTAGTCATCATGAGGACCTTCGGCACGTTGTACCAGGTCTTTTTCATTATATCCGGATCGTATTCGCAGGGCAGATCCAGCTTTTCGGCGTAGCCCTCCACATAGGGATTGGGTTCTTCGGCTATCACCTTGTCACCCTGATAGATATGGGCGTGTATACCCAGTGTCTTCGCCTCCCCGAGAACCTCCGTAACGAGCTCCGGCGGTATTTCATGGGCGTGTAATGCCCTGCCCGTCCCGGGATCGGTCACCATTGCGCCGCCGTAGTTTATGGTGGGATCGGTTATGTCAAGCTGATCTATTATAAGCTTCGAGCCCAGCCAGCCGCGGCCAGTGGCCACGGTCACGTGTATGCCGTGCTCCTTTGCCTTTCTTACGGCCTCGATTATCTCATTTGGAACTACCCTCGGGTTGAGGGTTATGGTATCGTCTATATCCAGCGCTATAAGCCTGTACATGTCTTTTGATCGTCCTTTCCTTCTTCTTGCCGTTCCTCCGGGTGAAAATGCGCGAATACCTTTTCCGCCGCGGGCTTGCTCATTCCCTTTGCGCCGCAAAGCTCCTCAATCGATGCGTTCCTTATATTTTCCGACGTTATGAAGGCGTCGAAAAGGGCCCGTTTACGCTTTGGGCCTATGCCGTCTATGCCGTCCAGCTCCGACATCAGGGCGTTTTTCGCCCTGAGGCTCCTGTGGTAGGTTATAGCGAACCTGTGGGCCTCGTCCCTTATGCGTTCCAGTATGTGCAGCGCCGGATCCCTGCGTGAAAGGCGTATGGGCTCCTCCTTATCCGGCAGTATTATATCCTCGTTCTGCTCCGCAAGGCCTATGGCGGGGATATGTGAAAGGCCAAATTCCTCCAGCACCTCAAGCGCCACGTTGAGCTGCCCCCTGCCGCCGTCCACTACCAGAAGGTCGGGCAGGCGCGTGAATTTCTCGTCGCCGTCCTTCGCCCTCTGGAAGCGCCGCGTAAGCACCTCCCGCATCGCCATGTAATCGTCGCCGTTGACCTCCTCCTTTATTCGGAAGCGGCGATATTCCTTTGGCGCACTCTTGCCGTTTATGAACACCACCATGCCGGATACGGTATCCCTTCCGCGTATGTGTGAGTTGTCGTAGCACTCCATGCGCTCGGGCATCTCGTCCAGGCCTATTATCTCGCATAGCCGCAGCATTGCGCCCTCGCCCCGCTCCCAGCTCCTGTGCTCCAGCTCCCGCGCCTTTTGTATGGCTTCAACGCCGTTCCGATAGGCCATTTCGGCAAGCTTTTTCTTTTCGCCCCGCTGAGGACAGGTTATCTCGACCTTGCTGCCACGGTTCTCGCTTAGCCATTCGGACAGCACCTCCTTCTCCTCCGGCATGTCCCTCACCACTATCTCCTTTGGCACAGGCGCGCCGTCAGCGTAGTGCTGCTTGAGAAAGGAGGCCATTATCTCGCCCGTGGTCTCTCCGCCGCAGGCTATGCTCATGCTCTCGGCCCAGATTATCTTGCCGCCCCGCTCAAACAGGGCGAATACCACCGAATCCTCCTGATCCTTCACGAATGCGAATATGTCCCGCTCGCTGCCGGTAACAGATATGGCCTGCTGCTTTTCCGCAAGGCTCTTTATGGCCTTTATCCTGTCGCGGAGCTGGGCTGCCTTCTCGTATTCCATATTTTCCGAGGCAGATTGCATCTGTTCAGTAAGCAGCTCGATTATGGGGCCGGTATGCCCCTCAAGGAACCTGCTTACGCTTTCCAGCAGCCTATGGTATTCCTCCCGGCTGACCTTGCCGCTGCACGGGGCGCAGCACTTGCCCAGGTGGAACATGAGGCAGGGGCGCTCATTGCGGGCGATGGCCTTATGGATATCCTTTTTGCAGTGCCTGACCGGGAATATATCCCGTATGGCCGTAAGCGCATCCTTCAGGCTCAGGCTCGAAAGATAAGGGCCGAAGTACTTCGCTCCGTCCTTTTTGACCCTGCGCACGACTTCAAACCGTGGAAAATCCTGTTTTGTATCCAGCCTTACATACGGAAAATGCTTGTCGTCCTTTAATAGTATGTTATAACGCGGCATGAGCGCCTTTATGAGATTGCTCTCCAGCGTCAGCGCCTCTGTCTCGTTCGATGTTATGATATACTGAAAATCCTCGATATGGGAAACCATGGCCTCCACCTTTGGAGGCTTCGGGGTATGCTGAAAATACTGCCGCACCCTGTTCTTCAGGTTCACGGCCTTGCCGACGTATATAATCTCACCGCTGCCGTTGTACATCTTGTATACGCCCGGTTCGTCAGGCAGCAGTTTTAATTTTTCCGCTATGATATCATTCATGGAAGCTTCCCCCCATGATGATTATATCATTTATATAACCCTGGGTCTATCTGAAAAACCTTACCCTGTCGTCAAAAACGCGAATGAGGTTATCGTAAAGCTCCGCGCTCCTGCCCCCGGAAAGGTCGTATACCGTAATACGATCCGGAGAAAGGCCTACCAGTACGCTCATTATTCCCTCCTCGCTGCACTGTTCGTAATCTATCCTCACGTCGTTGTCATCTGTGAAGGTACAGCTGCCGTCGGGATTGAGTATCACATAAACCTCGCCCGCCCCCGATGATCGCAGCTTTACGAACGCGGACAGCACTTTGAGCAGCTCGGTATACTCGTCGTTGAGCAGCATCTCGTCAGCTGCGGCGTATACGCATCTCTCCCACTGTCTGCGGTAGTCCTGCATTCGGAAGCGTATATACCCTTCGAGAGAAAGGTAGCTGTTGCCCTCAAAGTAATCCATCAGCTCGACCTGCAATTTTTCCAGGCCTGAGGCCCGCTTTGCCATGCATATGGCCTCGGGCAGCACAGCCTTTTTTTCCTCCAGCGTAAGGGGCAGCCCGTTTACCATATAGGCTATCTCAAACTGGGCAAGATCCATGAGCAGCAGCTCGGCTACAGCCTCGCACCACTGCGCAAGCTGTGCCCCGCCCTCTATTGAAGCCTCTGCAAAGCCACGCCCGCACTCGGGTGAGATACCGCCGCCCAGCCTGTCGAGCCGCCGCTCCATGAGCCTGCCTATATCCGCCTCGTATTTCGTAGTGCCCACCGAGCACACCGCCATAGCACCTTACTCTCCTTATCCCGCTATACCTGCATCATATGCCGGGCTTTCCCTATGGGTTCCCGCTCATATCAGCCGCGCTTTTTTCGGCGCACGAGCATATTATGTGTATAATCAGGGCTTTGACCTGCCAGTAATTTTTCCCATAGCCGCCCTTGACAAAGGTCCCGGACGGGCATATAATCAATTCATATTTTATATTTTATCGTGGGTCGATACGGGTTAAGTACCAACGCAAAGGCACCATCAAGAGAGAGAGGGTCGCTGGCTGAAAGCCCTTTTATGGCGCGGCGTTTGGGAATACCGCCCCGCTACTGCGGTTCGCTTTGGGCGCGATACAGCCCCTATAAAGTGGGTTTTATGCCAATTAGGGTGGAACCGCGGATAACCGATATGTTTGAATTTGTCCGTCCCTTGCTTCGAGCTTGGGGCGGGCATTTTTATATTATCCGCAAAGCCTGATTTACATCATATAAGGAGGAACACCATGAATATCACTTTTCCCGATGGCTCCGTAAAGCAATACGAAGACGGCATGACCGCCCTTCAGATAGCTGAGTCCATCAGCCCCCGCCTCAGGAAAGCCACACTTGCCGCCGAGATAGACGGCAGCAGGGCGGACGCCTTCCGCCCCATCGCAGGCGACCACAGCATTAAGCTCCTCACCTGGGAAGATGAAGACGGCCGCTGGACCATGCGCCATACAGCCGCCCATATACTTGCCCAGGCCGTAAAGCGGGTACATCCCGAGGCAAAGCTGGCCATCGGCCCCGCCATTGACACCGGTTTCTACTATGACTTTGACGCGGAGCCCTTCACTCCGGAGGATCTCGAACAGATCCAGAAGGAGATGGAAAAGATAATCGCCGAGGCGCTGCCCCTTGAACGCTTTGAGATGCCCCGAGCCGACGCTATAAAGTACTTCGAAGAAAAAGGCGAGCCCTATAAGGTAGAGCTTATTCAGGATCTGCCCGAGGACGCCATAATAAGCTTCTACCGTCAGGGAGACTTTACCGACCTGTGCGCCGGCCCCCACGTTGAAAACACCGGCAAGGTAAAATTCGTAAAGCTCATGAGCGTTGCAGGCGCATACTGGCGCGGCAGCGAAAAGAACAAGATGCTTCAGCGCATATATGGCACCGCTTTTGAAAAGAAGGCCGACCTTGAGGAGTACATCACCCGCATCGAGGAGGCCAAGAAGCGCGACCACCGCAAGTTGGGCAAGGAGCTCGGCCTGTTCGCCCTCATGGAGGAGGGCCCCGGCTTCCCCTTCTTCCTCCCCAAGGGCATGGTGCTGCGCAACACCCTGCTCGAATACTGGCGCGAGGTGCATAAGCGATACGGCTATGTGGAAATCTCCACTCCTATAATTCTCAATCAGGAGCTGTGGCACAGGAGCGGCCACTGGGATCACTACAAGGACAACATGTACACCACCGTAATAGACGGCGAGGATTACGCGATAAAGCCCATGAACTGCCCCGGCGGCATGCTTGTCTACAAGCTTGAGCCCCATTCCTACCGCGAGCTGCCCCTGCGCATGGCTGAGCTTGGCCTCGTACACCGCCATGAGCTTTCCGGTGCGCTCCACGGCCTGTTCCGCGTTCGCTGCTTCACTCAGGACGATGCCCACATCTTCATGACTTGGGATCAGATGGAGCATGAGATACAGAACGTCGTTCGTCTGTTTGACGAAGTTTACTCCACCTTCGGCCTGACCTATCAGATTGAGGTTTCCACCATGCCGGAGGATCATATCGGCGAGAAGGAGACCTGGGATTTTGCCACCGATACCCTCAAGAAGGCTATAGAGCATATGGGCAAGAGCTACGTCATAAACGAGGGCGACGGCGCCTTCTACGGCCCCAAGCTTGACTTCCATCTTTCCGACTCCCTGGGCCGTACCTGGCAGTGCGGCACTATCCAGCTGGATATGCAGATGCCCGAAAGGTTCGATCTTGAGTACGTAGGCGAGGATGGCCAAAAGCACCGTCCCGTAATGATACACCGCGTCGTATTGGGCTCCATCGAGCGCTTCATAGGCGTTATCACCGAGCACTTCGCAGGCGCGTTCCCCACCTGGCTGGCTCCCGTACAGGTGAAGGTGCTGCCCCTTACCGACCGTACCGCCCAGGTATGCGACAATATCGCTTCCGAGCTTGACGAGCTTGGTCTGCGTGTAGAGGTTGATCACCGCAACGAAAAGCTGGGCTATAAGATCCGCGAAGCACAGCTCCAGCGTATCCCCTATATGCTGGTCGTAGGCGACCGCGACGTTGAAAACGGCGTTGTATCCGTCCGCTCCCGCAAGGGCGGCGACCTGGGCGCAATGACTCTCGACGCCTTCAAGGAAAAGATACTGGAAGAAGTAAAGACCAGAGCCCGTGACTAAAACCCGTGCAATATGAGAATCGCCCAAGTGACAAAGTCACTTGGGCGAAATTTATATGAGCAGTTCGGCTATCTGTACAGCGTTTGTCGCCGCGCCCTTGCGCACCGGGAAAACCGCCTCCTCGTGCAGCACCTCGGCACCCATGTATGACATTTCCCGAAGCTCTGCGTAGGTTATCTTCTCTATGCTCTTGGGATTGCTGACTATCCTCGGGTCCGCCATGAGTATTCCGGAAACGTCCGTCCAGTTTTCGTATGCTCCCGCCCCTATGGCAGCCGCCGCTATGGCGCCCGTAATGTCCGAACCGCCCCGGGAGAAGGTTCGTATACTGCCGTCAGGCATGGCTCCGTAAAAGCCGGGGATAACCACTTTGGGGGTTTCGGAAATTATCTTTCTCAGTGCATCGTTGGTTTTATGGAAGTCCACCTTACCATCGTAACCGAAGAACAGCCAATCCTTTGCGTCCGCAAACTCAAATCCCAGATACTCGGCCATGAGCGCCATGGTCACGCCGTACTTCAGGTGGGCATGGCAAAGATACAAAAGATCAGTTATCTTGCTGTCCCCTTCGAACCGCCTTCCGGGGGCGGATACCACTACCACGCAGCGCGTTTCGTCGCCTTTAACTTATATCCTTGACCTTCTTAAACTGTTCTCCGGAGGCCAGCGATGAGCCGCCGAATTTGCAAACCTTTATCATACAATTCGCCTGTGAATTTTCATTCGTTATTCGATGCCTGCGAAAAACATATCCGGGTCGCTCTTCTGAAGCCTCTTCGCCATCGCGTGCATCTCGGAAACAGTCAGGGGCTCGGTTATGATGTACTCGCCGTTTACCATCTGTCCGAGCTGCCGCAGTTCCGCAGTGATGGCCGAGGTACGGAGATAGTAGCTGTGCCTTTCCAGCGAATTATCCGCACGTATGGCTTTCTTCGGCGCGCATGGGCCTATTGCGTTGCACTTTATGTCCAGCATATCCTGCACCAGCGAGCTGCCGGTGGGGTATTTCCCTGCCCCCTGGCCCATAAGGCTCAGCCTACCTATGTTTTTGCCCACGAGCGTAGTCATGTTAAAATTCATGGTCACGCTGCTTTCGGGAGCCGAGAGCGGCAGCAGCGCAGGCTCCACGTATGCGCTTATGCCGTCTTTATGCTTCTTCGCCTTTACCATTAGCTTGCAGACCCTGCCCATCTTTTTAAAAGCTCTTATATCCTTATCCGTTATATGCCGTATGCCGAACACGTCCACGCTGTCCTCCGCCACCGCCCCCTCAAAGGCAACTGAAGCGGATATGGCGCACTTGCGCTGGGCATCATTGCCGTCGATATCCGCGGAAGGCTCTGCTTCGGCATAGCCCAGCCTCTGAGCCTCTGAAAGCGCCGCGCCAAATGGCAGTCCTTTTTCTGTCATGGAGTATAGTATAAAATTGGTGGTACCGTTCATAATGCCGGATATCTCGGTTATCTCATCACATCGCTTGGCACGTATGAGATTGAAAAGCCAGGGTACACCGCCCCCTGCCGAGGAGGTGAACCGAAGCTGCACGCCGTTTTCCCCTGCCAACGCCACAAGCTCGCTATAGTAGTGGCATATGAGCTGCTTGTTGGCGCTGACTACGTGCTTTTTAGCCTTCAAAGCTTCCGTCACATATTCATAGGCCGGATGCAGTCCGCCTATTGTTTCAGCCACTATGTCAATCTCTTCGTCGTTTAATATATCCTTAAAGTCGGTGGTCATGACGGCTTCCATGCCGGGCCTTATGCTGCGGGCAAGAATGTGCTTTACAGCCAGGCCACCCTTCATTTCGCATATTATGTCGTAAGCACCGCCGCCCACGTTCCCATAGCCCAATAACGCCACTTTCATAAAACACTCTCCTCTTTTTGTGTTTATTTTAAATACACTTGTTTTTATAATAGAGACACTTTAACACATTGCGCGGAACATTGCAAGCAAAATTGTTATTATCCCTTTGCGTTATTGCTATTTCCGCCATAATAAAGTATTATAGTGTTAATTACATAACATATTGACTCAGTAAATAATCGCGATTATAATCTAAATCAAGGAGGGCCCTCATGCGAGAGGATCTTACCCAAAGGCGTTTCATCGAGGAGACCTACCGTATAATATCGGCCGAAGGCCGTGAAGCCTTGAGCATTCGCCGCCTTGCGCGGGATATGCACTGCAACAGCGCCAACATCTACCGATACTTCAAGGATCTTGACGAGCTGGTGACGTACGCCTCACTGCGCTACCTTACCGCGTATCTGGGCGACGTTGCGGTGTGTTACGCCAAATCCGAGACTACATACCAGACCCACGTAGCGGTATGGGATTGCTTCTCCCGCCACGCTTTCGCAAACGGTCCTATCTTCGATAACCTGTTTTTCGGCCGCCACAGCCGCATGCTGAACGATATTATCAAGAACTATTACGCCATATTCCCCGAGGATCTTTCCGGTCTCTCCCCCTCCATCGCCAACATATTCAGCGAAGGCAGCTTCAACAACAGGGACTATCTCATGATATCCCGCTGCGTAGACGAGGGATGGTTCACGGAGGAAGACGCAAAGTTTCTCAACAGCTTCTCCATACACCTTTTTCTCGGATACCTCAAGGAGCTATTGCAGAAGGAACCTTCGGAGAAGCTTTCAAAGAGTTACCATGACGATTTCATGGCTACTCTTGTCAAGATCATGGATTATTTCCGGCTGAAATAGCCAAATCTATCCAAAATAGCGCCGGGCTTAACCGGCTTTATTTCGGCCAATAACTAATCGCGATTATTTTTGTGAGAGTTTTAACAGGATCATTATAAAATCTCTCACATATTAATACAGGAGGAAAACAAAATGGCTTACACCCCAGAACTGCTCGCAGAAAAGAAGAGGATCGAACAGCATGTGAAGATCGGCAGCGAAGCGCTGTACCTGACCAAGGCCGAGTGCATGGAGAACGGCCCCACTGTGGAGGACACAATAGCAGCCGTACGCAAGACATTTATCGCACACGGCAAAAAAGAATACGAAATGCCCGCCAAGATAGGTGTCCACCCTCACGACGACGTATTCTACCACGCTATGCCCGCCTATGTCCCCGGCCAGATGGCGATGGGTTGCAAGTGGATAGAGTGCTACCCCCGCAATCCCAAGGACTGGGGCCTCCCTCAGACCTCTTCCGTTCTTGTGCTCAACGAGCTTATAACCGGATACCCCATGGCCATAATGGACGGCGCATGGGTCACCGCAATGCGCACTCCTGCCGTTACCGCAGTCGCTGCGGAAGCCCTGTGCCCCGATGCGGAATCCTTCGGCATGTTCGGCTGCGGCGTACAGGGTCAGGGCCACGTCCGCTTCATAGTAAAGACCCTGAAGAAGCTTAAGAAGATATACATCTACGACTCTTACGCCCCCATGATGGATAAGCTCATAGACAATGTCGGCGCCGAAGTCCCCTCCCATATCCAGCTCATTAAGGCTGCGGATCCCAAGGAGGTAGTGGACAATTGCGAAGCCCTGTGTTCCGCAACAAAGATCACCCGTGAGACCTACAACATCGTAAGAAAGGACTGGATACGTCCGGGTCAGACCATATTCCCCATGGACCTGAACAGCTTCTGGGAGGCGAGCATACAGCGGGATGCCGACAAGTATATCGTGGACAGCATAGACGAGCATGAGCTCTTTGCCTCCATGGGCTATTTCCCCGAGGGACTGCCTCACATCGTATGCGAGACCGGCGAGATAATCGCAGGACTTAAAGAGGGCCGGACCAGCAAGGACGAGATCATTGTCTGCTCTAACATCGGCATATCCGTATTCGATATGGCAGTAGCCAAACTGGTTTTCGACAGAGCCCTTGAAAATGGCGCAGGCCGCATTCTGCCCTTGTAATCCCCTCTTTCCACGTTAAGAAAACATTCAGCCCGCATACAGCTTTGTACGCGGGCAGTTTTTATGATATTATATATAAGATAAAACAGAAAAGGATTGCTTCCGTTTATTATGAAACAGGCAAGAAACTTCCCCGCAGCTACCATAACAAAAAAAGCAGAAAACTCCCTCCGTCTGGGCCACCCATGGGTATATGACGCCGAGGTGCTTAATCTTGAAGGCGAGCCCGAAAACGGCTCTCTTGTAGACGTATTTTCTGAAAAGGGATCTTATCTCGGCACCGGCTTTATAAGCTACAAGAGCAAAATACGTATACGCCTCCTTTCCTCAAACGCAAACGAGACCTTCGGAGATGAGTTCTTTGCCCGCAGGATACAGTACGCCCTCGCATACAGAAGGACCGTAATGGGCCCTACTGACTATCACTGCTGCCGCCTGGTATTCGGCGAGGCGGACGGGCTGCCTGGCCTTACCGTAGACCGCTATGAAAACATCCTCGTCTCTCAGGTTCTCTCCATAGGTATGGAAAGGGTAAAGGATACCGTATACCGCCAGCTCGTAAAGCAGCTCGCACAGGAAGGCGTAGGCATCGCCGGCATATTCGAGCGCAACGACGTAGCTATCCGTGAGCTCGAGGGCCTGGATAGAGGCAAGGGCTGGTACTTGGCTGATTATCTGCCCCAGCCTCCCTCCCCTATCACCGGGATAACCGAAAACGGCATACAGTACGAGGTAGATGTGGAGAACGGGCAAAAGACCGGCTTTTTCCTTGATCAGAAATACAACCGTCAGGCCGTGGCCAAGATAGCCGCAGGCAAAAAGGTGCTGGACTGCTTTACACACACCGGTTCCTTCGCCCTGAATGCAGCATTGGGCGGCGCTGATCGCGTAACCGCCGTGGACGTATCCGATACCGCCATAGAGATGGCAAAGCTTAACGCAAGGCGCAACGGCCTTATTGACAAGATGGATTTCATCGTGGCAGATGTATTTGACCTTCTTCCCGCGCTTTGCAATAAGCACGCGGATTATGACTTCGTCATACTGGATCCCCCCGCATTCACCAAGAGCCGCAAGGCCATAAAGGGGGCGGAACGCGGCTATAAGGAGATAAACTTCCGCGCAATGAAGCTGCTGCCCCGGGGCGGCTATCTCGCCACCTGCTCCTGCTCGCATTTTATGGATAACGGGCTGTTCATTAAGATGGTGCAGTCCGCAGCGCGGGACGCAGACGTTTCCCTGAAGCTCATAGAAGCCCGGAGGCAGTCTCCGGACCACCCTACGCTTATGAACGTACCCGAAACTGATTATCTTAAATTTTACCTGTTCCAGCTGGTATAAGCACACTTGCCGCCCCTCGCACATACCTTGACAGTATAAAGCGCGGAAAACGCGCGATATCAGCGAGGTGCAAAAATGAGAATATTACAACGTGGCGACACCGGCAACGACGTGCGTACCGCCCAGACCGCCCTCATCCGTGCGGGGTATGCCCCGGGCAGAGCAGACGGCATATTCGGTTCCAACACAGAGCGCGCGGTGAAACAGTTTCAGCGGGTGCTTGGGCTCAGGCAGGACGGCATAATCGGCCCGCGGACATGGGAATTTTTACAACCCTTCGCCCTTGAGAGCGACCCTGATGTGCTGCGCAGGGGCAGCAGGGGCAATATGGTAAGGATTCTCCAGCAGGCGTTGGAGGCTTCCGGCAACTCCCCAGGTACCATAGACAGCCTTTTCGGCACAAAGACCCAGGCGGCCCTGCGTGCCTTCCAGCGCTCGGCACGGCTGCCAGAAACCGGCGTGGCCAACAGGGATACATGGCTGGCCATAGCCCCCTTCATCAATTACGACAACGTATACCTAAGGCGCGGCGACAGGGGTATGCTGGTGGTAATTCTGCAAACCGCCCTGTACAACGCCGGCTTCGATCCCGGCGCCATAGACGGCGTATTTGGCACGCGTACCCACAACGCACTGGTGGCCTTCCAGAGGGCAAAGGGCCTTTCTCCTGACGGCATAGCGGGCAGGCGTACCTGGGCGCAGCTCAAGCCCTACCTTTCCGGCGGCGTTATGACATACGTCATCAGGCCCGGCGATACCCTTTCTTCCATAGCCCGGCGGTTTAACACCACGGTGGAGGAGCTTGTGCGTCTAAACAACATTGCCAATCCGGATCTTATCATCGCCGGCGAAACGCTGCTCATTCCTGCGTAAGGCGCAGCAAAAAGAGAAGGCCCGTCGGCCTTCTCTTTTATATTGCGCATTATTCGCTTTTACTCTCGTCCTTTTTTCTGTCTATACGGCCATAAATGCGCACCGCATCATATATCCTGTCCGCAAGGCTGCCCGTCAGCTCGCCGCTTAGAAGCCTCCACTCCCAGTTTCCGCCGAGAGTGCTGGGCTTGTTCATGCGGCAGCCCGCGCCAAGCTCAAGGTAGTCCTGCATCTGCGCCACGAAAAGCCGCGCAACCGAGCCCATTCCTCCCCTTATCATGCCCCAGTTGAAGCCCTCTTCTTTATTCAGCCCGAGGTACTTTTCACAGTAAGCTATATCCTCCGGGGCAGCCTCCTCGCGCCATAGGGCTATGGGGCTGTTGTCGTGGGTACCCGTATAACAGGTGCAGTTCTCGATGTAGGCGTGAGGCAGATATCCGCTGGAATCGCGGGAATCGAAGGCAAATTCCAGCACCTTCATGCCGGGAAAGCCGGATTCCTTCAAAAGCTTTTCCACATCGGACGTTGCATAGCCCAGATCCTCCGCTATGAACTCAAGGTTGTGAAACCATCCCTTCAGGGCATTGACCAGCGCTATGCCGGGGCCGGTGCGCCATTTGCCGTTTTTCGCGGTGGTCTCGCCATAAGGCACAGCCCAATAGCTTGCAAGGCCCCTGAAGTGGTCTATGCGGATAACGTCATACATCTTGCCCGCGCCGTCTATACGGCGTATCCACCAGCCGAAGCCGTCCGACTGCATTTTATCCCAATCGTACAACGGATTGCCCCAGAGCTGGCCTTCGGCGCTGAAGTCGTCCGGCGGCACCCCGGATACTTCTACCGGCAGGTTCTTCTCGTCCAGCTGGAAGAATTCGGGCTCCGCCCACACGTCAGCGGAATCCATGGCAACGTATATGGGTATGTCGCCTATTATGCCTATACCGAGGTCGTTTATATATGCCTTCAGCTTTGTCCACTGCTCAAAGAACAGGTACTGGATGTAAGTGAAAAGCTCTATATCCTCCCGGAGCAGCTCACGGTATTTCGCCATTGCCGCGGGCTTTCTCAGGCGTATATCCTCATCCTCCCACTCCGTCCATGACTTCATGCCGAAATGGCGTTTGAGCGCCATGAACAGTGCGTAATCCGCCAGCCACCGGCTGTTTCGTTCGATAAAGGCGTTTACCTTTTGCTTATCCCTCTCCCAGCCGCGTTCTTTTGCCTTTGAGAGCACGTCAAAGCGGCTTTCGTATATCCGGCCGTAGTCCACATACCGCGGTTCGGTACCCCAGTTTATGCCGGCTATCTCATCTTTTCTGAGCAGACCATCCTCTGCGAGCATATCCAGATCGATGAAATAAGGATTGCCCGCGAAGGTGGAAAAGCTCTGATAGGGCGAGTCGCCGTAGCTGGTGGGGCCAATCGGCAGCATCTGCCAGTAGCGCTGCCCCGCCCGGTGGAGAAAATCTGCAAATTCGTATGCCGCCTTGCCCATGGCGCCTATGCCATAGGGTGACGGCAGCGAGAATATTGGCATCAATATGCCGCTGCTGCGTTTCATTATAGCTTGTAGTCCTTTTAGAGATTCAGTTTATTTTATCCCTTTACAGCGCCTGCCGCAACGCCCTTTATTATGTACTTCTGGCAAGTCAGGTAGAACACTATTACAGGCACTATGCTCAGCATTATAAGGGCCATGGTTGCTCCAAGATCCACAGTACCATAGCTGCCCTTGAGGTACTGTATATGTATTGGAATGGTGCGGTATTTATTTATATCCAGCACAAGATACGGCAGGAGGTAATCGTTCCATACCCACATTATCTCCAGCACACCGACGGAAATCATTGTAGGCTTGAGCATGGGGAACACCACCCTGAAGAAAGTACGCAGAGGGCCGCAGCCGTCTATGGCCGCAGCCTCTTCTATTTCCAGCGGCAGCGCCTTTACAAATCCCGTAAACATGAACACCGCCAGGCCCGCGCCGAAGCCGAGATACACTATGGGGATTGTCCAAGGGGTATTCAGCTTCAGCGTATCCGCCGTCTTTGCCAGCGTGAACATCACCATCTGGAAGGGCACAACCATGGAGAATACGCAGAGGTAGTACACTATCCTGCTGAACAGGCTGCCCACCCGTGCGATATACCATGCGGCCATAGAGGTGCATATAAGTATCAGCATCGAGGATACGATGGTAATAAACAGGCTGTACAGGGCGGATTTCACGAAGGGATAGTTGCCAAATGTCATGCCGGTCTTATAGTTGTCCAGCCCTACGAAGGACTTGGCGCTTGGCAGGGCAAAGGTCTCCATATTCACATATGAATTGGACTTCAGTGAGTTTATGAGCACCAGCATTATGGGCAATACGTAGAATATCGCTATCACCGTAAATGTGAAGGTAAGTATGCGCTTGCTGCGCTGCTCCTGCGAGAGGGTCTCAATGTGCTTGGACATTACTGCTGCACCTCCTTTGAACGGGTGGACTTAAGCTGTATAAGGCCAATCGCCGCCACCAGTATGAAGAACAGTACCGCCTTGGCCTGGCCTACGCCGCGGGAATTGACGTTAGTGCTGTAGAAGGAATTGACTATGTTCAGCGCGAGCATCTCGGTGGTCTTTACCGTCAGCCCGCCCGCCTGCATTATGAAGGGACGCCCCGCTGTTAGCGCGAGGTTCTGGTCAAAGAGCTTAAAGGAGTTAGTCAGCGTCAGGAAGGTACAGATAGTGATTGAGGGCATAACGTTGGGTATGGTGACGCGCCACAGCGTCTGCCACTTTGTGGCGCCGTCTATTTTGGCTGCCTCCAGCATATCCTCCGGCACAGACTGCAAGCCGGCTATGTATATTATCATCATATAGCCTATCTGCTGCCAGCACATGAGGATTATCAGCCCCCAGAAGCCATACTTCGTCTCCAGCAGTATGGAGGTGCCGTAATGGGTAAGTATGCCGTCGAATATCATGCTCCAAATATAGCCCAGCACTATGCCGCCTATCAGGTTAGGCATGAAGAACACGGTGCGGAACAAATTGGAGCCCTTTATGCCCTGTGTCAGCACATAAGCTACCGCAAAAGCAAGCACGTTGATTATTATGAGGGAGACCAATGCGAATATGGCCGTATACCAGAAGGCATGCATGAACGACGGGTCCGCAATCGCCTTTGCATAGTTGGTCAGCCCCACCCACGTCCATTTGCTGGTGGTCTTGAATTTACAGAAGGATAAAAACAGTCCCTTACAGAAGGGGTAAAGGAAGCCCACGCAGAACGCTGCGAATGTGGGCAGCAGGAAAAGCCAGAAATAGCGCTGTATCGGCCTGCGGATAAGTATGGAGTTCAGCGCCGCATTATCCCGCTTGCGTTTCCAGAGTCGCATAATCATTTCTCCTCTCTTTAATATAACCTGCTATTTATGTACAGGGACCCTGCCCCGCCGCTTTCCGGGGAAAGGTCTCCGTACATTCCCCGTCCGCAGGAGAACGCTTAAACGGAAATCTTCAAAACAGGGCGAGCGGAAGCCGCTCGCCCCGTAGTGTTTTACAGAGTGATGGTTGCTGTTAATTAAGCAGCGTGCTCGGCAGCGTACTGAGCGGCCCAGCCGTCTACGAAAGCAGTCTTTACATCGTCCCAGCTGCCGCCTGTAACGTACTTGGACAGAGCATCGACAACGCCTGCGCGCCAATCCTCAACAGCGGGAGTGTAGTTGAATGCCCAGGTCACTACATAGTTGCCATTGGTGATGTAATCGTTTGCCTGCGCAAAGAATACGTTCTCGGGGGTCTTTGCGGACTTGAAGGGGCAGGGACCGAACTCCTCGGCCAGCATGGTGGTGCCCTCCTCAGAGGTTACTACCCACTTCATGAAGTCCAGAGTAGCCTGGATGTTCTCTTCGGAAGCTTCCTTGTTTACGGACCAGCAGTTCTCGGTGCCGCAGCAGAGGCCAGCCTTCTCCTCGCCCTCAACGCCGCAGTAGATGGGGATCATGGCCAGATCCTCGGGGTTCATCTTGAAGCCCTTGTCATCACTGGTGACCAGGTTGGCATACTCCCAGGAACCGTTCTGGAAGAACACGGCCTTACCCTGGCCGAACTCGGCCTCGGAGGCATCGCCGGTGGCGGTGGTCAGAGCAGCGCCGGTGGTGGCGGAGTCAGTGGTGTACAGATCCCAGACGTTCTTGAAGGCATCCAGATAGGTGCCCTTGATGGCGGCGGGCTGAGCGGTGACCTTGTCATCCCGGAACTCATAGAACAGGGGCATGTTGGCCAGGTGACCGGAGAAGCGCCAGCTGGAGGAGCCCTCCAGGCCGGCGGAGCTGAAGGCGTCAAAGCCCAGCTCGGCGGCGCGGCTGTGGATGTCGTCGGCGACCTTCTTCAGGGACTCGAAGTTGGTGATGTCGGACAGCTCATAGCCGGCCTGCTTCAGCAGAGCCTTGTTGACGATGATGCCATAGGCCTCATAGCAGTAGCCGATGGACACGGTCTCGCCGTTGGCATTCTTCAGGTTGAAGTCCTGGGTGGTCATTTCCTTCATGACGTCGGTGTTATCCAGAGGATAGCAGAAATCGCCATAGGAGTTGACAGCGCCCTGGTTGCCCACCTGGAACATGGTGGGAGGAGCGGACTTGTCCAGCTCGGAGGTCAGCATGGTGTCATACTGGCCGGAAGCGGCGGTGACGACCTTGACCTCCACGCCGGTCTTCTCGGTGTAGGTCTTGGCCAGCGCCTGCCAGGCCTGATCGGCCTCGGGCTTGAAGTTCAGGTAATACACGGAGCCCTTGGCCTCCGTGCCGCCGTTTGCGGGGGTCTTGGCGCAGGCTACCAGGGACAGAGCCATGACAGCGGCCAGGATCAATGCAAGAGTTTTCTTCATGATCAATTCTCCTTCATTATATATTTTTCAGGCGGTTTCCGCCGGAAAAACTAAGAAATGTCGCGGACGGATTCCCCGGTCCGCAGGGTGGTGTGGGCCGTCTCCCGGATGGGTCCGCCCCGGTGCTCCACCATGTCCAGCAGGATCTCCACGCTGCGCCGGCCCATGTGCTCCATAGGCTGGCAGAGGGTGGTCAGGGTGGGGTTGATGTAATCCGAGATGGTCAGTCCGTCGATGGCGATGACGGAGCAGTCCTCGGGGATCCGCCGTCCGGCCTCCCGCAAAGCCCGCATGGCCCCGATGGCCATGTTGTCGGAGATGGCGAACAGGGCGGTAAACTGCGCCCCCGCCAGCAGACGCCGCTGCATGGCCAGATACGACTGCCGGATGTCGAAGGAACCGGCCTCGATGACCAGCTCCTGCTCCAGGGGCAGCCCGTGGGCCGCTAAGGCCCGGACATAGCCCTGATACCGCAGCTGGCTGATGGAGCGGTCCTCCGTGCCGGAGACCAGCGCCGCAATGCGCCGGTGGCCGCAGCGGTACAGCTCCGTCACCGCCCGGCAGGCCTCCTCCTCGTCGGCGATGGACACCGAGGCGTAGGAGTCCGGCGGCAGGGTGCCGTACTGGTTGTCATACGAGCAGCAGACATAGGGGATGTTCAGCGGCGCCAGCTCCTGGGGGGTATAGTCGGACCGGCCGCCCAATAAGATCAGGCCCCGCAGCCGCTTTTCCCGCTCCATCATGGCGCCCCGCTTCACCTCGTCGTCGCAGGTGCCGATCTGCTGCATCACCAGGGTATAGCCCCGGGCCGTGACCTGCTCCTCGATGACCCGGATGATATCCGTGTAGAACGGGTTGGACACGCCCCGCACCACCAGGCCGATGGCGTCGGACTTGGTTTTCACCAGGTCCCTGGCGGTGTTGTTGGGAATGTAATTGGATCGTTGAATGGCGGAGAGCACCTTGCGCCGGTTCTCCGGACTGACGTCCGGCCGGTCGTTGAGCACCCGCGACACCGTGCTGACGCTTACGCCGCACTGCCGCGCAATATCCTTGATGGTCATAAAGCGCGTTTCGTCTCCCTTCTTCTGCCATTCCAAAGGGGCGGCAACATTACCGGTAACGTTTCCGACCCCCTATGGCCCTACTTTACCAACTTTCGTCCCGTCTGTCAATGGCAATTGTGATTTTCTCCGAATCTCACAGTTTTTTGTCGTATTCTGTTGTGATTTTAACGGACGTCCTGCCGCAGAAGTTCCTCCAGCCGGGACTCGCCCAGCACCCGGATGCCCTGCTCCCGCAGCAGGGCGGCGGTGATGCCCCAGCCCTCCGTCAGTGTTCCGGAAAAGGTGCCGTCATACACGGCCCCGGAGCCGCAGGAGGGGCTGCGCTCCTTAAGAAGCGCCAGGCCGCAGTTTTCCTCCTCAGCAATATACAGGGTTTTTTCCGCCCCGTCCGCAAAGGCAGCGGTCACATCGACACCGCTTTTGCTCACCACGCAGCCGTCCCGAATTTCACTTGGCTCCCGGGGAATAGGCAGTCCGCCAAAGCACTCCGGGCACACCGGAATCAGCTGAAAATATCGTTCCAGCGCCCGCACCTGCTCATTCCTGTTATTGCCGCCGCTGTACTTGCAGTTCTCCCCCAGCAGGCAGGCGGAGACCAGCAGCTTAGGCTTCGTCATAGTCATAGGTACATACCTCGCTTAAATAAGTCTTGGTCATAACGCCGTTGGTATAAGTGATATAAAACCGGGCGCTCACCTGCCCGGTGGCAGAGGAGGAGCCGTACAGCAGCACCTTGCGCCCGGGGTTACAGGCCGCAGGCATTCGCTTAACCGCATAGCCCTGGGCGTTGGTTGCACCTACCCGCTCCGGCACCAAATCCGTCTCAGCCATATTCTTACCGTACAGGAAGCCGCAGTCCACGACCCGGTACTCGTTAAAGGCCCGCACATTCACCTCAAATTGGCGGTAGGTACCATCCTCCTCTGCCGACTGGCGAATATACAGCACACCGATCTTGGCCTGCACGCCATAAATTCGATCCAGCGTCACCTCCGGCAGCGCCCGGTTCACCGACAAGTTGGCACCATCGCTTGGACTGACCTCTTGCCGCTGAGCCAGCACATCGTCCCGTGCGTTTACATAACCGTCGCCGTTCAAATCACCCACCAGTAACAAAACAGCCGCCGGTGCGGTGGTGTTGCCGCCGCTGACAGACAGGGGCACACGGCGAGGCACGCAGCCGTCACCGCAAAAAGTCAAAGTATAATCCCCGCAGGATACGCCCTCAAACAGAAACACGCCGTTCTCGTTGGTCACCGCCACCGGCGTGCCGTCCAACGATACGGAGATGTTTTCCAGCGGCGCACCGGCCTTGTCCGTGACCGTGCCCTTGACAAAATGCCCCTCCGGCTGGGTGGGTGACAAAATGTTCGTTTCCTCCGTACCGCAGCGGGTACAGTAGCGCTGCACACAGCCTGCCACACAGCAGGTGGGCGCCGTATAGGTGCGCTGCACCCAATTGTGACCCAAAGCCGGGTTGTCTGCAGAAGAAGCTGTTCAAAACTGCCCGATACATTCACAATG
>ENA-ORMN01001416-ORMN01001416.1-human-gut-metagenome-genome-assembly--contig:-NODE-1416-length-23674-cov-4.140099_pt1 | contig 23674 bp, 20 predicted proteins | sample MGYA00242102_ERZ508993 | MGnify/ENA primary metagenome ERZ508993 (study PRJEB26280, sample SAMEA2338770) | human gut metagenome | biome: human gut; feature: human-associated habitat; material: faeces...
AGGTCCCGGTGCAATCATCCAGCGAGAATGTGCCGTACCTATTTTGGTATCTACATAGTCGGCAAATGTCTGTATCTTTTGCGGAGAACGTATAATAATACCCTTTTCCAGCAATTGTCCATCTACAAACACTTGATATTCACTCTTTCTACTTTTTTTCACAGCAGGCATAGGTACTTCAAATACATAACGTGCCGTGTCCAACTGCGCAGAAAAAACATCTATACCGTCTAATTTTACACTCAATTTCGGGTTACCGGATAGATGCTCTACATCAACCAATAAAGGCTGTATTTTTGCTCCATCCATTTCCATTTCATATTCTGCCGGAGCCACATTGCGCAAGAAAGCATATTCATTATTCTTTTCCAGAACAAGTTCGTCAGCACCTTCCAAACGTATCTGATCGAAAACAATCCAGCCCCCTTCAAGAACAGAAACAGTGACCATATTTCCACCTTTTTTCAAATCATCGGCTGAAATTGGAAATTCAAGAATTTGTTCCTTGGCATCTTGAAGATTACCCTCCAGTACTCCTTTCGAATGCCCTTTAATTTCAAACTTCTTTTCGGCAGAATTCACCATAACTTTAACCACCGAACGGCTCGGATTGGCATCCACCAAGTCTACCACCAATTTCCATTTGCCATGTTTCGGCAATTTTTTAATGCCAAACAATATATTTGCATCATGAGTTCTCCAACCGGAAGTACTCCATGTACCTCCCCAAGTATCATCAGGCCCTGGCAACACATAAGGGAAATCATTTTTGTCAACAGAAGTCCCCACTAAAAAGTAACGATCTTCATAACCAAAATCATGAGCCAGGAACTTTTTATACTCAGAAGGGCCCAAAGCCAGTTCTGTTCCGGAATTATCCGCAACGCCAATTTGCCATACCACTTTTGCAGCAGTTGCACACATAGCGCAACAAGCAACGATAAAAAAAGATATTATTTTTTTCATATTCATCTTCCTAATTATAACATTTAAGATTTTATTATGCAATATTAATGAGCCAAATTTATATTATTTTTTTTTGATTTACATTTGTTCAAAAGTAACACTACATACACGTTGGCTATTTTGATTTAACTTAATATTAATACACTTAAAATATGTAACATTATAAGCTCCATCTTGAACATTTCCTGAATAATCTTTTAAAAAACTAGTATAATCATCTAATGAAGCTATTTCAAAATTTTCTCTAGTCCTATGTCCAGTTTTTACAATTACTTTCACATAATAATATCCAGTATTTGCATCACTCACAGTATATTCGTATTTATTGTTGTTTTCTTTTGCTAAATTTGCAATTGTTACAACATCTTGTGCTCTACATGTATTCTGCCATTTGCCATTTTCGTCTTGATAACTTTCATACTTTGTAAATTGTGCATTAAATTCAGAAAGATTTTTTTCATTCATCTGTGTTGTCATTTCTGAGCCGAAGTTACCGAAAATAGTGAATAAATACACTGCTAAAGATAGTAATAATACTCCGACTAATACACCTGCAGCCATTATTAAGGCTCTACTTGCATTTTCCACTATTTTCTCCTCCTATATTTTATTTTTCTGTAAATTCCATATATTTTATTCTTCCTGTATCATTGTAATATTCTATTGAAGTACATTTAAAGCTCTTTCTTGCTATGTCTTTTTGCTCACTTAAATAGTCTTTATATTCTGTAATTTTGTTTTTTAATTCTTCTTTTTTTGAATCTGTTATACTGTTATATTTTGTTTGTCCGCAGTTCTTGTAACAATTGACTTTCTAGCCTTGAACCGGTGCCATAATTTGCCCAATATGAAATTGCTTTTCCATAATATTCTTTGTTTATTTTATTTATAGCTTTTGCTAGATTATTATATTTTTGATTTAAGCTGTCACCATCATATGTCATATCTGTAAAAAATTTAGCATTTATTATTTCTGTTTTTAGAGTCACTTTCATTTCGATTCTTCCATATGCTTTTCCATCGGCTTCTTTTTTGTTATAATTCTCAATTTGATTAGCTAGCGAAAATAAATCACTTCCATATAAATTGTTTCTATTATATGTTTCATAATCTTGATTAAAATCTTTCGCCTGCTCACTTACTTCTACTTTGTGTTCAGTATCTTTCAATTCTGACATTCTAGTATAAGCAAATAATAAGCATCCAAGCAATAATACTCCTATTAAGACGCTTCCAGCCATTTCTAACGCTTTTGTTGCATTTTCCATAGTGTTTCACCGTCCCTTCTAAGCAGCCATAGATGACATATCGTTCATAGATGACATCATACTCATTAATCCAATGAATACTAATGGAACTATCAAATACCCAACGAATAATCCTACCATAGGCGCAAATCCAATTGCTTTTCCTATCATACCTTTTTTCTGAATCAATCTTGCATTTGATTCTTTTCTTCTTTCCTGGTAGTAATCTCTTTCAGAATCCAACTCATCAAAAGCTTCTGCAATAGGAATTTTTTCAACTGCTGCCTGCATACTTTCTATAAGTCTTATGAATTCTTTATAATTAACGTCATCCTTCATTTCTTCAAGTGCTTCCCATGGACCACTCTCGTAGTTATTAACACACTTTGCAATTGGCTCTCTAAATATATTTGAATATCTTTCTAACCATTCCAAAATCATTTCAACATTAACTCTCTCTATTCTCATAAGCATAAGTATAATGGTTTGGAATTGCATTACCTCATTTTCCATTTCCATTTTTCTCATCTTCGTTTGGAAGAATAGTAACCATACTGGTAAGTTATATCCTACTATTGCAAATACCATAGCTAGTACTATTTCAAACCAGCTTAAATATTCACTATTTACTTGTCTTAATTTACCTAATACTCTTTCGGCCGCTGTTGCAATTTCATCATCTGAACTTTGCTTATAGTCGTCAGATTTCCTCATTGCTTTTTCTATGTCTTTCTGAGTTGTATCCGTTTTTCCCTTAAATTTATTTATAAATTTATTATCACTTTCAGTAAGTTCTTCTGCCTTTTTTAAGTCTTTACCAGACATTTCTCCAACAATGTTATATGTTGAAGTAGGTTCTGTATAAATATAATTTATTTGAATTTTATGTAATTGAGTAAATATTACAAGTGACGCAAAGAATGTTACTACTGTTAACAATAATCTTTTTACGTAAATCCATTCAATCTTATCTTTTGAAGCTGAATCTTTTATTAAATTTCTAAGTTTACGTCTTTCTTTTGTTCCATCTTTAGGTATGAATAAATCTACAATTTTTTTAACAAAAGGAATATTATAAACTTTTTCTTCCCATGGATGTTCTGGTTTTGTATTTATTGCTGTTGAGCCATTATCTTTTAATTTTCTCGTTAATATATAACATATAAATGTCAAAATAACAAGCAATAGCTGAACTATCATTCCATTTTTTCCATAATAGAAAGATTTTGTAAAGTTGAATTCAGATACAGCCCAACTCTTAATAGGCTCTAAGCATAATAAAGGAAGTATTGTAATTACAGATAAACTTTGGAATACATAGTCAAGCTTATCTCTTTTTAATATTTCAAGTTGCATTTCTTGGCTTATGTTGTTTAAATTTTTTAAGTATAATGATGTTTTATCAACTGTTCTATCACCAAATTCCTTTGTTAAGTAAGAAATTCCTGCGAATTCTTTTAAGTAACTATTTGGTGCAACATCATAATATTTTTCTAGCTCACTTTCTGGGTCATTTGAAATTAATATTTCGTAGATTTTTTCCGCCTGTCTAGACATTTCTGGAGCACTATCTCCTTGTGCAACCTGGTAAATAGCCTCCTCAACCATATTAAATTCATGGTAAGCATGTCTTATTTCTGCGAAGAAATCTATTTGTTGAACTAGTAACTTATTATCAATTTTGTCAACCATTCCATCTACTAATGTATCTATCATAAATAATTCAAATAATAGCAATATTGCCATCAGCAATGTATTACTTTTTGTTATTAAAATTATTACCAGTGTAATTGGAATAATCATTGCAAGTGCTCTAGTTAATATTGTAGATGTTTGCTTTCTTGTTAAATACTCATCATCAATATTTATAATTTCAAGTCTTCTTCTTATTTTAAACAAATATCTTTTGGTAAAAGGATTTTTTATATACATTGTATATAATTTTTGATAAAGTATTTCAAAAGAAAAATTCTTTTCCTGTGTACCTTCTCTTAATTGTTTTATTTGCATTGTATCAGAAGCTTTTAGTTTTTTACTTAGAATAACATATGCAACAACAATTCCCATAAAAATTACGCCTACACCAGCCATTAAGTATATTATTAATTTGCTATTCATTATGTTGTTTTTGCACCTCCTTTGATAATATCTATTTGGTTTCTTCTTCTATTTCGTCAGAGTCTCTATGTGCATCTATACCATAATTTCTCTTAACAAATTTTTTAAACTCTTCAGCATCTCTGTCATCCATATTGTTCAACATTTCCTTAATGTTGTGATCACTTATAGGGTTTGTTAACACATATGTTCCGTCATGATACTCTAATACATTTCTGTATTTATATAATTCTCTGTTTGTTGTTTTTGTAAAGAATGTTGTCGCATTATCCATAAATTTGTCTAATTTGCCTTCTATTGTCTTTTCTTTTCTATGATCAAATGTATATTCATTCTTTTCTTCTACTGGAATACATTCTGTTATTCTTTCTATATATCTTCTACCTCTAAAGTCTTTTACCAAGTGGATATCAAAGTTCAATACTGAAACAACCTGTTCTTCTGCTGTTCTTTCATCCTTGAATACACCAGCTCTAAGCATTGAGTTACGAAGTGCTGTTACCAAGTCTGGGAATGTCTTAGCGTGGTGAGTAAATAATGTAAATTTAGAAGCAACCTGTGCAGATTGAATCATCCAAGATGCTACGGGGTCAGTTGCAACCTCACCGATGATGTTAACAGAACCATCAGTCTTTTTCTGAACGTCCAAGCAGGCCTGTCCAGAAATTGTTTCTGTTTCACGCATTGATAATATGTTTCTTGTTGGATATATTTTTCTTAAGTGAAGCTCGAATGCGGTTTCTGTAATACGAAGGTTCATTGTTTCGTATATGTTCTCTATCATGGCCATAAGCATTGTTGTTTTACCACAACCCTGCTCACCAGTAAGAGAAATAATTCTTGCTCCTTTTACTAAGTATTTTAATAAATCGATTGTATCTTCTTTTCCCGGAAATTTTACTATTTGTTCTAGTGTTGCACGCTTAACATCGAACTTTCTTACGAAGAATGCCCATGTTTCAGACATACTAGGTCTAACAACAACGACACGAGAACCGTCTTTCATTTCGTTAATCTTATAACCATTTGTATCTGACAACTGTCCTGGGTTGTTAAATTTGTATATGTTCTGGCAAACTCTTTTTAGTTCTGCTTCTGTTCCAAATGATAAAAAAGCTAAACGTATAGATTTACCATGGAACATTATCCAAATACTATCACAGGCACGTGGTACTTTGTGTTCAGAAATTTGACTTAGGTAATCTCCTTCTGTTTGAGCGACCTGGCTTAGGAAACTTTCTGGAAGACCAGATACACCACCAGATATACCATCTATATTCATATCTCTTATTTCATCTATGCTGCTATATCCTTTGTATTGTTGATATATTCTCTGTACAACAACATTCAATTTGTCTTGGAATGTTAATGCAAAGTTTTCTTTTTCGTAAATATCATCAATTTCTTCAGGTGTTATAACATATGAGGGCTTTGATTCACCTTCTATATATTTTAGGTCATCAAGATTATATTTTTTCATAATTTCAGCAAATGCTTCATAGCCAAATTCCGATTTATACATATATAATATAATATCGAATTTATCTTGTGCAGTTAAAAGTGATGGTACATCAAAAGGTATAGCTTTTGATACATTTGTCTCATTTACTCCATATTCATTATATAACATATCGTAAATTAGTTCTTTTATGTATTTCTTATCATTTACATCTCCATATGTACAACCTTTTAATGCTTTTTTTAATTCGTATTTTTTGTTTTTTCTTCTTTTTAATTCTTCCTCTGAAAGACCTATATCATACAAGTTAATTTTAGTAATTTCGTCTAATCTTCTTTTAACAAAACTTATCATCATTTCTAATGTGTATGTTCTGTCATCAACTTGCATTTTTTCATCAGACTCTTCGTTTTGTCTTTTGGTGATAAACCTACGAACTATTGCAAAGGCTACTCCTAAAACAACTACTATCAGTATTAAATTACTAATCATATCTTTCTCCTTTCGTTAGGTTTACATTCTCATTTTTAAATCTTCTAGTTTTGCTAATATATTATCACAGCTTCTTTTACACTCTTGCAAAAATTTTGCATTTGAGCTTGAGCTATCGTTTAAAGTTCTGTTATTTAAGAAAAAATCTGCTATTTTTCCTTCCATGCTTGCTTCATAAAACCCTAAATTATATGGAACTGCTGATATTTCCTTTGTTTCTTTTAACATTCTTGTTATATTTTTTACATTATATTTAGAATCAAAGTCATATTTTCCCATCACAAATATTATATTTGTTTTTTTCTTATCAGGATATTGCTCTCTAAGCTGTTTTATTTCTTCAATTTCTTCTAATCCTTGTTTAAATGTAATCATAACAGCATCAGATTCTTGAAGTATTGCCGATTTATCCTCAACGCTCATTCTCTTATCTACATCTACAAGCACTAAGTCATATTCTTTATTTGCAAACTTTAAAACGTCTTTATAATATGATGTTACCGTGTTGTAGACTTTTGGATCTTGCGTTGTTGGTGATGGCAGTACATCTAACCTGCCTTTAAATACAACTTTTGCATAGTCTCTTATAATGTTAGATGATGTTCTATTACTTTGTATTACTTTTATTAATCCTTCAAAACCATTTGCAATCCCACCTGTTTTCGCTCCATTTTCTGGAACTATTCCATTGTTTTTCTTTCTTTCCCAAAAGCAATCTTCCATTGTTGTTTCTTTAAAACCTGTTGACACAATAAGAATTTTATTATTATGGTCAATTGCCATTTCTGTTCCTATTGCAACTACAGCCAAGGTCTGTCCTGTTTCTTTTGCATTATTTCCCCAAAAAGATACTACTGCCATATTATACTCCTCTTTCTATTTGCCTACATGCTTTTTTTACTCCATTAGAGTCTCCACATATATCTTGAGTCCATTCCATAAGTGATGTTTTATATTCATTGCTTAAGCCTTTAAATCTTATTTTAGATAATCGTTGGTTTTCTTTAATAACATCTAGGTCTTCATTTAATAATGGAAAATATATTTTATCTTGGTTCCATTTTACTCTACACCCAGTAGCTATATAATTAAAATAATCATCTTCTGACTGAGACATTAAATTTGAAAAATATACTTTCATTATTTCCACAGGTAGTGAAAGTCTTTTTAAGACTTCCACACCTTTTTTTAATGCATATAAATCAAATGACGTTACAAAGTAGGTTTTTTTAGAACTATAAACATCAAAGTTGTTCAACAAATCGGAGTTATCTATATCTATAAGCATATAATCATAAGTAAATGCTGCAGATTGTGGCATTCCAAGATATGTTTTTATATCATTATAATTTGTAAATCCTATAGCAAAATCTATGTTATAATAATTGGTTATATATTCATTTTTATTTTCTACAGTTGGTATAACATATTTTGATTTTTGAGTTATTGTTGCATCAACTATTATAACTTTTTTCTTCATTTCTGTTAAAATTTTTGCAATGTACATTATAGAATCTGTTTTATCATATGCTCCTATAAAATTTATCTTTTCCATTTGTCTCCTCCTAGAAGTTTAGTGCATATTAATTACCAGATAAAGCATCTAGATAATCTTGTCTTTGTTCTTGTGCTGTTGAAACTTCTTGTTTAACTCCACTACTTATGTTTGAAGTTGCATCATCTACATCAATAGAATTCTTTGAGCTATTTATATTGTCTCTTACACTTGTATTTGAATTATATCTTGTTAATAGTGCCATTTTAGCTGTATTTACAATATTAGAGTCGTTGTCTCTCATTAAGCTTTGAACTTCTGCACTTGGCACATATGTTGGTGTTGCTTTTTCCTGTGTACCAGGTTCAACATATTTTGCAGTATAAAGAACAGAGCCCTCTATTAAATAGTTTTCAACTATAGCATTACTCATTGCAAGTATTTCATCCTCTGTTAGTTGAAGCCAAATAGTATTTGCGGAATCTACTCCATCTATTTGTGGTATTTCAACTTTTTTCTTAGACACAACTATATAATCTAATCCAGAAGGAAGTCTAAATCTAATATCAATATAGTCTTCTGCTGCAATTTGGCTTGAAAGTCTTAGCATATTATATTCTTGAACTCTTAAATCTGCTGTTGTTTTTTCATCTGATTTTGCAATCATAGATGAAGTTACAACTGTATTCGCTTTCATGTCTATTTTAGCAATTAATGGTGGAGTTGTAAGCTCTATATATTCTTTTGAATTGTTATTTTCTATATAATATTCTCCTGTTGCATCTTCTGTTTGTAACTCAATATTTCTGCCGTCTCTTTGCAAATAAGTTTTTCCATTATTTGTTATTACAGGATTTCCACTCTTATCTTCTAAGAAATAATTTGTTAAATTTGTTATAGTTGCAGTACCATTTGATGGAACTGTATTTTTATCAACATTTTTAGTAGTTATCAAATCACTTGTTATAATTTGTCCTGATACCACATCACTCTTCAAAACACATACTTTGACATAGTTTTCAGCCATTTTTGCTTGTTCATCTTGCAATTTTTTCATTTGCAAAAATAAATACGCAACAACTAACGCCATAATTATAAAAGTTATTAATACTCCTAATATAAATGAATTTCTCGCTTTTTTTTGCATTGGATTTGTAGCCATACTTTTTTCCTCCTAAAAATCAAATATTTTGACAAAATTATTACTTATATAATTGTACAACAAATTAAGAGTAAAAACAATATTTTTTTTGCTGTAATTTAAGTTTAATTGTATTGTAATATTTTTGTAATATATTCTGATAATTAGCAAAGGAAAAGACTAGGTCTGATGCACCTAGTCTTTTTATGTTCTTTGAAACATTTATTGCAATTGATATAATTATAATAGCACTTTTTTATTATATTTCAAACAAAAAAATCTCATTCATATTTTATATAATCTATCTTCTACATCTATAATTATATCCATTGTAATTTCTATTTAAGTTATAACTGCAATTTCCTCTATAACAGTTTCCACATGAGCAACTACATCCATTGTTATTATTGTTTTCGTCTATACTGTTATCCCCATTTCCTATTACTTGGTTTGCATTTAATGTATTTGTATTAATGTTTCGCGTATTTATGTTTCTTAATGTTATTCCATTACACATAAAGTTGCATACTGCTCTAAATATTAAAGCCGTAATATATGAAATTATTGTGTATACCACCGTAAATATTAGTAATCTTATATCTCCTACCGCAAATGTAACTATTAAAAATATTGCAAAAAAAGTTGCCGCTACAAGCCATGGACACTTAAGTATTTTCTGTAGGACAATAGATAATATAATAACAGCAAGTGGTATAGCAAAAAATAATAGTAATAAATCCATATTATATCACATTCCTCTCTAAGTTTATGTTTATATATAATATGGGTTCTTACTATTATTCGTTACAAATTTAATTATATACAACCTGTACTAAATACAATCCGTGTGCGGGAAGTGTTCTTCCTGCTCTTTGCCTATCTTTTGATTCTATTATTTCTGGTATTTCTTCTGGTTTAATTTTTCCAAGTCCAACATCCAATAATGTTCCTGAAATTATTCTTACCATGTTGTACAAGAATCCATTTCCAGTTAACTCTATTATTATGTTGTATCCTTCTTTTCTTACTTCTGCTTTATATATGGTTCTTACACTGTTTTTTCCACTTGTTCCACTAGATTTAAATGCCTTGAAATCGTGTTCTCCTTCAAAATATTTTGCCGCTTCTTTCATCTTTTCTGCATCTAATTTTATTGGAAAACAGTATTGTAAATTTCTATATATAGCTGTTCCATATTCGGAATTGTTTATAACATATCTGTAAGTTTTTTGTTTTGCATTATATCTGCTATGGAATCTCTCATCTACTTCTTCTGCCTTTTTTATTATAATGCTATTTTTTAATTGAGAATTTATTGCTATTGCCATCTTTTCTATTGGCATATTAGAATTTGTTTTGAAGTTTGCAATTTGACCTAATGCATGAACTCCAGCATCGGTTCTTCCCGAGCCTATAAGGTCCACTTCCTCTTTTGTTATATTAAATATTGCTCTTTCTATTTCACCCTGAATGTTTAGTTTATCCGGTTGTTTTTGCCAGCCATTATAGCATTTTCCATCATATTCTATGGTAAGTCTTATATTTCTCATATTATTTGTCTGCTTCCTTATTTTCTTTACTTTCTTCTTTATCTTTTTTCTTTAACTCTTGAATATTCTTCAATCTTGCTAATTTGTTCTTTTCTTTCTCATCCAATCTGTTTGTTATGATATTTTTTATTAATATTTTTTTTACATTTTTGTATTGTGATAATTTATCAATATTATCACTAGATGTGATTTCTAAATATAGTACTTCTTCATTATTTATATTTGATTTAACTAAATCATCTATATTAACGCTTTCTGATTTAACAATTGTGGTAAGTGAAAGAAGAGAAATAAATAGTAATATTAATAACTTATTTCTCATCTTTTATACCAATATGTAAATCTCTTAATTGTGATTCATCTACTGTATTAGGTGTTTCACACATTAAATCTGATGCGCTAGCAGTTTTTGGGAATGCAATTACATCTCTTATGTTATCTGTGTTAGTAAGTAACATAGTTAATCTATCAAGTCCAAATGCAATACCACCATGTGGAGGAGTTCCATATTTAAATGCATCCATTAAGTATCCAAATTTTTCATATGCTTCTTCATATGTAAATCCAAGTGCTTCAAACATCTTTTTTTGAACATCTGCATTATGAATACGTATACTTCCACCACCTGCTTCATATCCGTTTATTACTATATCATATGCTTTTGAATAACAGTTTCCTCTATCACTTATTAATTTATCAATATCTTCATCTTTTGGTGCAGTAAACGGATGATGACAAGCATAATATCTTTTATCTTCTTCACTATATTCAAATGAAGGAAAATCAACTACCCATAATAATTTATAATCATTTTCATCAATTAAATTAAGAGTTTGGGCTAGTTTTATTCTTAAAGCCCCTAGAGATGTTTTTACTATATTTTTCTTACCAGAAATAATAAACACAATATCTCCATTTTCTATATTAAGTTTTTCTTTTAAATTGTTTAATTCTTTTTCGCTTATATTTTTAGCAATACTTCCAGATACTTCATTTTCAAATTTTAAATAGAACAATCCATTTGCTTTATATGTTTTTACAAACTCCGTTAATTTATCTATTTCTTTTCTAGAAAATTTATCTTGTGCATTTTTAGCTATTATGCAGTTTATAATTTCATTATTAGAAATTGAGTTTTTAAATAAAGTGAATTCTGTATCTATAAATATTTCAGTAATATCATTTATTTTCATTTCAAATCTTAAATCTGGTTTATCACTACCATAATAATCTATTGCATCAACATATTTCATTTTTAATAGAGGCAACTTTATATCTATATTTTTTATCTTTTTAAATATATGAGCAATCATATTTTCTGCAACATTCATAATATCAAACTCATCAATAAAACTCATTTCCATATCTATTTGTGTAAACTCTGGTTGTCTATCTGCTCTTAAATCCTCATCTCTAAAGCATTTTGCTATTTGAAAATATTTTTCTATTCCACCTACCATAAGTAATTGCTTATATATTTGAGGAGATTGTGGAAGTGCATAAAATTTTCCTTTGCTTACTCTACTTGGTACTAAATAATCCCTTGCTCCTTCTGGTGTACTTCTACATAATATAGGAGTTTCTACTTCTATAAATCCATTATTATCTAAATATTCTCTTACTGCCATAGTAATTTTATGTCTAGTAATTAATTTATCTTTTATTGCATCTCTTCTTATATCTAAGTATCTATATTTTAATCTAGTATCTTCTAATGCAGTAGTGTTATTACTAATTTCAAAAGGTAAATCTTCTGATGGATTTAATAATTCTAGTTTTGATACTTCAACTTCAATATCCCCTGTTTTTAAATTAGAATTTTTATTAGTTCTTTCTCTTATTATACCATTAACTTCTATTACATATTCGCTTTTTAGATTAGATGCGATATCATAATATTTATTATCAGGATTTACTATAAGTTGTATAATTCCACTTCTATCTCTTAAGTCAATAAATATAACTCCACCAAGGTCTCTTTTTTTCATTACCCAACCATGTAACAACACTTCTTTTCCTACTTCTTTTATTGTAAAATCATTATTATTATTTATCTTCATACTAATTCTCCTTTATAAATTTTGAAATTTCGTTTTTATTTACTTTATATTCTTCTTTAGTAATATTGTTTTTAACAGTTAATACATTTTCTTTCACTTCATCATTTCCAATTATTATTATGTATTTTGGATTATTTATATCTGCATCTTTAAATTGACTTTTTAAGCTTTTAGTCATATATGACATATCACATTTAATATTTTCATTTCTAAGATCATTTAACAATTTAAAAGCATAATTCTTTTCATTGTCAGTGACATAGCACACATATACATCTATATCTTTCTTATCTATTATAATATTTTCCATATCAAGTGCATTAATTAATCTTTCAATTCCCATTCCAAATCCAACAGCAGGTGTATCTGGTCCACCTAAAGAAGACACTAAATTATTATATCTTCCTCCACCACAAAGTACATTTTGACTACCAAAACCATCTATTTCCGCAGTTATTTCAAATACTGTATGAGTGTAATAATCAAGTCCTCTTACTATTCTTGGATTAACTTCATAAGTAATATTTAAGTTAGTTAAACATTCTTTTACTTTTTCAAAATATTTTTTTGATTCATCATTTAAATAATCTAGAATAATTGGTGCATTTTTAATAATATCTAAATTACTATCAGTTTTACAATCTATTATTCTAAGAGGATTTCTTTCATATCTTGCTTTGCAATCATCACAAAGAATATCTAAATGCTCACTAAAATAATTTTTTAAGGCAGTTCTATAATTATTCCTTGATTCAATATCTCCTAACGAATTTATATTTACTTTTATTCCTTTTAAACCAAGTGTTTTTAATATCTTAACTGGTATAGATATGATTTCTGCATCAATCATTGGATCGTTAATACCAAAGCATTCAAATCCAAACTGAAAGTGTTCTCTCAATCTACCGGCTTGTGGTCTTTCATATCTAAACATTGGCATAAAATACCATGCTTTATTTATTCCATTTACATAAAGCTTATTTTCAATAATACTTCTTACTATTGATGCAGTTCCTTCTGGTTTTAAAGTCATATTTCTATTACCCTTATCAACAAAATCGTAAGTTTCTTTTTCAACTATATCAGTAGTATCTCCTACACCTCTTTTAAACAATTCTGTTTTTTCAAAGGTAGGTGTTCTAAAGTAATTATAATTATAAGTTTTTGCTATATTTTCAATTAAATTTCTAATATATAATACTTTTCTTCCATAACTATCATATACATCATTTGTTCCTTTTGGTTTTTGAATAATTTGCATAAATTCCTCCTAAAAAAATAAAAGTGCACTAAGTATAAGGGTTCATAAGAACGGTACCACCTTATTTCACAAATGTGCACTTAAATTATAACGTAATTAACGATTTTATTATACATGGATGTCATTCATAAATTATAGTAAATGTTTACACCAACCACATCTTCTCTTTGTACATCTAATTTATTACTAATTCCAAAATAAAATATACCTAGATTATAGCACAAATTTATATTTTTGCAACTATTTATAACTTTGATTTGATTTATATTATAAAACTTGTTATTTACAACTTTCAACAGTTACATTAGATGGATATATTATCCATTCAAGATTATTATCAAATGCATCACAATCAATAGTTAGTGGCGTAGTTGGAAATGTTATTGTTACGTTTGTTAGTTGATTTTTAGCAAATGCTCTATATCCTATACTTGTAACTGTATCAGGTATTTCTACACTTGTTATCTCTAAACCGTAGTTAATTGTAAAAATTTTAACAACATCATATTTATTTTCACAAATATATAATTGTTTTACTTTATATTCTACGTTATTAGAACTTATTCCTGTTGGTGTTACACCTATTGTTGTAAATGCATATTCAGATATTCCTACAACTGTTTTTCCGTTTATTTTCTCTGGTATTATTACATCGGTTCCTCCTTCTATACTATATCCTAATCCTATCTATGGTTCTATTATATCATTTATATCTACCTTTATCACTTGAAAGAACTTACAAAAGAAAAAAGGGTATAACCCTTTTAACTACATTATAAGTGATGCAACTGTTAATATTACTATATTTGCAAGTGCAATTACAGCAACAACTTTAAATGCCCATTTAAACCATGTAGAATAGTCTACTTTAGCAAGAGCAAGTCCACCCATAATAGCACCACAAGTTGGAGATATTAAATTAACAAGTCCATTTGCAGAAACAATTGTCATAACAGCAACTTCTGTACTATAACCTAAGTTTGCAGCAAGTGGTGTGATTATTGGTGTTGATAATGTTGCAATTCCAGATGATGATGGTACCAATATAGATAATACTATATGTAATAAATAATTAAGTGGTACGAATGCAATTTCTGGTAATTTTGCTAACATATCAGTTGCATTATAAATTATATAATTATCTAGATGTGTTTGTGCCATAAGTACACTAGCACCTCTTGCAACAGCTATTACAAGAATAACACCTATCATATCATCAGCACCATCTACATATGTATCAACGAATTCTTTTTCGCTATATCCGTTTACAATAGTAATAACTATTGACATAAGTAAGAACCAAAGTGCTGCTTCATAGAACCACCAATTTCCTAATGATGAACCAGTAAGCCATCCTGTAAATCCATCAAAGAATGTAATTCCAAATTCATTCCATGGTACAAATCCAATAACCATTACTAAGAATGTTAATGCAAATAACCATAAAGTAACTTTTTGTTTTGTCGATAAAACTGCTTTTTCTGAAGATGCTTCAACAAATTTACCAAACCTTTTTTCTGCTTGTTGTTGCTCTCTTAATGATAAGATTGTTGAGCCCTTATCCTTCTTTACCTTTTTAGCATATGCAAGTACGAACAATGTTGATATAGCATATGTTGTAAGCCATAATACAACTGCTATTAGTAAAACTATTCCTTGACTAGCTGCTACACCATCTGGCAATGCTGATAATGCAACACCTGTTGCAAATGGGTTAATGGTTGATCCAAGAACACCAGAACCAGCACCTAATAATATAACTGCTGATCCAACTAATGGATCCATACCTGCTGCAAACATTGTTGCTGCAAGAAGTACATAGAATCCAACAGTTTCTTCTAACATACCATATGTTGTTCCACATATTGAGAATATAAACATCAATATCGGAATTAACCATAATTCCTTTCCTTTTAGTTTTTGAACTAATACTTTAATTCCTGTTTCAAGTGCTTTAGTTTTATCGATTATTTTTAATAAACCACCAAGCATCATGATAAATATTGCAACATCGACAGCATCCTCAAAACCAAGTATTGGTGCCATTAACACTTGTGATAAAGTAGCACCTACTGTACCACTACCATTTACTATATCTTCACCCACGAATTTAGCAGCAGGTAGTACATGTGATAGTATAGCCAGTAAAACTATTAAAATCATTATTATTGAGTAAGCCGATAACATTGCTTTACTCTTCTTTTTTGTCATGTTTTTTTACCTCACTTCCTTATTTTTTGCTATGTCTAAAATTATGGCTTATATTTTAAACATAAATCTATGTTATAGATTATTAAATAATCTTATAACCAATATTATTTCATTGTTGCATAAACAACCGCTTTTATTGTATGCAATCTATTTTCTGCCTCATCAAATACCTTTGATTTTTCTGATAAAAATACTTCATCTGTTACTTCCATTTCTTTTAATCCAAATTTCTCATATATTTCTTTTCCTATTGTTGTATTTAAATCATGAAAAGATGGCAAACAATGTAAGAATATTGCATTTTCCTTTGCATTATTCATAACAGTTGAATTTACTTGATATGGTTTTAACAAGTTAATTCTTTCATTCCATATTTCAGCTGGTTCACCCATTGATACCCAAACATCAGTATATATTGCATCTGCATCCTTTGATGCATAAGTAACATCTTCTGTTAACTCAATTACTGCACCAGATTCTTTTGCAATTTCCTTACACTTTTCAACTAATTCATTATTTGGCCATAAATTTTTTGGTGCACATGCAACAAAATGCATACCCATTTTTGCAGAAACAACCATAAGTGAATTTGCAACATTATTTCTTGCATCCCCCATAAACACTAACTTAATGCCCTCTAAATGTCCAAAATTCTCTTCTATAGTAAGTACATCTGCAAGCATTTGTGTAGGATGAAATTCAGTTGTTAAACCATTCCATACAGGTACTCCTGCATTATCTGCAAGTTCTTCAACTATTTTTTGATCAAATCCTCTATATTCAATTCCATCATACATTCTTCCTAATACTTTTGCTGTATCAGCAATACTTTCCTTTTTACCCATTTGAGATGCTGCTGGATCTAAATACGTTACACCCATACCAAGATCAAGACCAGCCACTTCAAATGCACAACGAGTTCTTGTTGATGTTTTTTCAAATAATAAAACTATATTTTTTCCTTCTAAATATTTATGATTTATGCCTTTTTTCTTTTTTTCCTTTAAATCTTTTGATAAATCCAAAAGATATCTAATTTCCTCTTTTGAAAAATCTAACAATGTTAAAAAATTTCTATTTTTTAGATTCATAAATCCTCCCTTACAAGTGGCATACTCATACATCTTGGTCCTCCACGACCTCTTGATAATTCTGCTCCATGCATTTCAAGTACTTTTAATCCATGACTTCTTAAAGTAGCATTAGTAATATCATTTCTATCATAAACTATTACAACTCCAGGTGCGATACATAATGTATTACTTCCATCATTCCATTGTTCTCTTTCTGCAGCAACTTTATCTCCTCCAGCACATGGAATTAAAGTTATATCACGACCTACATACTTTCTCAAAATATTCTCAAGTGAATCATTTATCTCTGTTACAGTCAAATCCTCAAAACTATCTGGATCATCACCTTCTGTTATTTCAAATACTTGAAGTGTATCCATTATTCCTGGATGATAAGTAAATTTATCATAATCTATTTGAGTAAATACTGTATCCAAATGCATAAATGCTCTACTATTTGGAATATTAAATGCAAGAACAGTATCTATTTCACATTCTGGATTCTTAAATAAATTTTTTGCTAATTCATCAATCGCTTCTGGTTCAGTTCTCTGTGAAATACCAACAGCAAGCACATGATTATTTATATTAAGTATATCTCCACCTTCTATATGATATGGATTATATCTATCATAATATTTTGTAACTTGCTCTTTATATTCTGGATGATAATTAAATATATATTCAGCATATATAGTTTCCCTATTTCTTGTTACAGAATACATTTTATTTAATGATATTCCATTGCCTATACTTGCAAATGGATCTCTTGTAAAATATAAATTTGGCATTGGATCTGCTATAAACTTATCTTCCTCATCTATTAAATCAGTTAATGACCTATCTATCTCTCTTTCTTCTTTTGAAATATCAGATATTTGAATTCCTTCCATAGTTTTTAAAACTAATTCTTTATTATCTTTAATATTTTTCAAATACTTAATAGCTAATTTCTTATACTTAGGTGCTCTTATACCTGCTTCATATACAAATTGTTTAATAAACTTATCACGTATTTCATCACTTAAATCTAATACCTCAGCCATTAAATCTTCTAAATAAACAACTTCTACTCCATTGTCTTTTAATATCTGTGCAAACTCCTCATGTTCTTTTATCGCAACTGGTAAAAATGGTATATCATCGAATAACAATCTACCTAATGTATCAGGTGTTAAATTAAGCAATTCTTTACCTGGTCGATGCAATAATACCTTTTTTAATGGTGCAATTTCACTTGTTACATTAATTTTTCTCATAATTACCTCTTTCTATAGGTTTTTGTAAGAGATACCTATAAACTCAAGCTATCTTAGATAAGAAATCTTTTAATCTCTTTGATTTAGAATGATTAAAAATATCATCTACAGTTCCCTCTTCAACAATCATTCCACCATCCATAAATATTACTCTATTAGCAATTTCTTTAGCAAAATCAAGTTCATGAGTTACTATTACCATTGTCATATTACTAGATAAAGTTTTCATCAAACTCAACACCTCGCCTATCATCTCAGGATCAAGTGCTGAAGTTGGCTCATCAAAAAGCATTATTTCTGGTGACATTATTAAACTTCTAACAATAGCAACCCTTTGCTTTTCTCCACCAGATAAACTTCTCGGATATTCATTTATTTTACTTTCTAAATTTATCATCTTTAGTAACTCTTTAGCACGTTTTACCGCATCAATTTCACTCAAAGTTTTAGTTTTAATAGGTGCTAAAGTAATATTATCTAGTACAGTCAAATTTTCAAACAAATTAAAACTCTGAAACACCATACCTATTTTTTTATGAAATTCTAAACTATCATCTATATTCTTACCATCTAACAATATATTTCCTTTAGTTAATGTTTCTAACTTATTTATACATCTCAAAAGTGTACTTTTACCACTTCCACTAGGTCCAATAATAACAACTACATCACCCTCATTTACATCTAAATTTATATCTTTTAATATATCAAGTTTATCAAATGACTTATATAAATGTTTAATTTCTAATAACTTTTTCATTCTTAAACTTCCTTTCAAAAACACCCAATAATTTAGAAAGACCTAACGTTAAAATCAAATATATAATTGCTACTATAATAAGTGGAAAGAAATAATCAAAAGTATTAGATGCGATAATATCACTTGCTTTAATTAATTCTGTTATTCCTATATAACCAGCCACTGATGTTTCTTTTAATAAGGTAATAAATTCATTTCCAAGTGCAGGAAGTACATTTTTTATTGCCTGTGGAAGAACTATATTAAACATCTCTTGCTTATAACTTAACCCAAGCGATCTAGCAGCTTCTTTTTGACCAATATCAACTGAATCAATACCTGCTCTTATAATTTCTGATACATATGCTGCTGAATTAAGCCCAAAAGAAATAATACCAACTATAACTATATTTATATCTACCTTCTTAAATATAACATAATAAAGTATCATTAACTGTAATACTGCAGGAGTACCTCTAATTATTGTTACATATATGTTTGCTATACCATTTAATATTTTACCTTTTCCATTCTCCTTATATCTGTTTTTTACAAGTGATATCAAAATCCCAAGTATAATACCAATTAAAATAGCAAAAAAAGCAATTACAAGAGTATTCTTTAATCCCTCTAAAATATACTTATATCTATCATCATAAATTAATGTTTTATAAAAACTATCTATCATATTACCTACTCACTAAACTTAATAATATACTCATCTATTTTTCCATCTTTTATTAATTCTTCTAACACTAAATTTATACTATTAAGTAACTCCTTATTTCCCTTCTTAACAGCCATACCATATTTATCTTGAAATAATATTCCATCTAATACCTTAAGTTCAGGATTACTTTTAACTAACTCATTTGCAGGAATAGCATCCATCACAATACAATCACTCTTATTATTCTTTACATCCTCTGCTGCAACCAAAAACTTCTTTAAACGATTTATCTTTGCATCCTTATAATTCTTAGTTACATAAGTATCCGCAACAGTACCTAATTGAACAGATATTCTTTTATCTTTAATATCATCAATACTTTTTATATCACTGTCTTTTTTTACAACCACTACTTGATTAGAAGTAATATATTCAATGGAAAAATCCACTTTCTCACTTCTTTCAGGATCTATACTCATACCTGCCGCCGCAAAATCCGCTTTACCTGAATTAAGCTCATTTATTATCGAATCAAAAGCAACATCCTTAATAACCAATTTCTTCCCTAGTTTATCAGCAATCTTTTTCGATATCTCTATATCTACACCAATAACTTCTCCATTTTCATAAAACTCATACGGAGCGAAACCCGCTTCCGTTACCATAACAATCTCATCACTCTTTTTTCCACATCCAACTAATAGAAATATAAAAGATAAAAACACTATAACTTTTTTCATATCATCACCTACTATAACAATAATAACACAAAAGGACTAGAAATATCTAGTCCATAAAGAATTTATAATAAAATTAAAAAATGTATCATAATGCTTACCAAAAATATCAATAATTTTAGCAAACCGAATAATGATAACTCCGGCAAATGGAGCTATAAAAAGAAATAGGGCGAAAACACCAATGACAGCCACAATACACATAAGTAAAGATTCAACGTATTCCATATAAAAACTTCTTTCTGAACTGTTATTATTTACTGCAATCCGCAAATAGTTTCTTCGATATGAGCATTCTTTAACAATACAAATGTAATCATTTCACTCATATTGTGAATGATATTCAATTCTTCAATTGGGTCATAAGCTTCACACTTGATAACTGCTGTACTCATTGGATAAACATTCTTTCCAAGGTTAGCAATCTTGGCCTGTACTTCACAACAATGATTGGACAAATTGTGAGAGCAGATATCACAGTTATGAAATCTATTCCCGTCTGCATCAATACCCCAAGTATGTTCACAGTCATACTTAGAATAAAAATGGTTATTTTCAATCCAACATGGCTTCTCAAATTTAAAAGTACCGTCTGGATTCTTAATAATATCTACGCCTTGTTTAGCAAGAAAAACAAGGTTGTCGTCTTGTTTGTTTGTTAAATCAAAGTTTCACTTGTAATCTTTATTCATAATCTATCCTCACTTTCTACTTGTATTATATCATATATAAAGCAAGAAATCAAGTGTTTTTTAAAAATTTAACAAAAATAAGAGCGGATTTCTCCGCTCTGTTAGGAATTGTGATTATTTATGATTATAGGCACAGACTCAAACCTATCAAACCAGAACCTTAAACTAGAGGCATATATAGTTGAATCAAATTATCGTTTACAAATAATTTGATTACTCGTCCTCGAAACAGTTTTAATATGACCTTTGTGACTTTTGAACTCTACTGTCACTCCGCATGGAGTTATCTTTACCACAACTCCGCTGTTTAGTTCACTATAATTTGGCTCAATAAATACACACTCATCGCCAACACTTATTTCGTTTCCAAAGAAATCAACTACCATTATAACTATTCCTTCTCTCGTTAGATTGGTTTATTGTGGTGTGACTGATTGGACTTAAACCAACGACCCTCTGATTAAAAGTCAGATGCTCTACCAACTGAGCTACAATCACATATAAAAGCTGGCTTGTGTATACTTTTGCAAGCGTCCTTACAATAGTTCTGGGAACCAGCAAAAGAAAGAATATGGACAATGAAGAATGAACTTAATCATAAGACAGTAACCATACCAGAAATATCTTTTCTGTGATTTAACACAATTTAACCCACTAGATTCTACTGGCTCGTTTTTGTCGCTACGAACATTCAACAGATTCCATTCTAGCATGGCAGCTACTTGACCAGAATTTCTAATTCTTCATTAACACAGAAGCGCTTAGTCTGGCTTTATTCCCACAAATGGAGGACAAATAGCAAATCCCCTTTGCAAAGTAGTTGATTTTTCACTAGCCGCCGAAAATCGACAAGAAAAGAGCGGGATAACCGTTTCTTTGGTGAGTGTGCTAAACTCGAATGTGTAAAGGGTTATCTCAAATATCATTCGCACGTTGAAGTCTATTGGAATCGAACCAATGTCTCTCCCGTCAAGGATTGCACTACCGACAATCTCTCTGTTTAATGCCGCCGAAGCGGCGAAGTAACCTTGTAAAAGGATTGTTCCCTATGCTAAGACTTCATATAAAACCATTTCTTTTCATCCGCAGAGAGGAAGAAATGGAAAGACCCACTTGCAAGCTATGGATTTATCCGTATTCTCGTAACCTAAACCCAATAAAACGCAACGGAGCACATTTCTTCTTTAAGGTGAAGAACAATTTCTAAAGAACCTCCTGTTTCACTCTTAACAGACTTGAACTGTATTTTCTCTTTAAAGGAGACGCACTACCGACAATCACTCCATTGCCACCGAAATGGCGAAATAACCTTGAGAGTGTTGTTCATTATGCTAAAGAGTGATATAAAATTGCTTGAACGTAAAAGACGAACTTTACCAAGCAATTTTGTTAATCTCCAATTTGTTCTTGATATTATCTCACGTTTTGGAAATTAGTGGAAGTGCCACCCGGCCACGCTCCGGGAACCTGTCGGTTATAAGCCAACTGCTCTGCAAATTGAGCTATAGCACCATATTAAAGTGTATTCTGTTTTAATTCTGAACACACAAGAGAACGTAGTAAATTACTGGAATAATTTACTACAAACCGCACTCAAACTCAAATGGAGGAATTTGCGTATACAATACGCAATGGAGCCAACGGAGAATTATGATATCTCGACCCATCGCTTACAAAGCGATTGCTCTACCTCTGAGCTACGCTGGCATATAAAATGTGTACTTTATATAGACTGAAATATGAAGTCCAGCCGCATACGTTACATTTACATTTGTAAATTTTGGGGTCTCCTTTGGCTTCTCTGTCAACGCCTATTATAGTATATATACCATAGACTTCTCCAATTCTTTCTTCCGGTTTCAAAATAATCACACTCCTATTTATATTTTAAAAAATATTGAATGTCATTATCTGTCTACCTTTCTATCTCTCTTTCTATCTATCCAGCTTCTTTAATGTCTAGCTGGTAAGACAAGTGGAGGGGATAAGCGGTACTGACCCGCCTCTCACACTTTGGAAGAGTGTTGTACTACCATTATACGATATCCCCATATAAAGTCGGCTTACGCACCCTCATGAGTTGGCATCATCACCGATAATCAGCACTGCCGTAAACAGCAGTCCCTTAAAGGCTAATCCTTTGTACAACGTAATTTGAGAATCACTTAACTGGTGCAACAGGGGAGACTCCAACTCCCACGCTTTCGCAGTGCTTTTTGAGAGCACAATGTCTGGCATTCCATCACTGTTGCATATAAAAGACAGTTTTTAGAATCAAGTAAGAATCGAACTGCCTTACAGTTAGCTATCAGAAGCACTGTAAAGAACCCATCTGTCATTCCAAGAGCTTGCATAGTAGTTTATCAATCCTGCCGCGAATCAGATTTCTACTTGCTATGCAGTTCTCCCTGTCTTTATAAGTATTGTATCACATATTATGTGATTTGTCAATAGGTTTTTTAAATTTTTTCAAAATATTTTTAATCCAGACCAGCCATTACTCT
>ENA-ORMN01001428-ORMN01001428.1-human-gut-metagenome-genome-assembly--contig:-NODE-1428-length-23550-cov-4.988040_pt1 | contig 23550 bp, 20 predicted proteins | sample MGYA00242102_ERZ508993 | MGnify/ENA primary metagenome ERZ508993 (study PRJEB26280, sample SAMEA2338770) | human gut metagenome | biome: human gut; feature: human-associated habitat; material: faeces...
CAAAAAAACAAAGCCCCCTCTTAAGCGAAAGAGGGGCTTTGTCAGTGATCTGAGGGACTGTTGCAAAATTGCAACAGTCCCTTTTTTGCTAAGGTCAGGAATTTCCGGCAGAGCCGAAGCCCTGGACCAGCTCGCTTTCCTCGTCAGCCAGCAAAAGCAGACCGGAGGTGGCGATCACGTCGCCGGATGCGACCCACAGAATCTTCATATCCGGATTCCGATAAAATTTCATATGGATATCCTCCTCTCAGTTGCCCGACGTCAAAGCCGGATACTCAAAGACAGCCTGATCGGCAAGCACCAGCGTACCGTCGAGTCGGCAAACGTAGCATGCTACGGTAAAGGTCACGTCGGCGTCGATGGGAACATTTTCAACCGTCATGGTGGTGAGATACGCCCCGTCGCAATCGTATGCCGTGCGGGTCCCGCTCCCCACCAGAACCTGCGGATACACGTTCCGGATCGGCTCGTAGCCGTTATAGTAGGTTTCCATTTTGTACACCGCAGAAATACGGAACTCCGCATACCGGTAATCCAGCGAGTCCACGCTCATGACAAAGCGCAATTTGCGGGCGTCGGTGTTGTGCTTCTGCATACCGACTATATGCGACTTGAAGCTTCTGCTTCCCGCAATTGCCGTCCGGATCGTCGAAACGTCGGGGGAAGACGCTATCCCGTTGCCGGTATTTACAGCTGGTGCAACGCTTGCGCCGCCAAGCAATTCAACGTTTTCGGCGGCAATCGACTGGTTATCGGTCATCGTCAGTTTGCCGGAATTGATGAATCCGCAGATCAGACCGGAATTGTTTGTTTCACTCGCAGAGGTTGCCGTAAAGGTCCCCGTCAGATTTACACAATGGTCAATGGTTGCCGTTCCGCTGCTGGCTTTGGCGGAACGCATTCTCCCCGCAATGCCGCCTGCCGTAACCCGTATCTTGATGCTTGTGACGCCGGACACTTCTTCTGCGGCATTATAACAGTAAGAAATAATGTCGCCCTTGGTAATATAACCGATGATGCCTCCTGCGGACAGAATAGAGCCTTTTTGAGGTTTAATGGAAACGCTTCCATAGTTTGCACAGTAATCAATCGTGTTTCCGCCCACTCCGTCCGGAGAATATCCCAGAATTCCGCCCGCTATCACGTTGGCGGCACTGGTGGAAACCCCACCGTCCGCCACGTCCGCACGGTTGATGCAGTTTCTGATCGTGGTACCGGTTGCCTGCCCCACGATACCGCCTATGTAAAGCTCACCCGTAACCGTGGTGTCGGTGACAACGCACCCCTCTATCGTGCTGTTGACCGCCTGCGCCGCAATTCCGCCGGCGTTGACGTCGTATGCGGTGCCGACGGAAGAATCCGCAATGCGCAGATTTCTGACCGTGGCGCCCTTGAGGTAGCCGAACAGTCCGGCGCCCTCGCTCTTTCCGCCCGATACCTTGACGCCGGACACGGTATATCCGTTTCCGTCAAAAGTCCCGGCAAAGGGCTTGGTGCTTGAACCGATCATTTTCGATGCGCCCTCAACGTACAGGTTGAAATTTCCCATGTCCAGGCTGGCGCAAAGCAGAATATACTTCCCGGCATAGTCGCTGGTTTGAGAGGAGGCGCCCAGCCAGGCAAGCTCCTCCGGGCTTGAGATCCGGTAAGGCGATTCCTCGCTTCCCTCGCCGGAAAGCCCGGTTGCAACCGTCTCTCCGTCCCACTTCCCGCCGTAGGCTATCTCCCCCGCAGGGGTTGCCTGGGGCTCTTGCGCCGCCACGGGGATCATTCCGACACACAGGATCAAAGCAAGAAAAATCACAAAAACCGGAATGCAAAATCTTTTCATACTGTTTTTTCTCCTTTTCGTATTCCATGCTCCGCATGGTATTTTTCTTTCATGGATATCAGGGTGCGTCCTGCCCGGTATACGTAGGACAAATACGGCACTACCATTTCCTCCGGCAGCCACCCCGCCCTCAGCTCCAGCGTAAGGTCGCCGGCGTATTCCATTTCGCACAGCCCCTGCATCAGTCCGGTCCACGGCAGATCTCCCATGAAGGGCGGGAGATGCAGATCCTTGCCCTGAAGATTGTCGTGGACGTGCGTGCACCAGAGATGTCTGCCGAGCAGTTTCATTTTTTCCACACATTCACTGCCGTACCGTACCCGTCCGTGTCCGGTGTCCCAGCACGCCCCCACGTGGGGGGCGTCCAGGCGTTCAATCAGGGCAAGCTGTTCCTCCACATCAGCGGTAAAGGTGTGCTTTCGCCCGAAATTGAACAGATTTTCCACCGCAATTTTCAGATTCAGACGGTCGGCAAGCTCTGCCATGGGCGCATAGAATTCATACGCCCTCTCCAGATCCGCCTCCACGTCCTCGGGAACGTCCGGGTCCGGGCGGTACAGACCGTGGATCACGATGTACTCCGCCCCCAGCACCGATGCCACGATGAAACTGCGGCGGGTAAGCTCCCGGTAGGTATCCGGGTTGCCGTAAAAAGCATACGCATAGGGGGCGTGGGACTGCACGAAGGTATAACCGTTTTCCCCGGCATATTCCGCAATGGCACGGGCGTGTTCCTCAAAGCCGTCGAAGTACACGAAGCTGCTACCGATATGTGAGCGGATGCCGAAGTCGAACTCGGTAAAGCCCGCCTCTCCGCACAGCGCCATGCACTCCTCTACCGTATTGTATTTCCCATTCATTCCCTGAAAGTTACGGGGACAAATTGCAAGTCTCATATCGCTTCCTTTTCTGTTGGTTCTGCGTCACGTCGCTTCACAGTACTCCGCAAGCGTCTGACGGGTAACCCCTCCCCCGCCGTAGGGAAGCGGGATCCGGGTAATATAGTCCTGCGCCACGATCAGGCGCTTATCCGAAAGATTTTTGAAATTCTGGTTCCGTGCCTTGTTTTTCATCTCGTTGTACCCCACAAGCGATGCGGGCCACAGAACGTAGTCGGCGTTCACACGGTTGTAAAAGGCGGCGGTACCGCCCACATAGCCGTGGTGTGCGACCTGTACGAAATTGCTCTGCAACCGGCTTCCGTACATATCCTGGAGCACCTGGTTGGAGGTCTCGGTCATGTCGCCCGTCATCAGAAAACTCTGTCCCCCGATGGTAAGGCGGGTAACCACGCTTGTGGTATTGTACTCGTCAAGCGTTTGCGCATCATACAGATCCATTGTGTACAGCACCTCCAGCGTAGCGTCCGGAAGCTGAAGCTTCTGCCCGGGGTGGGCAATGATCCGGTCGGCACCCCGGCACATATTCAGCGTGCTTTTGAAATAGGCGACCTTATCGGTCATGGAGGTCTGGGTGCAGAAAGTGTCGGAGGGAGTATTGAGCAGGATCGAGCGGATCGTCACGTCGTTCCGGTGCTCCCGGATAAACTGATTGAAGCCGCCGACGTGATCGGTGTGAGCGTGCGTGATGACCCAAAGGGAGATCACGATGTTCTGCGGATCGGGCGCTTCCTTTTGCAGGACCGCCATGATCTTTTCGCTCATCCGGTTGACGGTGTGATCCCACCCGCCGTCGTAAATGACGAAACTGCCGTCGGTCAGCCGGAAAATATAACAAAGTCCGTTTTTATGGGTTGTCTCGGTATCGGGCGCAAGTCCCACCGATATCGCAAGCGGGGTGCACACCGAGGCGGTCTGCGTTTCGGTGGCGGGAAGCGCACCGGAAGTCTTCGGCTCGGTAATGACCCGGAAGGTGCTGTTGTAACTGCTGAAAATCAGATTGACTACGATGTCGTCCGAATACCAGGTGGAAAACCGGTTGAAGCCGATCCTGTTTTCGGTGTGCTGAACAAAGCCGTTGCCCTGAAGCGCACTTCCGTAGGTTTCGTACTGCGTTTCGGTCGCATTGCTACACACCCGCACGGTACAGCCGTTTCCGTCCTCTCGCACCACGGCACCGGTAAGCGCCGGAAGCTCGCCCGGAGTAGTCGAGGTATGCGTGGGCGTACTGCCCGCCGTGGTAACGTCTCCCGCCCCGGTCGTCTGGATTCCGGTCGGTTCGTCGGAAACCGGTCCATTTCCCTTGCATCCGCAAAGCAGAAGTGCGAGGACAAGCAACAGCGCAAGAAGTCCGGAGAGCCTTTTCATGCTTTTTCTGCCATATTGCGTCATTTTCTTCTCTTCTTTCCGGTCCATGCCACAGCCCCAAAGCAGGAGCCAACCGCCACAAGAATCCCTGCGGCGCTCACCGAGGAGCGGCAACCGCTCTTTTTCTTCGGCGTATCCGTATCACCCGGTTTTTTCGTTTCTTTTCCGGTATCCGAGGGAGATGAGGAATCACCCGGCGTTACGGGCGGCTTTTCATCCGAAAGTCCGTCGTCCTCTCCGTCATCGGAGGGAGCGTCCGGGTCTCCGCCCTCTGCAATCCGGTCAAGCTCCTGGTTGGCAAGCGTCCGGACCTCAGCAATCAGTCCCGCCGCCTCCAGCGCCTTTCCGGCGTCCGCAACCTTCGGCTCGCCCGCCTCGTCGGTTTTCCACAAGCCCTCCAGCGAAACGCCGTCTGCGGCAAGCTTTTTCGAAACGAAATCGACGAGATATTCGCTCATGGAGCCGCCCTCTAACTTTTTCTCCATTTCCCGAATCTCATTTTCGGTATAATAGGAGCGGGCAAGGGTATGAGAAACCAGAAGCGGTATCAGCTTTTCCAGCGTGTAGCCACGGTCCATCACGGTAAGTCCCGCCTCACCCCGGAGCTGTTCCGGCGTTACGGCAACAATGCTTTCCTCTACCGAGCATCCGCTCTTATCCACGCCGATTCCGGGCAACTGCACGGTATAATTGGCGGCGGAAAGACAGCTCTTATTGGCAAGCGCCAGAATACCGCCGGCACGCTGACTTTCGGAATCCTCGGGCTTCAGCACCTCGGTACCGGTATTGGAAAGATAGATCTCCACCTTTCCGGTATTCAGACATCCGGCAACGGCGCAACCCTCCACCTTGTTGGTAAAGTGTCCGGCAATACCGCCGATGCGGAAAATATTCTCATAAGTATTGACCACCGTTCCCGGCGCTTTTTCCAGCAGGGCGGAAACGTCATATTTCTGATAGGTCCGGATATTGCCGTTGTTGGTGCAGAAATAAATACTGCTTTGGAAGGTATTGGAGCCGTTCACACCCACGATGCCGCCCGACCAGATCGGATACGCCTTGTTCAGCAAAGGGATGAGGTCGAGATCGCCGTTGTTGGTGCAGTACGCCACTACCGTGGCAATCGAAGCACCCACGATGCCGCCGCAGTAGGTATAGGAACGCCCGGTGTTGCCGTCCTCCGACACATTTCCGTTCGTCCGGATGTTGGAATCGGACACGCACGCCACCACAAGGTTGCGCTCCTCGCTGTTGAACTCCGAAAAGTCGATCCGCCCGGCAATACCGCCGGCAGAGGCGCCGTCAATTGCCTCGATTTTGGACGAGCAGTTGAAGATCGTCATCAGGTTTTTGCCGTGTCCCACGATAGCGCCGGCAAATTTGTTGGAGCGCACTCTGGAACCGGTTACCCGCAGATTCCGGATGGTGGCGCCGGAGGCACTGCCGAACAGTCCGGCATACTCCTTGGCGTTCCCCTCCGCCGCAATCACGTCGCAGTTCAGCCCCGTGACCGAAAATCCGCCGCCGTCGTAAATTCCCTTGAAAGAGCCTTGGGCGCCGCCGATCGGCGTCCAGGATTTTTCTCCGAGGTCAATGTCTGCGGTCTGCGTGAAATACACACCCGTGTAGTCTGTTTTCTCATTGACGGTTTTGGCAAGGTAAGCAAGCTGTGCCGCCGTGCCGATACGGTACGGCTCCGCCTCGGTTCCCTGCCCGCCGGCAAAGCTTTCCGCCACCGTTGTGCCGTCCCATGCCGCTTCCGGTGCCGCCGACACAAGAAGCGTGAACACGCCAGCCGTCAGCCACAGCGCCAGCAGAACCGAAAGAATTCCTGTAACTGTTTTTTTCATGTTTTCCTCCTCATCTGTTTTTTCATGTATTTTTACCGGTCGCCCCGGTCAGGATTCCCCGAATTTCCGGGAGATCTGGTCCAGCGAATTTTTCAGCTTGGCACGGATCTGCCCAAAGGTCGCCGACCAACCGCCGTTGTTCTTGAAAATGGCGATCTTATATACCTCGCATCCCTCACTGCCGATGACAAAGGAGAAAACCTTGCCAAAGTCAAAGGTGATGCCGCTGCGCATGATGTCGTACATCCGGCTTGCCTCGGTGTTGTCCGCATACCGGAGCTTGAGGGTGACGTCAAACACCTCCGGCATGACCCGCCGGTAGCTTTCCGACGCCAGGCACTCGATCACCGCCGCACAGATATTCTGCTTTTTCATGTCCGAATTGGAAATGGTATAAACGGTATGCGTATTGCCGATATCGGTCTTGTACCCCGTCTGTTCAACGTCGTATTTCGGCATGGGGAGCAGTCCGTATTTGTCGGTGATATCCTTGATTCCCGTCGTTACGATGTAGGTCTTGTCGGTGATGAACAGCGCTCTGCCCTCCTCAAACATCTGCCGGCAGTTGGTAAAGCCCTGCTCCATCCACACGTCGTCCGAGGTGTTGAGCCACGATCCCAGTCTGTCCACAAGCCCGATCATCTTTTCGCCCCGGTAGGAGCTTGAGATCACCGGCAGGTCCTTTTTGTCCTTTTCCACCGCCTTGACCCCAGCGCCGATGATAAAGGCTTCCAGCACGTTCTGATGAACGGTGTAGCCGTACACGTCGTCGGCTGTCTTTTTGCCGTCTCCCTTGTCGTCGTAGATTCCCTTGGACATCTCCATCAGCTTGTCAAGCGTCCATTCCCCGCTGTTGACCAGCGCAAACGGATCCTCTTCAATTCCCTTGTCTGCAAGCAGTGTGAAGTTGACGAAGGTCCCGTGCATCATCCACAGCAGGTTGGTGGAGATGTCTCCGGTGACAAAGTACAGGTGGTTGGCGATCGAAAGCTCGGACACGATGTTGGCGGGCCACCACGGCTTTTCAAAGTTCAGATAGCTCAGTTTTTTCATGTCCGCCGAAAAGCCCCGCTCCGCAAAGGTGGGACCGAGAGGTCCGTAGGAAGCGTAAATGTTGTAGGTCGGTGTGCCAGACAGAAAATCCGATTCCACCTGCCGGGTAAAACTCTCGTTGTTTTCGTAGTTCCCGGGAATCAGCGTGTAGTTCAGCTTGACGCCCAAACGCTCCCGTACCCGGAGATTCCGCTCAAAGATCACGTTGTTGATCTTATCGGCATTGACGCCGTCCGATGTGAACTCCTGCATGGAACGGTCCGACCAGCAGAGGAACTGCACCTCCTCCCCGCCGAAATCCAGGTCGTTTCCCAGGTCATCCCGAAGATATCCGTTTTCGTCGTACATCCCGGTACCCTCTTCGTCCGTGCTCTTGGTGCTCCCGCCGTCTTCTTCCTTCCGGCATCCGGACAAAAGAGGAAAGACCATTCCGGCAACCAGAAGAAGCAACAGCACCCGCAAAAATGTTTTTTTCATCATTCTCCTCCGACTGTTTTCTTTCTTATTCAACAAATACGAAAATTCAATTATATGATTTTGCCAAAAAGCGTCTCTTTGATTTGTGCATATACCACAATTTATCAAACATCAGACGGTATGTATTGCGCCATATTATGAAATTACTATAAATTCCATTATTATTTTATCAAAACCGCTTGACAAATGCAATGCAATAATTTACAATAAAAATATAAAAATTCAAACGAGGAAAAAGCCGTGTCTACCAAACTGTTTTTTCACAATACCTACCCCGACCGTCCCGCATTCTCCCTGCAAAGCGGCTCCCGCCCGTGGTACGCCCTTATCATCCTGTATAACGGCTCCTTTTCCTTTACCATGGGAGAGCAGGAATTCGTCATCCGGAAAAACGAGGTCGCTTTCTTCCCGAAGGACGTTGAATTTTCCCGTACCGTGCTCTCGCCGATCTCCTTTCACCAGTTCGGATTTCACGCCGACGCCGACGAAATGTATCTTCCCGAGCCGACCTGCGGCAAACTGCGGCTCCCGGAGGAATATACGGCGTCTGTCCTCTCCCTGCTGAACACCATGGATCAGGCACTGCTTGCCAAGCGCAACCGCATCTATCAGAACGTCATCGACAACCTCCTGATGTCGCATCACGTGTTCAGCGCCCAGCTCTCCCCGGAGCACCGCATCGTGGACCCGGACGTTGCCTTTACGGTCGAATATATGTCTGAGCACCTGAACGAAAAGCTGAGCATCGGCGAGATCGCCCAGACGCTTCACCTGACCCATACCGGTCTGATCGGAAAATTCAAGCGGGTGCACGGCTGTACCCCCAACGAATATCTGGTAGCTCTGCGGATGCGCTTTGCCAAAAAGCTGATCGCCGAGGGACAGCTCCGCATCAACGAGATCTCCGCCATGTGCGGCTACTCCAACGCCTATTATTTTTCCAACGCATTCCGCAACTTTTGCGGCGTAACGCCAAGCGAATACCGGGAATCGCATAAACCGGAATAAAAAAAGCCCGGACGTAACCTCTCTCCGTTACGTCCGGACTTCTGCTCTGTTCCCTTTTTCCCTGTTCTTCTCTTCCCGTCCCCTTTTTTCCGAAAGTCTTTTGAAAGGGGTCCGGGGGAAACTTTTCTTCAGAAAAGTTTCCCCCGGCTTTTTTATCTCTATCTATTCTCTTCTCTATTCTCTCGACAAAATCCCCTCGATATACTGCTTTGCCAGACGTGCCGACCTGCCGCCACGCTCCAGAGCATAGCGCTCGGCTCCCGCCGCCAGCTCGGCGTCATCCATTACAACGCCCTTTTGCCCGGCAAGCTGGGACACAATGTGCAGATAGGTCTTTTTGTCCGGTCGCTGGAATGTGATCTGAATTCCGAACCGGTTGGACAGCGACACGATCTCCTGCAAGGTGTCGTTGCGGTGGACCTCGTCTCCGTCCCGGTCGGCAAAGCGCTCCCGCACCAGGTGCCGGCGATTGCTGGTGGCATACACCACCACGTTGTGCGACCGTGCGGCAACCGAGCCTTCCAGAACCGCTTTCAACCCGTTGAACCGGTCGTCCTCCCCCGCAAAGGAAAGGTCGTCGATGAACAGAATGAATTTCAGCGGGTTCCCGGCAAGCTCGTCCAGAAGCGCCGGAATCATGGCAAGCTGATCCTTGCGGACCTCAATGATCCGCAGTCCTTCGCCGAAAAATTCGTTGCCCACCGCCTTGACCGTGGAGGACTTGCCGGTTCCGGCATCTCCCGTCAACAGAATGTTTGCCGCCGGTCTGCCCGCCAGAAGCGCCTTGGTGTTGTCCACGATCCGCCGCCGCTCGTCCTCATAATCCACAAGGTCGGAAAGCCGGATCCCGTCCGGACTTTGCACCGGCACGATCTGCCCCTCGCCGTCCAGATAAAACATCCGGTTGCGGGCGTATTTTCCGTACCCGTATTTCCCGATGTTCTCCGTCCGGTGAGCGTAGAAAGAAGAAATCTCTCCCCCCTCCGACGTAAACTCCGGCAAAGAAAGTCCTGCGCCCATCGGCTCGGTCAGCTCCTCCGGCGTCAGCGCCGCCACCCGGTCAAGAATGGCAAGCTCCCGCTCAAGACTCCGGCGGATCACCGCAGGCGGCGTATTGCCCGCCCCCAGCGTCCGGACGTAGATATTTTCGCTGACCTCGCACCGTCCCCGCAGATATGCCGCAAGGTCGCCGCCGTTTGCCTCGTACAGCTCGCCCACAAACCGGGAGTACGCCCCCGCCGCCACTTCGGGCGCATCGGTCAGGCACTCCAGATATGATGAAAGGCTGCAAAGGATCTCATCCTCCCGAAGCTCCCGGAATACCGCAAGCGTATCCAGCTCTTGCTTCAGGCGCAACAGCTCATCTGTCCTCATATGCGTTCAGAATTGCCCCGTACGCACCGCCGGACACCATGGAAGCGTAGCGCCTGAGGTATCCCGTAAGCGATTTGGTCTTGGGGACAAAATCCTTTCTTCTTTGTGCAATTTCTTCTTTTCCCACGAGAAGCTCCAGACGGTTTCCGGGAATGTCGATCCGGATCCGGTCGCCGTCCCTGACAAGACCGATCAGACCGCCGGACGCCGCCTCCGGGGTAATATGCCCGATGCAGGCGCCACGGGTCGCACCGCTGAAGCGTCCGTCGGTGATCAGCGCCACGCTGTTTCCAAGCCCCATGCCCATAATGGCAGAGGTGGGATTGAGCATCTCCCGCATACCCGGACCGCCCTTGGGTCCCTCGTAGCGGATAACCACCACGTCGCCCGGTCGGATCTCGCCTGCGTTGATTGCCGCCTGGGCGTCCTCCTCGCAGTCAAATACCCGTGCGGGTCCCTCGTGCACCAGCATTTCGGGCAGTACCGCAGAGCGCTTGACCACGCTCCCCTCGGGCGCAAGGTTGCCACGGAGAACGGCAATTCCTCCGGTCTGGCTGTACGGATTGTCGATCGGGCGGATCACCTCGGAATTCCGGTTGACGCAACCCGCAATGTTCTCGCCCACCGTCTTGCCGGTCACGGTCAGACAGTCGGTGCAGATCAGCCCTTTCTTGTTCAGCTCGTTCATCACGGCGTACACGCCGCCCGCCTCGTCCAGCTCTTCCATATAGGTCCTGCCCGCCGGTGCCAGGTGGCAGAGGTTGGGCGTTTTTTCGCTGATTCCGTTGGCGATATCCAGATTGATCTCAATGCCGCACTCATGGGCAATTGCCGGCAGGTGTAGCATACTGTTGGTGGAACAGCCCAGCGCCATATCCACCGTCAGGGCGTTGCGGAAAGCCTCCTCGGTCATGATGTCCCGGGGACGGATATCCTTTTCCACAAGCTTCATCACCGCCATTCCGGCGTGCTTTGCCAGCTTGATCCGGGCGGAATACACGGCGGGAATGGTCCCGTTGCCTTTCAGTCCCATACCTAGGACTTCGGTCAGGCAGTTCATGGAGTTGGCAGTGTACATTCCGGAGCAGGAGCCGCAGGTCGGGCAGGTCTTGCACTCGAATTCCTCCAGCTTCTCCCGGGTAATCTTGCCGGCGTTGAACTCTCCCACTGCCTCGGAAATGGAGGAAAAGCTTGTCTTGGCGCCGTCAATGTGCCCGGCAAGCATCGGTCCGCCGCTGACGAAAACGGTAGGAAGATTCAGCCGTGCCGCCGCCATCAGAAGCCCCGGCACGTTCTTGTCGCAGTTCGGCACCATCACCAGCCCGTCAAAGCCGTGCGCCATTGCCATTGCCTCGGTGGAGTCGGCGATCAGGTCCCGGGTCACCAGCGAATATTTCATGCCGGTGTGTCCCATGGCAATGCCGTCGCACACAGCGATTGCGGGAAATACCACCGGGGTTCCCCCCGCCATGGCAACGCCGATCTTCACCGCATCCACGATCTTATCCAGATTCATATGCCCCGGCACGATCTCGTTGTAGGAGCTGACGATACCGATGATCGGTCTTTCAATCTCCTCCTGCGTCAGTCCGAGCGCATGGTACAGCGCCCGGTGCGGCGCATTCTGTATGCCGTTCTTGATTGCATCGCTTTTCATAATTTTTATCCTTTCTGATACGACACTGTCTCCCCTGCGGGTGTCCGAAGAGGAGACAGCACGGTTGCCGGTATACGGCTCCCTTTTTTTAATCAGTTGTTGATCAGTTTATCCTCGCCGTTCCAGCTGTACAGCTTCCGGATCTCCTCGCCCACAACCTCGGAGGGGTGCTCGGAAGCGATCTTCCGCATAGCGTTGAAGTGTACCTGTGCGCCGGCGTCCGACATATCCAGCAGGAATTCCTTGGCAAAGGTGCCGTCCTGAATGTCCTTGAGAATCTTCTTCATCGTTTTCTTGGTCTCGTCGGTGATGATCTTCGGACCGGTGACGTAATCGCCGTACTCGGCGGTGTTGGAGATCGAATATCTCATGCCCGCAAAGCCGCTCTGGTAGATCAGGTCCACGATCAGCTTCATCTCGTGGATGCACTCAAAGTAAGCGTTTCTGGGGTCATAGCCGGCTTCCACCAGCGTTTCAAAGCCCGCCTGCATCAGAGCGCAGACGCCGCCGCAAAGCACTGCCTGCTCGCCGAACAGGTCGGTCTCGGTCTCGGTGCGGAAAGTGGTCTCCAGCACGCCGGCTCTTGCGCCGCCGATGCCCAGAGCGTAAGCAAGACCGATCTCCAGTGCGTCACCGGTAGCATCCTGCTCCACGGCGATCAGGCACGGAACGCCCTTGCCCGCCAGATACTCGCTTCTCACCGTGTGACCCGGTCCCTTGGGGGCGATCATGATGACGTTGACGTTCTTCGGCGGCTTGATGCAACCGAAATGAATGTTGAAGCCGTGCGCAAATGCCAGCGTCTTGCCCTCGGTGAGGTGCGGCTCGATGCTCTCACGGTACAGCTTTGCCTGCTTCTCGTCGTTGATCAGGATCATGATGATGTCGGCGTTCTTTGCCGCATCGGCAGCCGTCATAACCGTCAGTCCCTGCGCTTCTGCCTTAGCCCAGCTCTTGCTTCCCTCATACAGACCGACGATCACCTTTACGCCGCTGTCCTTGAGGTTCAGAGCGTGTGCGTGACCCTGGGAGCCGTAGCCGATAATGGCAACCGTTTTGCCGTTCAGCTTCTGCAGATCGCAATCCTGTTGATAAAAAATTCTTGCCATGATGTTTCTCCTTTATTTATATAAAAAATATTTTCTTGAATTTTCCCGGAGATCAGTAATTGGTGACCTTCCGGATTGTGGAGGCGCCACGCTCCAGAGATACGATGCCGGTGCGGCAGATCTCCAGAATGGTATAATCCCGCATCAGGTTGATGAAATCATCGATCCGCCGGGCGTCAGCCGTCAGCTGGAACATGATCGAATCCCGGGTATAGTCCACCGTTTTGGCTTCAAAAGCCTCGGCGGCGGCAAGGATCTCGTCCCGCACTTCGGATTTGTTCTCCACCTTGATGAGAAGCAGTTCCACACTGAAGGAATCCTCCCGGGTCAGCTCCCGGATGGAGCAGACGTCGGGGAGCTTGTACAGCTGATTGATCAGCTGCTGTTTATTCACCTCGTCGCCGTCGAAAAGAACAGTGATACGGGAATAATCGTTGGACTCGGTCTCGCTCACGGTCAGTGCACTGATGTTGAACTGCCGGCGCCGGAACATACTCGTTACCCGGTTCAGCACGCCAAACTGGTTACGCACCAAAACCGCTACCGTATATCGGTTCATATCAGTCACCTACCTTTATAATAATATCGTCCATGGACCCGCCGGGGGGCAACATGGGAAGTACGAATTCATCCCGGTCTATGGCGCAGTCGATCAGATACGGCACCTCTGCGGCAAACGCACGGGAAAGCGCCGCTTCCAGTCCCTCTACGGTATTCACCGCTTCTCCCGCCGCACCAAACGCCTCGGCAAGGGCGACAAAGTCGGTCTTGCGGTTGAGGACGGTGTTGGAATAGTGGCGGTCAAAGAAGAGCGTCTGCCACTGCCGCACCATACCGAGCACGCCGTTGTTGAACAGCAGAATGACCAGCGGCACGCCGTAAGTCACTGCTGTGGCAAGCTCGTTGAGGCACATTCCGAAGCTTCCGTCTCCGGTAATCAGCACCGATTTTTCCCCGGTACCGTAGGACGCACCGATTGCGGCTCCCATTCCGAAGCCCATGGTGCCAAGTCCTCCGCTGGAGATAAAACGACGGCTCCGACGGAAGTTCAGATACTGCGCCGCCCACATCTGGTGCTGTCCCACGTCGGTGGCAACCGGCGTGTTCTCTCCCAGAAAGCGGTTCAGCGTGCACACCGCATTTTTCGGCGTCAGTCCGGGGCGGGCATCATCGTATTCCCGCTCCAGCACCCGAAGCTCGGCAACCTTTGCCTGCCATTCCGGGCGGGATACCTGCCGGATCTGCGGCAAAAGCTTTTCCAGCGTCATCCGGATATCCGCCCGGAGACCGCCGTCCGCCATGACGGTCTTGGAAAGCTCCGAGCCGTCGATGTCGATATGTACCACCTTTGCGTGGGTGGCAAACTTTTTCCGGTCGCCGGTCGCACGGTCGTTGAACCGCACGCCAAGCGCCACAATACAGTCCGCCTTGTTCATCGCCATGGAGGAGGCGTAATGCCCGTGCATTCCCTCCATGCCGAGGAAGCGGGGATGATCGGTCGGAATCCCCGAAATGCCCATCAGCGAACATCCGATCACGGCGTCCATTTTTTCGGCAAGCGCCAGCATCTGTTCCTGTGCGGCACCGGAAATCAGACCGCCGCCGAAGTAAATATAGGGGCGCTCGCAGGAATTGAGGATCTCTGCCGCCTCCTGAATGCGGATATCCTTTGCCGCCTGCGGCGGATCGGGCGTTACCGGAGGTGCCGGGGTGTATTCGCATTTTGCGATCTGCACGTCCTTCGGCACGTCCACAAGCACCGGTCCCGGTCTGCCGGAGGCCGCCAGATGAAACGCCTCCCGCAGGGTGTCGGCAAGCTTTGTCACGTCGGAGACAAAGTAATTATGCTTGGTGATCGGGAGCGTGACACCCGTGATGTCAATCTCCTGAAAGCTGTCGTAGCCGATCTGGGAGGTGGGCACGTTGCCGGTAATGGCAATGAGCGGTACCGAATCCAGATAAGCGGTGGCAATTCCTGTCACAAGGTTTGTGGCACCGGGACCGGAGGTGGAGATCACCACGCCCGTCTTTCCGGTGGCTCTGGCATATCCGTCGGCGGCATGGACAGCTCCCTGCTCGTGCGCCGTAAGAATATGCTCAATCTCGTCGCTATAACGGTAAAGCGAATCGTATACGTTGAGTATCTGACCGCCGGGGTAGCCGAACACTACGCCGCACCCCTGCTCAATCAGCACTCTGACAATGATATCAGCGCCGGATAACTGCATCTTACACCCCTCTCAGGTGTCCGCAGATGAGATCTCCCATCCGGGTACAACCGATTTTTTTACATTTTTCAGCTTCTTGCTCGTCCGAGGGCAGAATATCCGCCGTTCGGTAACCTTCGTCCAGCACCTCCGACACGGCGGCTTCAATCGCATCCGCCTCGGCAGGCATATGGAAACTGTAACGCAACATCATAGCGGCGGAAAGCACCGTTCCGATCGGGTTGGCAATATCCATTCCCGCAATGTCGGGCGCCGAGCCGTGAATCGGCTCGTACAGACCGCAATCGGTCGCCCCAAGGCTGGAGGACGGAATCATACCGATAGAACCGGTAATCATCGACGCCTCATCCGACAGAATGTCGCCGAACATATTTTCGGTCACGATCACGTCAAACTGCGACGGATCCTTGACGATCTGCATGGCGCAGTTGTCCACCAGCATGTCGGTCAGCGTCACGTCGGGATACTCCTCCGCCAGCCGGTGCATCACCGACTTCCAGAGGCGGCTGGAATCCAGCACGTTGCTCTTTTCCACCGAGCAGAGCTTGCCACGGCGCAGGCGTGCCGACTCAAAGCCGATCCTGCCGATGCGCTCGATCTCCCCCTCGGTATAGCACAGCACGTCGGTCGCCACCCGCTCGCCGCCGATTTCCTCGGTCTTGTGTTCCCCGAAGTAAATGCCGCCGATCAGCTCCCGGACGATCAGAAAATCAATTCCCCGTTCCACAACAGACGGCTTCAGCGGAGAAGCACTCGCCAACTGGCGCCAGATCTTTGCCGGACGGTTGTTGCTGTATACTTTCATGCCGGCACGCAAACGGAGCAGTCCCTTTTCCGGTCTCTGATCTCCCGGCAGGCGGTTCCATTTTTCACCGCCCACGGCGCCGAGAAGCACGCTGTCGCAGGCAAGGCAACGCTCCAGCATGGCGTCCGGCAGAGGATCGCCCCATTTGTCAATGGCACAACCGCCCATGTCCACGTCCTCGTAGGCAAAGCTGTGACCGTAAAGCTCCGCCGTGCGGTCCAGCACCTTTTTTGCCTGTTCGACGATCTCGGGTCCGATGCCGTCGCCCCGGATAAGGGCAATTTTTTTATTCATGGGAATCTTCCCCTTTCTTCTGAGTCTCTTTCAGAGAGGCAAGCAGTCCGCCCGCCCGGATGATATTCTGGATAAACGGCGGGAAAGGCTGTGCCTGATAGGTCCGCCCGGTGGTAAGATCGGTGATCTTTCCGGTGTCAAAGTCCACGCACACCCGGTCTCCTGCGGCGATCTCGTCGCACGCCTCGGGGCACTCCAGGATCGGCAAGCCGATATTGATGGCGTTGCGGTAGAAAATGCGTGCAAAGCTCTTGGCAATCACACACCCCACACCGCAGGTCTTGATGACGAGCGGAGCGTGCTCCCGGGAGGAGCCGCAACCGAAGTTCCAGCCCGCCACGATCAGATCGCCCGCCTGCACCTGACCGACGAAATCCCGGTCGATGTCCTCCATGCAGTGAAGCGCCAGCTCCGCCGCATCCGGCGTATTCAGGTAGCGTGCGGGAATGATAACGTCGGTGTCGATGTTATCGCCATAATGAAATACTTTTCCTTCGGTCTTCATCTTACGCCTCCTGATATTCGGTGATGTATCCGGTCAGGGCACTTGCCGCCGCCGTAGCGGGAGAAGCCAGGTAAACCTCGCTGTCAACGTGTCCCATTCTGCCTACGAAATTCCGGTTGGTGGTGGCAATGCAACGCTCGTCCGCCGCCAGAATTCCCATATAGCCTCCAAGGCAGGGACCGCAGGTCGGCGTGGAAACCACGGCGCCCGCATCAATAAAGGCGGTCACATAGCCACGCTCCACGCACTCCCGCAGGATCTGCATGGTGGCGGGAATGATGATACAGCGCACGCCGTCGGCAACCTTTTTGCCTTTCAGCACCCGGTAAGCCGTTTCCATGTCCTCCATCCGTCCGTTGGTACAGCTTCCGATCACCACCTGGTCCACCCGGATATCCGAAAGCTCGGCGGCGGGTCTTGTGTTTTCCGGAAGATGCGGACAGCTGACGGTGGGGCGGATCTCCGACAGGTCGATCACATAAGTTTTTTCGTATTCTGCGTCGGCGTCCGCTTCAAAAACGACCGGCGTCCGCTCACAGCGCCCCTTCATATAAGCTTCGGTCACGCTGTCCACCGGGAAGATCCCGTTTTTGGCGCCCGCTTCGATTGCCATGTTGCAGATGCACAGACGGTCGTCCATCGAAAGGGTGGCAACGCCCTCTCCGCAGAACTCCATGCTCTGATAAAGCGCACCGTCCACGCCGATCTGTCCGATGATCGACAAAATCACGTCCTTGCCACTGCAATTGCGGGGAAGCTTGCCTTTCAGCTCAAAGCGGAGAGCGGACGGCACCTTGAACCATGCCATGCCGGTCGCCATACCCGCCGCCATATCGGTACTTCCCACACCGGTGGAAAAGGCTCCGAGCGCCCCGTAGGTGCAGGTGTGGCTGTCGGCACCGATGATGCAGTCGCCCGCCGTCACTACTCCCTGCTCCGGAAGCAGTGCGTGCTCAATGCCCATTTTGCCCACGTCGTAAAAATGGCTTACGCCGTGACAGCAGGCAAATTCCCGGCAGGTCTTGGACTGTTCCGCCGCCTTGATATCCTTGTTGGGGACAAAATGGTCCAGGACAATGGCGATCCTGTCCTTATCAAACACATCGGAAAAGCCGGATTTATTGAATTCCCTTACCGCAACGGGGGTGGTGATGTCGTTTCCGAGCACCAGATCCAGCTTTGCGTTGATCAGCTGTCCCGGAACCACCTTATCCAGACCCGCATGGGCGGCAAGGATCTTTTGCGTCATTGTCATTCCCATATAAGATGTCCTCCTCAGTTCTTTTTTCTGTTATAAAATGCGCTCAGCAGAGCGTTTACGCTGGCGTGGATAATATCGGTATCGGTACCCGCACCCCAGCTCATATTGCCGTCCGCATCCCGCAGACCGATATATGCCGCCGCCACACTTCCCGAACCTTTTTCCTGCATACTGTGCTCAGTATACACCAGAAGTTCATAGCTCTCACCGGTGTAGCTCTTAAGCGCATTGCTCACCGCATCCAGCGAACCGTTTCCGTGCGACTGCACGCAGGTCGTCTTTCCGTCCTGCGCAAAGGTGATATCGGCGTCGATGCCGTCCGGCACCCGGTGGAAATCCATATGGGGAATGGTAATGGGCGTATCGTGCAGGAAGTAATGGCTGCGGAAGATATCCAGGATCTCGCTCGCCTTCAGCTCCTTGTGCTCCCGGTCGGAGACCGACTTGCACAGATAGCTCAGGTTCTCCCGCATACCGGCGGGAAGCACGTAACCGTAAGCCTGCTCCAGCAGATATCCGATGCCGCCCTTGCCGCTCTGGGAGTTGACCCGGATCACGTCGGCGTCGTAGGTGCGGTTGATATCGTGCGGGTCGATCGGAATATAGGGCACGCTCCAGCGCTCCAGCTTTTTTTCCTCCCGGTACTTCATACCCTTGGCGATAGCGTCCTGATGACTGCCCGAGAAAGCGGCAAACACCAGCGCACCGGCATAGGGCGAACGGGCGTACACGTTCATCCGGGTGCACTTTTCGTACACCTCCACAAGGTGCGGCATATCCGAAAAATCAAGCTTCGGATCCACACCGTGGGAATACATATTCATGGCAAGCGTGATGATATCCACGTTTCCAGTGCGCTCTCCGTTGCCGAAAAGCGTTCCCTCCACCCGGTCGGCACCGGCAAGAAGCGCAAGCTCGGTATCGGCAACGCCGGTACCTCTGTCGTTGTGCGGGTGAAGCGAAAGGGTAACAAATTCCCGGTACTTGAGGTTTTCGCTCATGTACTCCACCTGCGACGCATAGATGTGCGGCAGGCTCATTTCCACCGTGACCGGCAGATTGATGATTACGTTGTTGTCGGCGGAAGGCTCCAGCACGTCCAGCACGGCGTTGCAGACCTCCAGCGCATACTCCGGCTCGGTTCCGGTAAAGCTCTCGGGGGAATACTCAAAGCGGAAATTGCCCTCGTACTCCTGCGCCAGCTTTTTGACAAGCTTTGCGCCGTCCACGGCAATTTTCTTGATCTCCTCCCGGCTCTTGCGGAACACCTGCTCCCGCTGTGCCACGCTGACCGAATTGTAAAAGTGGATAATGGCGGAGGGAGCGCCCTTGCAAGCCTCAAAGGTCTTGCGGATGATGTGCTCCCGGCACTGGGTCAGCACCTGTACCGACACGTCGTCGGGAATCATGTTCTTTTCAATCAGCGTGCGGAGAAACTCGTACTCGGTCTCGCTTGCCGCCGGAAAGCCCACCTCGATCTCCTTGAAGCCTACCGAAAGCAACAGGCGATAGAATTCCAGCTTTTCCTCAAGGTTCATCGGGATCACCAGGCTCTGGTTGCCGTCCCGCATATCCACACTGCACCAGATCGGCGCCTTTTCTATTTTTTCCCGGGTGACCCACCGGTTATGAACGCCGGGGGCGGGATAATACCCGGGACGGTATTTTTCAGGGTTCATCATAATTTTTCAAGCTCCTTTTGTAAGACGGTTGTCAGGGTTCTTTTGCCAAAGGCTCACAGTTCGGCGATCGCTTCGATCTCCACAAGCGCACCCTTCGGTAGCTGACGAACCGCCACACACGAGCGTGCGGGGCAGGAAACAAAGTAGGTTGCATATACCCGGTTGAACGCCTCAAAGTCCGCCATATCCGCAAGGAAGCAGGTGGTCTTTACCACTTTTTCCGGTGCGCTCCCCGCCGCCAGCAGAACCTCTTTCAGATTCCGGCAAGCCTGTTCGGTCTGCGCTTCGATTCCCTGCGCTTCGATCTTCCCGGTTTCCGGGCAAAGCGGGATCTGTCCGGAGGTATATACAAAGCCCCCCGATACGATTGCCTGCGAGTAAGGACCGATAGCGCCGGGCGCCCGGTCGGTATGAATGGATTTCATAATTATTTCCTCCTGTTAATCAATCGGCTCCGGTTATTCCACAATCTTGAAGCCCGCCGCACGGAGCGATTCGGTGATATGGCGGACGTGGTCGTAGTCTCTCGTTTCCATCTGGATCCGCAGGTAACAGCCGTTGACGTTTTCGGTCTCTCCTGCGCTTTCATGGTGAACGCTCGTCACGTTTCCGCCGCACTCGGCGATGATGCGTGACACGCTGTTCAGCTGTCCGGGCTTGTCTATCAGCTCGATCAGCAGACTGCTGGAACGTCCCGACTTCAGAAGTCCTCTCTTGATGACCCGGGAAAGTCCGGTCACGTCGATGTTTCCGCCCGAGACCACGCTCACCACGGTCTTTCCCTCTACCGGGAACTTATGGAACATAGCGGCGGCAACGGCAGCGGCGCCGGCACCCTCCGCAATCATCTTCTGCTTTTCAATCAGGGCAAGGATCGCCGACGCAATCTCATCGTCGGTCACCACTGCCAGGTCGTCCACGTATTCGTTGACGTACCGGAAGGTGTTTTCGCCCGGCTGTTTCACCGCAATGCCGTCCGCAATGGTGGACACCGAATCCAGGCAGGTGATCTGCCCCTGTGCCACCGAACGGCACATACTCGGCGCTCCCGCCGCCTGCACACCGTACACCTTGATCGAGGGACGGATGGATTTCACGGCACAGGCAATGCCGCAGATCAGTCCGCCACCGCCCACCGGCACGATAATGGCGTCGATGTTGTCCAGTGCGTTGAGGATCTCCAGTCCGATCGTTCCCTGACCGGCGATTACGTTTTCATCGTCAAACGGATGCACAAAGGTATATCCGCACTCGTCCCGCAGTCGGAGCGCCTCGTTGTAGGCGTCGTCGTAGCACCCGGGGACCAGCCGGACTTCCGCCCCGTAGTTCTTGGTCGCCTCCACCTTGGAAATGGGTGCGCTGTCGGGCAGGCAGATCAGCGAGCGGATGCCGTATTTCGACGCCGCAAGCGCAACGCCCTGCGCATGGTTTCCGGCGGAGCAGGCGATCACGCCCCGCTCTTTCTCTTCTTCCGAAAGGGTCGCAATTTTGTAGCCGGCACCTCTCACCTTGAAAGACCCCGTGATCTGCAGATTTTCGGGTTTCAGATAGAGATTGCACTCCGGTGCGATGCCGTAGGCTCTCGTCAGCAGAGTTTCCCGGATGACCCCCTTCAGAACGAGCTGTGCATGAAAGATCTTATCCAGTGTCAACATGATTTTTTTAAAACCTCCTCTTTCCGACGGGTAAAAAACACACCCGTCTCAACATTGCATGAGACGGGTGTATCACACTCGCGGTACCACTCAAATTGCAGATAAACTGCCCCTCGATGGGATTCAACTCCCTGCACCTTAACGCAGTGCCTGCGGGAAGATCCTACTCAGCCGTCCGGAAACCCCTTTCGTATCCCCGACTCGGAAGTGAGAAACATCGGCAAACCCGTTACCGGCTTTCACCTGCCCCGGCTCTCTGAAAACAAGGAAAACTGCCATGCCGTCTTCGTCATCGTCTTTACTGAGTATTCTATCATAAAAGGAATCCTTTGTCAATCCCTTTTTTATTTTTTTACAAATGGGCAAAACTTTTTACAAACACGCCCGGAAAAACTCAGAAAATCTTTTCCGGCACCTCTTCTTTGATCTCTCCGCCCTCTTCCACGTCAGACAGACCGTCCCCGATCTCCATATCCCCGTCGTCCTCCGGGATCCATGCCTGACCGAACGGAAAGTCCCGGAACAGGGCGGCAAGCCCGGTGATCTGTTTGAGACGGAGCAGTTCGTCCGGATCCATTCCCAGATGCCGGCAGATCCACTGGTCACTGCGCCCCAGGTCGTGCAACTCCCGCACGACGTTGCTCATCAGATCCACGTCGTGGGAGCCTCTGGCACGGTTGTGCCGGATAGTGCTTGCCATCCGCTGATCCAGCGGCTTGTCGATCACCGACACGGGGATCATGCCCTCCTCCCGCTCAAAAATGTCCTCGTGCTCTTTCATGATGCGGTAGCGGTGAAAGCCGTCTACAATAATATATTTGTCCCGGTCTGCGTCATGGTAGCAGACGATCGGCATGGTGTAGCCGTCGGCAAGGATGCTGTCGTACAGCAACTTCATTTCCGGAGGCGCCACGCTGTTGGGGTTGTATGTATTTGCCTCCACCTTTTCCAGCGGAACGGCAATTACGCCGTATACGGGGCTTTTGAATTTTTTCATTTTATCTGTCACCTTTCCTGCTTATGCGTTGCGGTCTTTTTCCTCTTCCTCGCTGATATAGCTTCCGTATTTCTCCCGGACCTGATCCACCAGCAGCTTCTGCTCCCGGGTCAGTCCAAAGCCCATACTGCGGCAGAGATGATCGTTTTTCAGAATACACAGGCACATCCGCTTCCAGCTGGGAACGTCCCGTGTCGCACGGATATCGTCGGTATTGTCCGGGATCGGTCCCACAAACACCACCTTGGTATACCGCTTGATGGTGTAATTGGAAACGCCGTTTGTGGTAATATGGTAGCCCTTTTCCCGCAGCTCCGCAATCGCAGCGTCCGGAAGTCCGCCGCCTACGGTATGCCAGAAATTGATGGAGGTTCTGAATTTCCGGATGTACTGCTCCCGGATAGACGCCGGAAGCGTTGCCAGCAGAAACTGCGTATATTCTTCCCAGGTGTACCCCGGTGGAAGCGTGATCTTGCGACTGCCGAGCGCCTTGGTCTTGCCGTAGATCGCACCGAAATTGGCGCCTCTTACCCGTCCGACAAGCCTTGACCAGGTGGCAGGCTCGATCACACGGTACAGATTCAGCGCTTCCAGCGCATATTCGTTGAAAGGCGACGCCACACGCATCTGATTGACCTTCAGCCCCGCCTTGTAATACAGATCGTACAGGCGGTTGTAGTCGTAGCCGAACAGCGCCGTGGCGTGCCAGACGTCCGAATCCTTCCAGTCGTATATCGGCGACGCCGTCCATGCGTTGGAAAACATCCTGGTGATATAGCACTGCCCCTTGTAGCCGTACCGCTTGTTCAGAAATCCGCTGAAACGGTAGATCGACTCGTCCGCCCGCATTCCGAGCAGACATACCGTCTTGCCGCCGTGCCGGTCGGCATACCACTTTCCGAACTGCCGGGCAAGATCCTCCTGGTGCATCCGGTACTTGTAGGTCGTGATCGGATTGTTTTCCAGATTTACGACGTATTCTCCTTCCGGCATCGGACGGACCCAGAGCTTTTGCTTGGTGTCGTCCCACGGATACCAGTACATCTCGTAGTTGCTCAACGCCGTCCGGGTCGCCATGGGCAAGCAGACCCAATAACATTCCGCCTCGTTTTTCAGGCGCTCAAAGGTTCTTTTCACGAAAGCGGTCGTATAGGAATACTGCGCCTCAAAGTCCTGATGAAACAGCCCGATCCGGCGCCCGGGACAGTTTTTCCGGACGTAATCCAGCGTCATGTTCAGCAAAAGAGCGCTGTCCTTTCCGCCGCTGAACGATACGAAAATATTGTCAAATTCCCGGAACAGAAAATCCATGCGATGGCAAAAAGCTTCATAAACATTCTGATCGGTATATTTCTGGTACATTCTTCCCCTGCACACCGCCGCCCTGACCTTCCGGACAGCCGGTATTCTATTCCTTTCCTTTTCGTTCGGTTTCCGCACTTCCAACGGAGGAAATTTTTTCCTCGTTTATTATACCACAAAATCCCAAAAAATGCA
>ENA-ORMN01001431-ORMN01001431.1-human-gut-metagenome-genome-assembly--contig:-NODE-1431-length-23513-cov-4.928127_pt1 | contig 23513 bp, 16 predicted proteins | sample MGYA00242102_ERZ508993 | MGnify/ENA primary metagenome ERZ508993 (study PRJEB26280, sample SAMEA2338770) | human gut metagenome | biome: human gut; feature: human-associated habitat; material: faeces...
AATAAAATATGAGAAAACAGGTGAAAAAACTTTTGCATAATGACGAAAAATGCGTTACAATATAAGCGCTATATGTGAATTTATTATTGGGAGGTATTAGAATTATGGCAACATTTTATGCATCAAAAACAGGAGAAGTATCTGCAAGAGAAAAAGAACATTCCGCGCTGGTACGTGAACTGGCCGGTGAGTGCATGACACTTCTTGAAAACGACGGAACCCTGCCGCTTGCCGGTGCAGGAAAAGTCGCAGTTTATGGTAACGGCGTCCGCCACACGGTAAAAGGGGGTACCGGTTCCGGAGACGTTAACACAAGAACGGTTGTTACGATCGAACAGGGCTTAAAAGAGGCCGGCTTTGAAATTCTGACTGGTAAATGGCTCGATGAATATGACAAAGTGCTTGCAGATGCGCAGGCTGCATATCAGGCAGAGCTGGCAAAAAAAGCAGAGGAGCTTCACGTTCCGATTTTTGCTGTTATGTTCTCGGAAGTATTTGCACAGCCTGACGTGCCGGTAATTACCGAAAAAGAGGACACCGATACCGCTATCTATGTTCTGTCAAGAAACTCCGGTGAAGGTGCAGACCGCTATAACAGAGCATGCGATTATCTGCTCGGCGAAAACGAGCTCGCTGACATTGCCTATCTGGCAGAGCATTATGAGAAAACAGTTTTAATTTTGAATATTGCGAACCTTGTAGACACCACAGAGTTAAAGAAAATCAAAGGACTGAATGCAATTCTTCTTGCAGGACAGGCCGGAAATGCAACCGGAAACATCGTTGCAGACGTTGTTCTCGGAAAGAGCATCCCATCCGGAAAGCTGACTGATACATGGGCTGCTTCCTATGAAGACTATCCGTCCTCAAAAAATTTCAGCCACAACAACGGTGACACCAACGATGAGTATTACAGCGACGGCATTTATGTCGGCTACCGTTATTTTGACACCTTCAACGTAACCCCGAACTACTGCTTCGGCTATGGCAAAGGTTATACTGATTTTGAGACGGAAGTAAGGGACGTGGAGGCAGATGATAAGAACGTTACCGTTACCGCATCCGTAAAGAATATTGGTGATACATTCGCCGGAAAAGAAGTCGTACAGGTTTACTATTCCGCACCGGATGGAACGATTGAGAAACCGTATCAGGAGCTTGGCGGCTTCGGAAAATCCGATCTGCTCTCGCCGGGTGAGTCCCAGACGATTACCATTTCCTTCCCGACGAGATCTATGGCTTCCTACGATGAAAAAAAAGCAGCATGGGTACTCGAGGCAGGAACGTATTACATCCGTGTCGGTAACAGCTCCAGAACAACGAAAGTGGCAGCAGCCCTGAATCTCAAAGAGACCGTTGTTACGGTTCAGGGAAAGAACCTCTTCCCGGCAGATGACGCTCCACAGGAACTCTCCAAAGCAGGCGTAACACCGTACAGCTATGAAGGTGAGGCAGAAGAAAAAGCAGCTGCAAAACAGATTGAGATTTGCAGTAAATGCATCAAGACAGAGACCGTTATCTACAGTGGAACACCGGAAGCATTCCCAGTTTATGAGGGAGAGAAGCTGACTGCGGCAGATGTAAAGAGCGGAAAAGCAACATTAAAAGATCTCGTATCGCAGCTGACCGTAGAGGAGATGGCTACCGTTTGCAATGGTACGGCAGACGGCCTCGGACAGGAAGGCTTTATCGGATCTTCTTCCGATATGGCGCCTGGAGCAGCGGGAGATACAACTTCCATTCTTCTTGCGGACAGAGGTATTTACAATACGATTCTTGCAGACGGTCCGGCCGGTCTTCGTCTGATTCCGCACTTTGTCGTTGATGCAGACGGAAAGATGGTATCCTCCGGAAATCCTCTGGAAGATGCGTTTAACAAAAATGAAATCGAAGTTCCGGAAGGCGGCACGGAGTATTTCCAGTACTGCACCGCAATCCCGGTAGCAGCGCTTCTTGCACAATCGTGGAACATGGATCTGATTCAGAAATGCGGTGATATCGTCGGAAAAGAGATGGAAGAATTCCACATTTCCGTATGGCTGGCGCCTGGCATGAATATTCACAGAAATCCGCTTTGCGGAAGAAATTTCGAGTACTACTCGGAAGATCCGCTGGTGGCAGGTATGTGCGCCGCAGCCGATACCAGAGGAATCCAGTCCCATGCCGGAATCGGAACCAGTATCAAGCACTTTGCAGCCAACAACCAGGAAGACAACCGTATGTACGTCAATGAGCATATCAGCGAGCGTGCAATGCGTGAAATCTATCTGAAGGGCTTTGAAATCGCAGTCAAGACAGCACAGCCGATGACAATCATGTCCTCGTACAACCTGGTAAACGGTGTACATACTGCCAACAGCCACGACCTTCTGACAGCAGCAGCAAGAGATGAGTGGGGCTTCGCAGGCTATGTCATGACCGACTGGGGAACCTCAGAGGACATGAGCGGATTGTTCGCTTACAAATATAACCTGAAATACGGACATTCCACTTCAAGAGAATGTGTTCTTGCAGGAAACGATCTGCAGATGCCTGGCCAGAAAGGAAACCGCCAGGAAATTGTAGCATCTGTCGCAGACGGAACCCTGCCGCTTGGACAGCTTCAGACCTGTGCGTACCGTATTCTGAATGTTGTTCTGCAGTCCCTCGCCTATGATGACTGTAAACCGTATGGTGACCAGTTCGATCTCGCGGAGGCGGTTACCGTTACAAAAGCATAAAGAATCAAAGAGTATAGAAGCAGCCCCGCAGACCTTTACCCTAAGGTTTTGCGGGGCTGCTTTTTGTATCGTCAAATGAGGACCTTTTTTGATCGGATTGAGGTTCCATGTCAGGTGCTGGCAGAAAATGTAAAAAGCTCACGAAAGAACTGTAAAACTGGAGAAAAACACAGAATAAAATCGGTAAAAAAATAAAAAATAGTGAAAAATGCACAAAAAGATTGTCCATAGAGAAAATAGTGTGTTATAATGAATGCATCTATTAAAACAGGGGGATAGATTATGGCAAAAGAAATGATAGCAATGCTTCTTGCCGGAGGTCAGGGATCTCGCCTTTATGCGCTGACCGAGAAGCTTGCAAAACCGGCAGTTCCATTTGGTGGAAAATATAGAATCATCGATTTCCCACTTTCTAACTGCGTAAATTCCGGAATTGATACCGTAGGTATTCTGACACAGTATCAGCCAATGGTGTTAAATGAGTACATAGGAAACGGCCAGCCGTGGGATCTGGACCGCCTCCATGGAGGTGTTCACGTGCTGCCTCCTTATCAGAAAGCCTCAGGTTCTGACTGGTATAAAGGAACTGCGAATGCCATCTACCAGAACATTCCATTCATCGAGAGCTACGATCCGGAGTACGTCATCATCCTTTCCGGAGACCAGATCTGTAAACAGGACTACAGTGATTTCCTACGCTTCCATAAGGAAAAGGGCGCAGAATTCAGCGTTGCGGTTATGGAAGTGCCATGGGAGGAGGCATCCCGTTTCGGACTTATGGTGGCAGATGAAAATGACAAAATCACCGAGTTCCAGGAAAAACCAAAACAGCCGAAATCCAATCTGGCATCCATGGGTATCTACATTTTCAACTGGGATATCCTGAAAAAATATCTGATTGAGGACGAGGCAGACCCGAATTCTTCGAACGATTTCGGAAACAACATCATCCCGAATCTTTTAAAAGACGGACGCAATATGTACGCTTATCACTTCAGCGGATACTGGAAAGATGTAGGAACCATCTCCTCCTTGTGGGAGGCAAATATGGAAATCCTCGATCCGGAACACAGCGGAATCAACCTGTTTGACAATGACTGGAAGATTTACAGCCGAAACAGCGGAAAAACAGGCCATAAGATCACCGAAACCGCTGTTGTGGAAAACTGTATGATCACCGATGGCTGCCGTATTGCAGGTCATGTCAAACGTTCGATTCTGTTCTCCGGTGTAAAGGTTGCAGAGGGCGCAGAAGTAGAAGATGCCGTTATCATGGGAGGAACCGTGATCGAATCCGGAGCAGTCGTGAAACACTGTATCGTTGCGGAAAACGTTGTGATTGGCCAGAATGCCGTGGTAGGAGAAATGCCGCATGACGGTGAAAAAGGTGTTGCCACCATCGGATCCGGAATCCATATCGGTGAGCGTGCCAAAGTAGGACCAAATGCAATGGTAAATGCAAATGTAAAGGATGGTGAAGAAGAATGGTAAACGCAAATGCAGATGCACTGGGCATCATTTTCCCAAACAGCTATGATGAGCAGGTACCGGATCTGGTAAACGAGCGTCTGATGGCCTCCATTCCTTTTGCCAGCCGTTACCGCATGGTGGACTTTATTTTATCCAGCATGGTAAACTGCGGAATCGGAAATGTATCCATTATCGTCCGCAAAAATTACCATTCGCTGATGGATCATCTCGGCTCCGGACGTGAGTGGGATCTTGCCAGAAAAAAAGGCGGTTTAAATATTGTTCCGCCTTATTCTGAGAAGAAGATTCAGGTGTATTCCGGAAGAGTGGAAGCACTGGCAAATGTTCTCGATTTCCTGAAATGGCAGAAAGAAAAATACGTTGTTATGGCGGACACCAACATTGCCTGCAATTTTGATTTCAAAGAGATGCTGAATCAGCATATCGAAAGCGGCGCAGATGTTACTGCTGCTTATACCAAACAGCCGATTCCGGAAGGCGTCAGAAGCTCTTACGAGAAAACCAATTATCTGCACTACACTTTCTCCATGGCAGGACAGAAGATCAGCAAGATCTTTGTAAACTCGGAGGAAAACGGAGTACAGAATGTATCGATGAATATCTACGTGATGGAGCGTCAGCTTCTGATCGACGAAATCAAAAAAAGCTTTGTTCTTGGAAATAAATTCTTCGAGCGTGATGTTCTGGCACCGCAAACGGAGAAACTGAACATTCAGGGATATGAGTTTACCGGTTATCAGGCAAGAATCGACGATATGAAGAGTTATTTCGATGAGAACATGAAGCTTTTAAAAGATGAAAATCTGGATAGCCTCTTCTTGGGAAACCCGATCTATACTAAAGTCCGCGATGACAATCCGACCCGTTATATCAACGGATCAAAAGCGAAAAACGTGATGGTAGCAGACGGCTGTGTGATCGAAGGCGAAATCGAAAACAGCATTTTGTTCCGTGGTGTCAAGGTAGCCAAGGGAGCAAAAGTAAAGAACTGCATTCTGATGCAGGATACCGTGATTGAAGCAGGCGCTGAGATTGAGTACGTTGTTTCTGATAAATACGTTACGGTATCTGAGGGAAAACAGCTCAAAGGAACCGATTCCTTCCCGGTATTTATTGCGAAGGATCAGGTGGTATAAAGAAAAGAATAGAATGAAATAGAAATACCGACTGCCAATGTAGAATATATCAATATTGATGGGCAGTCGGTATTTTTTGGAAAAATTCAGAGAAAAATAGTAGATTGAGTAATGCATCTGTGATATGGTAATAAAACAAAACAGTGACAGCCTAAGGAAGGGAAGATTCTTACCATAAAAATTCCCGGTTGTACAGCTTATGGTTACAGTACAGTCTGTTTTTAGGCTTTCAGCGTTGGCAGCTGATACTGTTTTTTCAGTTCTTTGTACTCTGACTCAAACTCTTCTTCTTTCTTCAGCGCATGCAGATATTCGTGTGTATCAAACGATCCGCTGTGGATCTGGCTGACGCAGACGGCAATGTTGGAGCAGTGGTCGGAAATCCGTTCGAAGTCGGTCATCACATCGGAAAGGATAAAACCAAGCTCGATCGTGCATTTTCCACTCTGGAGCCGTTCGATGTGGTGATTCTTCAGTCTGGAATTCAGGCTGTCAATCACCTGCTCGAGTGGTTCCACTTCATTTGCTTTTTTCACATCTTCATTATTGAAAACGGAGAAGGTCAGGCTGACAATATCTTTGACTGCTTTTCCATAAACAGCAAGCTCTGCGGCTCCGTCAGCGGAGAACTGCAGGTTCTTGTCATGCATTTCTCTTGCAGCTTTCATGATGTTGACGGTGTGATCGGAAATTCGTTCGAAATCGCCGATGCAGTGCAGGATCATGGAAAGTGTCTGGCTGTCCTTCGGGGAAAGCTTTTCACTGGAAAGCTTCACCAGATATGTGCCGAGGGCATCTTCAAAATGATCCACCTTTTTCTCAAGAATATCTACATTTTCCGCATCCGCCTCGTTGTAGGAGGCCATCAGGTCAACAGAAGTAACAAGACCGGTTTCGGTCAGTTCTGCCATTTTTGCGGCTGCAACTTTACACTGCTGCAGAGCAAAAGCCGGGCTGTCGAGGAAACGGGTATCGAGCATCTGAACAGCTTCGTCTGCTTTTTCTTCCGGTCCGTCCGGAATGGTCAGTTTCGCAAGTTTGACCAGTCCGTCTGCAAACGGGAACAGGATCAGTGTTGCGAAAATATTGAAGCCGGAGTGTTCTACGCATGTGGTCCTGCTCCTATGCTGAGAGGGCTTAAGATGTATGCGGAGGATAAGGGAACAGAAGCCCAGATTTCCCTCGAGGAGAAGATGGCCTGCGGCATAGGTGCATGTCTTGCCTGTGTATGCAGGACAAAGGATATTGATGAGCATTCACATGTCCACAATGCCAGAATATGCAAGGATGGACCGGTATTCGATTCAAAGGAGGTGGAGCTGTAATGGAATTATGTACAACGGTAAATATCGCGGGTGTTGAACTTAAGAATCCTGTTATGACGGCTTCGGGAACCTTCGGGTCAGGTGCAGAATATGGTGAATTTGTTGATCTGAATATGCTTGGAGCGGTTGTGACTAAGGGCGTGGCTAATGTTCCATGGCCGGGAAATCCTACACCCAGGATTGCAGAGACCTATGGTGGAACGATTAATGCCATCGGACTTCAGAATCCGGGCATAGATGTATTTTGCAAAAGGGATATTCCGTTCCTGAGGAAGTACGATACAAAGATTATTGTCAATGTGTGTGGAAAGACGGAGGAGGATTATGTTGAGGTTGTTGGACGGCTTGCAGATGAGCCTGTTGACATGCTTGAAATCAATATTTCCTGCCCTAATGTGAAGGAGGGCGGAATAGCTTTCGGTCAGAATCCCGACAGTGTTGAGCATATCACTTCGGTTTTAAAAAAGCATGCGAAGCAGCCGGTCATTATGAAGCTCAGCCCTAATGTGACGGACATCACTGTAATGGCTAAGGCGGCTGAGGCAGGCGGAGCCGATGCGATTTCACTCATCAATACTCTCACAGGAATGAAGATTGATGTGAACAGGAGAACCTTCGCGGTTGCCAATAAGACAGGAGGACTCTCCGGCCCTGCAATCAAGCCTGTGGCCGTGAGAATGGTATATCAGGCGGCACATGCGGTTAAGATACCTGTTATAGGAATGGGCGGCATAATGAATGCCGAGGATGCGCTGGAGTTCATCATGGCCGGTGCAGCCGCCGTTCAGGTGGGTACCGCAAACTTCCTGGACCCGAAAGCCTGCACTCGCATTACTGCCGAGATTGGGGAATGGATGGACGCCCACGGCGTGAAAACGCTGGATGAGATCCGCGGGTGCGCGAGAGGATAAGCGGGTTAAAGAACAGAGAATAAAGAATAATGAAAAAATGGTGGAGTGCGCACCGCGCGGCGGTCCACCGCAAGGATTCTTTATTATTTATTCATTATTTTCTGAATTTGCCTGTATAAACATTCAAGATGTTGCAATTTTATGCAACTTGTGGTATAGTAAAACAGCTTTTATAAACGGAGGAAAGTATCATGGCAAGAGAATCGATCGAAGTTTTGAAGGAATGTGAAGCATTTTTGGAGGGGCACTTCCTCCTTTCGTCCGGCCGTCATTCCGGCGCATACTGCCAGATGGCCTATCTGCAGCAGTACCCGGATAAGTGTGCCGAGGTTATGGCTCATGTGGCAGAAAAGCTAAAGGATACTGATGTTGACGTTATCGTTGGCCCTGCCATGGGCGGCATTGTGTATGCTTACGAGCTGGGCCGCCAGCTGGGCAAGCGCGCCATCTTTACCGAGCGCGTGGATAACGTGATGACTCTCAAGCGCTTTGCCATCCATCCGGGCGAGCGCTGCATCATCGCCGAGGATGTTGTGACCACCGGTGTTTCCAGCCTGGAAACCAAGCGCGTCATCGAAGAAGCCGGCGGTATCTGCCTGGGCATCACCTGCGTGGTGGACCGTACCCGCCCCGAAGCTCCGTCCCCGATCCCCATCCTGGCCAGTGCCCTGAAGCTGGATCTGCCCAACTATGCTCCCGAAGAATGCCCCATCTGCAAGGAGGGCAAGTTGCCCCTGGTCCACCTGGGCAGCCGCAAAATGAAGGAAGCAGCAAAGCAGACGCTGTAAAAGAGTTAGGAGTTATTGCGTGGGAGATAGGCTCTGCGCGGACGGAAACGGCCTTGGCTGTTTCAAAAGGCGGGCGCACGGTGTGCGCCCGACCATAAACTCCTAACTCCTTACTCCTACTTCCTAACTCTAACCGGAACCGGATTTCGATACAACAAAGGATTGCGAGGCAAAACATGCAGGCATATCTGATTTTGGCAAATGGCCGGATCTTAAAGGGCAAAAGCCTGGGCTGCCAGGGCACTACCGTGGGCGAAGTTGTGTTTGCCACCGGTATGGTCGGGTTTGAAGAAACGCTGACCGACCCCAGCTACTATGGCCAGATCATTACCCAGACCTACCCGCTGATCGGCAACTACGGCATGAACAGCGAAGACAAAGAGAGCGGCAAGATCTGGGCAAAGGGTTACATCGTGCGCGAAGCATGCACGACCCCTTCCAACTTCCGCAGCGAGGAAACGCTGGATACTTTCCTGAAAGAAAACGGCATTATCGGCATTGAGGGCATTGATACCCGCAGCTTGACCCGCATCCTGCGCGAAAGCGGCGTTATGAACGGTGCCATTACCACCGAGTTTGACCCCGAAACCGAGCCGGAAAAGCTGGCTGCCCTGATGCCCATCATTAAGGCTTATGCCGTGACCGGCGCGGTGGATGCCGTGACCTGCACCGAGCCGCAGTGCTTTGCCCCCACTGCCGGTGTGGCGGAGGGCGAAGAACCGCTGCACATTGCCCTGCTGGACCTTGGCTGCAAAAAGAACATTGTGCGCTGCCTGTGTAAGCGCGGCTGCCGTGTAACGGTGCTGCCTGCTTCTACCACCCTGGCAGAGCTCAAAGCCCTTGCGCCGGATGGCCTGATGCTTTCCAACGGCCCCGGTGACCCGGCAGAAAACGTGCAGGTCATCGCCAATATCCGCGATATGCTGGATACCGGCATCCCAGCTTTCGGCATCTGCCTGGGCCACCAGCTGACCGCCCTGGCTGCAGGCGCCAAAACCTGCAAAATGAAGTATGGCCACCGCGGCGCCAACCAGCCTGTGACCGACTTTGCGCTGGAACGTACCTTTATTACCAGCCAGAACCACGGTTATGCGGTTCTGGGCGATACTTTGCCCGCAGGTACCGGCCGCGTCAGCCATGTGAACGCCAACGATAAAACCTGTGAGGGAATTGAATACCTGCAGTGGAACTGCTTTACGGTGCAGTTCCACCCCGAAGCAAACGGCGGCCCCAAGGATACCGAGTTCCTGTTTGACCGCTTTTTGCAAAATGTCCGCCGCATCAACCGCGTGAAAGGGGGCCGTTGAGATGCCGAAAGATCCTAGAATCAAAAAGGTGCTGGTTATCGGTTCCGGCCCTATCATCATCGGTCAGGCTGCCGAGTTTGACTACTCCGGCACGCAGGCCTGCCGTGCTCTGAAATCCGAGGGCATTGAGACCGTTCTGGTCAACTCCAACCCGGCCACCATCATGACGGACCCGGATATTGCGGATCATGTTTATATTGAGCCGCTGACCGCCGAAGTTGTGGAACGCATTATTGAAAAGGAAAAGCCGGACGCCATTCTGCCCAATCTGGGCGGCCAGATGGGCCTGAACCTTTCCATGGAACTGGCCCGCAGCGGCTTTTTGGACCGCAGCGGCGTGCGCCTGCTGGCCTGCAAGCCGGACACCATTGACCGTGCCGAGGACCGCCAGCTGTTTAAGGATACCATGGAAAAGCTGAACCAGCCCTGCATTCCCTCCAAGGTGGTGGAGGACCTGGATTCCGCCATGGCGTTTGCCGATGTTATCGGCTATCCCGTTATCGTACGCCCGGCTTTCACCATGGGCGGTACCGGCGGCGGTATCTGCGAAAACCCTGAAAAGCTGCACGAGATCGCAACCAACGGCCTGCGTCTTTCCCCCATCCATCAGATCCTTGTGGAAAAGTGCATCGCCGGTTGGAAAGAGATCGAATACGAAGTGATGCGTGACCACAAGGGCAATGTGATCACCGTATGTAACATGGAAAACCTGGACCCTGTCGGCGTGCATACCGGTGACTCCATCGTTGTGGCACCCAGCCAGACTCTGTCCGATAAGGAATACCAGATGCTGCGTACCGCCGCGCTGGATATCATCACCGAGCTGGGCATTGAGGGCGGCTGCAACTGCCAGTTTGCCCTCAAGCCGGACAGCTTTGAGTATGCGGTCATCGAGGTCAACCCCCGTGTGTCCCGCTCCTCGGCGCTGGCCTCCAAGGCAACCGGCTATCCCATCGCCAAGGTGGCAACCAAGATTGCCCTGGGCTACACGCTGGACGAGATCACCAACGATGTGACCGGCGAAACCTGCGCCTGCTTTGAGCCTGCGCTGGACTATGTGGTTGTCAAATACCCCAAATGGCCGTTTGATAAGTTCGTTTACGCCGATAAGAGTCTGGGAACCCAGATGATGGCCACCGGCGAAGTGATGGCCATTGGCAACAACTTTGAACACGCCATGATGAAGGCAGTCAGCTCCATTGAGCTGGGCATGGACACCCTGACCCTGTCCGACTTTGAAAAGCTGACCACCGAGGAAGTCATTGAGCACCTGCATGTACAGGACTCCGAGCGCGCTTTCTGCGTATACGAAGCCCTCAAGCGCGGTGTGCCGCACCAGACCATCTATGACATCACTAAGATCGACTGGTGGTTCCTGGATAAGATGCAGCACCTGGCAAACCTGGAGCTGGGCCTGAAAAACGGCCCCCTGACCCGCGAAAAGTATCTGGAGGCCAAGCATTACGGCTTCCTGGATAAAACCATCCTGCGCCTGTCCGGTGCCGAAAAGCTGCCGATGGACAACTATGTCTGCGGCTTCAAGATGGTCGATACCTGCGCTGCCGAGTTTGCCGCCAAGACCCCGTACTTCTACTCCACCTGCGATAAGGAGAACGAGGCCGAGCAGTTCATCAATGCCCATAAGACCGGCAAAAAGAAGATCCTCGTCTTTGGCTCCGGCCCCATCCGCATCGGCCAGGGCATCGAGTTCGACTACTGCTCTGTCCACGCAGTCTGGACGCTGAAAAAGCACGGCTGCGAGGCCATTCTGGTCAACAACAACCCCGAAACGGTTTCCACCGATTTTGATACCGGTGACCGCCTGTACTTTGACCCGCTGAATCCCGAAAGCGTTGACCATATTATCGCTGCCGAAAAGCCGGACGGCTGCCTGGTGCAGTTCGGCGGCCAGACGGCCATCAAGCTGGCAAAGCATATGGATGAGATCGGCCTGCCCATTTACGGCACCCCGGCCGATGCCATTGATGAAGCCGAGGACCGCGAACGCTTTGATGAGCTGTTGGAACGCTGCGGCATTCCCCGCCCGGCGGGCCGCACCGTCTTTACCCTGGACGAAGCCCTGCAGGCTGCCCAGGAGGTCGGCTACCCCGTCCTGATGCGTCCGTCTTACGTTCTGGGCGGCCAGAATATGATTGTGGCCTATAACTCCAGCGATGTCATCGAGTATATGGGCGTTATCACCAAGCATGTGGACATGAGCCACCCGGTGCTGATGGATAAGTACATCTACGGCACCGAATGTGAAGTTGACGCCATCTGCGACGGCACCGATTACCTGGTGCCCGGCATCATGGAGCAGATCGAGCGCACCGGCGTGCATTCCGGCGACTCCATCTGTGTCTACCCGCCGTATAATTTCCCGCAGGATGTGATTGATACCCTGGTGGATTACACCGGCCGCTTTGCCCGCGAGCTGAAGGTTGTGGGCCTGGTCAATGTGCAGTACGCTGTGCAGGACGGCAAGGTTTACGTCATTGAGGTCAACCCGCGTTCTTCCCGTACCGTGCCGTATATCTCCAAGGTCACCGGTGTGCCCATGGTCGATCTGGCCGTGCGCTGCACCCTGGGCGAAAAGCTGAAAGATATGGGGTACGGCACCGGCCTGTGGCGCAACGGCAAGAGCTCCTATGTGGCTGTTAAAGTACCCGTCTACAGCTTCCTGAAGCTGCACGGTGTGGATACCATGCTGGGACCCGAAATGAAGTCCACCGGCGAAGTTTTGGGCATTGCTCCCAACATGCACGAAGCGTTGATCAAGGGCTTGGTTGCCGCCGGTTACCAGTTCAAGACCCCCGGCCCCGGTTCCTGCGTAATTATCTCGGTCAAGGATTCCGACAAGAAAGAAGCCGCCGAGCTGGCCTGGAAGCTGCATGACTACGGCTATAAGATCTATGGCACCCCCGGCACGGCACGCTACCTGAACAGCCAGATGGTGCCCTGCAGCACCGTGCGCCAGATGAGCGAAGAACGCCCGAATGTGCTGGATCTGCTGGAAAGCGGCCTGGTGGATTACATCATCTCCACCAGCCCCCATGGCCGTGACCCGCACCGCGATTCCGTCAAGTTCCGCCGCAAGGCAACCGAGCTGTCCATCCCGTGCATTACGGCGCTGGATACCGCCCGCATTCTGGTGAATGCCCTGCGCAGCGACCATGACATCAGCGGCATGGAGCTGGTGGATATCGCCACCCTGCACCGCGATGCCGCCAACGGCAAATAACCAAGGGTAAAACAGAAAAACAACCTGGGGCAGCAAAGCCCGGCAGCCGTTGTGCTGCGGGGAGCTTTGCTGCCCTGTTTTTGTGCCGTACAGCAAATGTTTTGCGGCGGTGCCCGTGCGCTATGCACGCGTTCCCGAAAGAAACGCGGGATTGTTGCATCTTTTTGTGAGATATGCCAATTTTTGATTTTTTGGGCTGGGTTTTGGCAGAATCACTTGATTCTGCGCGAAATTTTCCTTATAATAATCAGCGTACTAAAACGTGGGGCAGTTACTTGCCTGATGATGAAATATATGCTTAGGGAGATAACGAGTTATGACCAGATCACAGTTGATTACCAAAGTTGCAAACGATACCGGCATTTCTGCCGTTGAAGTTGAAAAGATTATGGACGGCATTTTCGGCACCATCGGCGATGTGCTGAAGGCTGGTGATAAGGTTACCATTGCAGGCTTTGGCCGCTTTGAAATGCGCGAACGCCAGACCAAGAACTTCACCAACCCCAAGACCAAGGTTACCAGCCAGCTGGAACCCACCGCTATCCCTGGCTTTAAGGCAAGCGGCCGCCTGAAGGAAAAGGTTGGCAAGTAATTGCTGAACAGCAGAACATAAACAAAATCAACCGCTCCGGTTTGCCATGCATGGCTGACCGGAGCGGTTTTTAGTTAGGCGTTAGGAAGTAAGAGGGAGGAGTTGATGGGGGCGGTGGTAGGGGAGAGGGTGGGACGAAAAATTAGAAATTAGGAATTTTGGGGGAGGGTGCTGGTTGTGAAGTATGTGCTGAACAATAAAAGTGGCTGCAGGGCGGGATGTCCTCATCCCGCCGGGGTGAAATTTTGCCGATTGTGACAAACGCTGCAAACGCTGCAAATGATTTGTAGGGAACGATGTTCGCATCGTTCCGCGGGCTTTGGCTTTGCAGCAAACGATAAAAAGTGTGATGTGCCCTGCTATTTCCTGTAGGGCGGGGTCACCTGACCACGCCACCCTCCCCATATAAAACCCTCAAACGCATGCGCATCGTTCCCAATTTTATAGCCTACCCCCACCCTCCACAAAAAATCAGCAAAAACTATTGCAATCTGCATAAAGTGCGGTATACTAAAGCAGTAAAATAATATTTACGCAGAGTAGAAACCCGCGCGTTAGGCAAAGCGGCAATGGCGCCGCTTTGCCGCAGTGCCTGACCAACGGGGAGTTGTGGCAGGACGAAGATGCAGGGCAGGGGAGTGCAATGTGCACGCCGCTGCCGGCACGCGGTGCTGGTTTCGCATCCCACTGCTGCATAAAGGTGTGCAACGGCGGGTGTGGTTGCACACCTGCCCTTTCCCCTCCCTTGTGCGGCAACACGCACGATGGAGGTATTTTATTATGCAAAAATCCGTTCAAGTTCGTACCCCGCTGTATGCTGCGGCCTATTGGCAGCAGGCCGCCGATGAGTTTAAGAACATCCGCGTTCTGGCTTTTGCCGGTATGGTCACGGCGCTGGCCATTATTCTGGAAAGCTTCCCCATCTATCTGCTGGGCCAGAGCCTGAAGATCTATTTCAGCTTTGTGGTGGTTTCGCTGGGGTGCGCCTGTTATGGCCCGCTGGTGGGCATGGGCGTTGGTGCGGTCATTGATACGCTGGGCTTTCTGCTTTCCAGCTATGGCGAGCCGTATTTCCCCGGCTATCTGATTACGGCCATGTTGTCCGGCCTGATTTACGGCGTTATGCTCTACCAGCGCAAACCCACCATCCCGCGCCTGATCGTGACCCGTCTGCTGATCAATTACGGCAGCAATGTGCTGCTGGGCAGTGTGTGGAAAGCTATGTTGTATGGCAAGGGTTACCTGTATTACCTGAGCACCGGCATGGTCAAAAACACCATCATGATCCCCATTGAAGTTGCCTTGATGTGGCTGGCCCTGAACGCGGCAGAAAAACACGGCCTGGACCGCCGCTACCTTCATCAGCGCTGATGAAGCACAGATTTTTGTTCAAAAGTCATACTTTACGGCTAAAAGCTTGTGCGTTTTGCTGGCAGAACGCAGCCGAAATTTGAAAATTGTTCCGTAATTTACAAACTTTTAACAACGTATTCACAAAGCATTGAAAAATGTCCCTGCCGCGTATACAATAACATATGTGAAAAGAATGTGTCGGATTTCCTGCAAGCATGCAGCAAAACGGCGCATTTTTGGTTTCAGGACCGTGACTCCGGCTGGCAGCTGCCGCCGGGCCAGACGTAAAAAGAAAAGGAGCACTTACACATGAAAAAATTGTTGGGTATTGTGTTGTCCGCAGCTATGCTGCTCAGCATGGCCGCCTGCGGCAGCACTGCTGCATCCAGCGCTGCATCCAGCGCAGCAGCAGATTCTACCGCTGACGCTGCCACTGCTACCGATGCAGCTGCCAGCGACCTGAAGGTTGGCGTTATCACGATTGGCGATGAGACAGAAGGCTACACTGCTGCGCATATCAACGGCATCAAGGCTGCTGCACAGAAGCTTGGCATGAGCGACAGCCAGATCGTTTGGAAGTACAAGGTTCCCGAAGGTGCTGAGTGCTCTGACGCTGCAGAAGACCTGGTTGGCCAGGGCTGCAACCTTGTTGTTTCCAACTCTTACGGCCACCAGACCTATATCGTAGAAGAAGCTGAAAAGTATCCCGATGTCACTTTTGTTTCCATGACCGGTGATTTTGCTGCCCTGACTGGCCTGGATAACTTCAAGAACGCTTTCACCAATGTTTATGAGAGCCGCTATGTTGCCGGTGTTGTTGCCGGTATGAAGCTGCAGGAACTGGTTGAGTCCGGCACCTTGACCCCGGAGAACCAGCCCAACAGCTTTACCGCTGACGGCAAGGTCAAGATCGGCTATGTCGGCGCTTACAACTATGCTGAGGTTGTTTCCGGCTACACTGCATTCTTCCTGGGCGTGCAGAGCGTTTACCCCAATGTTGCCATGGAAGTTATGTACACCAACTCCTGGTTCGATATCGACAAGGAAGGCGCTGCTGCCGAAGCTCTGATTGCAAACGGCAGCGTGATCATTGGTCAGCATGCTGACTCCACCGGTGCTCCCGCTGCCACCCAGAAGCAGAAGGATGCCGGCAAGATCTGCTACTCTGTCGGTTACAACATCGACATGCTGGAGACCGCTCCCACCGCTGCCCTGACCTCCGCCACCAACGTTTGGGAAGTTTACTATGAATACCTGTTCAAGAGCATGATGGACGGTGAAAACCCGGCTACCAACTGGTCCGAGGGTTACAACGAAGGCGCTGTTGCCATCACTGACCTTGGCCCCGAAGTTGCCGAAGGCACTGCCGAGAAGGTTGCCGAAGTGGAAGCAGCCCTGAAAGATGGCAGCCTGCATGTGTTTGATACCAGCAAGTTCACCGTCAACGGTGAGACTGTTACCACCGCTCCCATCGACCTGACTTTCTATGATTACTCCACCGGCACCCCGGTTGCTGTGTACCAGGGCGATACCGAGGAAGCCATCACCGATGGTTACTTCTCTGAATCCACCCTGCGCAGCGCTCCGTATTTCTCCCTGCGCATTGACGGCATTACCGAGGATGCAGACCCGGTTGCCTGATCCCACAAACTGAACTGACATGGAGGGAAGCTCTGCCTGTTACTGAACAGAGCTTCCCTCTATTGGTGTTTACGGCACCGCATGATGGATTTTTACAGAGAGGAGCATTCCCATGCCGCAGACTGAGTACGCCATCCAGCTGGAACATGTAACCAAAACTTTTGGCCCGGTCATTGCAAACCATGATGTTACCATGAATATCCGCCGCGGGGAGATTTTGTCCCTGCTGGGCGAGAACGGCTCCGGCAAAACCACCCTGATGAATATGATCGCCGGTATCTATTACCCGGACGGCGGGCAGATCATCGTCAACGGCCAGCCGGCAGATATCCGTTCCCCGCGTGATGCCCTTGCCCTTGGCATTGGCATGATTCACCAGCACTTCAAACTGGTGGATGTGTTTACCGCCGTGGAAAACATTGCCCTGAGCATGGACAAAGGCGAAAAATTTGACCTGCGCCGCGTGCGGGATAAAGCCCGTGCGATTTGCGAAAAATACCAGTTTGCGCTGGATCTGGACCAGAAGGTTTACGAGATGAGCGTGAGCCAGAAGCAGACGCTGGAAATCGTAAAGGTGCTGTTCCGTGGTGCAGATATCCTGATCCTGGACGAACCCACCGCCGTGCTGACCCCGCAGGAAACCGAAAAGCTGTTTGCCGTGATGCGCAACATGAAAGCGGACGGCAAGGCCGTGGTCATCATTACCCACAAGCTGCATGAGGTGCTTTCGGTTTCGGACCGCGTGGCAATTTTGCGCAAGGGCGAATACGTTGACACGGTGGAAACCGTCACCGCAACGGAATCCAGCCTGACTGAGATGATGGTGGGCCAGAAGGTGGAGCTGAACATCAACCGCACCACGCCGCAGGACCCCACCCGGCGTTTGGCTATCAGCCACCTTTCGGTGCGCAGTCCCGAAGGTACCAACGTGCTGGACGATGTGAGCTTTGATGTGTATGGCGGCGAGATTTTGGGCATTGCCGGTATTTCCGGCAACGGCCAGAAAGAACTGCTGGAAGCCATTGCCGGTTTGCAGCATACCGAATCCGGCTCCGACGTTAAGTTCTTTGCCCCCGGCGAAGAGGACAAGCCGATGGAGCTGCTGGGCAAGAGCCCCAAGGACATCCGCGATGCCGGTGTACACTTGAGCTTTGTGCCGGAGGACCGCCTGGGCATGGGCCTGGTTGGCACCATGGGCATGACGGACAACATGATGCTGAAAAGCTATGGCGAAGGCCACTCCCCGCTGGTGGACCACCGTGCCCCGCGTGAACTGGCCGAAAAGATTCGCAAGGAGCTTGGCGTGGTTACCCCCGGCCTGAACACCCCCGTTTCCCGCCTGTCCGGCGGTAACGTGCAAAAGGTGCTGGTTGGCCGCGAGCTGGCGGCTTCGCCCATTGTGCTGATGACGGCTTACGCTGTTCGCGGCCTGGACATCAATACATCCTACACCATTTACAACCTGCTGAATGAGCAGAAAGAAAAAGGTGTTGCCGTGATTTACGTCGGCGAGGACCTGGACGTTCTGCTGGAGCTGTGTGACCGCATTCTGGTGCTGTGCGGCGGCAAAGCCAACGGCATGCTGGATGCCCGCACCACTACCAAGGAAGAAGTTGGCCTGCGCATGACCAACCTTGTACAAAAGGAGGGCAAATGATGAGCAAAACTGCAGCTGAACCGCTTGTGCGTATCTCCAAGCGGGAGGGTACCACCTTTGTGCAAAAAGTGCTGGTGCGCGCCATTGCTATCCTGCTGGCACTTGTTGTGGATGCGTTCTTCATCTTTTTTGTTACCGGCCTGAACCCCATCAGCGTGTACGGCGTTATGTGGAACGGCACGTTTATGAACACCACCCGTTTCTCTTGGGCGTTGCGTGATCTTTCCAGCCTGCTGTGCATTGCCATTGCACTGGCTCCCGCCTTTAAGATGCGCTTTTGGAACATCGGCGGCGAAGGCCAGGTACTGATCGGCGGCCTGGCCGCGGCGCTCATCATGGTGTATTTTGGCAGCAGCCTGCCCGCACCGCTGCTGTTTGCCGCCATGGTCATCGGCAGTGTGCTGGCCGGTGCCATCTGGGCCTTTGTTCCGGCCTGGTTCAAATCCCGCTGGAACACCAACGAAACGCTGTTCACCCTGATGATGAACTACGTTGCCACCAGCATTGTGGCCTGCATGACGAATATCATGCGCGGCCAGGCATCCAGCCTGGGCACCCTGAACAAAGCCACCAAGGCTGGCTGGCTGCCCGTGATCAACGGCCAGCGCTACACCATCAATATTATTGTGGTGCTGGTGCTGACCTTTGCGATGTACGCTTACCTCAAATACTCCAAGCAGGGGTACGAGATCAGCGTTGTGGGCGAGAGTGAAAACACCGCCCGCTATGCCGGCATCAATGTCAGCCGCGTGATGATCCGTACTATGCTGCTGTCCGGTGCCATCTGCGGCCTGTGCGGCTTTTTGGTTGTGGCCGGTAAGGACCAAACGATCTCCACTACCTCGGCAGGCGGCAACGGCTTCACCGCCATTATTGTGGCCTGGCTGGCAAAGTTCAACACCTTCTATATGATGCTGATTTCTTTCCTGCTGATCTTCCTGGACCGCGGCGCTTCGGAAATTGCTTCTGCTTATTCCCTGAACGAATATGCAGCGGATATCATCACCGGCATTATCCTGTTCTTTATCCTGGGCAGCGAATTTTTCATCAACTACCGCCTGGTCTGGCGCGGCCATCATGATGGTAAGGAGGGCAAGTAAGTATGAGCAGTCTGATTGCATGGATCCTGCGTGCCATCCCGTTTGGCACCATCATTATGTACGGCGCTTTGGGCGAGACCCTGACGGAAAAATCTGGCAACCTGAACCTGGGTGTTCCCGGTATCATGTACCTGGGCGGCTTTGCCGGTTTTGCCAGCGCTTATTATTACGAAAAACTCAGCGCCAACCCCAGCGCCTTTGTCTGCGTAATTCTGGCCCTGCTGTGCGCCCTGATCGCATCCGCCCTGGGCGGTCTGATTTACGCCTTCCTGACCATCACCCTGCGTGCAAACCAGAACGTGACCGGCCTTGCGCTGACCACCTTTGGCATGGGTGTGGCAAACTTTTTTGGTGTGTTTATCCTGAACGGTGCCAGCTACACCGCGGCACCGCTGGCTTATAAAGCATTCAGTGCCATGATTCCGGTGCTTTCCGGCCTTGGCGTTGTGGGCAAGGTGCTTTTCTCTTACGGCTTTTTGGCTTATGCGGCCATTGTGCTGGCAGTTGTGCTGCACTGGTTCTTTACCCGCACCCGCGCGGGCCTGAACCTGCGCGCGGTTGGCGAAAACCCCGCCACTGCCGATGCCGCCGGCATTAACGTTACGCTGTATAAATATGTGGCTACCTGCACGGGTGCTGCCATCTGTGGTGTGGGTGGTTTGTATTATGTTCTGGATTATAACCAGGGCATCTGGGCAACCACCGGCCAGATCGAAGCCTTGGGCTGGCTGGCTGTAGCGCTGGTCATCTTTACCACCTGGAAGCCGCTGAACGCCATTTGGGGCGCTTACCTGTTTGGCGTGCTGTACTGGCTGTATCAGTTCCTGCCCAGCCTGCTTGGCATTACCGTTGCCAGCTACATGACCGATCTGATCCAAATGCTGCCCTATGTGGTTACCATTGTGGTGCTAATCGTGGTCAGCCTGCGCAAAAAGAAGGAAAACCAGCCCCCGGAGCATCTGGGCCTTTCCTACTTCCGCGAGGAGCGGTAAAAAATATTTTTGCAGAATTCGCAAAAAATTACTCATTTTGCATCAAAGCCTCGTTTCCTATTGGAAATGGGGCTTTTTTGCTTTTTGGGGAAGGGCAGGGGGATTGGCGGATTTCGGAGAGTGATATCCGGCATGGCCCATCACACATTTTTAATTTGACTGTGTGGCCGGGGGAGTTCGTTGCTATTGTGGGTGAATCCGGCTCCGGCAAAAGTACCCTGATGAATATTATCGGCGTGCTGGACAAGCCGACCTCTGGCGAGTATACGCTGGACGGGGTGGATATCCATAAAGCAGACGATGACGAACTGGCGGGCATTGAATCCATTGTGCTGTGCGCTATTGGCGGCGTCATCGGTGTGGGGCTGGGCATCGGCCTTGGTTCTGTGCTCAGCCAGGTCATGGGCTATTCGGCCAGACCCAGCGTGGCGGCCATCATCATTGCCGTGGCGTTCAGCATGGCCATCGGCGTGTTCTTTGGCTATTACCCCGCCAAAAAGGCCGCCAAGATGGACCCCATCGACGCCCTGCGGTACGAATAAGGGTACCGTTTGTTATTTGCTTATCAGCGCAAAATTGAACCGCATACAGCAAAAATGCTCCCGTTGCACGGGGGCATTTTTTGTGGTATACTTCTGCCTGAATGATAAAAATGGGGTAGTTTTTGCCCTGGGGTGTATCTGAAAAGTCAAAAGTACAGTCTGTTTCGGCAGTTACAGCCGGATTTTGCGCTTGCAAAATGCGGCATCTTCTTTTCTTTCAGATACACACCTTAGAGCGGAGAGGAAAGAAGGAAGGTCTGACAATGCAGACACAACAAAAACTATTTACCAACCGTATGCTGATAACACTATTGTGGCCGCTGGTGGTGGAGCAGGCGCTGAACGTGCTGGTGGGCATGTCCGATACCGTGATGGTATCCAGCGTAGGCGAAGCCGCCATTTCTGGTGTTTCGCTGGTGGATATGATCAACTACCTGATCCTGAATATTTTTGCCGCGCTGGCCACCGGCGGCGCGGTTATCACCAGCCAGTTCCTGGGAGCCAAAAAGCCGGGGGAAGCCTCCCGCAGCGCGGGGCAGCTGGTTACTTTAAGCTCTATCCTGGGTACGGCTGTCATGGCGCTCTGCCTGCTGCTGCGCGGGCCCATGCTGCGGCTGTTCTTTGGCAGCATTGCGGACGATGTGTTCCAGGCAGCTATGATCTACTTTACCATCACGGCAATCTCTTACCCGTTTTTGGCGCTGTACAACGCGGGCGCGGCCATCTTCCGCTCCGTCGGCAACAGCGAGGTATCCATGCGGGTATCCGTTATCATGAACATTACCAATATTGTGGGCAATGCGTTCTGCATCTTTGTGCTGCGCATGGGGGTTGCCGGTGTTGCGGTGCCCACGCTGGTTTCCCGCGTGCTGGGCGCTGTCATCATCCTGAAACTGACCACCCGGCATGATAATGTCGCCCGCGTTACCTGGGATGGCGTCAAGCACCTGCAGCCCCAGATGGCAAAGAACATTTTGTATATCGGCATCCCCTCCGCACTGGAAAACAGCCTGTTCCAGCTGGGGCGTGTGCTGGTCGTCAGTATGATCTCTTTGTTCGGCACGGTGCATATTTCCGCCAATGCGGTGGCCAACAACCTGGACGGCATGGGCTGCATTGTGGGCCAGGCCATCGGCCTTGCCATGATCACTGTGGTGGGGCGCTGTGTGGGCGCCCAACAGCTGGACCAGGCCAGCTACTTTACCAAAAAGCTGCTGCTGTGGGATTACATTGCCCAGGGCGCTACCAATGCACTGATTTTGATCTTCCTGAACCCGCTGCTCAGCGTGTACACCCTTTCGGATGAAACCCGCCACCTGGCCTGGCTGCTGGTTATGATCCATGCGGGCAGCGCCATCTTCCTGTGGCCGGCGGGCTTTGTTCTGCCCAACGCCCTGCGTGCAGCCAATGATGTGCGCTTTACCATGCTTACTTCCATTCTGTCCATGGGAATCTGGCGTCTGGCGTTCTCTTACATCCTGTGCGTTCAGATGGGTATGGGTGCTGTCGGCGTCTGGATCGCCATGGTGGTGGACTGGGTGTGCCGCGTGACCTGCTTTGTGGTCCGCTTTGTATCTGGTGCGTGGAAGAAAAAATGTGTGGCAAAATAATAGGAGGAACCCCCGATGAAGCTTATCAGTTGGAATGTGAACGGCCTGCGCGCCTGCCTGAAAAAAGGCTTTGAGGATACTTTCAACCATCTGGATGCGGATGTGTTCTGCATTCAGGAAACCAAAATGCAGCCCGGCCAGGCGGATTTTGCCCCCGAAGGCTATACCGAATACATCAACAGCGCTGAGAAAAAGGGCTATTCCGGCACGCTGATCTATACCCGCGTAAAGCCCCTGAACGCCTGGAACGGCATTGGGGTAGAAGCCCACAGCCACGAAGGCCGTGCCATCACACTGGAATTTGAGGATTACTACCTCGTCAATGTCTATGTACCCAACTCCCAAAACGAGCTGGCCCGCATTGACTACCGCATGCAGTGGGAGGACGACTTGCGCGCCTACCTGAAAGACCTGGACAGCAAAAAGCCGGTGATCCTGTGCGGAGATTTGAACGTGGCCCATGAGGATATTGACCTGAAGAACCCCGGCCCCAACCGCGGTGCTGCGGGCTTTTCGGACCAGGAGCGCGGCAAGCTGAACGAGCTGCTGGCCGCTGGCTTTACCGATAGCTTCCGCTACCTGTACCCTGATGCCACCGGCATGTACAGCTGGTGGAGCATGCGGTTCCGCGCAAGAGAGAGGAACGCAGGCTGGCGCATTGACTATTTCCTGGTATCGGACCGGCTGGCCCCACAGATCAAAAAGGCCGAGATTTTGATGGATGTGCAGGGCAGCGACCATTGCCCGGTGCTGCTGGAACTGTAAAGCTGCAAAACGTCCAAGAAATATTCGGTGTGTCGAAAAAACTGTGCCTTTCTTTTGCAGAGCATGTGGGTATAAAACATGTAGGGGTGCACGATCTCACCCCGCTGCGGCATTGCCCCGGTACACATTACAAATTTGTGATGGACCTAACGCCAATTTGCAGGGGACGATGCTTCGCATCGTCCCGCATGCCGGACCTTGCCATATATTCCATCACATCATTCTCCGCAAGGCATCGGGCGCACAATGCGCCCCTATGAAGACCTTTTCGACAATCTGAAATTTTCATGGCAATACCGCATAATTCTAAGTGCCGATACGGCGAGCGAGGTGCGGCAGATG
>ENA-ORMN01001434-ORMN01001434.1-human-gut-metagenome-genome-assembly--contig:-NODE-1434-length-23511-cov-3.961545_pt1 | contig 23511 bp, 18 predicted proteins | sample MGYA00242102_ERZ508993 | MGnify/ENA primary metagenome ERZ508993 (study PRJEB26280, sample SAMEA2338770) | human gut metagenome | biome: human gut; feature: human-associated habitat; material: faeces...
AGCGATTTTGGCTTTTGTTTTGTTGCCGTATCGCGTCGACTTGTATATAATACCACGTGACCTAGGTTATGTCAACACTTTTTTCGACACTTTTTTAAGATTTTTTCGTGAAACACCAGGATTAGTGGAAAAAGAAACATGCTTGATTATCGCTTTTATCGGCCTTAAAATTTCTTCAAAAAATCTCAAAAAAAGTAGGATTTTCAGCTGTTTTTTCCATAAAAGCCGCCGAAAATCAGTAAAATTTTTCTTTGTTCCGCAGATTTTTTTCTTAAAATCATGTAGGTTTTTTCTTCTATCTTCATTATCCGCAAGCTGCCGATTCAATACATATCCTTCCGGAGCATGCTTTTACATACTTTCCTTTAAAATAAATACGCTGAGTTTTCAATAATTCTATGACAAAGTTGTCTGAAAATGCTATAATAAGATGACTTCTATTTGCAGCCCTTGGTATTGGCTGCGCAGTCAATATAATGAAGAAGAGGTAGAAAATGTTTAAAGTACTAAAATTCATTGTCATCAGTGTTGTTTGCCTCATTATAATGGGAGCATCAGTGCTTTATGGCTTCTCCAGTCTTTTTGCACCTCCTAATATGGATGAAACACTGATTCCGGACGCTGCTTCACAGTTCTACGATATCAATGGTAACGCAATCTATACTACGCTTTCGGAAGAACGCAGAGTACCTGTTACTATTGATAAGATTCCTAAGCATGTGCAGCGTGCCTTTATTGCTATTGAAGATAATCGCTTCTATGAACACGGTGGTATTGACTACCGCGGCACAGCACGTGCTCTGCTTTCTACATTAAGCGGTCACGAAGTACAGGGCGGCAGTACCATTACCCAACAGCTGGCAAAGAATGCTTTCCTTACCCAGGAACGTTCCATCATCCGTAAAATTAAGGAAGCTTTTATTGCCAAGGAGCTGGAGCACAAATATACTAAGGATGAAATCCTCACTATGTATCTGAACCAGATTTATTTCGGTCAGGGTGCATACGGTATTGAAAGTGCTTCCATGTATTACTTCAATAAGCATGTCCAGAATCTGGATATCGCCGAAGCTGCTACTCTAGCAGCTATTCCCAAGAGCCCTAACTACTTTAATCCTTTTGAAAATCCGCAGGAAAGTAAAAAACGCCAAGAGCTAGTTATCGACCAGATGGTTAAATACGGTTTTATCTCTGCTGCCGACGGTAATGCTGCCAAAGCAGAAAAGCTTGTCTTCAGCACAACACATAAAACCAATTCCGATCCTCGCTCCTATTTCTTCGATATGATTACCCAAAAGGTTATCGAAGAGGTTGGTGCAGACGCTCTCTATAAGGGCGGTCTTAAGATTTACACCACTTTAGACCCGGATATGCAAAAGGCTGCTGAAAATGCTATGAAGCATCTGCCTGGCTATTATACAGACGGCAAGAAGCTGACTCAGCCGCAAATGGCTCTGGTTGCCGTTGACCCGCATAACGGTTATGTTAAAGCTATGATTGGCGGCCGCGGCCAGGATAAGTTCAACCGTGCTACTCTTGCAGTACGTCAGCCCGGTTCTGCCTTCAAGCCTTTTGTCTATCTGACCGCAATGCAGAACGGTTACTCTCCTGCCAGCGTTATCGAAGATAAGGAAGAGGAATTCTCTCCCGGCTGGAAACCGCAGAACTCCGACAGAGCATGGCATGGTAATGTAAGCCTGCGTACTGCTCTGGTACGTTCTATAAACGTGCCTACCGTTAAGCTGGCCCAAGAGGTTGGTGTAAGCAAAATTATTAACAATGCCGAAAAAATGGGTATTACTACTCTGGTTGATTCCGGCGCTTACAGCGATGCAAACCTCGCTATGGCACTCGGCGGCCTCAGCAAGGGCGTTAATCCCTTGGAAATGGCTGCAGCCTACGGCGTTCTGGCAAGCAATGGTATGTATTGCAAGCCTATTGCTCTGCTGAAGATTGTTGACCGTGAGGGTAAGGTTCTGTACGAAGCTAAGCCTGAACCCAAACGTGTTATTGATGCCGAAGCTGCTTACCTGACTACTAATATGCTGCAGGATGTTCTTATCAGCGGCACTGCAGGCGGCATGGGAATAGGCCGTCCGGCAGCAGGTAAAACCGGTACTACCGATACCTACATCGATGCCTGGTTCGTTGGTTACACCCCCGACCTCAGTACTGCCGTATGGGTTGGCGATGATAACAACAAATCTATGAATCGTATGTACGGTAGCGGCGCTCCGCTTTCTATCTGGCATGATTTCATGGTCAACGCTCTGGCCTCTACTCCGCGCACCGGCTTCAGTAATCCGGGCGTAGCTGTTCCGCCGGAACCGGAAATCAAGCAGGATGATAAGGACAAAGATAAAGATAAAGACAAGGATAAAGATAAGGACAAAGACAAACAGGCTCCCGCTACGGTAACAACTGAAGGCAATGCCAACCAGGCACCTGTAGTAAGCAACCAGCCCACTAAAAAGAAACGCAGCATTAAGGACCGCGTTAACGAAATCATGGGCAAGCCTGTTGTCAGCAATCAGCCTACTCCGCGTAACTAATTCACTTTTATGGTGGTCACCGAGTGTGACCGCCATTTTTTATTACTCGAAACTAAGTATATTGTATACATGAATACAGATTTATGCTATAATAATGACAGCTATAAATCAGCTTTAATTAACGAACTATAATAATAAAAGGAGTACTGCCATGGAGAAGAAACCCGTAAAAATAGTTGAAACCGTCCTGCGTGACGGCCACCAATCCCTTGCTGCCACCAGAATGCGCATCAGCGACATGCTGCCGGCACTGGAACAGTTGGATAACGCCGGCTACTATGCTTTGGAGGCTTGGGGCGGCGCCACCTTTGACTCCTGCCTGCGCTTCCTTAACGAGGATCCCTGGCAACGTCTGCGTACGCTCAAAAAGCATCTGCGCAAAACCCCTATTCAAATGCTGCTGCGCGGTCAGAACATTTTGGGCTATAACCATTATGCCGATGACGTTGTACGCGAATTTGTAAACCGTTCTGTTGACAACGGCGTATCTATTATCCGTATTTTCGATGCTCTTAACGATACACGCAACCTGGAATGTGCAATGCGTGCAGCTAAGGAAGCAGGCGCACATGTTCAGGGTTGCATTGTATATACCATCAGCCCCTACCATCAGGACAAGGACTTTGTTCAATTAGGTAAGGAACTGGCGCAGATGGGCGCAGATTCCATCTGCATTAAGGATATGGCAGGCCTGCTGCGTCCCTACGCTGCCGAAAGCCTTATCCGCAGCCTGAAGGCAGAGCTTGACCTGCCTATCGACCTGCACACACACTTCACCAGCGGTATGGGCGATATGACCTACCTGAAGGCTGTTGAAGCCGGTGCGGACATGATTGATACCGCGCTTTCTCCGTTCTCCGAATCTACCAGCCAACCCTGCACCGAAGCTCTGGTAGCAACGCTGGAGGGCACTCCCTACGATACAGGCATCAACCTTGCCGAGCTTAATGCATTAGCTGACTATTTCAAGGATGTACGCAAAAACCTTATCCACGATTTCAACCTGAACGCCAACATCCCCATTGATCCCAAGGTGCTCACCTTCCAGATTCCCGGCGGTATGCTTTCCAACCTGCTGAACCAGATGAAGGAAATGGGCGTTGCCGACAAATATCCGCAGCTGCTTGAGGAAATGCCGCGCGTACGTGCCGAGCTCGGTTATCCGCCGCTGGTTACTCCTACCAGCCAGATTGTAGGTTCTATGTCCGTATTGAACGTTGCACTTGGACGCTATAAGATGATTCCCCGCGAGGTTAAGGATTTGATTCTTGGCAAATACGGCCGTACTCCGGGACCGATTGACCCTGAGGTTAAACGCCTGGCCATCGGTGACGCGCCGCAAATCGACCACCGTCCTGCCGACGATATTCCGCCGCAAATGAAAAAGCTGCGTGAAAAGCTGGCTGAGGAGGGCTTCCCCAACGCACCGATTGAAGACGTTTTAAGCTATGCCTCCTTCCCTGAGGTAACTCTTAACTTCCTGCGTCACAGCAACATCGGTATGAAATTCCACGATTTATAAGCACAATGCTAAAGAGCACGCTGAAAAATCAATCTCAGCGTGCTCTCTTTTTATGCAGATATTATTTTACATCCTCCAGGTGCTCCTCCTGAAGCTCCTCGTGAATCTTTTCCGGCTCGTGCAAAAGCTGGATGCCGACGCGCACGATACGCATCTTGTCAATTTCTTCTACCGTAAAGGCAGCGGCAGGTGTCTGCACCTTCTGCCCCACCTTAGGCGGATAATCAAGCTGAGAGTAAACCCAGCCGCCGATAGTATCACAGTTTTCGGTATCCAAGGCCAGCTCAAAGGTATCGTTAACATCCTCCAGCAGCATTTTGCCGTCGACAGAATAGGTTTTGCTGCCCTTTTCTTCTACCTCCGGACGTTCCTCGTCAAACTCGTCCTGAATCTCGCCTACGATTTCCTCCAGGATATCCTCAACGGTAACCATACCTGCGGTACCGCCGTATTCGTCAACGAGGATTGCCAGCTGGCTGCGATGCTTCTGCAGAATACGCAGCAACTTGCTGATAGGCAGAGATTCCGGCACCAGCAGCACCTTACGCGCCAGACTGCGCAAATCAGGACGCTCGCCGGCATTTAAGCTGCGCAGCAAATCCTTGATATGCAAAAAGCCTATAATATGGTCCTTATCCTCATCACAGATTGGATAACGCGTCATGCGCTCTTCCAGCGCCGTCTTTATATTATCCTCCCAGGAATCCTCCAGATACAGGCAGATCATATCGGTACGCGGAACCATGATGTCGCTGGCGCGACGGTCGGAAAAGTCAAATACATTATCCAGATAAGTAAGCTCTGTTTTATCAATATAGCCATGCTTATGGCTTTCTTCCATCAGTATGCGGATTTCGTCCTCGTTGTGCGCCTCTTCCGCCTCGCTTGCAGCCTCAACGCCCAATTTGTGCAGCACCCAGTTGGCAACGTGATTGAGGAACCACACCGCCGGATACATCAGCTTATCGAACAGAATCAGCGGAGCTGCCACGAACAGAACAATCTGCTCAGTCTTTTGAATAGATAATGATTTAGGCACCAGCTCGCCCAAAACGATATGCAATGCGGTGATAACACCGAAGCCGACAACAAAAGCTATTGTATGCTCAACCTGCGGCGGCAGCTGCAGCAGATTAAATACAGGATGCATCAGCTTTGCCACCGTCGGCTCGCCAATCCAGCCTAAGCCCAGCGAAGCAATGGTTATACCAAGCTGCGTAACCGAAAGATAGGCATCGAGATGCTCCGTTACCTGCTTAGCGCTTTCTGCCCGAGTATTGCCTTCCTTAATCAGCGCATCAAGACGCGAAGGACGCACCTTGACAATAGAAAACTCCGAAGCAACGAAAAAGCCGTTCAGCGCCACCAAAAATAAAATCGCTATAACATTAAACAAACATATGAGATAGTCCAAAAATCTCTGTAATCCTGCAGATTGCAGAAAAACAGTTTCACCTCCGTAAAATATATAATATTAACAGTATTGTACCATAGATAGACAATAAAGCAAAATAATTTTTTGTAAAATTTGTAGCAAAAAAGCCGCCGTATCAGCAAAAATTTACATGATACGACGGCTTTAAGCTTTTATTTGAGGTCGGCTACAGCTTTATGCAAAGATGATGCCTTATACTCAAGCTTTAACTGCTTCAGCGCAGCGTTTGCACAAAGTCGGATGCTCAGCGTCCTGACCAACCTCGTCGCTGTAAATCCAGCAACGCTCGCACTTGTGGCCTTCGGCAGCGGCAACGGTAACCTTCAGGTCCTCGCGGCCGGTTGCTTCGGCACCTTCTGCAGCGCCTTCAACAATAACTGCCTGAGAAACGATCAGCAGAGTTGCCAGGTCTTTTTCTACGGATTTCAGGATAGCCAGAGCTTCGCCTTCTGCGTGCAGCTCAACCTTAGCGTCCAGGGAGTGACCGATTTGTTTGTTACGACGAGCCAGCTCCAGCACCTTGGTGATTTCGCTGCGGATTTCAATGAAGTTATCCCATTTAGTTTCCAGCTCTTCGTTGATGTATTCTTCCTTAACTTCCGGCCAAGGCAGCATTTGTACGGATTCCGGAGCATTAGCAGGTTTCTTCATGAACTGCCATACTTCTTCCATAGTGAAGCTCAGTACCGGGGAAAGCATAACGATGAGATCCATGAGGATTTCATGCATAGCGGTTTGTGCGCTACGACGCTCTTTGCTGTCAGCCTTGTAAGCATACAGGCGGTCTTTGAGAATATCCAGATAGAAGCTGGACATTTCAACGGTGCAGAAGTTATGGATTGCATGGTACAGTACATGGAAATCATAGCTTTCGTAAGCAGCGGTAACTTCCTTCTTCAGCAGCTGCAGATGCATCAGAGCCCATTGGTCAAGCTCCAGCATTTCGTTGAACGGAACTGCATCGGTTTCATAGTTGAAATCGTTGGTGTTGCCCAGAATGTAACGGATGGTGTTACGGATTTTGCGATATACTTCAGCCAGCTGCTTCAGGATTTTCGGGGAGATACGGATATCTGCCTTATAATCGGAGGAAGCAGTCCACAGGCGGATGATATCAGCACCGTATTGTTTGATTACGTCCTGCGGAACGATAACGTTACCTACGGATTTGGACATCTTGCGGCCATCGCCGTCAACTACATAGCCATGAGTCAGTACGGATTCGTACGGAGCACGGCCTGCAACAGCAACGGAGGTCAGCAGAGAGGACTGGAACCAGCCACGATGCTGGTCACTGCCTTCGAGGTACATAGCAACCGGCCAGGACAGCTCCGGACGTTTTGCGGCAACAGCCATGTGAGAAGAACCACTGTCGAACCATACGTCCATGATATCGCTTTCTTTATGGAAGTGCTTGCCGCCGCATTTCGGGCAAACAGTGCCTTCCGGCAGCAGCTCTTCTGCAGTGTGAGCCCACCATGCATCGCTGCCTTCTTTTTCGAACCAGTTAGCAACAGAGTCGATGGTAGCTTCGTTAATCAGATGCTCGCCGCAGTTATCGCAGTAGAATACCGGGATAGGAACGCCCCATACGCGCTGACGGCTGATGCACCAGTCGTGACGGTCGCTTACCATGTTATGGATACGTTGTTGGCCCCAGGAAGGAATCCACTGTACATCGTCGATAGATTTCAGTGCTTCATCACGGAAGCCGTCGATAGAAGCGAACCATTGAGAGGTTGCGCGGAAAATAATCGGGTTTTTGCAGCGCCAGCAGTGTGCGTATTGGTGCTTAATGTTTTCTTTACCCAGCAGGCAGTTCAGCTCAGCCAGATATTTCAGTACCGGGATATTAGCATCGAATACAAACATGCCCTTGAAGCGTTCGCCTGCTTCTTCGGTCAGCTTGCCCTGAGAATCAACCGGGCAGAGAATCGGCAGCTTGTATTTCAGGCCGGTTTCAAAGTCGACATCGCCATGACCGGGAGCGGTATGTACGCAACCGGTACCGGCTTCGGTAGTTACATAGTCAGCCATAACTACGAGAGAACGGCGGTTGTTGTATTCAGGGAACGGATGCACACATTCAGCGAATTCCATATCTTTACCAAGAGTAGTGCCGAGGATATTGCTGAGGTCCTTATGGCAGACAGCACCAACCTGAGCCAGCAGGTCCTTTGCCATGAAGAGAACTTCGCCTTCGCATTCAACCCAAGCATATTCCAGAGCAGGGTTCAAAGCAACAGCAACGTTGGCAGGCATGGTCCACGGGGTGGTGGTCCAAATTACCATGTAAGCTTTTTTACCTTTAGCAGCTTCCGGAGTCTGGCCGTTGTCTTTTACCAGCGGCATTTTTACGAAAATAGTAGGAGTTTTTTGTTCGCCGTATTCGATTTCTGCTTCAGCCAGAGCGGTTTCGCAGTGCGGGCACCAGTAAACGGTCTTTTTGCCTTTGTAGATATAGCCTTTGTTAGCCATAGTACCGAATACACGGATCTGCTCAGCTTCAAAGCTGTGATGCAGAGTGATGTACGGGTTTTCCCAATCGCCCAGAACGCCCAGACGTTTGAAGTCTTCGCGTTGGATATCAACCCATTGCAGAGCGAAGTCATGGCATTTGCGGCGCAGAGTCAGCGGATCCAGCTCATTGCGGTTCAGGCCCAGCTCTTTGATAGCAGCGTGCTCAATCGGCATGCCGTGGGTATCCCAGCCGGGAACATACGGGGTGTCGAAGCCACGAGCATATTTGTATTTCATGATGATATCTTTTAAGATTTTGTTCAGGGCATGACCCATGTGGATTTTGCCGTTTGCATACGGAGGGCCGTCATGCAGAACAAATTTCTTGTGGCCTGCATGCAGAGCCTGCTTTTTGCCATAAATATCGTTTTCTTCCCAGAATTTCAGAAAATCAGGTTCGCGTTGCGGCAGACCGGCACGCATAGGGAACTCTGTTTCGGGCAGATTCAGTGTTTTACCATAGTCCATTACTAATAACCTCCAATTTTATTAAACAAAAAAATATAGCAATAATAAAAAAAGCTTCGTCCCTCAGATAAGGGACGAAGCTGTAGACTAACAACGATTAATACGCTTGCGTATCATGCATCATTATCAAATGTGTACTCCGTGGTACCACCCTCATGACGACAGCCTTTGCTGCACGCCACTCGTGTGCGCAATATCGGGCGCTCCCGTATGCAGCTACTCAGGTTCGCCGCATCCGCTCCAAAGTGATTTTCACCTGCTTTACTTCGTCCGGGCTTGCACCATCCCCCGGCTCGCTTAACCTGCGCCGCAAGCTACTGTCTTTTTCATCGCGTTAACAAATATCAATAAACGCTAATATTATACATTAGCTGTAGCAAGAAGTCAATGAGTTTTTCTTGCTTCTCAAATTTACTCTTTAGTAGCCATTTTTTCTATATCCGTAAAATCAATATAGAGTTTTTTATTCTTATATCCGTAAGAAGTTGTCAAATCTACTATTTTTTTTCTATAATCACCACTCACCAGCTTGCCGGAAAAAACTACAACGTCGCCACTTTTCAAAGGCATAATCTTTTTATAAAGCTCGCTGTCGGCAGGGATTAACATTTCATCTGCGGCATATCTTTTTGTTTCAACAGCATATTCCGCTTCAGGAAAATCACAGCTTAGCCTTACATAAGCAGCCATGCCTGAGTTTACCGATTCAATTCTATCAACCTTGGCACACCATTTTTTCACATAACCGTCTTTAAAAAATTCATTGAATTCCTTTTCGTATGATTTATTGAATTCCGCTTTCTCAAGCTCTGTCATGGATTTTTTCTCGTTTTGATTATAGCGGGCCTGTATTTCATTGAACTTTTTCTGGCTGGGAATACTTTCAGCAACTACACTATCAGTGATTTTCACAAATGAGTTATCTGATTTGCCGATATGTAAGCTGCTTCCTAAAGCTGTAATAAAAACCAGTAAAATTATTAAAAGAAAAATACCAACTATCGTTTTGGCAAAAAATCCGTGATGCCGCCACAGCAAATATAATCCTACCGGCCAGAAGATAAAAAGCATTAAAACAGCAAACCAGCCCTGTTCCCAAAATTTACTTTCCCGCTTTACCTCAGTTGCTTCTTCGCAAACCGCTCTTCCGCAACCAGAACAATAATTGGCGTTATCCGGTATCGTTTGTCCACAGTACTTGCATTGCATAACAATCCGCTCCTCATCGTCCATGTATATGTTATTACAACAACATAAAATCCCCCAACAACACGCTCTCAGCTCTTTGCCTCTAATCACCTTTATCTTAACATTCTTTAGGATAATTAGCAACAATACTTCCGCTCTCCCCCACGCCCATACTTCTGGCTACAGTATAAAATTCCCCCTATACCCCACACCCTACTTCTACCGTACTTTACATCTATCCTTTAGGTAGTACTCTAAAGAACAAGGTTACTACTAGCTTACGCTAGTAGCTTTTATCAACGCAGAAGAAAAAGCGAGAAAGAAAACCACCAAAAGAAAGAACGAAAAAGAAGATTCACTCTTATACTCGGGAAAAACGAAGCAAAATTATTACACTGTTTAAGAAAAAATTTTAAAATTTATTTTTTCAGGTGTAATAATTTTCATCGCGAAAAGACGAGTAATAGAGTGAGAACACAAAAACAACCGCTTAAGCGCTTTTCCCCAAGCACCCAAGCGGTCATTCACAGCCTTATTCACTTCTCGTACTTAAACTCAAACACGCCAAAGCCCTTTCCCTGCGTCAGATGACTTACGTCATTCAAGCGGAAAACAGCATGCTCATGCCATTTGTTAATCCCCAGAACAGTTACGCTGGCAGGCTGCACATCAACCGAAAAGTTAAACGCCGCCACCTGCTGCATATCCATTCCCAGCCAACGGAAAATTATATTCTGAATCGTTCCCTTATGCGCAACAATCAGCAGATTTTCCTTGTCGACATCCGCATAATGCCACAAGCCGTGTACATTACGGCGATAAAATTCATTGCGCGTTTCACCGCCGGGATAGTTGCGGTGATCCAGCTCCTGCTCGGAAGCAGGCTTGCAAAAATGCTTCTTGGCCTCTTCCTCGGTCATGCCGGCAGCAATGCCGTTATTCTTTTCCCGCAGAAAACGGCAATGCTCTATTTCGCCCTTAAAGCCAAGCTCCTCGGCAATAATCTGCGCCGATGCGGAAGCGCGCTGCAAATCACTTGCCAGAATCCGCAGCTTGCAATTACGTCCGGCAAAATCCTTCGCCAGCTTTACCGCAGCAGCCTTTATCTGCGCCCTTCCCTTTTCGGTCAGCTGCGAATCCGTCCAGCCGCCGGTTAATCTTTGCGTATGATGCGTTGCTTCACCATGCCTCACTAAAATAATCATCATTCAGCCTCCGACTATTCTTCGTTATGACTGGCATAGTTTTTGAGCAGCTCAACCTGCGTTTCCAACAGATGCAGCATATTTTTTCGATGCAGCGCCGACTTTTTCACCTGCTCGTTATAAGCCTGTTCGGCCATAGCAGCCTTGGCATCAGCCTCAAAAATAATTTTACGGCTACGTTCCTCCGCATCCCCCACCAGTTTACGATATTTAGTATTTGCATCCAGCATCATTCTGCCGGCTTCGCTGCGAGCATCCTCCAGCAGCTTGTTAGCCTCGCTGGCAGCACTGTTGGCACGCTTCTTGCAGACATCTTCCGTAGTAACACGCAGCTTTTCTGCATCTACCTCAGCACTGCTGCGCAGCTTATCTGCATAGGACTTAGCTTCCTCGCGCAGCTTATTGCATTCAGCCATCGCTGCCTGCAGCATGTTATCGGTTTTGTTCTTTGTCTGATTATACAAATCCTCGGCATGCGCCATGGTATCATCATGTAGCTTCTGCGCCGCAGCCTTCGCTTCGCTCAGCTGCTGCTCGCACTTCACTGCCGTTTCCTTCTCCAGCAGCGCCGCCTTCTTTTCACTGGCGTTCTTCACCTCGTCAGCAGTTTCCTGCGCCACAGCCAGTGTACTCTGCATGGTAGCCTCCATCTGCTGATAATATTCCAGCTTGGAGCTGACGCGCTCGATAGTTTCCTTCTGCTCCAGGTTATCAAGATAAAGGTATTCGTATTCCTTAATCAGCTTGGCAAGAAACTTGTCTACCTCTTCTACCTCATAGCCACGAAAACCCTTGGTAAAAGTTTTTTTCTTTAAATCCTCCGGATTAAGCATGGTTTATCCTCCTAGATATAACGCTTCAGCGTTACGCTGATGCGTCCTTTTTTAGTAGTGCCGCGGATTTCCTCAATCTCTACTCGTCCACGGCCGCGGAAGGAAATTACATCGCCCTCGTTCACCGGCTGTGCCGCCTTCTTGGCCTCTTTCCAGTTTACCTTGACATTCAGGCTTTTGATTTCATCCGCCATACGGCTACGGCTTACGCCATAGCCTGCCGCTGCCACGGCATCAAGGCGCAAATCAGCGACTGTCGCGTTAATCAGCTTAACCTTTTCTTCCTTCTGCAGCAATTCCTCGCGGGGAATTTCCGTAAGCGTTACCGGCGCAGAACCAATCTGCGTCAGATTACCGGTAAGATAATTTACCAGTGATTTTTCTACTACGAACTGCGCTCCCTCGGGCACAAAAACTATATCGCCCAAGGCCTCGCGCTTGCAGCCCGTGCCCATAAACGCACCCAGAATATCGCGATGCGACAAATCATAATAGCGCTTATCCCAGGCCGCCAGAAAATAGGCCATGCCAAAATCCGGCTGACCGTAAAAATCATCGGCAACAAAGGCAGCCTTCACCCTTTCGGCATTACTGAAGCCGCCGTCGCTTTCCAGACGCACATTTTCGTAGTTCGCCGCAATAATTTCCGCAACGTTATAGGCATGAGGATCAAGAAACTCGCTCACACGGAACTTGCGTGATTTATTGGCGCCCTCGGCCAAGTCCAGCAGCTTGGCCGCCAGCTGTTCGTCACCGCCGGCTTTAAAGTAACGCAGAATTTTTTCTCTGTCTGCCATAAATTATTTCCCCTGTAATTCCTTATCTCTTTGCAGCACTGCCTGCACTGCATCATAAAAAGCACCGCGCACACCATGGTTTTCCAAAGCATGGATACCGGCAATAGTCGTGCCGCCGGGGCTTGTTACCTGGTCGCGCAGCTGTGCCGGATGCAGGCCGCTTTCTACGCACAGCTTGCCGCTGCCTGCCAATGTCTGTGCCGCCAGCTTGATAGCCAGCGCACGCGGCAGACCGGCACGCACGCCTGCGTCAGCCAGTGCATCAATAATCACAAAGCAATAGCCCGGTCCGCAGCCGGAAATAGCGGTAATCGCCTGCAATGCTTTTTCATCTACAAATTCTATTTCGCCGCAGCTGCTGAAAATTGCTGCCGCAGTCTGCTTCATCGGCTCGGTTACCGCCTCATCGCAGCAGATGGCAGTCATGCCTGCGCCTGCTGCCAGCGGCGTATTCGGCATCGTGCGGACTACCGGGAACCCCGGAGCATAGGCATGCAGCTGCTCCAGCGTAACACTGCCCATGATAGAAAGCACCCAGGCATCTTTTTTCATCGCAGCTATCAGCTCAGGCACCAGCGCCACCGGTGCAACCTGAGGCTTAACGGCAAAAATTACCAAATCAGCATCCTTTACCGCCTCTTTATTATCCGTAGTGACATTTACGCCAAAGGCTTCATGCAGACTGCGCGCATGTGCCTCAGTCGGCTCGCCTACGGTAATCATCTCCGGCGCAATCAAACCGCCGCCTATAATACCCTTGATAATGGCTTTGGCCATAGCACCGCCGCCGATAAATGCAATCTTCTTTACTGCTATTTGTCCCATGGATTATTTCCCCTCTCGTCAAGCTCGTGCTCTTCGCCCGCATCTATATCTACGTTTTTCGGGGCGCAGATAACAATATTGCGGCCCAGCTTTTTCATGCTGCCGCCGATAGCATAAACAGTACCGCTGATAAAATCGGTCATACGTTTGGCAACAACATTGTCTGTCTTATCGTAATTAACAACTACAGCCTGATTATCACGCAGATAATCGGCAATCTTAGGAGAATCATTGAAATCTACAGGCTCCAGCAGTACAACTGTCATAAGCTTATCGGCAATAGGCAGGTTAATGGTTTTGCTGCCCATTTTTTCATTTTTAACCGGCTCCGGCTTTGCTGCCGAACCCTTAAAGTTCAAAATGGATTTGCGTTCACGCTTAGGCTCCTCTGCCGGTGCTGCAGCGGCAGGCTCCTTGCTGCCGAAGAAACGCTTCTTGGGTTTAGCCGGCTCCTGCTCGGTCTTGGCAGGCTTTTGCTCTACTTCTTCCTCGATGATTTCTTCCTCGTCATAAAGACTTAATGCATTCATGATTTTATCAATAATATTCATTACGTCACCAACCTTATCTATGTCTTAAAATTTCAGGCTATAATCACGCTGCCCGAACAAGGCTGTGCCTACACGCACAATATTAGCGCCCTCTTCTATTGCAACTGTGTAATCATTGCTCATACCCATAGACAGAATATCTGCCTGCGGATACTGCTGCTTTAAACGGGCAAATGCGCGGTAGCCTGCCGCAAACACCGGTCTTGTCTGTTCAATATCTTCGCATTTTTTGGCAATAACCATCAGCCCGCGCAGACGCACATGCTTGTATTCGGGCAGCTTCGGCAACAGCGCCAAATAGTCTTCCTTATCTAAGCCGGACTTTTGCTCCTCATGGGCAATATTCAGCTGCAAAAGAATATCCTGCACCTTGCCGATGCGTTCTGCCTCCTTATCAACCGCAGCCAGCAAATGCTCGCTGTCAACCGATTCGATAAGATCAAACAAGGCAACAGCCTGGCGCGCCTTATTCGTCTGCAAATGACCGATAAGATGCCAGTAGCCGTGTTTGCCCAAGGCCTCCTGCTTATGCTTAGCCTCCTGCACGCGGTTTTCGCCTACGTTGGCAATGCCCAAGGCTTCGATATCTGTAATAATTTCGGGCGGATGATTTTTCGTCACCGCCACCAGCGTTACCTTATCTCCTGTGAGCAGGTCTTTATTTTTACGCTTGTCCAAAGCAGACGCTATCTGCTCCTGAACCTGCTTTAAATTATCAGCTAACAATGTATTTGCCCCCCAATTCTCAGCAAAATGATTTGTGGCAAAGATTCTGCTTTTTATTATGCTTTAAAAGCTCTTTATCTTTATATTTTAGCATACGTGTAAACCATTGTCACGAATAAAAACAACAAAGAGCTGCCGCACAAAAGTGCAGCAGCTCTCAATAAATTTATCTTCGTTATGATAGCTATTAGTATAACAGCTTGTTGGCAATAACCAGACGTTGGATTTGGTTGGTGCCTTCGTAGATTTGCATGATTTTAGCGTCACGCATCATCTTCTCTACGGGGTACTCTTTAGTGTAGCCATAGCCGCCCATTACCTGAACAGCGTCGGTAGTTACCTGCATAGCGGTATCAGCAGCATAGCATTTAGCCATAGCAGCCTCTTTAGAGAATTCCATGCCCTGATCACGCATCCAGCAAGCCTTTTGAACCATGAGGCGAGCAGTTTCAACCTTCATAGCCATGTCAGCCAGCATGCCTTGAACCATTTGGAAGGAAGCAATCGGTTGGCCGAACTGACGGCGCTCTTTAGCATATTTAACAGCGCAATCCAGAGCAGCCTGAGCGATACCTACGGAAACAGCGCCAACGAACGGACGAGCGCTGTCTAAGGTGTTCATAGCAATACGGAAGCCTTCGCCTTCGCGGCCTACGCGATAGGACTCAGGAATAACAACGTCTTGCAGAACCAGCTCGGTAGTATTGGAAGGACGGATGCCCATTTTGTTTTCTTTCTTGCCAACGGAGAAGCCCGGGGTGTCTTTCGGAACGATGAAAGCAGTCAAACCACGGATACCGCCGGTTTTACGGGTGTTAGCAAATACCAGGAAGATTTCTGCCAGACCACCGTTGGTGATGAACATTTTGGTACCGTTCAGAGTGTAGGTACCTTCTTCCTTGTTGCGTACAGCGCGGGTAGAAACGCCGCCTGCATCACTGCCTGCACCGGGCTCGGTCAGTGCGAAAGCAGCCAGACCGCCGTTGTTCAGGATATCGCAATACATTTTCTTTTGTTCGTCGGTGCCTGCCAGCAGAACAGGTACAGTTGCCAGGCTGTTAGCAGCCAAAGAGGTTGCAACACCTGCGCAGCCTTTGCCCAGCTCTTCATAAATAGTAGCAACAGAAATGCTGTCCAGACCGGGGCCATCTAATTCTTCCGGAACAATAACGTTCAGCAAGCCCATTTCGTTAGCCTTGTCAATCAGGCCGTCACGCATATGGTTTTCTGCATCCATTTCAGCAGCATAAGGAGTAATTTCTTTTTCAACAAACTCCCTTACCATTTCCTGTAATTCTAATTGTTCCTCGTTTAATGCAAAATCCATCATATCCTCCTTGATATCAAGCGGTCTTCCGCGTCATTTCCCTTCCAAATCAACTCAGGCAAGCTCACCATTTGGCGGGTATTTCTTTAAATCTGTCGACGACAAACATTGTTGTTAAAATCGTCCCAATTAAATTCTTTTTGCTGTCAGTCATTTCAGCCTCGATAACCATCGTAGAATGTCCGGAATGCTTGATATGGCTTCGTACCGTTAAGGTAGTCGGCTCATGGACACCTTTGATAAAATTCATGCTGAAATTAAGAGTTGCCACTACAGCGCCCACGCTTGCACCGGTAACACCCAGAACGGAGTCTGCCAAGGCCAACATCACTCCGCCGTGACAAATGTCACGATGATTAAAATGCTTCGCCGGATCAACGTCAATGCTGACTTCAGCACTGCCACACTTTATCTCACCAATATGCACACCGAATTGAGTCATAAAATGATTATCCGTGTACATCTGGCGAATATAGGCAGGAACATCCTTGACCTGCTCCACAGCTATCATCGCCTTTCTTCGGACAGCAGAAAATATTACTGTCAATATATCTTTGATATTTTACCACAAAACAGCGCTTAACTCAACAGTTTCATGCAAAAAAATAAGCTGAAAGGAAAGTTTTAGGGATAATTTTTTCAATAATCGCACTTTGGTATAAGCGCGAAACAAAATGGCTGCCGCACTTTGAGTACAGCAGCCATGCAAGAAGCATATAAATTAATCGATAATATTTTGCTTGTAATCGTGATACAGAGTCTTGAGCTCTTCCATAGTTGCTCCCATCTCAACTTTAAGCTTGGAAACAGTATCGTAGTCGCCTTCGGCAACAGCTCTGCGGATAGCAGTGAAGATGCTCTTCTCTTCGAAGGAATCCTTAGCCAGCTTAGCACGCAGGTTCTGAATTTTACGCCACATTGCCAGGTCGCAGTCGGTGCAGGTTTCCTGGTTATGCAGGCGTTTCATATCGATAACAGCCTGATAATTTTCCGGAATCAGACGAGTCAAAAGCTCGGTTTTCCAGCGAATCAGCGCACCCTGCATGAAGGAGTCGATATATTCCTTTTTCAGGATATTGCCTTGAGTGAGCACTGCAACCTTTTCCGGATATTTTTCGAAAGCGCAGAGATTTTCCCAAACGGTAGCAGGCGGTTCGCCGAACAGCTTGCTGCGTTCTTCCGCAGTGAAATCTTCAAATACGTCTTCCTCAGTACGGTATTGACGGTCGGTATCCAGATAGAAGCCCTCTTCGCCGGCCTTCTTGGAAATCTCCTTTTCCAAAGCCTTCAGGTCCTTGCCGGATTCTACGCAAGCCTTGATACCGTCGAGGCAGGACAGGTAGAAGGCTGCAATGGCGATGTAGGTATTGGTGTACGGGTTCGGAGAACGCATTTCGATACGGGTAGCCTTATCGTTGTCCAGATCGCGGATCAGACCTGCAAGAATGGTTCTGTTACGGGACGGGTTATCCGGGCTCAGTCCAAGGCTGGTAACGATGCAGACAGGAGCTTCAAAGCCGGGTTTCAGACGGTTCAGAGAGTCAATGGTGCAGGAGATAAACGGATTGGTTACCTCATAGTTTTTCAAAAGGCCCATGAGAGCGCCGTAACCGATAGCGGAAAGGAAGTCCTTGTGCATATCCTTCGGCGAGAACAGGTTGACAATCTTGCCGTTTTTCATTTTTGCGGCAATGCCTACATGTGTATGCTCACCGCTGCCTGCAACACCGGGAATCGGTTTAGCCTGGAAGGAAACCTCCAAGCCGTTCATGCGGAAAACTTCTTTAACGATGATACGTGCCAAAAGCTCGTTATCCGCAGTCTGAACGCCGCTGCTGAACTTCCAGTCAACCTCCAGCTGCTCCATAACGTGAGTCATATGGCCTGCGGCATCAATCTGACCTTTAACGCCGCCACATTCCTTATGGCCCATTTCAGGCTCCAGGCCGTACAGCTCCAAAGTCTGAATAGTCTGCTCCAATGCAGTACGCACGTTGCCGCGGGTACGCTGCCAATATTGCTCCTGCATTACCTGAGAAGAGCTCAGAGCCTCCAGCGGTGCGTCTTCACGCGGAGTTTTTACCCAAAATTCCAGCTCGGTAGCACTGGTGAAGAGCAACTTTTCAATCTCAGCAGGATTTACATGCTCCAGACCGGCAATTACCGGATGCTTAGCAAACAAATCCATGATTTCTTTTTCTACATAAGCCAGAGTATCATTCAAAATAGAACGGGAATCAACATGATTGCCGTTGTGAATCAGATAGCAGGGAATGCGCAGAGTACCGATCATGCGGCCGCTTTCTGCGTCAAAATGCTCATAGTTATAATCAACAAACCAGTTAACGGTTTTATCAACCTTCATATCAACGCGGGCATCGTTCAGAGTAGCGATACCGGTCAGCACAACGGAGGAGCCGTCAGTCTGTGCTGCACTGCCTGCCAAAAAGCCATCGATATCCTCGAGGAAAATCTTCATCGGGATTTTTTCGTCGGTATCATTACCGGCAAAATCCACACCCATCAGAGATACAAACTGAATCTCCGGATGCAGAGTCAGAAGCTCACGCAGAGTGCTTTCGTTTTGTTCTTCAGGTTTAATTACATACAGTAAATCTTTGTTGTTCATGATCAGTGCAGCCATAAGGCTGCCTCCTTTCTCAATACTCCCTAATTATCATGCTGCAGAAAAATGCTCCCTACATATTTTCTGCAAGATAAACGAAAAAGGACCTTTTTAAGCATGGACACACTACTTCCTTACTCAAAAAAGTCCTCGTTGACTGTCTTACTATTATAGCAGATATTAAGTGCTTTTGTCCAGCTTTAATTTCTGAGTATAAGATATCATGCAAGCAGGCGGACAAGAATTTCCTCCAGCTTTTCGTAGCCACGTCCGCCCTGACGCAGTTTGATATTCATATCAGATAGTCCCAGCAAAGCTTCCGTCAGACGCTTTTCATCAAAGCGCCTGCTGTCGCGCTCCAAAAATCTGTAGGCATATGGGCTGCGCATCCCCAGCTCATCCATAATGCCCTTCTGGTCGTAGCCTCTGCGCTTCAGCTCCAGATAACGCAGCACCTGGCGCAGCTTGAATGCTACTGTTGCGCTCAAAGGCAGGATATAGGTTCCGTGCTTGCGTTCGCTCGCCAACAGCTCCAAGCACTGCTTCAGCTTGCCTGCCATAATATAATTGGTCAGCGCAAAAGATGAAGCGTTGGGCAGCAGTGCAAAAACATTCAGCACATCCTCTTCCGTCCATTCTCTGCGTCCTGCGGCATAAATCGCCAGCTTGCCGATTTCCTGCTGCAGTAAATCCAAGGGAATTTCTTCCTTTACCGGCTCGATATATTCGCTGATAGCCGCCAGCGCATCTCTGGTAAAATGCGCGCCGTATGCTGCTGCCTGCGCGTACAGCCAGTCATCAAGTTCCCTTTCCTTAATGCGCTCGCACGGACAAATCAGAGCACTTGCTTTGAGCTGCTTATACAGCTTAGTCCGCTTATCCATTTTTTTGCTGCTGATAACCAGCAGGCAATAATCCGGTACATCGCTGACAATCGCCGCCAGCTGCTCCATTTTTTTCGAATCGGTATCATCCTGTGCATCAGCAGCGCTGTTTGCTTTAGCAGGCTTTACTGCCCACAGCTTTTCGTCCTTCAGGAAAATCAGCGATTTGCCGCAGAAGAAGGGATAGCTGTTGACGGCTGCCTGCAGTCCGGATAAATTGGTGTCCTTGTCAAAGACCGTTATTTTGCGGTCAGCCTCCGGCGTATCGCCAAAAACATATTCCGGCAGCGCGGCAATAATGCTGTTGCGGTAGTAATCCTCCTCGCCGCACAAAAGCAGTACCTGCGCCTGCGGCAGCGGCTTATGCTGTTGTAATAGTGAAATCAGGTTTTCCGGTTTAATATCCATCTGTATTCCCTCTTATTATTTTTCTAACGGTACAATAGCTAAGGTCTTGCCTAAAGGTGCAAGTATTTTTAAGATTGTACTGATTTTAGGAATAGAGGTACCGTTTTCCATTCTGGCAATTACAGGCTGCTTTACTCCGCTCAAAAGCTCCAATTGCTTTTGGGTTATTCCCTTATCCTGACGTGCTTTAATCAGTTCACCTATTAAGGCAACGCGCAAATCACTTGCAGAAATTTCTTCCGGTGTAAAAATATTCTTTCTGACATCCTGCCATTCATAGCCCACTGCACTATTTTTCACTTTCCTCACTCCTTAATTTGAAATCTTCCCATTCACGCAAAGCCTGAACAATTTCGCTTTTAGGCGTTTTCTGCGTTTTTTTCATAAAGCAATGCAACATTACAAAACTATTATTTTCCCATACCGCAAATAAACTTCTATCACGCAAAGGCCGCAATTCCCAAATGTTATCCTGTATGTGCTTAATATATGGCTCACCTAATTGCAAACCAAATTCCGCTAATGCCTGCATATAGTCATTATGCTTATTTAATTTGATTCTGCTATTCTTATCTTTTCGTGAAGCAAGCTCCATTAAATAATCATATACAGGCTGTCTGCCACGCTTATCACGATAAAAATATATTTTGTACATATCTTCTCTCCTTTAATTATAACTTATGAGTTATATTTTGACAACAGCTTCACTGTAAATCAGCGTAGCCATAGCATTTTATTCCCTCTGCGTCAAAAACAACTTTAATGCACCCCAGCTCATCCGTTCGGACAACAGCGCTGCCTATTGCCTGCAAGCGCTCCAGCGTTTCCTGATGCGGATGGCCGTAGCGGTTGCCGCGTCCGCAGGAAATCACCGTCAGCCTTGGGCGCACCTGCTCCAGAAATTCCATACTGCTGCTGTAATGCGAACCGTGGTGTCCTGCCTTCAGCACAGTGTATTGCTGCAGCTGCAGCCCTCGCTCGCGTTCTTCCCCCATGTCCCCTGTAAACAGCACGCTACCTTGCGCGCTGTGCAGCGCCGCCAGCGTGCTGGCTTCGTTTCCCGGCACGGCCTGCTGCGGCACGTCAACCAAAACAAGCTCTGCAGCAGCGTCCAACGCATAGCGTTCACCGCTCTGCACCACATGCACCTGCGTCCTGCCGGCCTGCGCCAAAATTTCCTGCCGTACCCTTTTGCTTTCCTCCGTCAGTGCTTCGTTAGGCAGTAGTAGCTTTTTTACCCGCAGCTGTCGCAATAAATCCGCCGCAGCACCCACATGGTCAAAATCATAATGGCTTAAAAGCAGGATATCCGCCTCACGCTTGCCAAGATAGCGCAGAAATGGTGTTATCACGCGCGTTGCAGTCGAAAGATTTTTTAAGCCGCCGGTATCAATAATTGCCACCCGCTGCGACGGCGTGACGATAACAGCGCAGTCCCCCTGCCCAACGTCCAGAAAATAGCAGGCTAACGGCAGCGTGCAATACTGCTGATAAGCAAGTGTCCCGGCAAGCAGCACGGCATGCAAAAACAGGATACAGCGCCGCTCCCTGTTACTCCAAAATTGCAGCCAGGGGAAATCTGCCCACACAAAGAGCGCTGCATAATAGATTACAAAGCAATAGGCAGGCAGCTTGCCGATAACTACAGTGCTGTACGGCAGTTCGGCAAAAAAGTGTGCCTGCGTCAGCACCTGCGCCGTCAGCCAAGCAGCAAGCTGCAACAGATAATCACCGCAGGCAGGCAACAGTGCGCCCACGAGTACCATCTGCGCGGCAATTTCCAACACAGGCACCAGCACGATATTGCTTACCAGGGCAATCAGCGAAATTTGGTGAAAATAATAAACCTCCAGCGGCAGTACAGCCAGCTGTGCTGCCAATGAAACTGCTGCCGCCTCGCCTATCGGCGCAGGCAAGGCCTGCGGCAGCAGCCTTTGGCATGCAGGAAGCAGCCACAAAAGACCGGCCGCCGCCCCGAAGGATAACTGAAAACCTATATCGGCCAGCCATAACGGTTGCAGGCACAACAGCAGTGCCGCCACCAGGCACAGCAAGCGCCCGCGCTCCGCACCGCTGCCGCCAAGCAGCAGAACGCTGCTCATAGCCAGTGCTCGCAGCACCGGAGGACGCAAGCCGCAGAGCAAAGCATAGGCAGCCAGCAAAATGATAACAATAACCTTACGCCAGGGCAGCGGCACCCACTGCAGCAAAGCAAGCAGCAGGCCTGTCAGCAGCACAATATGCGTGCCCGAAACAGAAAGAAGATGTGCCAATCCGTTATCCGTAAACAGCTCGCGTGTTTCTTCATCCAGCCTGCTGCTGCCGCCAAGCACCATGCCGCTCAACAGCGCCCCATATTCAGCGCCGGCCGTTGCCTCTATGCGTTCGCTCAGCTTTTTGTTCCACAAAGCAAAACGCTGCCACCACAAAACCTGCGGCTCTGTCTTTAGCAGCTGCGCCTTGCGCAAACGTCCGCCCAGCTCCTGCACTCTGTTGTAGCTTGCAGCATCAAAACTGCCGGGGTTACGCAGGCTATCCAAGCGCTCCAGCGTCCCCTTAAGCACTACGCAGCCTGCCTGCGGCAGCTCGCCCTTCATACTCACGCGCAAACGACCGCTGTAAGCAAGCTCTGTATCGCTATATACTTTTTCGCAACGCAGAACCGCACTGCTAAAGCCATCCAGTCTGCGCACGCTCAAAGGCTCCACCGCACCCTGCACAACCAGCTGCCGTCCGAAACAGGCAGCAAGCTGCTGCTCGGCGGATGGCGGCATGGTTAGCAGGCGAAAGGATAATATACAAAGCAGCATGAACGGTAAAAATAAGCGTAGATAACGTGTTTTTTGCTGCACTAGTCTACCTCCACATAATTACGCAGCTTTGCCAGCTTAGCTTTACCGATTCCCGGCACACGCAGCAAATCATCCGCGCTACTGAAACGGCCTCTGCTTCTTGTTTGCACAATACGCTGCGCCAGCGCAGGACCGATACCCGGCAGCTGCTGCAGCTCTCTTGCGCTTGCGCTGTTGATGCGCACGCGCTGCACTGCAGAGTTATTTTTTTCTGTGCCTGCTCTGGTACTACCAACCTTCTTCGTGCTACTTGCACTATAACCGGCAGTTGCATGAGCGTTTTTTCTCTGTGTTCTGTTTGTCCGTGCAGCCTTCTGCACCGGCACTCTTATCTGCATGCCATCGCGCACCTTACGCACCAGGTTGACGCGTTCACTGTCGGCATTTTCCGTCAGCCCGCCGGCAGCAGCAATGACTTCTTCCACTCTGCAGTTGGCAGGCAGGTCATAAATTCCCGGCTCCAGCACGGCGCCGCTTACCTGCACACGCACAGTTTTTACCTGCGTTGCTTTGGATGCGGCAGCACCTTGCGTGCTCTGCAGGCTAGCGCCTAGCAATGCTTTTTCTTTGTCATTTGTGCTTATAAGGCTGGTGATGATGCAGCCTGTAAGGAGAACGGCGATAAAGATCAGTTTTTTTACTTTTGCTTGCATGGGAATACCTCCTTAGGGTGTTGGGAAAAATATTTTAGAACCAAAAATAGAGCCCTTCTTATAGAGCCTCTCATATGACGTACAACAGTAGACTGAGCCTCTCCTCGGGGAGAGGTGCCGAGCTTGTCGAGGCGGAGAG
>ENA-ORMN01001458-ORMN01001458.1-human-gut-metagenome-genome-assembly--contig:-NODE-1458-length-23244-cov-4.347018_pt1 | contig 23244 bp, 16 predicted proteins | sample MGYA00242102_ERZ508993 | MGnify/ENA primary metagenome ERZ508993 (study PRJEB26280, sample SAMEA2338770) | human gut metagenome | biome: human gut; feature: human-associated habitat; material: faeces...
CAAAAATTCAAAAAACACCCGAAAGATTCCAAAAAAGATATTGACAAACGGCAAAGAATCGGGTATAATAATATGGCAGGCTTGAAAAACGGCGACCTGCCTGATGGAGAAGTACTCAAGTTGGCCGAAGAGGCGCCCCTGCTAAGGGTGTAGACCGGCTTAAACCGGTGCGAGAGTTCAAATCTCTCCTTCTCCGCCAGAAAAACGCCCCCGAAATCCTACGATTTCGGGGGCGTTTTTCGTGTTTCCTCATTTTTTGAGCGGTTGAAAAGGGAATTGACCCCGGAATCTGACCCCGGAAAGTGGTATTGGAGAGGGGAAAATATCAGATAATATCTTGCTTTGCGATGAATTTTGTATCGCTACTTTTCAACTGGAAACGATTTGTATTTTTACAAGTGCTTTTTTCACCTTACAGTGCGTGACCGGGGCGGCACCCTTTTTTTTGTAAAATGCGTGAGGACGATTGAAAAATGAGGGTGTTTGTGGTATAATAAAATAATGACAAATCGAATTGTGAGGATAGTAAATTGAACTTGGAACTGATAAAATCAAGTCCAAACGGAAAAGGTCGAAAATACTGGGGAGTAGGTTAAGATGGTTTTTCGCTCTGCGGTAGAAAAGCGGTTTGATTAAAAAAGGTTGTCAGCATGGCGTTGCAAGCTTCATCTTCATCGGGGAACAGGTGTATCAAAAGGCAAAACATCTTGTATAAAAAATCAGGGTTGTTTACATTGACATAGATAACAAAGAAAGGAAATATTGCATGAACATCAAATTGGTTTTTTACAATACTTTTACCGATTGGAAACAATTTGAAATGATCAAAGGTTCCCGACCATGGAATTCGTTTTTGATTATTGCAGAAGGTTCTTTTTCTTTTACCGTTGGTGGCAAAGAATATCATGTAGAGAAAGATGAGATTGCCTGTTTTCCACAGAACGTCAGGTACGAACGTGAGGTCATTTCACCGCTTACGTTTCATCAGTTTGCTTTTATGGCAGACAGCCATCACCCCTATGTCATGCAATTGGAGGCGGGAAAACTGAAAATTCCGCCTGCTCATGTTCGTTCTGTGATTGAAACGTTGGATCTGGCGGCGAAATTTTTTGCATCGGAAAGCGAAGAAGTGCATTGCCGTGTGATTGAAAACCTGCTGATGGAGCATTACCTTTATTCCACCAAGAATCAGAAAACGGCAGTTGGACAGGATAAGGATGTGGCATATGTCGTGCAGTATATGTCCGAACATCTGAGTGAAAAGATCAACATGGAAGAGATTGCCGAATCGCTTTATCTGTCAAATGCCGGATTGATCTGGAAATTCAAAACCTATTTGCACCAAACGCCCGCACATTTTCTGATCGTTTTGCGTATGCAGAGAGGTAAGCAACTCCTGAGCGAGACCCGTATGCGTATCGGGGAAATTGCTGCTTTGTGTGGCTACAGCAATTCCTATTATTTTTCCAACGCCTTCCGCAAATATTATGGGGTTACGCCAAGTGAAATGCGGGCACGTTATAAGCCTAACAAGAATGGAGAAAATAATTGATAAAACAGCATCTGTAAAATATAAAGCGAAGACAGAATGGGAAGCACGCTCTTTTTTAGAGAAGAGCGTGCTTTTTTTGCTCCCGAATTTACTCTAAAATATTATACATTTTTTATGATTTATTGTATTGAATTGCATTAGTTCGTATGATATAATAATCACAACATTATACATGAATGTGGACATTTTAAGGCAAATTGCCGAAAAAATGAGGTTGTAAACGGAAAATCAACATTTTACTACTTTGGTTTTTTACTTATTTTATTTTACAGGGAAACGGGGGGGAAAAAGTGAAAATTCAGTATTACGGTACTGGTGCGGGTGCGGGTATTCCTGAGATCTTTTGCTCCTGCCGTGTGTGTAATGATGCAAGAGAAAGACGGGGGAAAAATATCAGAACCCGATCCCAGGCGGTGATCGATGACAGGTTGTCGATCGAATTTCCGGTGGATACTTTTCTGCATACCGTATACGGCGGGTTGGATATGCGAAAAATCAGGCATGTGCTGATCACGCATAATCACCACGATCACTTTCTGCCGCAGGATGTTCTGAGTCGCCCGGTGGGATACGATGAGCCGGTTTGTTTTTATTCGGGCGAAAGGTCGATCAAGGGCTTGAAAAAAATGGTGGATGCTTTGGAGGAAGCCTATCGGTCGGGAACACGGATTCGTACCTGCAATTTCAGGGTAGAATGCAAAACTCTGCAGATGTATGAGCCGGTCGCCATTCTGGATTATGAGGTCATTCCGCTTCGTGCCCGTCACGCCGAAGATCTTGACGGGCTGAACTTTATTATCCGTTCGGGAGAAAAACATATTCTTTGGGCACACGACACAGGACTTTTCCATACCGTGGTGTGGGAATACCTGAAGCAATCAGAAATTGCATTTGACTTTGTTTCTCTGGATTGCACCTTGAAAAGAGGCGTACAGATCACGAAGTCACATATGGACCTTGATGGGTGTCGGCAGACGGCAGAGCGTCTGCGGAAACAGGGAAATCTGAAGGAGCACGCAATCATAGCGTTGTCCCACATCGGTCACTTGGTGGAACGGACTCACGATGAACTGGAAGCCGAAGCGGCGGAATATGGAATGATCGTTGCTTATGACGGTATGGTCATGGAGATATGAATGCTATAATCATGATGAAAAGGAGAAAAGTATGAAACAATCAAAAGAAATTTTTAAGCGGGTTGCTATTGGAGCTATGGCAGTATTTATGCTCCTTCCCACTTTTGTTTCCTGCAAAAAGAAGAATTCCGACGATAACTCCACCAGTGAGGTTTCTACGACGGGCGAAGCTGAAGCGAAAGACGTGCTGGAGGGTGTCAACTTCGGTGGTAAGTCACTTGACGTCCTGTATTGGAAGAGCAATAATCTGCAGGAGTACATGAAAGAGTACGATGCCGTGGATGAGATCAACCAGATGGTATACGAACGCAATAAAAGAACGGAAGAACAGCTGGGGCTCAGCGTCACCTGGAACGAATTTACAAATGGCGGCGGACGAGGAGCCGAGTTTGTCAAGGCGGTAGAAGAAGATGTCCTGGCGGGCGGCGGTTACGATGTCATCTGTAGCCAGAATATGGATGCGGGAACGCTGACGGTCAACGGTATGTATTCCGATCTCAAGCGAAGTAAGTATATGGATTTTTCATCGCCGTGGTGGCGTCAAAAACTGCTTCAGGATTGTACGATCTACGACAAACTGTATTTCTGCACAGGAGATATTTCCACCAACCTGATCTTTATGTCAAGCGTGATATTCTTCAACAAGACAATGGTGGAGAATAATCATATCAACGAAAGCATTGAACAGCGGTATGGTGTAAAGAGTCTGTACGAACTGGTGGAATCGGGACTTTGGACGTACGAAGCAATGTTTTCACTCAGCCAGGATATCTGGACGGACAACGACAACAACAAAGAAAAGTCCTTTGAGGACACCTTCGGGTTTGGTACATACGGAACGCTTGTGGACAACTTTTATTACGGCGCAGGCTATAAGATGATCGATGTGGACAGTGACGGTTTGAGGCGCTCTTCCGATTATACGGACAAAGTGGAGCAGGTGGAATCCATTCTTACGCTTTGCAAAAACTTTTTTGAAAAAGACGGTGCGTTGGATTTTAACCGTTTAAAAGGCGAGAATTACTTTGATATAGTCAGAAATTCCTTTAAAAACAATAAATTGATGTTCTCTATGGCACCTGCTTCTCATGCCAAAGTAGGGCTGTATAATGCGGTAAATGATCTGCGCTATGGTGTGTTGCCCGTGCCGAAATACACGGTTGACCAGGAGGGCGGCTACAGCTCGGTTTTGTCCAATCAGTATTCGATGTACGGTGTATCGATTGCCAGTTCAAAGGCTGACGCCGCATCCGCCTACCTGCAGGGGCTTGGCAAGTATTCATACGAGCTGACCCGTCCGGTGATTTATGAGAAGACCATGAAAGGTAAATTCTCCGAGAAGAGTGAGGATGCCAGAATGTGGGAATGTGTGGAAAAATCGCAGACCTTTGATTTGGGGCGTATTTTTGCCGAATCCTTCAGAGGCACCAATGCAAGCGGCACGGAAATTGTGATCACGACCGATCAGTTTGCAGGTAAGATTCACCGGGGAACCAATACATGGCAATCCTCCGTGGATGCATGGAGAGTGAAGCTGGGGGCATGTTGTAACAACATCAATGCTCAATTGAAAAAAATAGCGGAAACCAATTGATTTCCGTGAAATAAAAAAGAAAAGAGAGGTATTGATTATGAAAAAAGCGCTTTCTGTTTTTCTCCTTCTGAGTATACTCTTGCTCGCATTTCCTTTTCCCGCCGGTGCTGCGGATGAGATCATCGAGATCGGAAGCTATGAGGAATTGAAAAACAATTTGAAAACCACAGGCAACTACAAGCTGACGGCAGACATTGTCATAGACGAGAACCGCAGTACGTCCATTGTGTCAGGTTCATTTACGGGAAGCTTTGACGGCGATGGTCATTCCATTATCTTTGCGGAGGGGAAAAAAAGTACACTGAGCAGTGGACAGGGACTTTTCTTTGAAGCTTTGGGGACGAATGCGAAGATTTCCAATGTTTTACTCGGAACACCGGAGAATTCGCTGACAGTGGTGTTGGGAGACACAACCGGAGGAATGAATCCCGGTGTGCTTGCAGGTTCCACCACGGGTGCGACTCCAACGATTTCAGGGGTTGATTGCTATGTGGTGGTCAGCGGAACCAGAAAGACGGCAACGAATTTCGGCTGCTTTTTGGGGAATGCCGCAAATTCCGTTGAGATCGAAAACAGTACGGTGAACGGCTCGGTTTCTCTTGACGGAACGGCAGGCGTGCAGAACATGGGGGCTTTTATCGGTATTGTCCGTACGGGAGGAACAGTGCGGCTTCGTAACTGTGTGAACAATGCGGATATCACGGTGAACGGTACTGCGGTAGGCGGTGCAAGTTCAGTGGGCGGCATGGTTGGCGCAATTGTTCAGAACGGCGGATCCACGCCAAAATCGACGATGCAAATCACAAATTGCGTCAACAACGGAGCGCTTACCTGCTCCAAAATCTGTGGTGGCATGATCGGCTACGTTAACAACGGCGCAAACCTTTCAGAGCGTCCGTATCGTCTGACCGGGTGTCAGAATTTCGGAAAGATCAGCGCCGGTACGAGAGGCGGCGGTATGATCGGATCTGCCAATAAAGTTTCCAATTCGGTCAATCTGACAGGATGCGTGAATGCGGGCGAGATCGTGGCAACCGCAAACAGCGCCGCTTTGGCTGGTATGATCGGTCGGAACTATAAAACCGCAGATTGTACACTTACGATGTGCTATAATTTCGGTACTATTGACGAGAACGGCAAGACAGGAGTTCTGACGGGAACGGACGGATTGGTAGTGAATAACGATGCTTCTGCTGCATATACCGTAACCTCCATGCTGGAAGAGGGAACTGTATTCACAATGAAGAACGTTGCGGCGGTCAGAATTTTAGAGCCGATGGGAATCCGCTTTACCGCTATGGTCGACGAGGGGGCATACAAGGCGGCACAGGATGCCTTCGGTCAAAACATTCGATTGGGGCTGTTGATTGCTCCTGAGCAGTATGTCACCGATGCAGGTGCATTTACGGCAGAAGCACTGAACGCCATGAAGGCAGAAAAGAATATCACGACAGATACCTATCTTGACTGCGTATGCAACGACAGCAACCGCACGGAGGACGGTAATACGATCTTTACCGGGGCGGTTACATCAAGATATGAGAAACAATATTCACTGGACTATCAGGCAATCAGCTATATTGCGATTCGTGTAGGAGAAGAGTGGAAGATTGTGGCGTATGCAACCGAAGCTACCGGTGCCGTTTCCATGGCGTATATTGCAAAGCAGGCTTGGAATAACCGAGTAGAGGAGGGCTTCACGGAAGCACAGATCAGCGCATTGGAAAAGTATTTTACTCCGTCCGCATCCGAAGCCGAATAAGGAGGCATTCATGAAAAAAATAATCGGAGTGTTGCTCTGTTTAACGCTTGTGATGACCGTATTTGTTTCCTGTAAAAACGGTAAGGGGGAATCTGCGGGTTCTCAGGACAGTCAGATCAGTGAAAGCGGTAGCGGAATCGGCGAAACGGGATCTTCACCTGGGCAACCACTGCCGGGCGAGCGGGAAAGCGGAGAAAAAACAGAAGAAACGTCAGGTGATGTTTCTCCTGCGCAAACCGAGCGTGAATTTACCCAGGATTATGAAATTCCCGCCAAAGGGAATGATTCTGCAGAAGAGGAGGAACACCCCTGAAAGACAGACCGTTTTTCAGACGGAAGTTTTGTGGCTTTCGTGTCGGGAATATGAAATTCCCATCGGGGAATATCGCACAAAACTTCATACGCCAATGAAAGGAGTGGTGATAAGTATGATGAAAAAGCTGAAATACAACACGCCCCAAGTGCTCATGATGATCTTTGCCGGAGAAGATATGATTACGACCTCGGTAGACGATGAAGCATATGTAGACGAAATTCTTTGGGATCTTAATTATTCTTCTTAATTGTTTTTCCATAGGTCAACAAGTGCTGTGACGGAATCACGGAATTCTTTCTTGCTTCGGTTGCGGCACTTGAATTTTTTCAGAAAGGAATTGCAGTATGAAATATTTAAAGCCGATGATTGCCATATGCTTGCTTTTGGCATTGATTTGCTGTTTTGCCGCCTGCCGGCGGGATAACGACGATCTGCCATCGCAGAGTGAAACAGATGAATCGGGTGAGGTCATATCCGATCAGAAATTATATCTGGTAAAAGACGGAGAAGCAACGTCGCAGATCATCCTTCCCGAATCCGCCATGGTGATGGAGGGAGAAGCCGCTGTTTTGTTTCGCAATATTGTGAAAAATGCGACTTCGGTCAATCTTTCCTCCGGAACGGATTATGTGAGTTGGAATACTTCCCGTGATGAAGCCGCCGTGGAAATTCTGATCGGTTTGACCGATTATACACAAACGGCAGAAGTGCTTTCCACACTTTCTTACGGAGATTACGCCGTTCGTGTGGTAGGGAATAAGCTTGTTGCGGTCGGATATTCACAGGAAGCCAGCCGTGCCGCAGTGCTTGCTTTGCGTAATGTCCTCGAAAACAGTCTTTCCGAGGATGGAAAATCGTTGGCTATTGACCGAGCCCTGGATTTGCGTGGAACGATTTTTGACGGTGCCAATTCTTTACCTCATTACGAGGGAAGCGCAACAGAGTGCCCTGTGTTGTCGGATTGCGGTGACAATGCTTTGACGCTGACCGTAAGAAACACAACACCGGAGGAATTCTCCGCCTATGGAGAGGTGCTGGAAAAGGGCGGCTATGCGGGCTATGATGCGTACCGTATTCTGGAGTCGAACAGCTTGTACGCCTCTTATCTCAACGGCACCTATCAGGCGACAACGGTTTACATGGCACAGGAAAAGACTGCAAAGGTGATTATAGAACCGATCGCAGGGACCGAACCGGTGGCAAAGACCGCTTCGGCATTTAAAAAGGTCTGCGAACCGCTGTTGCTTCAAGTGGGGGTTGTTAATACAGAACTGGATTCTCAGATGAACGGAATGGGATATATATACCGCCTGTCTGACGGAAGCTTTCTGATTGTAGACGGCGGTTATGATGATGAAAAGCATCCGAAGATTGAAAACGGAAAAAGAATCTATGAGTTGCTCAAAGAGTACGCTCCCGATTCCGGACATATTGTGATTGCCGCATGGATTGTCACTCATGCCCATGTGGATCATATGGGGGCAATAGATTATTTTTCACGCACGTACCTGAATGATCCTGCCATTACGATGGAGCGGGTGATATGGAATGTGCCTGCATTGGTACAATCGACGCAGGTCAACACAGGTAGTATGGTGTCAAAGCTTGAGGAATATCGTCGCAATATCATCCCGAGGCTGGAAAAAGCAAATGTAAAAATCGTTAAAGCGCATCCTGGTCAGCATTTTCTGATCCGTGATGCCGTGGTGGATGTTTTGTATACCTATGAGTTGACAGCTCCCGAAGCCTTGACTGATTTTAACACTTCTTCAGTTGTGACCCGTATTACGCTCGGTGGTAAATCGACTTTGATGACGGGGGATGCCAGCGGTACAAGCGCCGAAACGATGATCCGTATGTACGGCGACTACCTGAAAAGTGATATTCTTCAGGTGCCGCACCATGGACTTTTTGATGGCGGTACAAAAAACTTCTATGCAAAGGTAGATGCCGATATTATTCTATGGCCGGTCGCAACATCTCATTACGTTACCGTGCGGAATTCTCGGGCACATCTGACGTACTTCAGCGGTTATGTGAATTACTATACCGAACAAGAACTTGCCGAGAGAAAAGGAGAGGTGACCGTTCCGGATAAAATCATTCTTGTCGGTGGCTGGCTTGTGACGGAAATTGATTTATCTGCGGATTTTTCCGATCGTAATTTTTCTTATATTCATACCACTCCGATCTCATAATAACGAAGGCTGTAAAAGGTTCCGAAAAGAAACTTTTTACAGCCTTTCTTGTAAAACGAGAACCGCTGGCAGTGCTGGTGTTCCAGCCCTTTTGACCAAGGTCATCTCAAGTAAGAGATAGACCTTTTCAGGGGGCATTTTTCGTGTTTTCTCATTTTTTGAACGCTTGAAAAGGAAATTGACCCCGGAAAGTAGCATTGGAGAGGGAAAAATATCAGATATTTGCTTCGATTTCTCGAAATATTTTGTTGATCTTTTCGTACATGGCTTCTTGGAAAGCCAGCCGCTCTTGGCTATAAGATTGCCACATATAACAGAGGCGAAATATAAAGGCCCAAGCGTATACACATATTGCTGAGTGAAAATCGGAATCGTTTATCATACCATGCGCCACACAATTTCTTAAATTGGCTCCATATCGTGACAGAAATAAAGCTTGAATGTTGATCAAGACATCTTCGTCAAGGTTATCAGTGATTTCCGGTAGCTTAATAGCTTAGAGGAGTTTGTTCTGTCGCATGCTGTTTATGAAGAAAACGAAAAGAAATTTAATAGCAAAAAAGAATATAAGGGTGTAAAATTCAGGTCGCCTAAAAACGAACTTTACAGTGAAGAATGACCTACGACCGCTATTATTACACCCGCTTGTCTGACCGGGAAAAGAAAATCTACAAGACGCTTTACAACGGGCTGACAGCCTTTGCGCCGGAAATTCATATTCCAACGCTCACGGGATTCGGCATTGATCCCGTCAGGATTTTATATGCCGTGGATATGGACAACCCGCACTTGTTTTATGTAGATTTCCGGCATATCCCCGGACACATAACGGCACTGGAGAAGGTGCTGCAACCACCCTATCTGTACACACCGCAGGAAGCGAAGCAGATGCAGGCGAAGATCCAAACCATTCTGCAAAAGATTCTTTCCAAAGTAAATGGCAGCACCGATTACGAACGGGAATTGTCTTTGCACGACATCTTGGTTCGCAATGTCCTTTATGACCATGTGGCGGCAAATAACCTGGACGCTTATGCAAATCGCAGCAATACCATTCTCGGCGTTCTTTTCTATAAATCTGCCGTGTGCGAGGGCATTGCCAAGACCGTAAAACTGCTTCTCAACGCTCTGAACATCAAATGCGTTGTGGTAACAGGGAAAGCCAGCAGACCCGATGATCCTGCGCCCGGCGATGTGTCTCATGCATGGAATCTTGTAAAAATTGGCGACCGTCCCTCTTGGCTGGATGTCACATGGGATGTAAATCTCTCCGGAAAGTCCTGCATCCGGCACGATTATTTCAATCTGTCTGATGCACAAATCGTGCGGGATCATGTCGCAGACGGTGTGTTTCCGCCGTGTTCCACTATCGATATGGATTATTACACACATACCGGAACAATTCTGCGCCGGAAGGAGGACTTACAACGGCTTCTCTCGGCGGCGGTTCGCTCCGGGCAGAATGGCATCAGTTTTCGCAAAGAAACCAGTGTCGGTATGACAGACCAAGAGATCGTACAAGCCGCTATACAGACGCTGTCTGTGTTGTTTCCGTCAAGGGATAGGATCGGGGTACAGGTTTCCGTCAATCAAAGTCAAAATATTATGGAACTGGTATGGTGAGCACATGAAAGGAATGGTGGAAGCGTTGGGCTTTGAAGTGCATTTTTCAATTCTTGACGATGGTCAGAAAGGGGAAAATATCTTGACTTTTCTCTGTTTACGTGGTACAATAAACTTAAGATGACATTGTGTGATGGCGACACACCGGACGGAGGTAAGACATGGAAAAAGATTTGAAAATACGGAGTAGCACGGCTGAATTTTTGATCTTTGAAAAGCAGGCACATGCGGATTCCATTGAAGTCCGTTACGAGGACGGGACGCTTTGGTTGACCCAGAAAATGATGGCTGATTTGTTTGATGTTAAGGTGTCCACCATCAACGAACATCTGAAAAACGTATTTTCTGAGGGGGAATTGGACGAGTCTTCAGTTATTCGGAATTTCCGAATAACTGCTTCGGACGGTAAATCCTATAATACCAATCATTATAATCTGGATGCGGTCATTTCCGTGGGTTACCGTGTAAACTCCATTCGTGCCACGCAATTCAGACGCTGGGCAACGCAGGTTTTGAAACAGTATGCGATTACTGGTTATGTGATTGATCGCAAACGCATGGAAAACGGTGCATTCCTCGATGAGGACTACTTTGAGCGATTGCTCGAAGAAATCCGTGAGATTCGCCTGAGTGAGCGCCGGCTCTATCAGAAGATTACCGATATTTACGCAACAAGCGTGGACTACGATAAGGATTCTCCTCTGACAAAAGCGTTTTTTGCGAATGTACAAAATAAGATGCACTATGCCATTACTGGCAACACTGCTGCGGAGCTGATTATGGGGAGAGCGGACAGCCAAGTGGAACATATGGGACTTTCCACATGGGAAGGTGCACCAGATGGAAAAATTCTCAAATCTGATGTAACCGTCGCAAAGAATTATCTCAAAAAAGATGAATTGGAGGCGATGGGACGGTTAGTCAACTCCTTCCTTGACCTTGCTGAAGATTTTGCCAAGCGGAGGGTTCCTCTGACGATGGAGGATTGGAAGATGCGGCTGGACGGCTTTTTGTCTCTGACCGGCAGACAAATGCTTCAAGGTGCTGGTTCGGTTTTGATGGCAGATGCGAAAACGCATGCAAAAAGTGAATACGAAAAGTATCGTATCACGCAGGATCGGCTCTACCAGAGCGACTTTGATAAATTGATCGCCAAGAGTAAGGAGAAGTAACAAAATAACATTTTCTGACCTGAATGGAGATACAGGAAAATGCGGAGCAAGGAAAGAAGGAAAGCGCCAAGCGAAAGGACGTGGTGTAGCTAAAAGTTATCTGAAAATGCTATGACCCCATTTTTGACCCCAACAGGTAGTTCTTGGATAATATAATAGATAATTTTGGGTAAGAATGAAACCAAGGAAAGTAAAGAATAAATAATGGAACGGATAGAACAGAAAAAATCCATCTTTATATAATTCAAATCTCTCCTTCTCCGCCAGAAAAACGCCCCCGAAATCGTAGGATTTCGGGGGCGTTTTTCGTGTTTTCTCATTTTGGGAACGCTTGAAAAGGGAATTGACCACGGAATCTGACCCCGGGAGCGGGGGATGTTGAAAAATAAAAGATTCAGATCCAATCTATGATCTTTCAGGAGCGTATGCGCTGGCGCCACGATAAGCAAGGACAAGAGTTTTTTCTGTCAGTGGTTTCATTTTTACTTTCCTTGTTTTATTTCGATTTGTCCAATCAGGTGACGTCCCACGTCTGCCATGAATTTTGCAGCTATAGGAGTAAAGCTTTCGTCGGTTGGGTTGAGCAATGCCGAGTTCACTTCGTAGGTGAGGTCGCCTTGGTAACGAATATCGGCAAGCGCTTGTGTGATCTGCGACCAGTTCATTTTTCCAAGGTAGGGGAGCAGATGTCCATCGGTTTGATAGTCGTTGTCGTGGACATGAAGCGCACGGAGACGGTCATGACCGAGAAGGCGGATGATGTCCTGTGCTTCGTCCTCACGGGCAGGAAGCCCCACATGACCGAGGTCGAGGCAGGCAACGATATATTCGCTATCCAAGGTGTCGATGTAGCGGATGAATTCCGTTGCCGTGTTGCAGGTATCGGTCACGATACACTTGCGGCGGTCGTCTTTCCGCCACATATTTTCAATGCCGATTTTGACGTTGTATTCCTTGCAATAGGGGATGAGGCGTCGGAACAGGTCCATATTCCGCCGGAACATTTCCTCCTCATTGCCACGGTAGGGCTTATAGTGCAATGGGTGAAAGACCGAGATCTTTGCGCCCATGATTGCTGACATTTCAAGTGAAGTGATGAAACGGGGAAAGATGACCTTTTCAAAATGCTCCGGGTCGTCCCAGCTTTTAAACTGAAACGGTGCATGGGTCTGTTCCACGGTAAGTCCCCGCCGGACTGCCTCTTGCCGGATATTTTCGGCGTATGTCCGGTGGTCCGACCGGTACATTTCAGAACTGTCAAATACAAGGTCGTTGAGCATAAAATCCACTGCATCAAAACCTGCAGTGGCAAGAATATCCAAGCATTCGGAATAGGAGTGACAGCCGTTTTTGGGGCTGACGTTCATGGTAAGTTTCATAGTTGCCTCCGTCAGAGATTTATTTCATACTATATTATAAAATATTTCTTCTTCCGAAAGCAACCAATATCTTGCGATGTTGCCGTGAAAAATTATAAAATATTGCGAATCAGCAAAAAGCAATTATTTATAATAAAATGGAAAAACATCGCAAGATATTGATTGAAAAGAGAGCGATTATATGATATAATTATTGGACAGAGAGATCATTTGCGGGAGACTTTTTTGCGGTAAGCCGTTGGGGTGACGCCTTTTTCATCCTTGAACACCTTGCAGAAATATGGGAGCGAGTTAAAGCCGCTTTTGGTTGCGATCTCGGTCAGTTTGTAATCGCTTGATTTAATCATCTCACAGGCGGCACGGATGCGGATGGTGTTGAGGTAGGTAATGAAGGGAACGCCGAGACTTTCCCGGAAAATGTGGCACAGATAATATTTGGAAATAAAAAAACGTTCGGCAATTTCTTCGATGCTGGAAATATGCATATAGTTTTCGTTGATGTATTTGACGATGTCGGAGATCCGCCGGTCGCCTGTATCAGGGGGGACGTAGGTGTTGTCGGCGGACTGGAGGAGAAAGAGGATCTGAAAGAGATAGCCTGCAAGTACAGGTTCGTTTCGGACTCCGTCCGGGGCGGTCTGTGCTTCATATTCGGCAAGCAATTGTTTGAAATAGGTGTGTAACAGCTCATCGTTTTTGCTGTCAGCATGAAAGACAAACGGTTCGCTTTTGACTACATAGTGGAGAATCTCCTCCCGGTAATATTTGCTCAGAAATTCATCATTGAAGAACATGAGGATCCGGGTTGCGCCTTTGCCGTCGGTGCGGTGGAGCATATCTTTCGGCACCCAGACAAGGTCTGATTTTCCCACCTTGAAAAAACGGTCGCCGACGAAATATTCCCGTTCTCCTTCCAGCACATAGTACACCTCATAGGAGTGATGGTAGTGCATATCGTTCTGAGGTCTTTTTAGCGTATATTTCTCTATGAAGAAATCGTCGGTATGAACGTAAAAATTCTGAGCCATGAATTCCTCCTTGAAATTTGAAGCGTTTCAGATCTATTATACACTCTTTTAAGAAAAATTGCAATAGCTTGGAAAAACACTTTGAAAATTTTCTCGGAAAATATCAATATATTGAAATAAGGGGAGCGAAGCGGTGAAGCATATCAGGGTTTTGTCGCTACTGCTTGTTATGCTGATTCTGGCGTCTTGCACAGCAGAAAGCATTGCAGGTGGCAACGTGACTGCCATTGGCACGGGAACAGAGCAAACGACAAAAAGCGACGTCCAGGAGAATGGGGCGGATTTTACAAAAGAAACAGAGGAGAAACAGGAAATGACAGAAAAAACAACTCCTGAAAAAGAGGGGCTTTCATCAGAGGGCATTGCGGCAATGATGGACGGGTTGAAGAAGGCGCAACTTGCCATGCACAGCGTGCTGATTATGCGTCATGGCGAGATTGTGGCAGAAGGGTACGCCGAACCGTTTGACAAGGATTCCCTGCATAGAATGTATTCGGTCAGCAAGAGTTTTGTGGGAATTGCTATCGGCGTCTTGGAATCCGAGGGGAAGATTTCAATAAACGACACGATTGACAAATATTTTCCCGATTATGTGACGGAGAAAACCGACAAGAGAATTGCCGGGACGAAAATCGTCGATCTTCTCCGGATGGCGTCGCCATTCCGGAAGGGCAGTACCTATAAGGGAAATGTCGATATGGACTGGACGGCAACTTTCTTTACCGCTCCGGTTGGCAAGGAACCGGGGACGGAATATCTTTACGATACCAGCGCCACGCATATTCTCGGCGTAATCGTGGAGCGGGTGACCGGAATGGATTTTCTGGAGTATCTCAAGCAGAAAGCATTGCTGAAAATGGGCTTCTCTGAAAATTCCTGGTGTGTGAAATCGCCGGAGGGGTACGCATGGGGTGGTTCGGGCGTTATGTGTACTACCCGGGATCTTGCGCTTTTTGCACAGCTTGTGATGCGCAAGGGGGAGTACAACGGCGAACAGCTTTTGCCTCGGGCGTATACCGAGGCGGCAACACAAAAGCAGATCGACAATTCCCGGGAGGGAAATACGTCATATTACGGTCAGGGTTACGGTTATCAGATATGGATCACGGAGTATGGCTTTGCGTTTCTCGGCATGGGTGATCAGCTTGCTATATGCGTTCCCGAAAAGGATCTGTTGTTCGTGTGTACGGCCGACAACCAGGGCAATTCTACTTCCCGCAGGACGATTTTCGATCTGTTTGAAACGCATATTCTGGCCAATGCCGAAGATGCACCGTTGCCGGAAAACAGTGTTGGCGTGGAGAAAATGGAAAAAGCGCTTGCCGATATGGAGATTCCGCACCAGTTGGGACTGTCAAGCACCGATAAAGCCGACGAGATAAACGGCGTAACCTTTACCTGTCAGGATAAAAACGCCAAGATATCCTCTTTCTGCCTGGATTTTTTGGAAACGGGTGAAGGCGTGTTTACCTATGTTACACCCCGTGGGGAAAAACAGCTTCGCTTCGGGATCCGCCGAAACGTGATGGGAGTATTGGACGAGCCGCAGTATTCCAGCGAGGCGATCAACCACCCGGCGGGGCGGGGATACCGTAGCCTCTGCTCTGCAGCATGGGAAACGCCGACGATACTGGTCATTAAAGTACAGGTGATTGACGATTACTTCGGAAATATGACCCTCACCTTTGATTTCAGCTCGGGAGTGAAGCTGACGGGAAAAAAGACAGCAGAATGGTTTCTGGACGAGTACGTCATGAATGCAGTCAGCTACAAAAGATAGGGCGCCACAGGGCAATCGACTGAAAAATCAGCCGGTTGCCCCTCTTTTTTGATGTGGAATCGCAATATATTGTAACAAAACAGGGAAATAACAGCAATATAATGATTGAATTTTCACAAATAAAATGATATAATTTTTATCAGACTGGAGGATTATTATGACAATCGGAAACAAAGAAAATGAGTTCAGAGAAATAAAAATCGCATATATCGGCGGCGGCTCACGGGGGTGGGCGTGGACGTTGATGAACGATCTCGCCAAGGCAGATGATATGTCTGGATGTGTGTTTCTTTACGATATAGACTTTGAAGCGGCAAGGCACAATGAGGTGATAGGCAATAAAGTCGGAAGCGCATGGCGGTATGTTGCGGTAAAGACCATAGGCGAGGCACTGACCGGAGCCGATTTTGTCATTATTTCCATTCTTCCGGCAACTTTTGACGAGATGGAGTATGACGTCCATGCACCTGAGAAATACGGCATCTACCAGTCGGTCGGCGATACTACCGGACCGGGGGGATTTTTTCGGGCGATGCGTACCGTTCCTATGATACGGGAGATTGCAAGGGCGATCCGGGAGTATTGTCCGGACGCATGGGTGATCAATTATACCAATCCGATGGCGGTATGCGTTCGGACGCTTTATACGGAATTTCCAGCGATCAAGGCTTTCGGCTGTTGTCATGAGGTATTCGGAACCCAAAAGCTGTTGGCGCAGGCGTTGGCGGACATTCACGGGATCAAGGGCGCCACACGGAGCGATATCTGCGTAAACGTAGTGGGGGTTAATCATTTTACCTGGTTTACCTCGGCACATTACAAAAACATCAATCTTTTTGATACCTACAAAAAGTTTGTGGATAAGTATTACGAAAGCGGATTTGAAAACGGCGGGCACAACAACTGGGCAAACAACAGCTTTCATTCTGCGGCGAGAGTCCGTTTCGACCTCTTCCGTCGATTCGGCTACATAGCGGCGGCGGGGGATCGGCACCTTGCGGAATTCTGCAACCGTGACGAGTACCTTGAAAGTCCGGAATGCGTGAAAAAATGGATGTTCGGGCTGACGAGTGTTGCGTGGCGGAAAAAGGATCTGCAGGAGCGCCTGGAGAAGAGCGCCGCACTTTTGTCAGGTAAGGAAACCTTCCGGTTGCATGAGACCGGAGAAGAGGGTGTCTGTCAAATGCGGGCGCTTTTGGGCGGAGGCAAGCTTGTGACCAACGTCAACCTTCCCAACAGAGGACAGATTCCCAATCTTCCACTTGGAAGTGTGGTCGAGACCAATGCGGTCTTTGCAGCGGATATGCTGACCCCCGTGGTGGCGGGAAACCTGCCGGAAAGCTTGTATGAACGGATTTCAAGGATTAACCGTGAGAACGACCGAACGGTGGAGGCGGCATTTTCCGAAAGCCTTGCCAACTGCTTTGCGGTATTTTCAGAGGGGCATCTGGTCCAGGATCTGAGCGAAAAGCAGAAAGAGACGCTTTTCCACGAAATGTACGAAGGCACGAAAAAGTATCTTTCGACTTATAAAGCCTGATATCAGGTTCTATAATAAATAAAGAATATGGAGGAGAAAATGAAAAACAAACTCAAGGCATTGTCGGCAATACTGCTTTTTACCATGCTGTTTTCCCTTTTGGCAACCCTGACATCATGTAAAAAAGACGGCACAACCGACACAAAGGACACAACGGGAGGAAGCAATACCGAGCTGGTGGACACTTCTTTGCCGGAGCTGGAGATCAAGGATTTTGGCGGATATAAGATGCAGATTCTCTGGCCGGAGACGCATCCGGACGGACACTGGATCCACAATGAGATTTCCGTTGAAGAAACTGGCTCTGACGTGATCAATCAGGCGGTCCGGAATCGGAATATGGCGGTGGAATCGGCATACAACGTAAAGATCACTCCGGTCGTCAAGTGGTGTAGCGACAATGCCAGCAAGAACGGTATGATCATGCTGGTCCGGAACGAATATGCTGCCGGCGAGTCCTCTTACGACGCACTGGCAACTGGTATCAAGTTCATATCGCCGCTGGCTCTGGAGGGGGCGCTTGCCGACTTCAATACGCTGGACGCTTATAATGCGAAGCATCCGTGGTGGAACGATACTCTGATGCAGGGCTTCTCAATTGCCAACAAACGCTATTTTGCGTCGGGCGACATCATTTACTCGGATGATTTTTATCCCTACTGCGTTTTTGTCAATACCAAAGTAGCCAGTGAACACGGTGTCACCGAAAATTTCTATGAATTGGTCGAGAACAAAGAGTGGACGCTTGAGAGATTTCATAATATGGCGGCGAATGTGGCGGATGAGACTGCCGGAAATTCAAACGAATGGTCAACCGACACGATGAACGGCGCTATCATCAATACAAACTTTGCAAAAGCAGTCTACTATACCAAAGGTTCCGGCATGATAACCCTTGACCGGGACGGCTATCCTACCTGGAATATGGATCCTCAGCATACGCAGGAGATTCTGGAAAAAGTGATCAACACGGCATTTGTCAACAATGCGTGTACCTTTTCCAGCAGTTCCATGATCAGCGGAATGTCCCATGCACAGGCGGAGATCCAGCTGTTCAACGACAATAAGACGCTCTTCCTGGCAGAGGAGCTGATCGTAGCCGAACGTCTTACCAAGAGCCAGAATATGGCGGACTTCAAGGTCTTGCCTATGCCGCTGTACGATGCGGACAGCGAGTACATTTCGGTTCTTAACGACTCTACGGTAATTGGTATTCCCAGTATGCAGAAGGACAAGGAGCGTTCCGCCCTTATCCTTTCGGCAATGTCCCGTGAATCGGTTAATACCCTTACTCCCGCATTCTTTGAAACGGTGTTGACTTACCGTTATATGCAGAACAGCGAATCCAAGGCGACATTACAGATCATTCTTGAATCTGAAGTAGCCCCCGACGTAGCAACCATTCAGGACTGGGGCGGCTTCATGGCGGGCTTTAAGAACCTTGCTTCCCAAGGCTCAACCAACTTTTCGTCTTTCTATCAGCAGAACATCAGCAAGGCAAGAAAGAGCCTTGATGATTATATTACCCTGTTGGAAAAACAGTAATGCGATCCGGCATATAAGCGATCGGAAACAAAAAGTGAAGGGAGATTTCTTATGAAAAAGAAAATTTTCAGCATCCTGATGTGCCTTTGCCTGGTCTTCGGATTTTCCGCTATGCTTTTTGTGGGCACAGCGGCAGAAGAGGGCGATGCATGGGACGGAAAGGCTGCAAGCGCCTTTGATGGTGGAACGGGTACCAAGGCGGACCCGTACCAGATTGCCACTGCGGCACAGTTGGTCCTCATGAGTGATAAGATCAACGATGGAACCGGAAATGCAGCACACTATAAGCTGACCGCCGATATCGTGTTCAATGCGGATATGGAAGACCCGCAGTATGCCTACACGCCGGCGGGCGGCGAATACCCCTTTGCGGGTAGCTTTGACGGTGACAAACATACCATCAGTGGCTTGTACATTCCGTGGAGCGGTAAATACGGAGCGGCAATGTTTGCAAGTGTAACAAATGCGACGATAAAAAATTTTGCGCTTCTGAATCTTATAGTGAATCATACAGGTACTACAAGTGATTCTCCTCAAACCGGCGGAGTTGTGTCATTTATTACAGCTGATTCGACTACCGGTACCACAATTGATTCGGTATACGTGCAGGGCGACGTGAAGGGTTGTGGTCAAAATGTCGGCGGCGTAGTAGGTTTGTTCAGCAGCAGCAGTAAAAATACTTTGATCACCAACTGCGTTTTTGAGGGGAACGTTGAGGCAAAGGGCAACTACTCTGGCGGTATTGTCGGAAACGGAAACGGCGGTGGCTCGGTAATTTCCAACTGCCTCAATCTTGGAGTGATTACGGGCACTTCCTATAAGTGCGGCATCATTGGTTGCAGCAATTCAAACTGTACCGTAAGGAACTGTATCCATATCGGTAACGGGGCGAAATACGGAATCGGCAGATCAGTGACGAAAGATCCGGTAGTGCCGGAGAAGCAGATCAAGCTGGAAAACTGCTATTATACCAATGCAATTTCTTCTCCTTATTCAAATGAGACTAATGTTGTACTGTTGGAGAATAAGGATGCTTTGGTTGGCACCGAGGCGACGATCTGCCCGGACGGATTTTCCCGGCGTGCAAACGATGTGATCATTCCCACCACTCTGCTGGATTTTGCTCCGGCATATCTCAGCCGTTCGGCTACGGTTACCTGGAAGAACGGGGATACCGTGCTGGCAACCGAAACCTATCAAGTCGGCGATATCCCCACCTATAAGGGCGAAACGCCGACTAAAGCGGAAGACGACCGCTTTACCTATACCTTTAATGGCTGGTCTCCCGAAGTGAAAGAACTGACGGGCGATATCGTATATGAAGCCGAATTTTTCCGGACCAAAAAGACATCGGAAGGAGACGACAATACGGGCGATGCGAACACCGGGAAGGATAATTTTGCAGAAACGACCGGACCGGATGCAAGCACGACTGCCGCTCCTGAGGAGAAGAAAGGAGGATGTAAGTCGGCTGTCGGTGGCACGGCGCTTGTTATGCTGGTTGTGACCGGTAGCGCACTTGCAGTGACGACCAGAAAAAAGAAAGATTGATTCCCCAACGGGCAGGAATAACCAAAGCTTACCCCAACAAATAAAATTTTGAAAGGTAGCGTTATAATGAAGAAAAAGATTTTATCCATTGTGCTCACTTTCTCCATGCTGATCAGTGTGCTGACAATCCTGCCGATACAGATCGGTGCAACAGAGGGAAATGCCACTGAAATCGGCAGTGTGGAAAAATGGCTGGAGCTGAGCCAGGAAGCAGAACTCACGGGAGACTATGTACTTACGGCAGACCTTGACTTTACAGGAAAGGAATTCAGCTATTTGCAAAAATTTTCTGCCGGAACCTTTGACGGGCAGGGACATACCATCACCGGTATTTCGTATACTTTGACGGCAGGACTCAATACAGTCGGGTTATTCAGAGTTCTGAGCACCGGTGCAACTGTAAAGAATCTTGTAATTACCAATTCAAGCATTGCTACCCAGCCGGATCGTGGCGCCGTGGGCGTCGTATCGGGAGATACCGAGGGTGCCGGTGACATTTTCATTCAAAACATATATGTTGACAAAAGCGTGACTGTGACTGCCGGTAGCGGAGGAAATGCAGGCGGTATTTTAGGTATTAGTTACGGGAAGACTGCCCCGAAAATCGAGAACTGCGTTTTTGCGGGGACGGTCAACTCAAGCGGTGATAATAACGGCGGTTTTGTCGGAAACGGTAACGGCAGAGTGATTACGATTTCCAACTGCATGAACCTTGGAACGATTACTTCGACGGGCGGTTGGTGCTCCGGTTTTATCGGGCGGGATGACAATGCGTCTACTGTAATTGAAAATTCAGTCAAGCTGGGAAGCGCAAAGAATTATACTTTTGCCGGTTCCAATAGTAGTTCCAAAAAAATAACGGTAAAAGACTCTTATTATCTTGGCACTATGACGAATAAGAACGTAACGGCTACGAATTGCACAGCGCTGACCGATGTGGCGCAACTTGTAGGCAACGATGTTTCTGCGGATATCACTGCTGTTCTGACAGAATGGACGATGCGTGACGGCGATGTGATCGTACCGACGGGTGTTGCCGGTTTTGATCTCCCGCAGTGGTATGACGGCGAAGAATGGAGTGGAAGCGGAACCGAAACCGACCCGTACACAATTGCCAATGCCAACCAGTGGATATACTTTGCAAATTTTTCGGCAAGCGAAACTTTTGAGGGAAAATACATCAGACTGACCGCAGATATCGACTTTAAGGGAGCGTCTATTCACACGGCTTTCTGCGAGATGGAGGGCAAAACCTTTGCCGGAAACTTTGACGGAGATGGTCACGTGCTTTCCAACTTTACCATTGCAACTTCGGATGCTTCTGCAAGTCTGTTCGGGCGTGCGGGAGGAACTGCGGTTCTGAAGAACCTCTTGATTAAAAATGCAACGATTGACGCCGGAAAATGGGCAGCTGTCCTGTTCGGTGAGGTCGGTACAAATGCAAATCTGACGGTTGAAAACGTATACGTCGATAGCGACGTGACCTTGTCGGCTACCGGCGAAAACTGCGGCGGTATCGTTGGCGGCTGTTATGGCTCCGCTGTCGGGGTCACTATCAAAAACAGCGTATTTGCGGGAACGATCGTTTCCAATGGTAGCAATATCGGTGGTTTTGTCGGGAATGGAAACTATACTACGGTCTCCCTTGAAAACTGCCTGATGCTTGGAAGTGTGAAAGGTACGGGTGAAGCAAGCGGCTTTGTCGGTATCAATAACCAGAAGAGCGATAAGAGCAAAGCCGGAACGACCACGCTGACCGGTTGCGTTTATGCGGGTACTGGGTATACGACTTATCCTTTCGGCAACTTCAGCCCGGCGACCTATAATGAAACGACCTATTTTTCCATCAGCAACTGTTACACGTTCCTGGGTGAAGAAACAGTGGCTTATAAGACGGGAGACAGTCTGACCAATCCCGGCGCCGGAGTGACTGCCGTTGACGCCAAGGATTATATCGGAAAAACACTGGTTGACGGCTGGACAGTCCGCACCGGGGACATTGCCGTTCCTACCACGGCAAATATCAGCCAGAAAGCAGGTGTTGCTCTCAAAGCAAAGCAGGAATACGGTGCGTCTGTACGAATCGACACCACCGAAGCTGATACCTCTGGTATCCGGTTTACGGGATTTCTGACCGATGCGTATATTGCAGAACTGGAAGCCGGTGGTAAGGATTATACGTACGGTATGATCATCGCTCCGGTTGACTACATCAAAAAGTGTAATGATTTTACCAAAGCAGAACTGGACAATCTGACGGTAACGGGAGCAAAGTATCAACTGGTAGAGGCAGTCAAGACGATTGACGATGAAGGCTACGTGTCGTTTAATTGTGCCATCGGAAAGATTCAGGAACACAATCTCAGCAGGTCGTTTGCAGCAAGGATCTACGTATGCGTGGACGGAGAATACACTTACTTTGGTTATCTGGAAAGTGAAAACGCTCGCTCGGTTACTCTTGTGGCGGAAAGAGCGTACAATGATCTTTCTGATACGCAGACCGAAGAATATGCTTATGCTGTGACGATTGATGGTATCACAAAGTACAGTTGCTATACGGACGCACAAAGAGCTGTTTTGGAGCGGTATATGCAGAGGAGGGAAACTGTATGAAAAAATTATATATTTCTCCGGATTTGAAATGGAACGTGATCAACGCTAAGGAGGATATCCTGATCGGATCGGGTGAAGATATGGATAATCTTTGCCGTTTTGTAAATATGAAGAAGGAAGTAGTGGAGCGAAAGAACTCCTGTAAAGGCGAGCGAAATAAGCTTACAGGACTATTTTCCAGAGAGCCGTTTTTCCGGCAGACCGAAGCTTTTCTCAGTGTAAATGATATACAGCCAGGAGAATATTGTGTGGCTGCCATTGATATTGAGCATTTTAAGCTTTTCAATGAGTGGTACGGACAGGAAGCAGGAGACAGGCTTCTTGGAGAAATCGGTGCCCACCTTCAGAAAATGCGCCAGGAAGTTGGGGGGATTGCAGGATATATGGGAGGTGATGATTTCACCATTGTACTTCCAAATTCCGAAGAAATCCTGGAGAGTCTGAAGCGCAGGATC
>ENA-ORMN01001464-ORMN01001464.1-human-gut-metagenome-genome-assembly--contig:-NODE-1464-length-23183-cov-4.476825_pt1 | contig 23183 bp, 22 predicted proteins | sample MGYA00242102_ERZ508993 | MGnify/ENA primary metagenome ERZ508993 (study PRJEB26280, sample SAMEA2338770) | human gut metagenome | biome: human gut; feature: human-associated habitat; material: faeces...
AAAGCCCGCCGGTGCCGCCGATCAGACCGTAGGACACCCCGGGCAGGAGAATATGTCCCGGCCGAATGAGCAGACAGGACAGCCCGTGCGCTTCCGCCGCCCGGGCGATGCCCCGGTCGGCGGTGATAATGGCGTCGTCGGACACCCGGCAGACCGAACAGCGGGTGTAGCCCTGCCGCACGGAAACCCGGGTAAAGCCGGCTTTTTCACCCTCGGTAAGGAGAAGTCTGGCGGCGCTTTTCGGATTGGCAAACAGAAACTTCCCGACCGTAAGCAGATCCAGTTGTGCTTCTTCCGGATAATAGGACGAAACCGGATCGTCCACCGTCCGCAGGCTGTACCCGGCACCGACGAGCGGGGAAAGCGCCTTGCTTGCGATCGGAAAGTAGTCCCGGTGGCAGAAAACGGTGTTTCCCAGCGGAAAGATCACCATGTCCGGATGACCGCAGACCGGCTCGGACAGCAGAGGAAAACAGGGAAGCCGGATCAGCCGGAAGCCGTCTGCCTCCAGCATTTTGCAAAGCGCCTCGGGCGCACGCTCGTCCACGACGGCGTAGGTAATAAAGCTATGGTCCATCATAAACTCCCTCTGAAAATTTGTAATAAGGAAAAAACAGACACGGCAACGCATCCCCTCTCCTCTCCTTGGAGCGGCGGGACACACCGTGTCTGTTTTTATAAGCGATCCGCAATCCGAAAGGAAAGGGAAATCCGTTAAGCTCTGGTAACTTTACCGGAGCGCAGGCAACGGGAACAAACGGCAACCGTCTTAGGGGTACCGTCAACAATCGCTCTTACCTTGCGGATGTTGGGTTTCCAGGTTCTGTTGGTTTTCCGGTGGGAGTGAGAAACCGCCTCGCCGAATACTACACCTTTTCCGCAGATACTGCATTTTGCCATATTGACACCTCCTCCAATGCACGATCGTGCACCGATCATTCAGAATTCATAGAACATCATAAATTATATCATATCCGATGAGAAATTGCAAGAGTTTTTTTGAAATTCTTGAAAATATTTTGCGTTTTTCGGAAATCAGAGGGAATCTGTGTCCGAAAAATCCGATTTTTGTTCGGGTTCCTGCGCATAAAATTCATTTTTCGCTTCCGGTTTCGGGGTTTCCGGCACTGCCGCTTCCATGTAGGCGACGATGCTCAGGTCGGTAAGGTCCTTGCCCTCCAGCAGAATTCCCTGGTTGAAATAGGGGGCAAGCCGCTCGCCCTCCGACGTCAGCGTAAACTGGCGACCGCCGGCAATGGCGGTAAGCCGTGCGGACAATTCACCGCTGACCGGGTACGCCTGATAGATCTTCTTTTCCCGGTACAGGTGGTAGACGTAGTCGCACATCCGGCGGAAGTGGTCGAAGTCCGGCATCCCGTCCTGACGGCGGAGTACCGGCAGAAAGTACAGCGAATTGCTGGCAAGCGTGTCGGCAGGCTTTGCACGCTCACTGATGAATTCGGTCCCTGCGGCAAGGCAGAGAAGCGAAAAGTTATTGCCGGAGGCGTTCTGATATCCCTGCGGCAACAGCGAAAGCTCGATGCACGCACGGTACACGCCGAGCATGGCGGAAAGGTCGTCGCCGAGCGATTCCGGCGAGATGCCACGGATCGGGAATTCAAACTGCGTGAGAAGCGTCAGATTCCTGCGGTTTGCGCCGGCACACACGGCGCCGATAACGGCGTCCAGAGCGGCGTTCAGCGCATGGGAAAAGGGAGAGGCTTCCAGCGATACCTTTACGGTGGAGAAACGGAGTTTCGGGAGATCACGGGTCAGATTCTGCACGGCGACGCTGTCGGATTCCTCCAGCGGCAGGTGCGGGGTCGGGAGCTGAAGCTCTTCTTTTTTTACAAGGGCACTGCCGTCCTGCAAGCCGCCCGCAAGCGCACGCAGGAAACCGAGGTCCATCATCAGGTGGGGATTGAAATCCCGGCGCAAGGCAAACCGACTGGTCAGGGTGACCTTGGCAAAGTAAATTGCCCGCAGACCGAATTCCGGTGCACGCTCCGCCAGCATTTCGGTGGCGTCACGTCCGCAAAAGAGCAGGTAGCGCCCGATATAGTCATCCGCAAGGCAGGACAGCTCCGGCATTTTTCCATCCTCTCCGGCAAAACGGGAGAGGTCGGCGAATATGCCGGTCGTTTTGTTTGCCAGCGTGCAGGCGATGCCGCAGTGGTCTGTCTGCAAAAGTCTGCGGATGCAGGTGGCAATTGTCGGGGCGGTGGTAAAGGACTGCACCTGCCGCTCGTATGCCGTGGCAGACGCAGAGCCGTTTTCAGGAAGCAGAAGCATGATAGCGGTCTCAGGCGGGATCGGCTGGGCGTTTTTTACGTCGTGCCTGCGGTTGGATTCCAGCGCAAGGACGCTTTGCGTAATGCCGCCGATTTTGCGCAGATAGGTTGCCGTGATCGGCAGAACGTCCTTCGGGGCAAGCGGTGCGGAAAAAGCGGGGGCAAGCGAGGCTTTCTTTTCGGTCAGATCCCGGTAGGTCTGCGCCGCATTGCCGTCCGTGGCGGAAACGTTGGTGTAAAGATAGCTGTACGCCGAAAGCTTGCGTTCCCGGACGATAGCGTCCAGAAAATAAATCTCATCCAGCGTCGGATCCCGCTGTTCCACCTTGGCAAAATAATGCTGGCAGAAGCGGAGGTCGGTAAGGCTCATTGCAAGGTTGAGATCCTCCGCCATGGAAGCCAGATTGTCCCGGTCCATTGTGGCGAACTGCGTCACGATCCCCCGTTTTCTTTCGGGCGGTGCGGACTGTGTGAATTGATCCATGTTTATCGTGTCCTTTCTGATGATTTTATGTTTTGCCCGCTACGATCTCGCCGTAGCAGACTTTACCGTCGGTCCGGCAAAGGCGGACCGGAAAGAGCTGTGCGTGCAGGGAAGTGTCTGCGGGAACGGCGACCTCCAGAAAATCGGCGCTGTGACCGTAGGCGTAGCCGCCCTCCATGCTCTCAAAGAGCACGTCGCATACCCGCCCCCGGCTGACCTCCTGCGCAAGGATGCGTTTGCATCCCTCTGCCGCAACCTCGGAGAGCAGGTGAAGCCGGCGGGTCTTTTCTTCCTCCGGAACCTGATTCGGCATGACGGCGGCAGGTGTGCCTTTCCGCTTGGAGTACGGGAAAATATGAGCGTGGAGAAATCCGGCGTCCCGCACGAAGTCCACGGTTGCCTGAAAATCTTCCTCCTCCTCGCCGGGGAAGCCGACGATGATATCGGTGGTGAATTTGACGTCCGGAATGTTCCGGCGGAGCAGTTCCATAGCATCTCTTGCCATCCGGGCGTTGTATTTGCGCTTCATGGCGGCAAGCGTCCGGTCGCTTCCGCTTTGCAGGGAAAGGTGAAAATGCGGCGCAAGCGAATGCAGGGGAGAGATCCGCCGCACGAAGTCCGGACGGATCAGAGAGGGGTCAAGCGAGCTGATGCGGACCCGCCCGATGCCGGGGATCCGGTCGATCTCCTCCAGCAGGGAGGCAAGGTCGGCGCCCTCCGGCAGATCTCTGCCGTAGGAGGCGGTCTCAATACCGGTCAGCACGATCTCCCGACATCCGCCCTCGCAAAGCCCGGTGATCTCCCGGATGACCTCGCATACCGGCTTGGAGCGCACGTCTCCCCGGGCGCTCGGAATGATACAGTAGGTGCAGTGGCTTTCACAACCGTCCTCGATCTTCACGTAGGCACGGGTGCGCTCGAAGGAAGTGATCTGCATCGGTTCAAAGCCGGCGCCGACCGTGCTTTCCACAAGAATCTTCGGCTGGCGGGTCTTGGGCGTGCCGGAAAACAGAAGCGCCGCTCCTGCCCGTGCCGCCTCGCATTTCTGCGTGTTGCCCACAATCAGATCCACGCCGGCAATGGCGGTAAGACTTTCGGGGGCGGTCTGCGCCAGACAGCCGGTCACCACGATCGCCGCATCGGGATTTCTGGAAATGGCACGGCGGATGAACTGGCGTGCCTTGCGGTCGGACTCGGCGGTTACGGTGCAGGTGTTGATGAGATACAGATCACAGATCTCGGTCGGCGGGAGGACTACAACGCCGAGGCGGCGAAGCTCCTCCGCCATCGCTTCGGATTCATATTGGTTGACCTTACAGCCAAGGGTAAAGATACCCGCAGTATAATGTTCGGACATAGTTTGTCTCCTGAATAAACTATTCTTATTGTAGCATGAAATTCCGCTTTTGTAAACAGGCGGGGGCGATTCTTTTCGGAAAAGCGGATAAAATTTTACAAAAAAGGGGGACGGGGATGATTTTTTGCAAAATAATCGGGTAAATTTAAAAAATAGACTTGAAAAATGCGGGAAAATGAATTATAATAAAAGCTGAAATTTATATTCAGAAACAAGGAGTAGATAAAATGAGCGAGTTTCATCTGATTGATCATCCCCTGATCCAGCACAAGCTGTCCATTATGCGCAACAAAAAGACAGGTTCCAAGGACTTCCGGGAGCTTCTCAACGAAATTGCCATGCTGATGGGCTACGAACTGACCCGTGATCTTCCGCTGGAGGAGGTCAATATTGAAACGCCGCTGACGAAGATGAAGGCGAAAATGGTGTCGGGTAAAAAGCTTGCCATCGTTCCGATTCTCCGTGCGGGTCTCGGTATGGTGGACGGACTTCAGAGCCTGGTACCGGTGGCAAAGGTGGGGCATATCGGTATGTACCGGGATCCCGAAACGCACAAGCCGGTGGAATATTACTGCAAGCTGCCGCTGGACATTGAGGACAGAATCGTAATTCTGGTGGACCCCATGCTGGCAACCGGCGGTTCCGCATCCGATGCGCTGACCATGCTGAAAAAGCGGGGCTGTCAGCATATCCGTTTCATGTGCCTGGTAGCGGCTCCCGAGGGCGTGGCAAAGGTACAGGCGGATCATCCCGACGTGGACATTTATTCGGCGGCTCTGGATGAGCGGCTCAACGAGCACGATTACATCGTACCGGGTCTTGGCGACGCCGGCGACCGGATCTTCGGCACTCTGTAAGCCGGAGAAACGGGTTTTCGGAGACGGTTTTTCCGGCTCCGCAACCACAACGAAAGGTAAGGGACTGTGACGATATCGCAGTCCCTTGTTTGAATCTGTATGAAAATTTTAACCGTGGGGGCAAACGACGCCGGTCAGCGGCTGGATAAATTTCTGACCAAGGCGGTAAAAGGGCTTCCGACCTCCATGATGTACAAGCTGATCCGGACCAAGAAGATCAAGGTCAACCGCAAGCGCACCGAGCAGAATTATATTTTGCAGGTGGGGGACGAAATCCAGCTTTTCATCCGGGACGAATTCTTTGATTCCCCGCAAAAGGACGAGGGGGCGCTGTCACGCATCCGTCCGAAACTCAATATCCTGTATGAGGATGAAAACATCCTGCTGCTCAATAAGCGTCCGGGGGTGCTGGTCCATGAGGACACGGCGGCGACCGAAAACACGCTGATCCTGCACGTCAAGGCGTATCTGATGCAGAAAGGGGAATACGACCCGGAGTCGGAGCAGTCCTTTGCGCCGGCGCTCTGCAACCGGATCGACCGGAACACCGGCGGGATTGTGATCGCCGCCAAAAATGCGGCGGCGTTGAGGACCATGAACGAAAAGATCCGGGAAAATCAGGTCACCAAGCGCTATCTGTGTCTGGTGCAGGGAATCCCGACGCCCGTACGGGCAATGCTTCACGCCTATCTGAAAAAGAACAGCGCCGACAACATGGTGGAGGTGCGTGACACGCCGTTTCCCGGTGCCAAGGAGATCATTACCGGATATCGGGTGCTGGAGCGGCGGGGCGATCACGCCTTGCTGGAGGTGGAGCTGGTGACCGGCAGAACGCACCAGATCCGTGCCCATATGGCGCATATCGGGCATCCGCTCCTGGGCGACGGAAAGTACGGGATCAACCGGGAGGAGCGCCGGCAGGGCTATAAGTATCAGGCACTGTATGCCTATAAGCTGACCTTTGCCGTGACCGACAGCGAAAATCCGCTGTCTTATCTTGAGGGAAAGACCTTTGCGATCCCGCCGGAGGAGATCTGGTTCTGGCAGGAGAGCGGGGAAAAGAACCGGAAAACAGAAAAATGAGGTGAGTGGTGTGACGGAAGATGTGAAAATCGGATGCCCGGAGGCAGTCGCCACGGGTGGCGGAAACTTTTCGGACCGCCTGCAGAAATGGCACATCCGCTTTCTTTTGCTGGCGTTTGCGGGGCTTCTGACCGGCATTGCGGTGGCGTTTCCACGCTTTGGCATCGTCGAATGGGTCACGCTGGTTCCGGCGGGAATCTTTCTGCTGACCTGCGCTTCGGACCCTGCGTTCCGGCTCAGGCGCCTGTACGGCTACGGACTGTTCTTCTTCATGTGTTATTACGTGGTGGTCTACCACTGGTTTGTCAATCTGTATCCGCTGGAGTTCATTGACGGCATGACCAAGGGAGCGGCGCTTGCCGTGGTTCTTGTCGCATGGTTCGGGCTTTCCTTGCTCCAGGCGCTGGGCGGGGGATTGGTCTTTGTGCTGGCGGGCGTGCTGTTCCGCACCCGGCTGTGCCGGCGGTACGGACTTTTGAAGCCCTTTGTGGCGGCGGCGCTGTGGGCGGTCTTTGAATGGTCGCAGACGCTTGGCTGGTGGGGCGTGCCGTGGGGCAGGCTTCCCATCGGGCAGACCTGGCTTCCGGCGGGAATTCAGACGGCGTCCTGGTTCGGCTCCTATTTCATCACCTTTTTGCTGGTTGCCGTCAATTTTCTGCTTGCACGCATCGTCCTTGACCGGAAATGCCTGCGGACCTGTGCGGTGCTTGCCGCCGCTCTGCTCGTCTTTCAGTACGGCGCCGGAACCGCTCTCTGGATCCGGGAGGGCAAACGGGAAGGCAAGGAAGTCCGGGTGGCGGCGATCCAGGGCAACATTGCTTCGGGCGAAAAATGGAGCAGTGAGAGCACGTCACGGACGCTGGAGGTCTACCGCCTGTACACCGAAAAGGCGGCGCAGGACGGAGCGGAGATCGTGGTGTGGCCCGAAACGGCACTGCCATATACCCTGATTCCGGAGAATTCCATGTGGAATTACGTTTCCTCGCTTGCCAAAACCAACAACGTCACCATTTTGGTGGGCGCTTTTACCCCCTCCGATGAGGCGGGGAAATACAACTCCATTCTTTGCTTTCTGCCCGACGGAAGCGCCCTTGACACGGTGTATTCCAAGCGGCGTCTGGTGCCGTTCGGCGAATTCGTTCCCATGCGGGGACTGATCTCCACCCTGATCCCGCCGCTTGCGGAGCTTGTCATGGTGGACGACGACGTGGCGCAGGGAGAGGGCGGGCAGGTCTTTGTCCTGCCGCAGGGAAATCTCGGCTCGCTGATCTGCTTTGATTCGATCTACGAGGAGCTGACACGGGAGAGCGTGCTGGAGGGGGCGGAGCTGATCTGCCTTTCCACCAACGACTCCTGGTTCACCGATTCCGCCGCCCTCTATATGCACAATGCGCAGGCACAGCTCCGGGCGGTGGAGAGCGGGCGCTACGTGGTCCGTGCCGCCAATACCGGCGTTTCCACGATGATCTCCTCCCGTGGTGAGGTGCAGGAGCTTCTGGAGCCGCTGGTGGACGGCTACCTCTGTACCGACGTGAAGATTCAGTCGCACATGACGCTTTACGATTACATCGGCAACAGCTTTGTCTGGCTTTGTATCGGTTTTGCTGTCCTGTTAATGGGACACGACATCGGCGTTTGCCTGACCGAAAGGCGCAGAAAAGGTCGGGAGAAGTCGGAAACGTGAATTTTCTGCCGGAAAAGATTTTTGAGCGTTTTGTGTTGACAATCTGAAAAAAGTATGCTATAATGCTCCATAGAAAATGTGAGAAAGGAGGATTCACATCATGAAAAAGGCATTGAAGGTTGTGGCATTGGCTATGGTTGCCGTAATGCTGTGTGCCGTTCTTGCATCCTGTGGAAAGACTCTGTCCGGCAAGTACAGCTCGGATGAGGTTCTGGGGACTGGAACGACCTTTGAATTCAAAGGCAGCAAGGTTACCATTACGATGAAGGCTCTGGGTGTTGAACTTGGCTCTGTGGAGGGCAAGTACTCCATTAAGGATGACAAGATCACATTTACCTTTGAGGAAGCCGATGATGAAAAGACAAAGGAAGAGCTGAAGAAGTACAGCGGCACCTTTGACTTTGAGCAGGGTGATGACTACATCAAGATCGGTCTGGCTACTTACAAGAAAGCGTAAGTGTTTTTAGATCGGAAGGGAGCAACCGCATTGCGGTTGCTCCCTGATTTTTGTTTAAATGTGAAAATAATGTAAACAAAAGAAAGGATGCCTTGACGGGGTATTCCGATTCGGCTATAATTAACCTGATCCGGGAAGCGGGAATCTTATGAAAAAACGGCAATGCCGTGGGGAGACAGATATGAAGCGGGAATACGGAGTACAGATGTACAGCGTCCGTGATATTGCGGAGAAGGATTTTAATGCGGCGATTCAGGCGGTGGCAAAGCTTGGCTATAAAAAGCTGGAATTTGCGGGATTTTTCGACAAGACGGCGGACGAGGTATGTCGCTATATGGAGGACGCCGGCGTGGTGTGCGGCGGTACGCACAGCAACTGGAAGCTTTTGTTCCCCGAAACGATTGACGAGACGATCGCCTATATGAAAGCGATCGGAAACCGGCGCTTTATCATTCCGGGCGCAACCCTCAATACGCTGGAGCAGATCGACGACTTTGTAAGCGTAGTCAACGCCGCTGAAAAGAAGCTGTCTGCGGCGGGCATTGACCTTGCCTATCACAACCACAGCAAGGAATTTGTCACGATGTACTGGGGCAACACCATTCACAACGAGCTGGCGCAGAGAACCGATATGAAGTTTGAGATCGACACCTACTGGGCGTTCAACGCCGGCGTGGACCCGGTGGTTCTGTGCGAGCGCCTGAAAGACCGGATTCCGGTCATTCACCTGAAGGACGGCTTTTTCGGCGGCAGAGGCGTGGCACTGGGCGAGGGAGACGCTCCCGTAAAGCGTGTGTACGACATGGCGATCCGCAACGGCTTTGATATCGTGGTGGAGAGCGAGGGTCTGAACCCCACCGGCGTGGAAGAGGTCGGACGTTGCATGGACTACCTTAAGAAGCTGGAAGCATAAACACGGAAAAATAAGGGGCTGTTAAAAAACTTTTTAACAGCCCCTCAAAAATGCCGGTCGGGAAGCCGGCATTTTTGGTGCGATCTTGGTCGTTTTTGCCGCCTATGACTTGTCTTTTTGACTTTTTAGTGGCAAAACGGCGGCGTTTAGCCGCCGAGACCAATGTCGTCGGGGGTGTTAAAAAACTCATTTTGAGTTTTTTAACACCCCCCTTTTCATTCAGAATATGCCAAGAATAGCGTAGATCACGTAGGTCAGCATACCGACGCACATCAGTCCGGCAAGCACCCAGCAGACGATCCGCACCCACATTTTTTGATCTTTCATGCAATAGCCCTTTCTTTTCTTGCTCTCTCTTTTTTGTCGTATCGCCATGCGGTCAGCCGTCGATCTTCAACTGCTGTACCCGGAGATCCTTTTCCGCCAGCAACTGCCCGGACGCCGGGATCTTCAGTTTCCGGTAGCCCTTGGCGTTTTCGTAGGTTTCTTCAAAATCTTTCAGGCAACGGACAAGCTTCTGTCCCTTTTTCATGGTCATCAGCGTGACGCCGCCTGAGGTACGGGTGGTCTTGACGGGAATCAGCGAGGTTTTCAGAATGATCGCCCGGTCGGCGTCGCTCACCAGCATCACCTCAAAGGGATGCTTTTCTTCTTCGTAGAACACGCCGGCGATCGGGGAGGCGGAGGAGTAGGCGTTGACCAGCTTGCGGCGATTGCCTTTGGTCTCGTAGGCGCTGACGGGAACCCGCACGCCCTTGCCGTTTTCAAAGATGAACACAAAGTTTTCGCCTGCCGGATAGCCTTTCTGGATCCGCATAAAGACCGGCTTTTCGCCCTCGTCCATGTTCAGCTTGGCAGGGATGTAATCGCCCATTGCCGAGGCTTTTACGCAGTCGAAATCGGCGGTCTTTGCCCGGTAGATCTGGCATTTGTCGGTGACAAAGATCAGGTCGGACAAATTGTCGGTGTCCTGCGTGAAGATCAGCTCGTCGCCGTCCTTCAGCTTCTGCTCGTCGTTGCCACGCAGGGACTGGAGGGTGATCTTCTTGAAATATCCTTCCCGTGTCAGGTAGAGGCGGACGTTGTAGTTTTCGATCTCCTCCTCTTCTTCCTCTGCCGGCAGGTCGTTGATATGGATCAGCTGAGAGCGTCTCGGCTGACCGTATTTTTTCTTGATCTCGGTGAGCTGGGAGGAGATCAGGGCCTTTACCTTGAGGTCGTCGCCGAGGATCTCTTCGATGTGAGCGATCTCCGCCTGGAGGTTTTCGATCTCGCTGATGCGGTTGATGATGTACTGCTTGTTCAGGTTCCGCAACTTGATCTCGGCGATATACTCCGCCTGGATCTGGTCGATCGAAAAGCCCTTCATCAGGTTGGGCACCACGTCCTCTTCCTTCTCGGTCTGGCGGATGATCCGGATGGCCTTGTCGATGTCCAGCAGGATTTTACCAAGACCCAGAAGCAGGTGCAATTTGTCCTGCTTTTTCTTCAGGTCAAAGGTCAGCTCCCGGCGCAGACAGCCCATGCGGAAGCGGATCCATTCGCTGAGGATCTCGATCACGCCCATCTGGCGGGGGGTGGAGTCGATCAGAATGTTGAAATTGCACTTGAAGCTGTCCTCAAGCGGGGTGATGCGGAAAAGCTTGTTCATCAGCTTTTCGGGGTCCACGCCACGGCGGAGGTCCAGCGTGAGCTTGAAGCCGCTCAGGTCGATCTCGTCCCGGAAGTCGGTGATCTCTTTCAGCTTGCCCTCCTTGACAAGGTCGGATATCCGCTTGAGAATGACCTCGATGGTGGTGGAGTAGGGGATCTGGATGATGTCGATGCAGTTGGCGCTCTTGTCGTAGTTGTAGCGGGAGCGGATGCGCACCGAGCCGGAGCCGGTCTCATAGAGCTGACGCATATCGTCCCGGTTGTAGAGAATGGCGCCGCCGCCGGGGAAATCGGGAGCCTTGACGATGTCCAGCATCCGGTCCACCGACAGCTTGGGGTTTTTCAGCAGGGCGATCGTGCCGTCGCAGATCTCGGAGAGGTTGAAGGAGCAAATGGAGGACGCCATACCCACGGCGATACCGGTGTTGGGGGTGACCAGCACGTTCGGAAAAGTGGTGGGGAGGAGGACAGGTTCCTTCATGGTGCCGTCGTAGTTGTCGATAAGATCCACCGCATCTTTGTCGATGCCACGGAACAGCTCGTTGCAGAAGGTATCCAGCTTGACCTCGGTGTAACGGGAGGCGGCAAAGCGCATATCCGAGGAATACTGCTTGCCAAAGCTTCCCTTGGAGTCCACGAAGGGATGAAGCAGGGACTCGTTGCCACGGGTCAGACGGACCATTGTCTCGTAAATCGCCATGTCTCCGTGCGGGTTCAGCTTCATGGTAGCGCCCACCACATTGGCACTCTTGGTACGGGGACCGGTCAGCAGTCCCATTTTGTACATGGTGTAAAGCAGTTTGCGGTGAGAGGGTTTCAGACCGTCGATCTCAGGGATTGCACGGGATATAATCACGCTCATCACGTAGGGCATATAGTTTTTTTCTATGGTCTCGGTGATGATCTGCGGTTGTATCGGTGCGTATTCGATTTCCTGTGTTTCTTTTGTCGCTTTTGTTTTTTTCGCCATGTAAATACCGTCCTGACAGAATTTTTATGAAAAGGTTCAAAGCTGTTTTACCGTATGCGCCGCCGCACGGATCATACGGTTATAAAGGGCAAGACCCAGACCCTCCATCGGAGGGAGATGCGCATAAATGATATCGACGCCCATAGTATCCGCCTGCCGCAGGGCGGCAAACAGCGTGTGCGCCTGCATGGCAAGATCGTCTCTTGCCCCCACGTCGATCAGGTGCTCGTTTTGCAGGTGAGGCAGTTCCTCACGGTAGCAGAGAATGGCGCATTTCTCTTTCTTCTGGGCTTCGCAAAGGTAGCGGAGCACGGTATCCGGGGCGCCGTTCAGCAACACCACCGGGACAGAGGGGGCGTAGTGCCGGTACTTCATGCCGGGGGAGAGGGGGCGCTCGTTTTCCTTGAGCATTCCGGTGACGGCGGGGGCAACTTCCACCCGCTCGCAGACACAGGAGAGGGCGTCCACCGTTACGGCGCCGGGGCGGAGCAGGGTAGCTTTTTCGCCGTCCAGCTTGACGATGGTGGATTCCAGTCCGATCTCACAGCACCCGCCCACCAGAATGATATCCACTCTGCCCGAAAGATCGGCGATCACGTTGTAGCCGCAGGTGGGAGAGGGACTGCCCGAAAGATTGGCGGAGGGAGCGGCTATCGGATGCCCGCAACGCCGGATCAGCTCGTGGGCGATGGGGGCGGAGGGGCAACGGATAGCTACGCTGTCAAGCCCGCCCGTGACCTCGTGCGGAATGGTGTCCCGTTTCGGCAGGATGACCGTCAGCGGTCCGGGCATAAAAGCGTGCGCCAGCCGGTAATAGAGCGGGGAGGTGACGGCGTACTTTTCCGCCTCCTCCGGCTCCGCAATATGAATGATAAGGGGGTTGTCCGAGGGGCGACCCTTGGCGGCGTAGATTTTCTTTGCCGCTTCGGCGTCGGTGGCGTCCCCGCCGAGACCGTATACCGTTTCGGTGGGAAAGACCACAAGTCCGCCCTGCCGCAACGTATCTGCCGCTGTGTCAAGCACGGCGGGATCCGGGGCTTCGGGCAACAGGTAAAAGATTTGCGTGTTCATGTCGGTTCCTTTGCGGAATATAGAATATCGGCGGTCATTCGGTGGATTTCAGCTTTTCCGCCGTGTCGGCGTTGATCAGAGCGTCGATCATGCCGCCGATGTTGCCGTTCAGAAAGCTTTCCAGTGAGTAGAGCGTCAGCCCGATGCGGTGATCGGTCACACGCCCTTGCGGATAGTTGTAGGTACGGATGCGTTCGCTCCGGTCGCCGGTCCCCACCTGATTTTTGCGGGTCGTGGCGATCTTTTCGTTCTGCTCGGTCCGTTTCAGATCGTACAGCTTGGTGCGGAGCATTTTCATTGCCTTGTCACGGTTTTTGAACTGACTGCGCTCCTCCTGACATTCGATCACGATGCCGGAGGGCTTGTGTATCAGACGAACGGCGGATTCGGTCTTGTTGATGTGCTGACCGCCGGCGCCGCTGGACTTGCAGGCTTCCATGACGATATCGGCGGGATTGATTTCCACCGAAACGTCTTCCGCCTCCGGAAGCACCGCCACCGTAGCGGTGGAGGTCTGGATGCGTCCCTGGGATTCGGTGGTCGGCACCCGCTGTACCCGGTGCACGCCGCTTTCAAATTTGAAGCGGGAGTAGGCGCCGTCGCCCTCGATCATGAAGGTGATCTCCCGAAAGCCGCCAAGCTCGGTCTCGTTTGCGTTCATCACCGAGGAGCGGAAGCCGCAGGTCTCGGCGTACATGGTGTACATCCGGTAAAGCACGGCGGCAAACAGCGCCGCTTCTTCTCCGCCGGCGCCGCTCCGGATCTCCACCATTACGTTTTTGTCGTCGTTCGGGTCACGGGGGAGCAGGAGAAGCTTCAGCTTTTTGGTGAGCGTGTCCATTTGCTCCCGGGTCGCCTTGCGCTCCTCGTTGGCAAGCTCTTTCATCTCGGCGTCCAGAGGCTCGTCAAGCAGTGCCAGCGCTTGCTCGTGTTCTGCCTGTACCCGGCAGAATTCCCGGTAGACCCCGATGACCGGCGTCAGATTTTTATAGTCTTTCATCAGGGCGGAGAAGCGCTCCGGGTCGAAGAATACCTCCGGCTGTGCCAGTTGTTGCTCCAGCTCGGTATAGCGCACCTCTGCCGCTTTCAGCTTTTCCAGCATGAAAAAGCCTCAGTGCCGGTAAAATGCCCGGACGGCACGGTAGGTCTCGTAAAGGTCTACCTTGGCGATCACCTCGTAGGGGGCGTGCATGGAAATGACCGGCACTCCGAGGTCGATCGTTTCAATGTTGTGCTTGGAGATATATTTTGCCACGGTTCCGCCGCCGCCGCAGTCCACTTTGCCAAGCTCGCCCGCCTGCCAGACCACGCCGTCAAGCGAGAGAAGCCGGCGCAACCAGCCGATATATTCGGCGTCGGCGTCGTTGGTGCCCGATTTTCCACGGGAGCCGGTGAACTTGGTAAACACGGCGCCGCAACCGAGCAGGGGCGTGTTGTTCTTTTCAAATACTTCGGGGAAGTTGGGGTCATACGCCGCCGAAACGTCGGCGGAGAGGCACCTGGAATTGGCACGGACCACGGCGGGGCGCTCGCCGAGAGCGGCGGCGATCTCTCCGATCAGGTCCAGCATCAGCTCGCACTGCATACCGCTGGGACCGTCACTGCCGGTTTCTTCTTTGTCCGCCAGAATACACATCACGGTGTGCCGGGTGTCGGCAGAGTCGAGAAGAGCGGTCAGGGCGGGGTAAGCGCATACCCGGTCGTCGTGACCGTAAGCGCCGATCATGGAGCGGTCCAGACCGATATCCCTTGCCTTGGCGGCAGGAACGGCGCAAAGCTCGGCGGAGAGGAAGTCGTCCTCGGTCACGCCGTATTTTTCGTAGAGCAGTTCCAGAATCCGGAGCTTGACCGAATTCTCACTGTCTGCCGGCATACTGCCGATCAGAAGATTGAGTTGTTCGCCCTTGATGGCGTCGTCCAGCGGCTGTTTGCCCTGCTCGTGTCCGAGGTGCGGCAACAGGTCGTTGACGTAGAACAGCGGGTCGGCGTCGTCCTCGCCGATGCGGACTTCCACCGTTTCGCCGTCCTTCTTCACGATCACACCGTGAAGCGCAAGCGGTGTGGCGACCCACTGATATTTCCGGATGCCGCCGTAATAATGGGTCTTGAGAAAGCCCATGCCGCCGTCTTCATAGAGGGGGCACTGCTTGAGGTCCAGCCTCGGGGAGTCGATGTGCGCCGCCGTAATGCGGATTCCCTCCCGGATCGGCTCCGAGCCGACCGAAAAGACGAAAAGATTCTTTCCCCGGTTGTTGTAGTACAGCTTGTCGCCCACGGCGATGGCGTCGCCCAGCCGGTATTCCCGGAATCCCTTGGCTTTTGCCATGGCAACGGCAACCTTTACGGCTTCCCGTTCGGTTTTGGCGTCGTCCAGAAAGCGCTTATAATCCTCCGCATAGGCAAAGGCGGCGTCGGTAATCTCCTTGCCCGCCTTTTCGTAAACGGTCTTTTTTTCATAGATGAGTTTTTCTTTTTCCATTTTTCCTCCTGTAATATCCTCTTAGTCGGCCGGATACAGCTTTTGATAGGTTTCCCGTGCGGACTCCACTTTGGATACGTAGGAGCGGGTCTCGCTGAAGGGAATGTATGTAAGGTTTCCTTTTTCGTCGGTGGAATCCGATTCTTTCAGCCATTTTGCCACGTTGCCCTCGCCCGCATTGTAGGCGGCAAAGGTGTTGTGCCAGTTGTGGTCGAATTTCCGGTACAGGTAGGTCAGATAATAGCTCCCGTAGCGGATGCTGACCTCCGGATCGTACAGCTGGTCGGCGGAAAGATGCTCACCGAGGTGCTCGTCGCCGGTCAGCCACTCAAAGGTTGTGGGCATCATCTGCATCAGCCCCCTTGCGCCGACGCTGGATTCGGCTTTGGCGTTGAAATTGCTTTCCACCTTGATAGTGGCGTAGATGACCGAGGCGGGGATGTTGTATTCCTCCGCATACTTTTCGATCAGGTCCTGATAGTCGTCGGGGTGAGATTTCTTTTCCGCAAGGGTCCAGACGGCATTGACGACAATGCCGATGAGAAGTGCGGCGCAGATAATCAGGATCACCGCTGCCGGGCGTTTGAGTGCAGGCTTCATAGGGCACCGCCTTTCTGCTTTTTCATGGTGGAGTAGGGGGGGAGGACCAGCCCCGGGAAGATCCTGCGCCTGGCGAACAGCTCCGGCAGGGGGGCAAGCAATGCCTCCGGGGAGCCGTTGTTCATCAGCACAAGGTCGGAATGTTCCCGGTAAAAGTCGTCGCTTTTCTGCGCATCGGTCCTTTTCTGCGCACGCTCCCGGTCGATGCCGTCCCGCTCCATGATGCGCCGGATGCGTTCCTCCCTGGGAGCAAGCACCGACAGTACGGAATTGCAGTTGCGGTCCAGCCCGGATTCGATCAGCGTGGGGGCGTCGAGCGCTATGTAATTTTCGCCGTTTTCCCGGAAGGTCAGAAACATCCGGTGCAGCCTCTGCGTGACAAAGCCGAGCACCGTTTCATTGAGAAGCTCCAGCTTTGTTCCGTCCGAGAATACCAGGGCGCCGAGAGCGCCACGGTCCAGCGTGCCGTCCGGCAGGAAAACGCCGTCGCCGAAGTTTTCACGGATCGCCGCAAGGCAGGGGGAGGGGGGGACGAGAAGATTGTGATACACGGCGTCGGCGTCGATGTGGATCACGCCGCTTTGGGCAAGATACTGACACAGGACCGACTTTCCGGAGCCGGACGGTCCGGTGATGCCGAGAATGTACATGATAACTCCTTTCGGAAAAGACGGGTTACAGGGTAATCTCTTTGTGCTCCCGGGCGGAGAGGTAGGCGGCTTCCATTACTTTCTGAATATAAGCGCCGTCGGCAAAGTCGGGGGACTTCTGCACACCGGTTGCCACCGAATTCAGAAAGCTGTACATACTGCCTACGTGTCCCCGGAGCCAGCCGGTGGGTGCCTTGGGGGAGGGAAATGTGCCGCCGGGCAGGGGATAGCGCCCGACACATTCAACGGCACGGTAGCCCGATTCGCCGCCGAGCGTGCCGATAGGCTGGGTAGCGTCGTAGAAGTAAAGATAGTTCGGTTGCATCAGTGAGAATTTCAGACAGCCACGCTCGCCGTATACCGAAAACGAAAGGTCGTCGTTGGCGCCGTTTACCAGCTTGCTGACGCTGACGGTGCCGACTCCGCCGCCGTTTTTCAGGGTGAGGATCATATAGAAAGCCTCGTCGGCGTTGGTGTCCCACGGCTGACCGTCGGTGCCGGTGCGGTGCGGGTAGGCGATCTGCGCTTTTCCCGAGACCGAGGAAAATTCGCCGCAGAGGGAATAGATAAGATCAAGCGCATGCGAGCCGAGATCAAACAGGACTCCGCCGCCGCAGACGTCACGGTTCTGTTTCCAGCCGGCGGGACGCTCCGGGTCGGTACAGCTGTTGTGCAGATACTCGGCGGAAAAGGAGAGCACTCTGCCGATCCTGCCTTCCTCCACCAGTTCCTTTGCCCGCATGACCGGGGCAAGGTGGCGGTTGTTGAACACCACGTTGCAGATAAGCCCGCTTTCCCCGGCAAGGGTGGCAAGCTCCTGCGCCTGTGCGGCGGTAACGCAGAGCGGCTTTTCGCAGTAAATATGCTTTTTTGCTGCCAATGCACGCCGGACGGTGTCGTAGTGAAAAAGATTGGGGGTGCAGATATCGATGATGTCGATGTCCGGGTCGGCGATCAGTTCGTCCTCGCTTGCAGCCACCGAGGAAAAGCCGTATTCCCGGGCGATCTGCTCTGCCTTGGCGGGATTTGTGGTGCATACGCCGGCAATTTCCGCCTCAAAGGGAAGCTCCTTGTAAAAGTACGGGAGATTCTGCACGCAAAAGGCGTGAACCTTGCCCATAGAGCCAAAGCCGCAAAGCCCGATTCTGAGTTTCTTTTTCATGATTGCCTCCTTTTTGGGGGGGGCGCCGGGCATATCCCGTGCGGAAAAATCTAACATTATATTATTATACCTCATTTTGGGGTGATTTTCAAGAGCTATTTTATGAATTACAGAATATTTTTCCGGGACGGTTGACAAATTTCCGGGAAAATAGTATACTGTTAGGGAAGGTCGGCGAAAGGATAGGAGAAAATGAAGTATAAAACGGTATTGCTGGATGCGGACGGAACGCTGATGGATTTTCACCGGAGCGAGGACGAGGCGGTGCGGGAAGCGCTGAAAAAGTCGGGAATCTGCCCGGATGACGAGCAGGTGCGCACATACAGCGGGATCAACGACAGCCTGTGGAAGATGCTGGAGCGGGGAGAGATCCGCAAAGAGGTGCTCATGTACCGGCGGTTTGAACTGTTCTGCGAGCATTACGGCTACACGGCGGACGCAAAGCGTATTGGCGAGGACTATAAGCTGGCGCTTTCCACCAAGGGCTATCTTTTGCCGGGCGCAGAGGAATTCTGTGCCACCCTCAGCAGATATTGCCGCTTATATATTGTGACCAACGGTGTGGATTTTATCCAGAAGGGGCGGTACGCCCGGGTAAATCTCCGCCCGTACATCCGGGAGGTGTTCATTTCCGGCGAGATCGGCTATGAAAAGCCGGACGTGCGCTATTTTGAGGCGGTGGCACGGAAAATCCCGGATTTTGAAAAAGAAAGTACGCTGATCGTGGGAGATTCGCTGACCTCGGATATGCGGGGCGGCGTGAATTTCGGCATTGATACCTGCTGGTACAATCCGAAAGGAAAAGAAAAGCCGGGGGATATGGCGCTTACCTTTGACGCCCGGAGCTTTGAGGAAATTCTTCGGTTTGTATTGGAAGGAGAGGCGGAACATGATCGGAAAGATCCAAAGCAGACTGGAGCAGTCGCACATACGGTCTGAGGAAAATTGTTCTCTGCGGGAGCTTGTCAGCTTCCGGCTGGAGTCGGAGGCGGCGCTTGCCGTCTTTCCGCGTACCCGTCAGGAGCTGGCGGAGACATGGAGGATCTGCCGGGAATACGGCGTGCGCTGTGTCCTGCTCGGAAACGGTTCCAACCTTTTTTTTGCCTGCCGGCGCTTTGAGGGCGTGGTCCTTGTGACGAAAGAGGTCTGCACAATCGGTCGCCGGGGGGAGAGTATCTTTTGTGACTGTGGCACCAGTCTTACCGCTCTTACCCGCTATGCGGCGCAGGCGGGGTTGTCCGGGCTGGAATTTGCCTTTGGAATTCCGGGCACGGTGGGCGGTGCGGTGTATATGAATGCCGGCGCCTACGGCGGTGCGGTGGCGGATGTTTTGTCCTTAAGCGTGGCGTATGACGCCCGGAGCGGGGAAGAGATCACGATTTCGGATCACGGCTTCGGTTACCGGAGGAGCATTTACATGGAAGATCCGGCGCTTTTGTGCCTTGGTGCGGAATTCTGTCTCAAAAAAGAAGAGCCGGAGGTCATCCGGCAGAGAATGGCGGCGCACATGGCGGCAAGGCGGGAAAAACAGCCGCTGGAATTGCCCAGTGCGGGAAGCTATTTCAAGCGCCCGGAGGGAAATTTTGCCGGGCGGCTGATCGAGGAATGTGGGCTGAAAGGCTTTCGGGTCGGCGGTGCGGCGGTGTCGGAAAAGCACGCAGGCTTTCTGGTCAACGCCGGGGGCGCAACCTGGGAGGATGTGCTGAAGCTGGAGGAGGAAGTCCGCCGACGGGTAGCGGAGCGCTTTGGCGTAACGCTGGAGAGGGAGGTACAGGTGATCTCCTGACCGGTCTGTCAGCGTAAAAAGGAAAAGGGAGAGATCATGTCGTTTACGGAAGAGGTTTGCGGGGAGCTGGTACAGCTTCCGACCGAAAAAAACTGTTGCCGCAAGGCGTTGCTGTGCGGCTTGTTTCTGAACCGGAGCCGGGGGGAGGAAGAAATTCTCTCGGCGGATTTCCGGTGTGAGGGCGTGGCGACGCTTGCGGGCGAGCTGTTGCGTACCCGGTTCGGCGCCGAGGCAGAAATTGCCCGTTTCGTCCGTGCCGGTCGCACCTTCTGGCGGGTGCGCTGTGCGTGTCCGGGGCTTCTCCGGGCGCTGGAGCGCATGGAGCGGGAGATTGAGGTGCCGATCTGGGAAGCACTGGATTTCCGGTGCGGAAACTGCCGTCCGGAATTTTTGCGTGGCGTGTTTCTGAGCACTGCCACCGTCAACGACCCGCACAAGGGCTATCATCTGGAATTCGTCCTGTCGGATCCCGCTGGTGCGGAGCGGCTGAAAGTCTTTCTGACGCCGGTTTTCGGGGCGCCGGGGCAGAGCAACCGTGGCGGTCGGTGCGGGCTGTATTATAAAAGCAACGGTACGATTTCCGATCTGCTGTATTTTATCGGAGCGGTCAAATCCAGTTTTGATTTTGCAAACATCTGCATTGAGCGGGACATCCGGAATCAGGAGAACCGGGCAACCAACTGCGTGGCACGGAACATATCCCGGTCGGTAGGGGCGTCACAGCGGCAGATCGCAGCGGTGGAAGCCCTGATGCGGGCGGGCAAGCTGGATCTTTTGCCGGAGGAGCTGAGAGAAACGGCACGCCTGCGGCTGGAAAACGACTCGGCGTCTTTGTCCGAGCTTGCGGCGCTTCATAATCCGCCGATCACCAAGTCCGGGCTGAATCAGCGCCTGTCCCGGATCCTGCGTGCGGCAGAGGAAGCGGAAGGATAAAAAAGCAGACAGCCGTAGCTGTCTGCTTTTTGTAAAAATTCTTCTTTTCGGCACACTTATCGTGGCTGTTATAGACTGCATTATAAATCATTCCGATAAAAAGAAATAACCGCCTCAGCTTCCAATAAGGCGGTTATTTCAATAACCAACAGGGGAGCAACCGTCAAGGGTAACTCCTTCGTATTCTCATTATACTCCGTTGTGGGGAATTTGTCAATAGTTTTTTGCAAATTCTCTTTTTCATGAATCGTGAAACGTAAAAATTCCCGGAATTTTTTCCGGGAATTTTTAGTGAGGCATCCAGATTTAAATCTAAATCTCGCCCTCGTGGTATGAAGTTTGGCACCGCACTGCACCTCATTTAAGACTGGGTGCAGGCACTGCCTGCTGGTGACCCACCGGAGACTCGAACTCCGGACCCCTTGATTAAAAGTCAAGTGCTCTACCATCTGAGCTAGTGGGTCATTTGCGCTACCCATATATAATACCATAGAAATCAGATTTTGTCAATTGTTTTGTTATTGTGATTTTAAACCAAATTTGATTCTTTTATTCTGGTAAAATGTACAATTTTCAGAGAGTACCTTTGAGATGCCGGATAGCGTCGGCAAGACGGTCGATATTTTCCGGTGTGATTTCGGGCAGAGTGAACTGATCCATTTCGGAGGCTTCAAAATCCCGGGTGCGGATAGAGCTTCGCACGGCTTTGATGACAAATTTATCCATGCCGTGAAGCTTTTCCGGCTTCAGCTCGCCGCCAAAGCAGTGGATTCCCAGGGAAAAGCGGATCCCCCTCGGGAGCTGGGTCTCGATATAGTCCTCCATGTTTTCGGGAAAGCCGCAGCAAAACCAGAAAGCGGCGGGCATCCCCGACAGCGCTTCCTTATGCTGTTTCAGATATTGCCGGAGCGCCTTTGCAAGGTGTCCCATCCGGACAGAGCCGCCGAGCACCGCCACGTCAAAGCTTTCCGGGGAGGGCGGCGTTTCCTTATGGATATCGCAAAGGGTGACTTCGGAAAAGGCATCCAGCTTTTTTTTCAGCATCTGCGCACATTGTCCGGTGACACCGTTGCGTGTGGCATAAAGAATGAGAACTTTCATAAGACCTCCGGAATTTTCGGTTTCTTTTATTATAAAACATTCCGGACAAAAAGTCAACGCCTGCGGAAAATTTTCCGGAATACAAAAGCCGGGGCAACGTCCGAAAACGCTGCCCCGGCAAAAAATTTATTCGGTGGCGCTGATAAGACCGTAGTCGCCCGCTTTCCGCTTGTAGACCACGTTGATCTCATCGGTGCGGTCGTCCCGGAATACGAAAAATTCGTGCTCCAGCAGGTTCATCTGCATAATGGCTTCCTCTACCGACATCGGCTTGATGGGGAAGGACTTGCGGCGGATGATGAATTCCTGCTCTTCTTCAATATCTTCTCCCGTTTCCAGGATTCCCTGGTCAAATGCCCCCGTGCGCAGGCGGCGCTCCAGACGGGTTTTATTTTTCCGGATCTGCCGCTCAATGGCATACAGGGCATAATCCAGCGCATTCCGGAAAGTTTCGTCTTCCACTTCGCTACGGAACAGGGTACCTGCCGCATTGATAGTGATCTCCATACATTTTCCGCTGCGCTTGCAGCTCAAGACCACGGTTGCCGTGCACTCGTCGTTGAAATACTTATCCAGTTTGGAAAGCTTTTCCTCAATGGTGCGCTTCATTTCGTCCCATACGTTCATTTGCCGTCCGATGATGTTGACCTTCATTTTTGAATCCTCCTTGAAAAAGATAGCCGAGGAATTTTTCTTCCTCGGCTATAGTATATCATATTTTCTTTGGTTTGTAAATGGTGTTTGATGAATTTTCACAATGTTTCACAAAATATGTGCAAAACATACAGAAAACCGTCAAAAAATTTTACGCATTGAATTCGTCGATGGTTTTGGTCTGGATGTGCGGGCAACCTGCTTCGATCGTGTAGGCGATTTCATTGGGAGCAGCCCAGCGAACGGCGTTGGTGATGATGCGTCTGACGTAGGGATTGAAGAAAGAACGGCAGGTCTCGTGTCCGGGCTGGAAGTAGAATACCTTGCCCGCACCTCTGTGGAAGCAGGCGCCGGCACGCATGATGTGTCCGTCCTCATACCATGCGCCGAATACCAGGGCGTCAGGCTGAGGGATGTAGAAAGGCTCGCTGTAAAGCTCCTCGGATTCCAGCAGGAAGTGATCGGGGATACCTGCCGCAATTTCGTGGGAGGGCATCAGGTTCCAGATGATCTCTTTCTGGTTCCTGCCCCAGGAGAGGTTGCCGTTGGTGCCGACGATGGCACGGAAAGGCTTGGAGTGGTGTGCGGAATGGAGGGCGACAAAGCCCATTTTTCCGAGGTATACACGGCTCTGGATCTTTTTTACCAGCTCGTCGCTTACTTCACCGTGCGCCATGTGTCCCCACCAGATCAGGACATCGGTGTTTTCCAGCACCTCATCCGGCAGACCCTGGTCGGGATCGTCGAGAGCGGCAAGCGACACCTTCATATCCTCGTTTTCGTCAAGAAAACTTTTGATTACGGCGTGCAGACCGTCGGGATAAATTGCTTTTACCGAGTCCTTGGTCTTTTCGTGGCGGAACTCGTTCCAGACTACAACGTTCAGAGTTTTCATATGCAATCTCACTTTCCTGTTTTTTATTTTTAAAAAATAAAAAGTAATCCCTTAGGCTGATAATAGGATAACCTAAACAAATCACCAATCAATTATTTAACCT